>WNGA01005833.1_pt1 | contig 17709 bp, 9 predicted proteins | sample 5400061 | NCBI WGS metagenome assembly WNGA01 (sample SAMN13153366, study PRJNA577476) | soil metagenome | isolation source: 100 cm soil or saprolite under grassland replicate 2 | place: USA:California | collected 2016-06-15 | reverse complement strand
GAAATCGCGCTTGCCAAAGATTTCATGACTCTTGATTTCAGTTAAAACAGTACCCTCCCGTCATCTAACCGTTGCGCCCGCAGTTCAACTGCGGGCGCAACGGTTAAAATATTTCCCCTCTCCCTATTAGGGAGAGGGGCCAGGGGTGAGGGCAGATTCACCACCCCGAAATAAATGGCTCCCATTCACCGTTCTCTGCAAGATGTCGTCCGAAGATGTAGGCTGCGTTGGCAGGTGGCTCTTTTGGAATGTGCATGAGACGCATGTGTGACTCTTCTACTTTGCGCCCGCCTTTACGGTGATTGCAGGGTGGGCAGGCCGCAACTACGTTTGTCCAGATGTGTTCGCCACCAAGATGGCGAGGTAGAACATGGTCTACTGTCAGCCCTCCATCATGTTTACCGCAATACTGGCAGGTATAATTATCGCGACGAAATACCTCACGACGCGTTAATTTTACGTGCGGCCGGGGCCTGTGTACCTGGATTTCAAGCCTAATGACAGAGGGACGCGGGAGCAACTGTGAAACGGTTCGGATGTGGCCGCGTCCATTCACGACCATGTCGGCTTTACCAGCCAAGAGCAGTCCAATTGCCCGTCGTGTGGAGCACACATGAATCGGTTCAAAATTCGCGTTTAGCACTAAAACCGGCTCTAGCATTCTGTCTCCGAATCTGCATGATTATACTGCTGAATGCACGAAATCGTGAAACCACGATTTACAGTTAATGGAGTTGAAATGAAAGTTTTGATCGCAGGAGGTACAGGTTTCCTAGGAGGTGCCCTCACCAAGTCTTTTCTGGTAGATAAACACCCGGTTTACATATTAACGCGTGATCCAAAAGTCTCTTTTCCGGGTGCACAAGTCATTCCATGGGATGGGAAAACGACAACAGGCTGGGGATATCTTGTTAATGAGATGGATGCGGTGATTCACATAGCAGGCAAAACCCTAGCTTCTTGGCCTTGGACTGCCAGGACAAAACGTTCCTTCCTTGAATCCCGCGTCCAGCCTGGTCTTGCGCTTACTTCCGCTATCCAAAAAGCGACTCAGCGTCCACGCGTTTTCGTCCAGCAATCAGGTATTAACCATTATGGACTGCATGGTGACCTAGCTGAAGAATCTACGCCTCCTGGAGAGGATTTCCTCGCACAATTGACCGTACAATGGGAAAATGCAACGAAATCCGTTGAAGAGCTGGATGTACGGCGCGTAGTGACACGTTCAGCTGTAGTACTTGCTAAGCAAGATGGGCTTCTGCCGCTCATGGCATTACCTGTTAAACTATTTGTGGGTGGGCCATTGGGGAGTGGCAAACATGCCACACCGTGGATTCATATCCAGGATTGGGTTGGCGCGATTCGGTTTCTGATTGATAATGAAAATACTCAAGGGGTGTATAATCTCATTTCGCCCACGCCAACGTCTAATGCTGAATTCACCCGTACTCTGGCAAGAGTGATCCATCGTCCGTATTGGTTCCCAACGCCAGCCTTTTTACTAAGGATTCTTTTAGGTGAAATGAGTATATTAGTCGTTGAAGGTAGATTTTCTCAACCCAAACGGCTGGTCGAATCTGGGTACCAATTCCAATTTCCAAGTCCGTATGACGCGTTCCACGATCTGTACGGAAAAATTTAATAAGGAGAAAAAATCTCAAAATGAAACGGTTCGTTTTTTTGTTCGTGTTACTTCTCGCGGCATGCGCCCCACGTTCGCCGCAGGTTGCATTACCAGCGTTTCTGCCGACTGCCACACCTTACATTGGCCCATCTTATCCTACCGCACAGGCAGTCATCTCTTCAGCAAATCAGACTATGAGTGGAATCCAAGTCCGCATGGACCGAGCCTGGCAGGATGGCAAGAGTGTGAATGCAGATATCTGCTTTACACTTCCTGATGCTTCCGATTGGTCGATTTCGACTGCAAACCTAAATTATGCGGGAACGGTTTTAGATGTATTTGGCACAACGCTTGTGAGTTTGCAGGATGCCGCGAACGGACAGCCCGGAGAGCGGTGTGATACGCTCACGTTTGTTGTCCCGCCAGATGCTGACCTTTCTAACGCGACGATCCAAGTGGATTCGATTGGGTCATATCCACGTGAGGATGATTACTGCTCGATCTATCTACCGAAAATCCAGCAAGCGATGGCGGAACGTGGAACTGGTATTCTTTTGGATTGCTTAAATGTGAACGGCACTATGATGATGCAGATCACAGGTAAGCCGCCGGAGATGTCTCAAGAGCAAGCCGAGCAACTCGTGTTCAGCGATGAATTCTACACAGTCAAAGGTCCATGGTCATTTAGTTTTAGTTTGGCACAATAAGTATGAAACTTCGGAAGTCTATCGTAAAGGCTTCCGAAGTTTTTATTTAATTGTATAATAGGTTTATGTTTATCCCATCTCACAATTACTATTATTATTCCTACCCATAAGTTTTGCGGTGGTGTCTTGAACGCGCCCTCACCATCGCGGGCGCGTTTTTGTTTTTATGTGATCGGAGTCGAAGTCTTGCTCGCGGCACGAACGGTGGTGAAGTGCGGTGAGCACCCCTGTGGGGCCTGACTTCGGTTTTATAGGTAGCTACCTCCAACGTCGGGAGACGTTGGACTCCAAATTACCTAGGAGGATGCTATGAACATTGATGAACAGGTTGAATTAATGATGCAGGGGACAGAATATGGGGATGAGGAATTAAAGAAAGCTATGACTGCCGAATTACGCGAGCGGCTCTTGAATTCCCAAAAAGAGGGGCATCCTTTGCGCGTCTACTGCGGTTTTGATCCCACCTTCACTGACCTGCATCTTGGACACACAATCCCCATGCGCAAACTACGACAATTTCAGGATTTAGGACATGACGTGACATTCTTGATTGGTAGTTACACCGCGCTGGTAGGCGACCCTTCGGACAAGAACAAAGCGCGTCCAATTCTGACCGAGGAGCAGGTCTCGATTAATGCAAAGACTTTTGCCGATCAGGCCTTCCGCGTGCTTGACCCCGAGCGGACAAAAATTCGCTACAACGGAGAATGGCTCTCCAAACTTTCCCTCGTAGATCTCATCCGCCTTGGGCAAAACTTCACGGTTCAACAATTCTTGGCACGCGAAAACTTTTCCAAACGACTTGATGCAGGCGAGCCGATCTACCTCCATGAGACATTCTATGCACTCATGCAAGGCTATGATGCTGTTGCGCTTGAGACCGATGTACAGGTTGGAGGTACAGATCAACTATTCAATATTATTGTTGCTGGTCGAAAGTTGCAGGAAGCCCTTGGGCAAAAACCGCTGGTAGGAGTGATCTGCGGTATTTTGCCTGGCACAGATGGCGTGCAACGTATGTCCAAATCCATGGGAAACATCGTCTCTATCAACACTTCCGCTGAGGATATGTATGGGAAGATTATGTCAATCCCTGATTTTGCCATGGGAAAGTACTTTCGCCTCGTCACGCGGTTCACTCCCCATGAAATTGATGAAATCGAAAAATCGGTTGAATCGGGGGTTTTACATCCGCGCGATGCCAAGATGAAACTTGCATTTGAAATCACTAGCATTTTCTATGGCGAAGCGGAAGCCACCAAAGCACAGGATGCTTTTGTAAAAACCTTCCAGCAAAAGCAGACTCCGGATGAGATGCCCGAATTTGCTCTCCAGTCCGGACAGACCGTATTGGAAGTGATTTTGGCTGCGAAACTTGCTACAAGCAAAAGTGAAGCTCGCCGTCTGCTTGATCAAAAAGGCGTACGTCTGGATGGAGAAGTGCTGGAACGCGGAGATATACCTTTTCCACATGCTGGCGTTCTACAGGTGGGCAAAAGGCGGTTCTTGCGAGTCAAATAGTAATTTTGAAGGACAATCCCGTTAAGGCTTTATCTTTAGCTTTCTTTTTGAATCGGTTTAGCAACACGCGTTCTCCTTTCTGATAGTTTCTTCTCATGCCCAGATACGTAATTATCGTGACGCATCATTTCGAAGAAGGTTTTTACAATCTCCGGATCGAATTGCTTGCCTGAAAGATCACGAAGGTATTTGAAGACTTTTGATTTTGGCCAGGGTCTCCTATAAGGACGATTAGAAAGCAACGCATCCCATACGTCCACTACCGCAAATATTCGCGCTGAAAGAGGAATTTTTTCCTCTTTCAAGCCAGAAGGATACCCGCTGCCATCCCACCATTCATGATGGGAGTATGGAATGTCTAAGGAGGCACGCAAGTATGGGATAGGAGAGAGAAGGTCATAAGCATATTGCGGATGTTTCCGCATTTCAATCCATTCTTCACTGGTTAGTGGGCCTTCTTTGCGAAGTATGCTATCTGGTACTCCCATCTTGCCAATATCGTGCAACAATGCGCCTCGGCGGATGTGAATCAATTCGGGTTCGGGAATACCTATTTGCCGTGCCAGTCTGAGGGTCAGCTCAGAGACGCGCCGGGTGTGTCCTTCTGTCTCTTTATCTCGTAATTCGAGAGCTTTTCCCCATCCCTCCAAGGTTTTGTCATAGGCTAAAGAGAGTCCCTGATTGCTTCGTTGCAGGTTTTCAAACAACTGGGCATTGTCTATTGCAATTGTTGCCTGCCCCGCCAGTGTATGGAGAAAATCAAGCCAATCTGAATTTGGAACGAAGTGGGTGCGGAAATAGGTCTCCAGTACACCTCTGATCAGACCTTTGCTACGTAATGGCATACCGAAATAACTGACAAATCCTTCTCTTGCAACGATATTTGGATATACATATTTGGTCTGTTGATTCAAGTTTTCGATATAGAGATCATTTTGAGCTACCAACACCTGGCCAGCCAGCCCTTCATTTGCCTGCAGTGACTTACGGAAGATATCTTGATTACGAAACCCCGCGCCCGAAAAGTAATTCAAAATCTGGTTATCTGTGCTCAATGTAAGAATAGCGGTGGCACTGACACCCATCTTGGTTAGTAAATGCTCAGACAAAATGTCAAGCGTAACCCGAAGATCAAAGCTAGTGGAGATCGCGATGTCTATCTCGCGCAGTGTGGTGAGACGGCGAATTTGTTTCTCGTTCCGTTCGAAAAGGTCCGATCGATAGATAGCATTTCCAGCGATTTCAGCTATTGTCGTCAACAACCGTATATGGTGTGATTCAATTACGCTAGAAGAGGCAACCGCCACAGTCAGTACACCAATGGTTTCCGAAGCCGTCCGTATAGGAACCGATACACCTCCCCAATCTTTTCCAAATGCAGGGACATTTTCGGGATGGACCATTGGATCTTTGGAAAAGTCCGGGCTAACGTAAATTTCTCCAGTTGTGAATACCTGCCCGACAATTCCGTCATTCGGTCTAAAGTTAGGTTTGGGCAAGTTTTGAAAATTTCCGCTGCCAGCTTTTTGAATCAATTCATTGTTTTCTGAGTTATAAAGCCAGATCGCTATCGAATCCGTATCCATGCTGTGTTTAATCTCATCTAAGAGAATCGGCAGCATTTCATCCGAGTCTTTTGCAACGCGCAAAGCAAAGGATATTCGACTGACGACTTCGAGTTCTTCCAATCGTTGGCGAGTTTCTGTGTATAGGCGTGCATTGTCCATTGCAGCAGCAGCTTGATGTGCAAAGATTTGCGCCAGCATGGCAGCATTCTCATCAAAAGCACAAGGTGTGAAGCTGTCCATCGTGATATACCCAATTACCTGTCCGCGAGTGATCAACGGTATTCCCATCCATCCTCGAACGTAATCTGCTGCAGCCCATTTCTCGAAGCGAGAGTCTTTCATGCAATCTTCAATGATTATTGGCTGTTTATTCTGGTTCATCTCCATCACCAGCTTGTTGCTAGCAGGAAAAGCTTGGTTTAAGGCAAGTTCCGGATGGGGAAGCCCTTTTCCAGCAGTGAGCCGCACATGCTCGCCCGTTAATTGCAAAATAGAAGCAGAGTCGTACGGAATAACCTCCTGAAGAGCGACCAGAATCGTATCCAGCACCTGTTTTGGTTCGAGAGTGGATGTAATCGCAATGGCTGCATTACGAAGGCTTTCTGCCTCCTGCCTGCGTTTTTGTTCCGCCTGGAAAAGACGCGCGTTTTCGATTGCGACAGCCGCTTGTTGGGCAAGTCCGGTCAGAAAATCCAGGTCGCTTTGTTTAAAATCTAAACCGTATCCTGTTCGCCACACGACGAGCAGACCAGTAAGTTTATCCTTGCTTAATACAGGTACCCCCATGATGTGCTCGTAGGGAACCATCTCGGTCCCTGTGACAACGATGGTACGTGGATCTTTAGCAGTATCGTTTACTATTTCGCCGATCTTGCTTTTGGCGATATTACCTACAATTCCAGTTCCAATTTGCACTGGAAAATTCTTGATCTCATCTGATTCGATTCCAACTGCAGCAATGGCCCGAAGCAAAGCACTACCTGGTTCGGCTAAGTAGACTGCACTTGTTTCCGATTTAAGAAGTTCTTTTGCATACACTGCTATGCGTTCAAGAACCAGATCCAACTGTAGGGTGGCAGAAATGTCGCGACCTACTTCGGCGATCGCTGCAGCCTCCTGGGCCCGTTGTCCCGTTTCCTGCAAGAGTCGACCGGCTTCAATCGATATGGATGTCTGGTGGGCGATGCTAATGAGGAAATTCAATTCCGACTGATTGAACAATTCATCTGAACGCAATCTCCAGGCATTGATCGCTCCAATAGGCTTGCCACGCAGAATTAATGGAGATGACATCATGGTTTCGAGGATTCCATCTTCATCAGAGGTACCCGGCACCTTCACCCTGCGTGGATCATTCGTAGTGTCATTGATGATCTGAGATTTACCGGTCAAAATAATGTCGCCGGTGATTCCCTCTCCAAGTTTGAGCGGATGAGAAAGTATTTCTTTCCTAAATGTACCCTGCGCAGTTACCGGCTTGATAGTAATGTTGTCGTCCTGAAGGAGAAAGATAGCTACGTGACTTGCCTTCAGCAGATCTAGGGTGCGACGTGCAACTTTATCGAGCAGAGCGTCAATTTCTCCAGTGGTCGTGATTTCATTCGCGATATCAGCCAATGCCTCGATAATTTTTGTGCGTCGTCTTTCCTCCTGGAATGTGCGCGCGTTTTCGATTGTGATTGCCGCCTGGTTCGCAAACGTTTGGGCCAAAGCAGCTTGTTCGTCGGCAAAGAAATCAGTAACATCACTATCAAGATTTAGATAACCGAGAAGCTTGTCCTGTGTGATCAATGGCACGCCCATCCAGCTACGGATATACTCTGTGCCTGGGAGTTTTTCGAAGCGGTCATCCTGATGAACATCCGGAATGATGATCGGATTCCACAAATCAATGTTCCAGTTACGGGATTGAGATGGATATCGAATACCCACGTACTGATGTTCCAGCGGCAAACCCCGTTCTGCGACGATTTCAACGGTATCGCCCTCAATCAGTTCAATAGATGCACTTTTGCAGGCCACCAGTTTCAAGACGGTGTCTAAGATAACTTCGAATACCCTTCTTGGTTCCACACTGGATGTTAACGCTGCCGTGGCTTCTCGCAGGCTATCCGCTGCTTTTCGCCGTTTCTTCTCCAGTTCAAATAACTGCAATTTTTCCAATGCGGTTGTCATCCCACCAGCGATGGTATTAAGCAGCCTTTCATCATCATCAGTAAATGCATCTGGCTGTCGGCTTTCTACGTTTATGACGCCGATGATCCTCTCTCCACTGGAAATTGGAACGCATAATTCGGAACGAATCTCTGTTGTCACTTCGTAATAATCGCGATCTTTTGATATATCACCGGTACGTATCGTCTCCCGGCTGGTTACAACTTTGCCGCTTATCCCTTTTGTAATAGGGTATTTTTTGGCCAATACATCGGGGCTTGTGCCTCGATAGGAATAATGGGGTTGAAGCATTTCGCCCGAGCGATCGAGGAGCAAGATACCGCAATTATCAGAATATAATGTATCGCCGATGATATCGGTTGTGCGCTGGATCAGTTCATCCGTATTTTGTGCTGAGGATTCGGCCAGGGCAACTGCATGGAGGATTGTCAACTCTTTTAGCTGACGCTGTAGTGCCTGCTCACTGGATTTTCGCTTTATGGCAGCGCCAAGTGTGCTGACTGCTATCCTCAAAGCTTCAATTTCCACGGCGCTCCATTCGCGTTCCTCGCAGCAATCGTCAAATCCGATAAACCCCCACCAATCATAACCAACTTGAATAGGGAAGCATATTATTGAAAGAATGCCTTCTCGTTGAAACTCTACTTGTTCTTCTGGAGGTAATTCTCTGACAATTCCATATGCGGGCAAACCATCGTTGAATAACGTAATCCAGCGAGAATAACCTGCCTCTTCGAAGTTCATATTTTGAAGAGTTTGATTATGTATTTGGGGTTCAATTCCTTGATTGCACCATTCGAAAAGTTGTGAAATGAGAATATCATTTTCGGCTGAGAGATGTTTCTTGAAAACATAGACTCGGCTGGCTTGTACCGTTATCCCAAGATGTTCTAATACTTGGTCAATACAGTCCTCCCAGCTGGGCGATTTCAGGAATTGTTCGGCGGTAAATCCAACAGCCTCTAGAATCGCTTCTCTTCGAAGAAGGGCTTCTTGAGTTTTTTTCTGTTTGGAAATATCCAGAAGTATTCCCTGCCAGTAAAGTGGTCTCCCGTCCTCGTCGCAAATTAAGGTTGCCATATCATGGACCCAGACAACGTGCCCATCTCGAGCGATAATTCGGTACTCAACATTAAATGGTTGCCTAGAGAGATTTGTCCGTTCGTTCTCTGCCAGGACCCTTAGCCTGTCATCCGGATGAGTAATATTTATCCACAATTCTGGATTCGCTCTCCATTCCCCTGGTGAATATCCCGTAATTTCGAGAATTTGCGGACTGGAAAAATAATTTGAGCTATAGGGATCTGGTATATCTGTATATACCGCAGCTGGCATTTGTTCAATTACAGCTCGATACTGTGCTTGTGTCTCGCGTAGGGCGATTTCAGTGATCTTCCGCTTTGTAATATCGGTAACAAAACCCTCGTAAAATAATATATTCCCATTGGCATCGCGAATTGCACGAGCATTGGTGGATGTCCAAATTAAGCTGCCATCTTTACGCAAATTTTGAGCTTCGTATCTTTCAACCACACCTTCTTTGTCTAAGATAATTATGAATCTTCGACGGCTTTCCTCGTTTAAGTGAATTTGAGTCCCAATATCTTTAACCGTCTCCAGCATTTCTTCAGGAGAAGAATAGCCATAAATATTTGCCATTGCCGGGTTTACAGTAAGATATTGTCCGTTTGGTGAAGATCGAAAAATTCCCTCTACGGCAGTTTCAAATAAGCTCCTGTAGTTTTGTTCGGCCTCTTGTTTTGATTGTTCTTTATTATGGATGAGCAAGAAAAGGGCAATTGCCGTGATTAAGATAAAAATCCAACCCTTATAGATTTGGATAGTTGTAAGTATTTGCGCGTCAGAAAATGACCTTGCCGAGATTAGATCCGAGGTAAGAATCCATAATCCCCCCGTTATTGCATAAATCAAAGAGACTTTTGTGGCAAAAGAAAATCGAGAACTCTTCATGGCCAAACAGCGACAAAATAAGCTCCTCTTTCGAGGATTATAGGCTTATTTATATGAAAGAAACATGCCAGAAGAATTGTAGAAAAAAACTGCATAAGATTCCGGAAAGGCTCGTGATTAAGAGATTATAACTAAAATAAAGGTGAATTATATGGAATAACTCCTTACAGATACGTCAGCACGTGCAAGCGAATTTTTTTAAGGAGCGACCTAGGATTAAAATAAAAAAGCAGGCCCGGTAAGGAACCCGCTTGTTGAGGCGTCAATGGGATTTGTATAATTCCTTATGCAGAGAAACCCGTGATCAGAGTAAAAAACGACTCCGACGAGGGACTTGCTTCAAGAGGCGTCGACGGGATTTGAACCCGTGATCAGGGTTTTGCAGACCCTTGCCTTACCACTTGGCCACGACGCCTTATTACACAACGAGGATTGCCAATTGATCCTTCCATCAATCGCAATCCTCAATCGGTAGAGCGGGCGATGGGATTCGAACCCACGACCTTCTCCTTGGCAAGGAGACGTACTACCACTGTACTACGCCCGCAGATCATTAGCCTTTCTTGCTTGGCCGAGAGTGCCGAGACCCAGGATCGAACTGGGGACACCGCGATTTTCAGTCGCGTGCTCTACCAACTGAGCTATCTCGGCCAATGTAATTGGGTAATTAAGCGTGTGGGATTTTACACGTACTTATATAGATTGTCAAGCAAAGCCCTTTTATCCTGTAAATCCTTGAAATCAATTGAAATTGCTTCTTGACATATATAGGTCATTTCGGCTATAATAGGGGGTCGCTATCCTTTTGGGATAGTTTTCTCTGTTTTCACTAGATTACTCATAATATAAGTCAGGAGAGAAGAATGGCATCTTCTTTGCCCCGTAAAAGTTACGCGCGTATTCCGGTAAAACTCGATCTTCCCAATCTAATTGAAGTACAACTCGATTCATTTGAACGGCTTAAAAAAGAAGGACTAGGCGATCTCTTTCATGAGATTTCGCCGATTGAATCATATAACAAGGGAATGAAATTATTCTTCCCGAGTCGCAGTCCCGAATCTCAGCAGTGGGGTTTGAAATACTGGTTTGGCGACCCAAAACATACCATTGAAGAGTGCGTAGAGCGCGATCTCACGTATGCTAGTCCGATGTACGTTTCTGTTTTGCTAGCCGGGCCAGATGTTCCGGAGCCTATCAAACAGGATATCTTCCTGGGCGATTTCCCCGAGATGACAGACAAAGGTACCTTCATTGTTAATGGAACTGAACGAGTCGTTGTTTCTCAGTTAATCCGTTCCCCGGGCGTTTATTTTGAGGCACCCGCAGATCGTGCCACGGGCCGTCCCCTTGCGATGGCAAAACTCATCCCCGACCGTGGTGCATGGATGGAATTTGAGACTCGCAAATCTGATTACATCATTTTGAAATTTAACCGTAAGCGCACTGTGCCCATCACAGTGTTCTTGCGCGCGCTTGCGTCTGTGGATGATGATATTAAAGATTCTCCAATCAAGTTTGGTACTGATGAGGAAATCCTTTCTATCTTCCAGGAAGTAGATAACAATCCAGAACGCATGTTTATTGCATCCACTCTCAAACAGGAGCCTGATTGGGATCTTTCTGCTGGACAAACGATTTCTGAGCTGGCTTTGATTGAATTCTTCAAAAAGATGCGCCCAGGTGATCCGGCTACACTTGAAAATGCACGCCAGTTCCTTGAAGAGCAGTTATTTGACCAGCGGCATTATGATCTGGAACGAGTTGGTCGTTACAAACTAAATCAGAAACTGGACCAGAACATCCCAATTCCTCATCGCACGGTAACCAAAAGCGATATTATTCGACTCGTCCGTCGCATGATTCAAATCAACAACGGGGTCGAACCGCCTGATGACATTGACCACCTCGGGAATCGTCGTGTCAAGACGGTAGGTGAGTTGATTCAGAACAAGTTGCGTATTGGCCTGCGCCGTATGGAACGCGTGATCAAAGAGCGCATGTCCATCCGCGATCAGGAGCAACTCTCGCCCGTAACACTCGTAAATATTCGCCCGGTCGTCGCGGCATTGCGCGAGTTTTTTGGCTCCAGCCAGCTTTCGCAATTTATGGATCAGACGAATCCGCTAGCGGAGCTTCGGCATAAACGGACGTTGTCCGCGCTGGGTCCTGGTGGTTTACGTCGTGAACGCGCGGGCTTCGATGTCCGTGATGTGCACCACTCACACTATGGACGTATTTGTCCAATTGAAACACCCGAAGGTCCAAACATTGGTTTGATTGGTCGTTTGGCTTCCTTCGCGCGTGTCAATGAATATGGCTTCATTGAAACGCCATATCGGAAAGTTTTCAAATCCCTTCCAGCTGATGATCCCAACCTTGAGGGTCGCACACTTCGTGAAGATGTGTATGATCCCAAATCTGAGGAGTTGGCCTTTGAAACTGGGACTATGTTAGATGCGAAAGCATTGAAGAAACTTGCTAAGTTCGGTACCGAAGTGCCAATTGTACCGTTTGTTTCTGATCAAATTGATTATTTATCGGCGGATGCCGAAGATAAGTACACCATTGCACAAGCCAATGCAGTACTAACTGAAACGAACGAGTTCGTGCGCGATCGTATATCCTGCCGTTATCATTCCGGCTTTTTGTTCTCGATTCCGGAATCGATTGAATATATGGACGTAGCCCCGCACCAAGTTGTGGGTATCAGTGCTGCGTTGATCCCCTTCCTTGAACATGACGATGCCAACCGCGCCTTGATGGGCTCGAACATGCAGGCGCAAGCTGTACCTTTAATACGCCCTGAAATTCCTCTTGTTTCTACAGGAATGGAGCGCCATGCTGCACTTGATTCTGGTCAGGTAGTGGTAGCCGAAACAGACGGTGAAGTCGTTTCAGTAACGGGATCAAGCATAACGGTCAAAGAAAAAAGAAGCGGAAACCGCGTCTACCAATTGCGCAAGTATCAACGATCCAACCAAAGCACCTGTATTGACCAGCGCCCCTCTGTCGTCAAGGGACAGGTGATCAAAGCTGGCGACATCATCGCCGATTCTTCTTCCACTGAAAGTGGACAGTTGGCTTTAGGCCAGAATGTTGTCGTAGCATTCCTTTCGTGGGAAGGTGGCAACTTCGAAGATGCGATCTTGATATCAGAGCGTCTTGTTCAGGAAGATCGCTTCACCTCGGTCCATATTGAGAAGTATGAAGTGGAAGCACGCGATACAAAGCTTGGACCAGAAGAGATCACGCGCGATATTCCGAACGTCGGTGAGGATGCGATCAAGGACCTTGATGAAAATGGCATTATCCGCATCGGCGCGGAAGTTGGCCCAAATGATATTCTCGTTGGCAAGATCACACCAAAAGGCGAGAAGGAGCTTACGCCAGAAGAGCGACTCTTGCGAGCGATCTTTGGTGAGAAATCTCGCGATGTAAAAGATACGTCGCTGCGCATGCCGCATGGCGAACGCGGTAAGGTTGTGGATGTAAAAGTATTCACGCGCGAAGATAATTCAGATCTATCCGCGGGTGTAGACATGATGGTGCGCGTTTCTGTGGCACAGCGCCGTAAGATCACCGCAGGTGATAAGATGGCTGGACGACATGGAAATAAAGGTGTTGTATCGAAAGTTGTACCTGTAGAAGATATGCCGTTCCTTGAGGATGGCACACCGGTCGATATCATCTTGAACCCGCTTGGTGTTCCCGGTCGTATGAATATCGGTCAAGTTTTGGAAGTGCATCTCGGTTGGGCTGCAAAGCGACTTGGTTTCCGTGCATTAACGCCGGTGTTTGACGGTGCAACCGAAGAGCAGATTGAAGCCGAACTCGCGCGTGCTTGGATTGTTGATCAGGCGTGGAAAGAATCCGCTGAAAAAGCCTGGGAATGGCTCAAAGAACAAGAATATGATCCCGAGACGATCCAGGATGACGATGAAGTCCGCAGACTTTATCTTGAATCATGGCTTGGAAAGCGCAAGTATGATATATACAGCCTGAATGATGTAGACTATGCGCGTCACGCGACGGCTCGCGAATGGTTGCGCGAACACGGTTATGCCAACGCTGATGAGATCCTCCGCAAAAACAATGAAGACGCCAATCACAACAAAGAGTTGGATGAGACAACGATCAGTACCTGCCTCCGACTCTGGATGGAAAACAATGGCCTTACGCGCAGGGTTGCTGAGGATAAAGTCTTTGAGACGGCGCAGGAGCTCTCGAAGGAAAATGGCGTTCCGCTTCCAATCCTTGGCAAACAGGTTTTACGCGATGGAAAGACCGGCGTGCGCTATGACCAGCCTGTGACGGTCGGTGTAATGACCATACTTAAGCTTCATCATCTGGTTGAAGATAAAGTTCATGCACGTTCAACAGGCCCATATAGCCTGGTGACTCAACAGCCTCTTGGTGGTAAGGCTCAATTTGGTGGCCAACGCTTTGGTGAAATGGAAGTATGGGCGCTTGAGGCTTATGGCGCAGCCTATACACTTCAGGAAATGCTCACCGTCAAGTCCGATGATGTTCAGGGACGCGTCAACACCTATGAAGCGATTGTCAAAGGTGAGCCGATTGAAGAGCCAAGTATTCCTGCCTCGTTCCGAGTGTTAGTTAAGGAATTGCAGTCACTCGGTTTGGCAGTGGAAGCGATTAACGAAGGTGGTGATGTTGTTCGGTTTGGCAAGGATGAAGAGAAGACTCATCCACCCAGGCATGAAACCGGTCTGTTGAGCTTGGGTGAAACTCGTACTGAGAAAAAGTAAGATTTTTCTTGACGAAGCACATACGGCATGATAGAATAATTAGCCGTTGCACCAACAGATGAGTGGCTTCAACTCCCACTCAACCATTATGGCAACTACAAATGAGGCCATCATTTTCGTACTTGATGGCCTCGTTTTTTGCGAAAATTCATAAGTATTTGTGAAATATTTTGTAATCGGAGGCTTACGTGCCGACAGTCAATCAAATGGTCCGCAAGGGCCGCAAGAATAAGAAAACCAAAAGCAAGTCCCCGGCTCTGCAATATACTCTGAATAGCTATAAGCAGCGCCGTTTCCGCCAGGATAAAGGCGCGCCACAGAAGCGCGGTGTATGCACCGTGGTTCGTACTATGACGCCCAAGAAGCCGAATTCCGCATTACGCAAGATTGCGCGTGTGCGCTTGACCAATGGCATTGAAGTTACAGCTTACATTCCCGGCGAAGGCCATCAGTTGCAGGAACACTCGGTTGTGCTGGTGCGCGGCGGCCGTGTAAAGGATCTGCCTGGTGTCCGTTATCACATTGTGCGCGGATCGCTCGATACCACCGGCGTTGCCAATCGCAAGCAGGGCCGCTCAAAGTATGGCGCGAAGCGTCCCAAGTAGAAATTGGAGTAATTAAGAATGCGTAGAGCAAAACCCGAAAAGCGGGATATCCTTCCCGACATTCGCTATAACAGCATCAACTTGCAGACTTTGGTTCAGCATGTGCTTAAACGCGGTAAGAAAAGCACCGCTACGACGTTGATTTATGATGCTATGAATCTCATCCAGGAGCGTACTCAGAAGAACCCCATAGATGTCTTCGATGGTGCTTTGAAAAATGTTGGTCCTGTAATGGAAGTCCGCCCGCGACGTGTAGGTGGTGCGACTTATCAGGTTCCGATGGAAGTCTCTACTGACCGCCGCACCACGCTGGCGATCCGCTGGATCTTATCTGCCGCGCACGAACGCTCCGGTAAATCCTTCTCCGACAAACTCGCTGCTGAGTTAATCGACGCGTTTAACGAAACCGGCTCGGCCATTCGTAAACGTGATGAGACCCATAAGATGGCGGAGGCCAATCGCGCCTTCTCCCATTACCGTATTTAAGGAATACGTGATACTAACTTTATTTGAGATTAGGTTGAAAGAATGACACGCGCTTACCCGTTAGATAGATACCGAAACATAGGTGTCATTGCCCATATTGATGCGGGCAAGACAACTACTACTGAGCGTATCATGTTCTACACCGGCAAAACGCATCGTATCGGTTCGGTGGATGAAGGCACGACCGTAACTGACTGGATGGTGCAAGAACGTGAACGCGGTATTACTATTGTTTCGGCTGCAGTTTCGGCTGAGTGGAAGGGGTATCAAATCAATTTGATTGATACTCCGGGTCACATCGACTTTACGGCCGAAGTGCAGCGGTCTTTACGCGTGTTGGATGGGGGTATTGTTGTCTTTGATGCTGTACAAGGTGTAGAGCCGCAATCTGAAACGGTTTGGCGCCAGGCCGATCGCTACGGTGTCCCTCGCATTTGCTTAGTTAATAAGATGGATCGCGTCGGCGCTTCCTACGAGCGGACGATTGAATCGATTAAAGACAGACTAGGTGCCAACCCGATCGCCATGCAGATTCCGATCGGCTCAGAAGCCACATTCCGTGGTGTAGTGGATTTGCTTACGATGAAGGCGGTTATTTGGGAGGATGATCTCGGTAAAGACCCAAAAATCGTTGAGATACCAGTTGACTTAAAGGAACAAGCCGAAGAGGCTCGTACTTATTTGATTGAAAAAATTGCTGAACTTGATGATGCACTGACCATTAAATACCTAGAGGGCGATGAAATTAGTATGGATGAATTAAAATCCGCCCTTCGCAAAGGTGTTATTGCCAATAAGGCTTATCCAATCTTTGCTGGATCTTCACTGAAAAATAAGGGGGTTCAGGTTTTGTTGGATGCGGTCATAGATTATCTGCCTTCTCCCGTAGATATCCCGCCCGTAAAAGCAATTGATCCGAAACATGACGATGCAATTATTGAACTTCCCGCCGAAGACAATGCTCCATTAAGCGCATTGGTTTTTAAAATTGTTACAGATCCTTACGTTGGACGTCTGGCATACCTCCGTATTTATTCTGGTGTATTAAGCCAGGGACAGACAGTCTTAAACTCGACAAAAGGGAAGAAAGAGCGGATTGGCCGGTTGATCCGCATGCATGCTGATCATCGCGAAGACATTACTGAAGTCCGTGCGGGAGATATTGGTGCCATTCTTGGTCTCAAAGAGAGTTTTACAGGCGACACCCTATGCGACACCAAGACCGTAATCTTGGAGAACATTTCCTTTCCTGAGCCGGTTATCTCAATTGCTATTGAGCCGAAGAGTTCGGCGGACCAGGAAAAGATGGGCGAGGCCCTGCGCAAGCTGACAGAAGAAGATCCTACCTTCCGCGTCCGTTCTGATGAAAACACTGGTCAGACTATTATTTCGGGCATGGGTGAGCTTCACCTGGATATTATTGTTGATCGTTTGCTGCGCGAGTTTCGCGTACAGGCCAATGTCGGTGCGCCGCGCGTGGCATACCGCGAATCAATAACCAGGCCAGTGAAAGAGGTTAATTATAAGTACGCCAAACAATCCGGCGGGCGCGGCCAGTACGGTCACGTTGTTTTTTCAATGGAACCTGGTGAACGCGGAAGCGGTGTTGTTTTTGAGGATAAGATTGTGGGCGGTGCTATTCCGCGGGAATATATTCCTGCGGTTGAAAAAGGCGTCAAGGAAGCTGCCGAAAGCGGTGTGTTGGCTGGTTATCCAGTTGTTGACCTGAAAGTCACGCTCTACGACGGCTCCTATCACGAAGTCGACTCGAACGAAATGGCCTTCAAGATGGCTGCTTCCATTGGCTTTAAGGAAGGCGTTCATAAAGGCAATCCCATTTTGCTCGAACCGATGATGAAAGTCGAAGTTGTTGTCCCTGAAGAATATCTTGGCGATGTCATGGGACAGATCAACAGCCGCCGCGGTTCGATTCAAGGTATGGAAGTCCGGCCTGGAAATGCACAGGCAATCCGCGCGATGGTTCCTTTGGCTGAAATGTTTGGTTATGCTACCCAGCTCCGTTCAGCTACGCAAGGACGCGGTGTTTTCAATATGGAATTTGACCACTACGCGCCTGTGTCGCAATCGGTAGCAGAAGAAATTTTGAATGTATAACTTTTCTTTTCATAATATCAAGGAGTTTCATTATGGCGAAGCAGAAATTTGATCGAACGAAGCCGCACTTGAACGTGGGGACCATGGGGCACATAGACCATGGCAAGACCACGCTGACGGCGGCGATCACGAAGGTCTCGCAAATGCTGGGCAAGGCAGAATACCGCGCCT
>WNGA01005828.1_pt1 | contig 17713 bp, 15 predicted proteins | sample 5400061 | NCBI WGS metagenome assembly WNGA01 (sample SAMN13153366, study PRJNA577476) | soil metagenome | isolation source: 100 cm soil or saprolite under grassland replicate 2 | place: USA:California | collected 2016-06-15 | reverse complement strand
GGGACAATTAGGCGCGGCTCAGCCAGTACGCCAGCGGCACTTACTTACCATCGACCTCCCTGCTCGGATGTCCAAGAAAAGCATGATGTACCGATCAGGTGCTGACAAGAGTGACTACGGCGATTACTACATTTGCTGTAGTCCAGGAAGACCTGCTCTACCTGCTCCGGCCGGACGGCCTTCCGTGCTTGTCCGCCCGATTCGTCCTTGCTCGCGGAGAACCGGAGCGCCAGAGGATCCGCGGCCAAGCAGGACCGAAACCCCGATGCTCACCGAATTGCTCACGGACGTCACGCGAGGCGCTGGAACGAGGAGATATCCAGACGGACGAGGCTTCGCCATCTACCGAGCTCAAAGGCCTCATAGAGCCCAGGAGAGCACCGGCAGCCACACCGCGTGGGCAATATAGGTTCCGGGACGTCGGGGACAGCCACAGCCTCGGATCGGCTGCCGCCAGTAGTGCACGGTCTGCCCGCCGGTTCGTTCGCGGTTGCTGCCCGTTTGCTGCCCGACGAGCTGGCACCAGGGGTCTGAAACGCGAAGCCAGGTCCTCGGACCCGGCCTGACCTGCGATTTCTCTGGGTGGGCGTGGCAGGGTTCGAACCTGCGACTTCTGCCGTGTGAAGGCAGCGCTCTCCCGCTGAGCTACACGCCCGTCGTGGCGGGGAGTGTAACGAGGCCTGTCAGGGTGTGGCAACGGTGCGGACCCGAGGCTGTCGGCCCTTTGGCCCGGCTCGTTGGAGCTGAGCAGTTCTGCGGATGCGAACATGCGCTCGAGTTCCTAGGCTTTCGCGGGCTGCGCGGACAGCTCTGGAGGGGGGCCAAGCTTGCTGCCGCCTGGGCGGTCGCGATTCCACGGGCACGTCGGCCTCCACACTCTCGGTGTGGAGGGGACCCGGAGCCACGGCGGATGGTGGCTGAGCCTGCCGCGGCTCTGGGTGGTCGTGGTCCTGGGCGCCATCGGGGTGATGCAGCTTGCGGCGACCCCGAGCGCGATCGACCTGGCGTATCACGTCAAGGCGGGCGAGCTGATGGTCGACCAGCGCGCCGTCCTCCCTGTCGACGTGCTCGCCTGGCCAACGGCCGGCAGGCCGTGGCTGGACCAGAACTGGGGCGCGCAGGTGCTCCTGTATGCGATCTGGCGGGTGGGTGGGTTCCCGTTGGTGGCGGTCTCCAGCGCGCTCTGCACCGTGGCCGCCTGGGGGCTGGTGGCGGCGGCCTGCCGACGGCGGACAGCCAGCCTCCGGCTGATCGCCGGGGCGGTGCTCGCCGGCTACCTGGCGTCGGCGGCGGCCTTCTCGGCCCGGCCGCAGATGTTCTCGGTGCTGCTGTTCGCGGTCGAGCTCCATCTGCTCGAGGTGGCCAGGACACGTCCCCGCATCGCTATGGCGATTCCGCTCCTCATGCCTCTGTGGGCAAATCTGCATGGCGCCTTCGTTGTCGGACTCGGGCTGGTCGCGATGGAGGCGGCCGCTGCGGCCTGGCGACGGGATCGGCCTGGCGTGCTCCGCTTCCTCGTCGTGGGAGGGCTCAGCGCGATTGGGCTGCTCGCCAATCCGTGGGGAGCCAGGGTGCTCGCCTACGCGGCGCTGTTGCCCGCCAACCCGGTCGTCACCGGGATGGTGACCGAGTGGGCACCCGCAAGCATGCGCGACCCGGCAGGAGCGATGCTGCTGGCCGCGATCGGCGTTCTCATGGTCGCCTTGGCGCGGTCGCGGGCGCATGCCCGTGTTCCGGAGCAGATCCTTCGGATGGCGCTGCTGGCCGGTCTTGCGCTCTGGGCGGTGCGCGCCAGCGTCTGGTTCGGGCTCGCGCTGCCGGTCGCGATCTGCGCCCTGGCCCGGGAGCGTGCGCCGCGGCCCGCCGATGCCGACCGTGGCGTGCCGCTCGCGAGCGGCCTGGTGCTGGCCGCGCTCGCGGTCGCGCTCGCCGTCGTCCTCCCGCCGGTCAGGCGAGCGATGGTCTCCGATGGTCCGCCGAGGCCGGAGCTGACCGCGGCGCCGGTGGCCGCCGCCGGCTGGCTGGCGGCGAACCCGCAGCCCGGCCGGATGTTCAACCTCCAGTCCTGGGGCTCCTATCTGGAGTTCCGGCTGGGCCCGCAGGTCAAGCCGGCGGTCGACTCCCGCATCGAGCTCCTCCCCGCGGAGCGTTGGCACGACTACCTGGCCATCGCGGCCGGCCGCTGGGACGCGGAGCGGCTACTCGACAGGTGGGGTGTCGACTACGTCGTGACCGGCGAGCGCCGGACACCTTCGCTGACCGCGTTCCTGGCCGCCTCCGGGCGCTGGCGGCTCGCGTTCTCCCACGGCGATGAGCGGGTGTACGTACGCGTGGCGCCGCGAACGGCGACTACTCGGCTTCCAGTGCGCTGAGCTGCCCCTTCAGGTGGCGCAGCAGCACAGCGGTGCGCAGCGACGAGGCGACGGCGTCCGCGAAGCCCATCAACGCCTCGACGTCGGTGTCGGTGAACACCTCGGCGGGCGTGCCGGTCCTGCCCCGGTCACGGCCGGCCATCAGCACGCCGAAACCGAGCCGCTCGTGGACCAGCGGGACCATGATCAGGGTCTCGGCCCCGCTTCCCGGGATGCCGGCCAGGGCTCCGCGGACCCGGTCGGTGTCCTCGATGAGCCCCACCCCCGCCCGGAACAGCTCGCGCATGACGTCGCGGCTGTACTCCACGCTCATCTGCCGCTCGGCCGGCGTGAGCCCGACCTCACCCGACACCTCCATGGTGCCCTGGCCGTTGTCGAGCAGGAGCACGATAACGTCGGCTCGCACCCGCTTGGCGATCTCGGACGCCGCGATCTGGGGGAGGTCGCGTTCGTAGAACTCGGGTGATTGGCCGCCGAGGGCCGCGGTCACACTCTCGATCGACTGGGTGAGGCGGTCGAGGCCCCCGCCGGTCGAGGCGCCTCGAGCCGCCGGGGCCTCCCGCTCGGGAGTCTCCCGCTCGGGAGTCTCCGGCCGTCGCGACGAGGTGAAGCGGCGCAGGTTCCGGGTCTGGCGGTTCCGCTTGTCCTGGTCGCTCGGCCGCTCGGCGGTGTCCCCGGGCGGTTGGCTCTTCGCCGCCGGAGTGCCCTTGACGGCCGGGACAGGTGCATCCTTGGCCGACGCGTCGCCGGTGGTGCTCGGCGCTGGCGCGGGGCTGGCCGTCGGCTTGGTCGAGTCCTTGGCCGCCGGGCGTGGCACGTCCTTGGGTGCGGCCTCGGCCGGACGGTGCGGGGATGGAGCCGGACGTGGGGATTTCGGCGCCTCCGGCGCGGCGGGAGTGTCCGCAGGCCGCGCCGTCGTGCCAGGCGCAGGCTTCTGGTCAGATGGCCCGGTGGGTCTGTGCTGGCGACTCGGAGGCGGCGGCGCGGGGGTGGCGGGACGGTCCTTCGAGGATGGCGCTTGGGCCGGCCCGGCTGGTTCGGGTGGCGGCTTGCGACCTGCCGGGCGTTCGTCGACCCGAGCGGGCCCGTCGGGCCGCGTCTCGGTGTCGTTGGCGGGCTTTGCAGCTCGATCACCTGGGCCACCGGGCGGTGCTGCCGGTTCGGGGCCGGCAGCGGCCCCGGCCTCGGTGGCGGGAGCTGGTCGTTCGGACGGCGGCCGAGGCGGCCGCGAACGTGCCTCCGCGGCCGGCTGCGACATCGCCGGAGCGGGCGGTTTGGAGGCCGCTGGCTTCGCTGGTGCCTTGGCGGCGGGAGTTGGCTGCGGCGCTGCCGGAGTCGCCACCTCAGCGGTGCCGGGCCGCGGCGCGCCGGCCTCCGGCGGAGGCGGCTGCGGTGGGGAGGCGGGCCCTCCAGGTAGCACGGGAGGACCGGGCGGCTGGGCCTCCGGGGGGCGGGTCTGGCGGAACCTGGCCGGCGCGATGAGGCGGGCCGTTCGAGGCGCCGCGGGGGTTTCGGCGGGCGGGGTCGGGCGCTGCGAGCGCGGCGGAGTGGGCCGGGCGCTCTCAGGGACGGGGCGGGCACCCGGGCCGGCTCGTGGCGCCGGAGCCGCAGGCGCCGGCGCGCTCTCGGTAGCGGCCTTCTTGCGGCCGAGTTTCTTGGCGAGGCGGCGCAACGGGGAAGGTCCCGCCGCCGGCGGCGTCGATGGAGCGGCCATACCAGGAACTGGACGGCGGGTCGCCGCCGGTGGCGCCGAGCCGGCGGATGGCGAAGTCGGAGCCTTGCGGGGCAGCGCGCCCGCCATGCCCACCACCCGTGGCTCCTTGGCTGCCGGCTTGCTCGGCCTGCCGGGCTCCCCCACCGGGCCTGGCTCCTTGCGCGCCGTCTGGGGCGCACCGGCCGAACCGGTGCCTTGGCGGGTCTGCGCGACCCCGGCAGGGCCGGCTGCAGGTGGTGCCGCAGGCTCACCGGCCGGCTGGGCTTCGGCGGCAGGCCGCGCGCTGGGCGTCGGAGCGCTCGGGGCTCCGGGTGCGGCGGTGGCGGCAGCGGGCGGCGGCTCTGCCTTCGCGGCAGGCGGCACTTTCGGCTCCGCCGCGGGCGGCGCCCCGGCCTTCGCGGCAGGCGACGCCTTCGGCTCCGCCGCGGGCGGCGCCTCAGGTGTGGGAACGGGGGAAGGCTTGGTGGGCTCGGGCTGAGCCTTCGCCGCGGCCGGCGGCGTCTCAGGCGGGAGCGCGGTCGGGGCCGCACCCGTCTCGGGCCGGGTCTCAGGCGCGGCGGCCGGTGGTGCCTTGGGCCCTGGGGCAGGCGGCACCTTCGGCCGGACGCCAGGCGGCGCCTCGGCCTTCGCGGCGGGCGGCACCTTGGGCTCCGGCGCTGGCGGCGCCTTCGGCTCAGCCCCGGGCGGGGCCTCCTTCGCAGCGGCAGGCGGTTCCTTGGCCTCCGCGGCCGGTGGGGCCTTCGCAGCGGCGGCTCGCGGGGTCCCCTGCGCGCCGGCAGGCCGAGCCTCCCCGGCCGGCGACACCTTGGCCTCCCCGGCCGGCGACACCTTGGCCTCCGCGGCAGCGGCGGCTGGTGGGACCCCCGTCGCGCCCGCCGGCCGGCCCTCCGCGGCAGGCGGGACCTCCGCGGCTGGCTGGGCGCCGGGCGGCGGGGTGTCAGGGGCCTCGGCGGTGGCGGGTGCCTGGGTCGGGGCGGGACGAGGGCGGAACCGGCGGCCACGCCACGTCCATGCGGCCTGGGCGGCGGCCCGGTCTCGGGCGGCCCGGTCTCGGGCGCCGCGGTCGGCGTGGTCGCGGGGCGGGGTGGCGGCGCCCGAACCCCGCTCGCCCGCCCCAGAGGGCTTCGCGGGGGCCGGTGCCTGGCCGCCGGGGGCGGGGGGTTCCGCGGCGGCCGGCTTCCCGGCGTCCGGGGCGTCTCGGCCCGGGGCGTCCGCCGCGGGGGCGGCGGGAGCGTCGGTGACCAGATGCCACAGCGCGACGATCTCGAACGGGCGCTTGATCACCGAGCAGTCGTGCTCGGGGGGGACGGCGGCGGGGTCGTCACCGGGGTCGAGCACCAGGACCAGGCGGCCGCGGTAGCGGGCGCGGATCTCCTCCACCTCGTGCAGGCGTCGTCCGGGCGCCACATCGGCCACCACGGCGTCGACGCGCACCTTGGGCAGGCTCGCCCAGTCCTCGGCGGTGCCGAGCTCGGTCACCCTGTCGGTGCCCAGCAGCGCCCGCAGGGCGATCGCCAGCGAGGCGTCGCGGCGGAGGAGAACAACGTGGTTGCCCATGCTTCAGGGGCTCCTACCTGGCGAAGATGGCAGCGATTCGCATGATAGCGGGCCCGAGGATCACCACGAACAGGGCCGGGAAGATACAGAAGAGTACGGGGAACAGGACCTTGATCGGGACCTTCATCGCCCGCTCCTCGGCGAGCTGGCGCCGCTTGACGCGCATCTCCCCCGCCTGGATGCGCAGGACGTTGGCGACCGAGACCCCGAACACGTCGGCCTGCACCATGGCGAGCACGAAGGCGGAGAGCTCCTGCACGTCGCAGCGCGCCGCCAGGTTGCGCATCGCCTCGTTGCGGCTGCGCCCGAGCTGCACCTCCTGCAGCGTCCGGTAGAGCTCCTCGGCCAGCGGCCCGGTGGTGCTCTTGGACACGTGGGCGAGCGCGGCGTCGAACCCCAGCCCCGCCTCGACGCAGATGGTGAGCAGGTCGATCGAGTCCGGCAACGCCTGGCGGAGGCTGGCCTGGCGGCGCTGCACGGCGTTCGCGAGCACGACGTTGGGGACGTGGTAGCCGAACGCGCACAGGCCGGCGAGGACCAGCAGCAGCGGCCAGGCAGGGCCCAATGCGAGCACCGCCAGGCCGGCGACCGCGCCGAGGGCGAGCCCGGCGACCTTCGCGACGAGCACGCGGTCCGCGTCCCAGGAGACCGGGCTGCCGGCCATCGCCAGCCGGCGCCGGGTGGCATCCCTCCACCCGGCGGGGGTGCAGCGCCGCCCGACCGCCAGCGCGGCCTGGTACAGCGGCCGCAGGAACCGCTCGGTTGCCGGTCGGGCGAGCTCGCGGTTGCGGAGGTCGCTCGGGCGCAGCTCGATCGCCCGGAGCGCCTGCAAGGTCCGGTATGCCTCGCGGCGCTCGGACAGGAGCGACTGGACGGCGAGGGCGAGCGTGAACACCGCCAGGAACACCGCGGCGCCGGCGACCAGGAGCGCTGCTGGCATCGTGACCTAGACCTCGATCTCGGTGAGCTTCTTCATCCAGACGACGCCGCCGGCCATGAGGACGGCCGCCGCCGCCAGCATGAGCAGCCCGGTCCGGGTGGTGTACAGGGGCGACAGGAACACCGGGTTGAAGACGAGCAGGGCGCCGAACATCAGCACCGGCAGCACCGTGAGGATCGCGCAGGACAGCCGGCCCTCGGCGGAGAGGGCGCGGACCTGCCGCTTCAGCGCCGAGCGCTCGCGGATGGTCTGGCCGACGGTGCCGAGCACCTCGGCGAGGTTGCCGCCGACCTGCCGCTGGAGGTTGATGGCCATCACCGTCCACTCGAAGTCGATGCTGCCCATGCGCTCGGCCATGGCTTCGAACGCCTCCTCGAGCGGCCTGCCGAGCCGCGCCTCGGTGAGCACCCGCTGGAGCTCGCCGGCGACCGGGTCGCCGGCTTCCTGGGCGGCGGTGGCGACCGCCTGCTGCAGGCTGTGCCCGGCCTGCAGGGCACCGGCCAGAAGCTGCAGGGTGCCGGGGAGCTGCTCCTCGAACCTGGCTCGGCGCCGCGCGGCCCGCAGCGCCAGGAACAGGAACGGCACGACCGTGCCGAGCGGGACCGCCGCCAGGGTGAGCATCAGGCTCCGGGTCGCGACGAGCACCAGCAGCGGCAGGCCGAAGGCCGAGCCGAGCGAGACGAGCAGGTACTCGGCGACCCGTAGATTCAGCCCGGCGGCCTCCAGGCGGTCGAGGAACGCCTCCTCGAGGTGGCCGCGACGGACCAGGGACTCGGCCATGGCGGTGGCCCTGCCGGCCAGCTCGCTGGAGCCGAACACGGTGGCGGGGCGGGGGTCGGCGACCGTGGGCGTGAGCGAGTACGGGGACAGGCGCTTGCGCAGCGCGCGTACGGGGAGGCCGGGCCCGGCGCCGAGCAGCGCCAGCCCCGCGAGCAGCGTGGCGACGAACGCCAGCGCGGCGACCACGTAGCGGCCCTGCTCCCGCTCGAGCGCCTCCAGGGCCGGGGCCGGCGGCGGGCCGGCCGGCATCGCGGGCCCGCCCGCCCGCGGGCCGAGCAGCAGCATCCGCCGGACCGTGCGGCTGGTCCCGCCGACCTCGACGGTGAGCTCGAACGCGGCCGTGCGCCGCGTGCCGGCCGGCAGCGCCACGTCGACCACGTACTGGGAGGCGAGCTCTTCGCCGAGGCGCTGGTACAGGCCGGCCAGGTCGGCGCCGGAGGCGCCGGTCACCGCCGTGACGCCGGTGCGCCTGGACAGCTCACGGAGCGCCTCGGGGTCCTGCTCGTAGCCGGGCACGGTCAGGCCGATGGTGTAGACGGCCACGTTGGCGGCCCTGGCCGCGGCGACGGCCTGCTCGAAGGTGGCGCGGGAGCCGTCGTCCCGGCCGTCGGACAGCAGCACCATGGTGCGCTGGCCGGCCTCTCTGGCGAGCCGCCCGGAGGCCAGCACAACGGCGTCGCGCAAGGCGGTGTCGCCGGCGGCGCGCAAGCCGGCGATGGCGGCCCGGACCCGCCGCCGGTCGGTGGTGAGCGGTTGGACGACCCGCGGCCGGGTGGCGAACGCGACCACCCCGATGCGGATGCCGTCCCGCAGCTCGGTGGCGAACCGGTCGGCGGCCGCGCGGGCCAGGCCGATGTTGTCGCCGGCGAGCATGCTGCCGCTGGTGTCCACGACCAGCATCACCGCCAGCCGCCGGCCGGTGGCCTCCAGCGGCTCGGCCCGACCCACCGGGGCGGGGCTGCCGTCGACCGTTGCCCTGAACGCGCCGGCCGCCAGGCGCCCGCCGTCCCAGGCCGACCCGGACAGGGAGACGGTGGCCAGCAGATGACCGGGCGCCGAGGCGGTGTCGGCGTCGCGCAGCTCCACGCGCAGCTCGCCCTGGCCGGCCGTCGCGGCGCCGGGGACGGCCAGCGACCCGCCGGCGAGCAGCACGGCCGCCAGCAGCGACCGGCAGGCCACGGCCCCGGCCCTCATGGCCGCGTCGCCAGGGGGATCGTCCCGCTGTCGTGCAGGAACAGCTCCGGGTCGATGCGGGTGCCCTGGTCGCTGAGGCGCTCCATGAACCGCGGGCGCAGGCCGGTCGGCTGGACGGTGCCGCGGAAGCGGCCGCGCTCGTCGATGCCGGCGCGGTAGTCGAACAGGAACAGGTCCTGCAGGGTGATCACCTCGCCCTCCATGCCGACGACCTCGGTCACGTGGGTGAGCCGGCGGCTGCCGTCCCGCAGGCGCGCCTGGTGCACGATCAGGTTGACGGCCGAGGAGATCTGCTCGCGGATCGCCCGCATCGGGATGTCCACCCCGGCCATCAGCACCATCGTCTCCAGCCGGGAGAGCGCGTCACGGGGCGAGTTGGCGTGGACGGTGGAGAGCGAGCCGTCGTGGCCGGTGTTCATCGCCTGCAGCATGTCGAGCGCCTCGCCACCGCGGACCTCACCGACCACGATCCGGTCCGGCCGCATCCGCAGCGCGTTGCGGACCAGGTCGCGGATGGTGATCTCGCCCTTGCCTTCGAGGTTGGACGGCCGGTGCTCCAGCCGCAGCCAGTGCGGCTGGCGGAGCTGCAGCTCGGCGGCGTCCTCGATGGTGATGATGCGCTCGCCGGCCGGCAGGTAGGACGACAGGACGTTGAGGGTGGTGGTCTTGCCGCTGCCGGCGCCGCCGGAGACCAGCACGTTCAGCCGCCCGTCGACGCAGCCCGCCAGGAACGCGGCGGCCTTGGCGGACATGGTGCCGAAGGCGATCAGGTCCTCGGCCTGGTAGGGGTCCGGGGAGAACTTCCGCACGGTCAGGTAGGGACCGCCGCCGACGCACAGCGGGGCGATCACCGCGTTGACGCGGGAGCCGTCGGGCAGCCGGGCGTCCACGTACGGGGAGCTCTCGTCGATGCGGCGCCCGACCTGGCCGACCATCCTGTCGATCACCCGGCGCAGGTGGGTCTCGTCCACGAAGCGGCCGTCGGCCGGGAAGATGTGCCCCTCCCGCTCGACGTAGATGACGTCGGGCGCGTTGACCATGATCTCGGTGACGCTGCGGTCGCGCAGGAACGGCTCGATCGGGCCGAAGCCGAGCACGTCGTCGGCGATCTCGGCGACCAGCCGCCGGCGTTCGTCACCGGTCAGCGGGGTCTCCTGGTCCTCCAGCGCCCGCTGCAGCAGCTCGCGCACCTTGGCGTGGAGCTGCTCCGGCGGGAGCTCTGCGTCGTACAGCTCCGGCCCGACGGCCTCGACCAGCGCCCGATGCACCTTCTGGCGCAGCTCGGTCAGCGGGTCGGGCTTGGTCCGGTGCGGCTGCCGCTGGTCGGCCTCTGGCGGTGTCGCTTTGGAGGCCGTTCCGGCCGTCCTCGCCCCGGCCAGCCGCTCGTGGAGGGTCGACATGGTGACGGTGCTCCTCGGTTGGTCAGGATCGGGCGAACAACGAGCGGCGCCGTGGCCGCGCCGCACGCTCGCCGGCCCCGGTGAGCTGGCCGGCGACCCGCCGGACGGCCTGGGCGACCGCCCCCTTTGGCTCGTCGAGCAGGATCGGGTGGCCCCGGTTGACCGACAGCGGCACCGAGCGCGACGACGGGATGGTGAGGTCGACCGGCTCGCCGAGGAGCTTCTCGACGTCCGGCAGGCGCAGGCCGACCTTGGAGTCGGCCCGGTTGACGACCACCCGGGTGCGGCTCCGCGGGAAGTGGAGCAGCTCCATGGTCTGCATGGTGAGCCTGAGGTTCTTGATGCTCGGCACGTCGAGGGTGGCGAGCATGACGAGCCAGTCCGACTCGTCGAAGGCGGCCAGGACCGGCTCGGAGAAGGCCGCCGGGGTGTCGATCACCACGTAGGCGAAGGCGTCCCGCAGCAGCTTGAGGATGGCGGCGATCGCCGCCGGGTCGATGGTGTCGGCGACGGTCGGCTCCACCGGTGCCACCAGCGCCCAGATCCCGGCCTGGTGGTGGGTGAGGAACGACTTGAGCGAGATCGTGTTCAGGTTCGGGGTCTGCGCGGCGTCGTGGATGGTGCGGGAGGGGAACAGGCGCAGCATGACGGCGACGTCCCCGAACTGCAGGTCGAGGTCGACCAGGGCGACCTCGGCGCCGGTGGCGGCCAGGGCGACGGCGAGGTTGGTCGACAGGAAGGTCTTGCCGCAGCCGCCCTTGGAGCTGAAGACGGTGATCACCCTGCCGGGAGCGCGTTCCTCCCCCGCCTCGGTGGGGGCGCCGCCGGCCAGGCGCCCGCGTAGGGTCCTGGCGATCTCCAGCGCCCTGGCCGCCGCGGCCCGGGTGATGGCCGCGTCGCTGGTGGCCGCCAGGACGTCCTTGACCCCGACGCGCAGCGCGTGACGCAGCAGCTCGCCGGTCTCCTCCTGCCGGATCAGCAGCACCGACACGTCCGGGGCGCCCTGCTGCAGCCGGCCGGCCAGCGCGAGCGCGTCGCCGTCGGACAGGGTCGGCCCGACGAGCGCGGCGAGCACCGCCCCGCCCTCGGCGGCCACGGCGGCCATCGCCTCGTCGGGACCGGCCACCCGGACGGCCCGTCCGGTCAGCCCGGAGAGCGCGTTCGCCAGCCAGGTCGCGTAGCCGTCGTGCGGTTCGACGATCATGACCGCCATCGGCAGGGCTCCTAGAACTCGTTGTCGATCGTGCGGCCCCTGGTCGGGACCGGCCGCTGGCCGGGTGGCAGCAGCGACAGGTAGAGCGACCCGTTCTCGGCCGCGAAGACCACCCGCTCCACGTCCGCGGGCTGGACGGCGAGGGTGATGGCGGACAGGCTCTGGTTGCGGCCCTGGCCGACGCGGCGGCCCTCCTGGGCGACCGGGTTGGGCTGGGCGGTGGCCCCGACGGCGAGGACCTGGACGTCCTGGAGCAGGAAGCGGCTGGTCCGCTGCGACCGCCCGCCCCTGGGGAGGCTGAGGGAGACGACCACGCTGACGCGGTCCCCGGGGGTGACGAACCCGGAGACCTGCCTGGTCGGGTCGAGGGCGATCGAGACCGCCTGATGGCCCTCGGGGATGGAGAGCAGGCGCCCGCCCGGCGCCTCGCCCTTGCCGACCCAGCGGGCGGCGAGGAGCTGCTCGCCGGGGACGATGTCGACCGCGGCGACCCGGCCGCCGAGCTGCTCCAGCGAGCGGACGGCGCCGCCGGCCACCGCTCTGCGCGGCAGCTCGGTGCGCTCGATCAGGCCGCGGTTCTGGGCGTCCTCGCCGCTGGTGCCGGCGGCGATGCGCGCCCGCGCCAGGTACACCAGCACCGGCTGCTGGTTGGCGATGGCCCGCCGGTCCGCGCCGCCCGCGTAGGCGACCAGCGCCGCGGTCGCCGCCACGGCGAGCGCGACGGCGACCAGGACGGCGACGACCCGGCCGCGCATCAGCAGCCGCCTGGCCCGGGAGGGGCGGAGAGCTGCTCGATGCGCATGGACGCCCGCGCGGTCCCCGACCGCCACGACGGCGGGCTCGGGAGGAACGGGACGGCCAGGTTGACAGGGAAGTCGAACGAGACGGTGAGGGTGCCGCCCACGACGCCGTCGGTCACCAGGTGGCAGTTGCTGATCGCGCCGAGGCCGGACTGCTCCGCGACCACCTGCCAGAAGGTCTTGCCGCTGCCGCCGATGCTGGCCCAGTCGTCGATGCCGACCACCGCGAGCCGTGCCCCCTCGCGGGCGGCGCTGGCGGCCTGGATGCGGTCGCCGGTGGCGAGGCCGAACTGGACGAACCCGAACAGCAGCACCACCAGCAGCGGCAGCAGCACGGCGAACTCGACCGCGGCCGCGCCGGTCTCGGCCTCCGCGGCGGCGCCGGCTCGCGGAGCCCAAGCCGTACCGGCTCGCGAAGCTTCAGCCCCCCTGGCGGGCACGCTAGCCCCCGCCCGGAGGCGTGCCCGCGTCCGGGACCGGGGCGCACGCGCCGGGCAGCGGACCGCTGTCGACGCAGGTGGCGACGCTCGAGTACCTGTCGAGCACGCTGTTGAAGAGCGCGTAGAAGGCACCGACGAGCAGCACGGCGATGATGGCGACCATCAGTGCGTACTCGACGGCGGTCACGCCGTCCTCGCGCGCGGTGACAGACGTCAGCACTAGGACCGGCCCCCCTTGCATCAGTCTTGGGAGCCATGCCGGCGGGGGGCTCGTGGGCCGGCCCCGCCGGCATGACACGCCTGGCCTACGGGCCGCTCGACGGTGTCGGGCAGTCCGCGCTGCCGCCCGGTCCCGCGATGCAGCTCGCGGTGTCGTCAAAGGCGGTCGAGACGTTCTGGAACAGGAAATAGAACCCGGCCACCATCAGCAGCGCGATGATGGCGACCATCAGCGCGTACTCGACGGCGGTCACGCCGTCCTGGCGTGCCCGCGACCGGCCGAGCCGAGCCCGAATGTAGGAAACCGTCGTGTTCAGCAGGAGCATTCGTCTGCACCTCCTTCCCCCCCGCAGCGGTCGCCGAGGCGACCATGCGACGCACGTCCTGCTGCTGGGCAGAAGCGGTGGCACGTGGGAGTCCAGCTCGTCGGCTGCCGTGCCCCGCCTCGCTACGCTTGGGAACCTAGTCGGCGCCGCGCCACCGTGCCCATTGGCATAGGTGCAGACCGCACATGCGAAGAATTACTCAAGCATCGCTGACCACTCAACAGCCCTGACCTCGGTAGGCCGTCGCCGCGCAGCTCGTGTTGCGGTCGAAGCGCTCCCGCACCGCGTCCAGCATCGTCACCAGGCCGCCGACCAGCAGGATCACGACCACGGCGATCATCAGCGCGTACTCGATGGAGGTGAGGCCCCGGTCCCCGGTCGGATCGCCGCCTACCCTCACCCTCATCTAGAGGGAGAGCGCCAGCCGGCCGGTGGCGGGCTGGACCACCACCGTGGGGGGCTCGGACTCGCCGGGCTCGTCCACCCCGGGGTCGACGGCGATCCCGGCCGTCCCCTCGGTCACCCCGGGGGGGTCGGTGCGGCCCCCGGCGCCGACCACACGCTCCAGCGCGTCGACCAGCTTGCCCGGCAGGCGCCCGGCGCGCACCTCCCGCCGCAGCACCGCCAGCGCGTCCCCCTCGGCGAGGGCGGGACGGTGGGGCCGTGGCCGGGTGAGGGCGGCCCAGGTGTCGACCACCGCCAGGAGCTGGGCGCCGAAGGGCACCTGGCGGCCGCGCAGGCCGCGCGGGTAGCCGGAGCCGTCGAGACGCTCGTGGTGGGCGCGGACGGCGGAGACCGGGACCCCGACCCGGGCCAGCGGCTCGAGGATGTCGCCGGAGGTGTCCGCGTGACCGTGGAGCAGCTCGACCGCCTCCGGCCGCAGCGGCCCGCGCACGGTGAGCAGCTCGGCCGGCAGGGCGAGCAGGCCGATGTCGAGGAACAGCCCGGCCAGCTCCATGCCCTGCACCCGCATCGCCGGCCAGCCGAGCGCGGAGGTCAGCTCGCGGGTGAGGGAGGCGACCCGGCGCGAGTGGCCCTCACGGCCGGGCCCCGCCGCCTCGGCGCTGCCGATCATCGTGCCGAGGATCACCTGCAGCGAGTGCGACAGGGCATCCCTGGCCTGGCGCAGGTGCTCGCGCTCCTCGGCGCGGCTGACCCTCGCCACCGCCGTCTCGGTGCGCAGCAGCGCCTCCTCGGCCGCCTCGGTCACCGAGCGCAGCACCAGCAGCGGCGAGGTCGCCTCCGGCCGTTCGGCGCTGCCGCGGCCCAGCCGGCGCCCGCGCATCGACGAGGTGACCCGCTCGACCAGGTCGTCGCCGGTGCAGGGGTAGGTGAGCAGGTCGGTCACGCCCAGGGCGAGGGCGGGGGTCACGTCGACGGAGGTGTCCCTGGAGGCCACGCCGAGCACCGGCACCGTGGTCGGGCCCTCCGCCAGCCGCTCGAGCACGGGCGACCAGCGCTGCACCTCGTCGAGCGGGACCACCACCAGCGCCGGCCACTGGGCGTCGACGCTGCGGAGGGCCTCGACGTCCTCCTTGACGAGCGCGCAGGCGAGGCCGGCGTGCGCCAGGGCGTCCCTCGCCCAAGGGCCAATCCCTTCGGCGGCGTCGAGGACGAGCACGTGGGCGGGCACGAGATGCTCCCGAGTCGGCTGCTGGATCGCAGGCCACGCGATGCTACGGCCTCGCGTACGGCCGCCCCATGCACCGATCTGGTGAGCCGCACTACAGAGTTCTGCTGAGCAGCGCGGCAGGCTGTCCACGCCCGCACACGGTGGGTGGTTGCCGCCTACCTGGGTGGCTCGACCAGCCGGATCCGCATCGCCTCGCGGACCGCGTCGACGCGGTTGTTGACGTGGAGCTTGCGATAGATGTTGCCGATGTGGGTGTTGACCGTCCGCTCGGAGATGACGAGCTGGCTGGCGATCTGCCGGGAGGTCAGGCCCTCGGCGAGCAGCGCCAGGATCTCCCGCTCCCGCCCGGTGAGCAGGTAGTAGATGTCGGCGGCGGCCTTGGTCTCGTCGGCGTAGCGGTTGAACTGGTGCAGCAGCTTGCGCGCCTGCACCGGGTCCAGGAACGAGCCGCCGGCCGCGACCGCCTTGACCGCCGAGCGGATGTCGTCCAGCGTCGCCGACTTGGGCAGGTAGCCGGAGGCGCCCGCCTTGATCGCCTCGAAGATCGTCTCCTGGTCCTCGTGGACGGTGAGCACGACCACGCCGACGTTGGGGTGGTCCTGGCGGATCTGCTTGGTCGCGCTGATCCCGTCGCGCCGCGGCATGTCGACGTCCATCAGCACCACGTCGGGCAGCAGCTCCCCCACCCGCTCGATCGCCTCGTTGCCGTCGGCCGCCTCGCCGATGACCTCGACGCCCTCGGCCGCGGTGCAGAGCAGCACCACGCCGTGCCTGGTGACCGAGTGGTCGTCGACGACCAGGACCCGGGTCGGGTTGCCGTCGCGCTCGCTGGCCTCGCTCACGCCTGTGCCCCCTCGGCGCCGGGGGCCGGCACCTCGATCCAGAAGACCGTGCCCTGCTCGTCGGCGTGCCCCCCCACGGTGCCGCCGAGCACCTCGGCGTAGGAGCGGGCCAGCGTCAGCCCGAGCCCGGCGCCGGAACCGCGCCGCTCCACCGGCTCGTCGGAGCGGGTGAACGGCCGGAAGAGCTGGTTGATGCGCTCGTTGGTGAGCCGCGAGCCGCCGTCGTGGACCTCCCAGCGGCTGCGCTCCGGCCCGGCCGCGACCGTGACCGTGACCATGCCGAGGCGCGGGCCGTAGGCCAGGCCGTTCTCGACCAGGGGGCGGAGCGCCAGCTTGACCAGCTCGGCGTCCCCGACCAGCTCGGCGTCGGCGGCGCCGGCGAAGCGCACCCGGACGCCCTCCTCGCTCAGGTCGTCGACCAGGGCGAGGAGCACGTCGCGGGGCCGGAACGGGCGGGCGAGGGCCTCGATGCCGCCGTTGACCCTGGCGAGCAGCAGGAAGTCGCGCACGAGCCCCTGCAGCCGGTCGGTCTGGGTGAGGACGAGCTGGAGGAACTGCTGGACGGTCTCGGTGTCGAGTTGCTCGCCGCGTTGCAGGAGGGTGGAGACGAACCCGCGGATGCAGGCCAGCGGCGTGTTCAGCTTGTGGGCGGCAAGCCCGAACAGGTCACGACCGTCCTCCTCGAGCCCGAGCAGCGAAGGCGCCGTGGTCTGGCTCTGGGTCATAGGCTGTCGTCCCTCCGGGTGGGCGGCTGACTACGTTCGGACACCACCGGCCACTTTGCGTCGCCGATTCTCATACAGTCGGAGTCTGCATTCCACCATACCGACAGTGAACCGCTAGGGATGACTATTTCAGACGTAGTCGACACGGACCATGAAGCTCGCGGCACTGTCAGACCGTCTGTGCCTCTCCCGAGAGGATGGGCTGCGTGGTCGGCTGCTCGCTGCCCTCCGGGCCCGGCTCCTCGGTGATCGCGAACACCGTGCCTGGCTGGATCGGCACCTGGAACTCGTGGGTCTGCACGCCCTGGCGCCGCAGCGGGACCGTGAAGACGAGCGCCTTCTGCGCCCTGCCGGTGCCGCGGTCGGGGATCCCCCACAGCTCGTAGACCTTTCCCCGCTGCAGCGGCGGCAGGTTCTCGACGACGAGCACGCCGCGGTCCTGCGGCGAGGAGGCCAACACCGTCGCCTGCGCCTCGGCGGCCGAGCCCTCCAGGGCGATCTTGGCGGTGTTCGGCTCGTTCAGCAGCCGGGTGGCCTGCTCGAGGGCGGTCACCCGGTCGCGGTAGCCGGCGTTCTCGTCGCGCAGGTTCAGGTTCCACACCGACAGTGTGGCCACCGCCACGATCGCCGCGGCGGCGGCCAGGCGGGCCACCAGCGGCGACGCCCAGCGCCGCGGCCTGACGGGCCGCGGCTGCACGCGCCGCCGCTCCGGCCGGATCTCGCGCTGGATCGACGCCCACAGGGTCTCGGGCGGGTCGACCGGTGGTGCGGCGTAGGCGAGCGTGCCGACCACCTCCTCCAGGTCGCGCACGTTGGCCTCGCACTCGGAGCAGCCACCCAGGTGGCGCTGGAAGACGTGCTCGTCGTCCGGTTCGAGGGCGCCGAGGACGTAGCCGGCAGCGAGCTGCTCGTAATCGCTGTGGTTCATTGGCGTGTCCACGGTTGCTCCTCGCGGCCGGCCTCTCGCAATGCCTCCTTCAGCTTGCGCATGCCGGCCGCCATCCTCGTCTTCACCGTCCCGAGCGGGACGCCTACCAGGGCTGCGACCTCTCGCTGGGTGTAGCCGCCGAAGTACGCCAGGGCCAGCGCCTCCCGCTGGGCGGGCGGCAACTGCGCCATCGCCGCGCGCACCTCCGCCCGGCGCTCGGCCGCCTCGGCCTCGGCCTCGACCCCGGGTGCCGGGTCGGGATGGAACTCGAGCACCTCGTCGGAGGTCCGCCGGCGGCGCAGGTTCTCCTCGCGCCGCACCACGTCGACGGCCCGGTGGTGGGTCATCGACAGCAGGTAGGTGGCCAAGGTCCCGCGCCCGGCGTCAAATCTGTGCGCGTCACGCCACAGCGAAAGGAACACCTCCTGGACGACGTCCTGCGCCAACACCTCATCAGTCAGGATCCGGCGCGCGAGCGAGTAGGCGACCTTCCCGTAGCGGTCATACAGGACTTCCAGGGCACCCGCGTCCTTCTCAGCGACAAGCTGGACGAGCTGCCCGTCCTGTAGACCTCGATAGGCCTTTCCCCGCACGCGTCCAGGACCCTTCCTGTCTGGCGTTCGTTCGCGA
>WNGA01016430.1_pt1 | contig 17715 bp, 17 predicted proteins | sample 5400061 | NCBI WGS metagenome assembly WNGA01 (sample SAMN13153366, study PRJNA577476) | soil metagenome | isolation source: 100 cm soil or saprolite under grassland replicate 2 | place: USA:California | collected 2016-06-15 | reverse complement strand
TTTGAACTGTTCAGGCTCTTAAAAGAGTGAGATGTCAGATCTTCCTTGTACTCTGGCTGGTCATTTACCGCCTTATGTGCGAAACGAGTTGCTGACATCTTTCTCTTTGTTGATTAGAGAATCAAAGATATAAGTGTGCCACGCAACAAAGTATCATAGCGGCAATGAAGATTGGACCATAAAAAAATTATTCTAAAATTATTTTCATAATAAGTCAGATGGAGTCCGCCAGACCTTGCAGTTATTGAATCCTCACAGTCCTTCTCTCTATTCTCTTCTCATAATTTCTTCCCTGGAAAATGCGGTGCACATATACTCCGGCGACATGCACACAATCGGGATCGAGTTCGCCTGGCGGTACAAGTTGCTCCACTTCTGCAATCGTTATGTCACCCGCCTTTGCCATTGAAGTAGAAAAATTCCGCGTAGTTTTTCTGAATATAAGGTTACCCGTAGTATCACCTCTCCAGGCTTTCACCAATGCAAAACGTGCATGCAATGCATATTCCATCAAGTGCATTTTTCCATTAAACTCTCTTACTTCCTTGCCTTCAGCTATCTCTGTTCCATAGCCTGCGGGTGTATAAAATGCGGGGATACCCATACCCGCCATTTGTATGCGTGTAGCCAATGTGCCCTGTGGAATAAGATCAACTTCAAGTTCTCCTGAAAGCAGTTGCCGCTCAAACTCTGCATTCTCACCAACATAACTGCTCATCATTTTTTTTATTTGCCGTGTTACAAGCAACTTGCCAAGACCAAAGCCGTCAATACCTGCATTATTGGAAATGCAAATGAGATCCTTTACACCTTTGCGCACCAGGGCATCAATACAATTTTCGGGAATGCCACATAAACCAAATCCGCCAAGCATTAGCGTATCGCCATCTTGTATATCAAAAATTGCTTCATCAGCGTTGGTAAAAACTTTATTCATATTTATGATGAATTTAGTAGCAAGTTTTCCGCAGGATGCTTTGCATCTCGTGGCAGTTAGTTTTGATTTAAAGTTTATTGTCCCGAATATAAAATCATATACTTCCAAATCAATCCACAAAACACTACGCAAAACCAAACAGGCAGCCACGATTTTTAACCATAAACAATCTGCGCTTACCGCAGCCGTTTATATAATTCCTGCCGTTGCCTGTTAGCATAAGCAGACACAGAATCCATGAGTATTTTATTTTTATCAGGATGCTCTTCATAATACCTGTAACTTTTATAAAACTCATCTTTACTGATACCATAAATAGCAAATACCTGCTGAAACAATTTCGTAGTTTTTAATTTCAACGTATCATTTATTTTTGGATAGTTATTTTCTGCTAACGCACCGGCGCGCATCATATCCCACACAATTAATTTCATTTTATTAATACCGATTACATCATCGGGTATTTTATTGGGAGATTTGCATGCAGCAAAAAGGCAAATGATTATAATGGGGAAAAGCCATTTCATTGAATTAATTATTTCAATTCGGTTTGGTATTTTGTAGTATTTCCTACATCAATTTTTGAAAGTATTTCTCTTGCCCTTGCTTTTGTTCCGGGATCTGCTTTTTTGAAAACACCGATCAGTTCATCGCTCCTGTTTTGCATAAAGAACTGCAGGATCATTGTGTTTGGATTTTGCTGGTTAAAATCCTGCAACTTACTTAATGCATTTAATATATTGACACGTGCATTCATTTCGTTGCTGTACAAATTATCCAATCCCATGCGATAATAGGCATAAAAAATATCGTGTATAATGTTAAGCTTATTATTGGTAACATTATTGGCAAGCCAGTAACGATTGCGGGTGCCGTCAAAAGCTTTCCACCCGCTGATGTTTCTTTCTTCAGGCGCATTTGTTACAATATTTTGTGCTTTCTGAAAATATTGTGCACCTCCTTTCAATTGAAAAGAATCATAATCTAAACCAAGTATTATATAAACATAATATGCAATTACTGCAGTAAGATTGCCTGTAAGCGGGTCAGTGCCCCCTACCCTATTTTCATTGAATTCTACTGGCTGATATTCTATATATTTAAAAGTAACATCAACATCCTGGAAGTTCACCAACTGACTTTGATAAGTAGTATTGTATACTGGTCTTCCGGCTTGCACAGTGAGAGAAGCTTTATAAGTATTATCATCCCCTGCACTTTGAAGATTCAACAAAAAATTACATTGAATTTTTTCCTGCGCCTGAAACACATCACCTGTCCATTTACGGTTATTGAGCAGGTTTGTAAGTTGTGTTTGCAGTGTGGTGAAAGCGTTTTTGTTAACATTAGTTCCAATTTGCTGCGAAAGCACTGTCACTTTTGCCTGCAGCTCCTGCGCTCCTGATGAAAGGGCACACACAACTAAAATGCCCAACAATAGTTTTTTCTTAAGCATTGATCTTTTGTATAATTAGGTTAACAATTTCCTGTGCTATTATTTTTTTTGATGAAAGATTTAAAGCATGCTCATTACCTTCTTTATCAAACACGGTTACTTTATTTGTATCATATCCAAAACCTGCATTGGCATCCTGCAAAGAATTAAGCACGATCATATCTGCATTTTTAGATTTTAATTTATTTAGTGCATAATCTCTTTCATTGTTTGTTTCCAAAGCGAACCCAACTAATAACTGATTTGGTTTTTTTCTTTCACCAAGGGCTTTTAAAATATCTTTTGTTTTTGAAAGCTGCAATGTTATTGCCTCATTCGTTTTCTTTATTTTTTCTTTGGCTGCCATTTCCGGTTTATAATCTGCTACAGCAGCACTCATAACTGCAATATCGGTTTCATCATAAAAACAAATACAGGCATTATACATATCTTCTGCACTCATCACATGAGTAACTTTAATGCCACTATAAATTGTTTGCTGATGAGTAGGGCCTGTTACAAGCTGCACATCTGCTCCTTTCATATAAAAAGCTTCTGACAACGCAAAGCCCATTTTTCCTGATGAATGATTGCCTATAAATCTTACGGGGTCAATCGCCTCGTAAGTTGGCCCGGCAGTAATCAAAACTTTTTTGCCACTCAATTCTTTACCACGAAAAAAATTTTCAACAAGATATTGTACAATTGTTTCCGGCTCTGCCATGCGCCCTTCACCAAATAATCCACTGGCTAATTCACCTGTTTCCACATTGATAACACGGTTGCCATACGATTGAAGCAATTCAATATTTTTTTTGGTAGAAGGATGATGCCACATGTCTTCATCCATTGCCGGAGACACTGCTACGGGACAGGTTGCAGATAAATAAACAGCAAGCAATAAATTATCGCATTGACCGGATGCCATTTTAGAAAGTGTGTTACAGCTTAACGGTGCAATCAACATTATATCTGCCCAGCGGCCAAGCATTACATGGTTTACCCATGTGTCTTCATCAAACAAATCAATCAATACTTTATTGCCTGAGAGTGTTGATAATACAAGAGGAGAAACAAAACTTTTTGCAGAAGGCGTCATGATTACTTTTACTTCAGCGCCTGCTTTTACCAGCAACCGCATCAGCAAAATAGATTTATAAGCAGCAATGCTGCCTGTAATTCCCAGTAATATTTTTTTTCCTTTAAGCATTTTTATAGTTCCGGAGTTCACAAGTTCCAAAGTTCACGAGTTCGTTCAACTTATCACCATTCAACTTATCAACTTTTCCCAGTCCTCTAAAATAACAAAAAACGACAGTGTCTTAAGCTGCCGTTCTTTTTATAGAATTATCATAGCAAAATTTAACGAAAGAGATCATCATCATTGGTGCGGTAATAAATTTTCCCATCAAGAAATTCCTGTGTAGCAAGTATTGCGGGGTTTGGCATTTTCTCGTAAGCTCTTGAAATCTCGATTTGTTCTTTGTTTTCATGAATCTCTTCAAGACTATCAGTATGGCTTGCAAATTCTTCAAGCTTATTATGTAGTTCTTCCTTAATGGAAATATTTATTTGGTTTGCTCTTTTTGCAACTATCGCAATTGATTTGTAAAGATTTCCGGTTGGGGCTTTAATCTCTGCAAGATTTTTTGCTTCTACAACGCTGGCAGTATTACCGCTTAGATGTTTCCTTAGTTTGTTCATTCTGTAAATTTTTAATATGGTTTTCTGATAATGTTTTATAATTATTTACTTCAGTTGAAAGTTTGCTGTTAGCAAAACGGTCATTGAAGTCTGCACATTCATTAATTACTTTTTCAAATCTTTCCAGTTGCTTCTCCACCACACTCATTTCTGCATACTTGTAATATGCTTTGATGGAAGCAAGCTTATATTCATCACTTTTGTCAGAGTCGGGATAATCATTCATCAGGCTTGCAAAAGCAACGGCCGCAGCTTTATAATATGTAAGATTGTAATACAATTCTGCGCTCTTATATTCTTTCAATTCCATTTTATTCCTGCATACATCAATAATCTGTGTGGCATCTTTTATCCGGGATGACTCAGGATGTGTATTAATAAAAGCCTGCATCAGCGAAATTGTTTTAGATGTAGCGGTTTGATCCAGATCAACTTTAGGCGATTGCTTATAATAAGTATAACAATGCATGTAATCTATTTCTTCTGCTCTTGCGCTATTGGGAAAATTATCAAGGTATGTTTTGAAAAGACTTTCTGCATTCAAATAATCCTTCTGGTAATAGGCACAGTATGCATATTTATAAAACATATCCTCATACTTATCTGTTCCCCTGAAAACAGGCATAACATCTTCAAATACCTGCTGAGCCTGGTTGTATTTTTTCTGTGCATAATATTGTTCAGCCATTTTAAGCTTATACTCTTTATCCTTGCTTTTTAGCACCTTGCCCATTTTTGAAGCACAGGAAGTAAACAACAAAGAGGCCAGAAAAATTTGCAGAAAAATTTTCATAAAAGTTGGCAAAGTTATGTTTTCCCGGCAAATTAGGTCATAGAAAGTTTGAAAATGCCTGTATATCAGTTAATAAAATTAAAAAACTTAGTTTTTGCTGTATAAATCAGAAAGCAGGCAACAAAATTGTTTTAAAAGGAAATACGATTGTAAATATCGAAACCAAATTATAAACAAAAGATAAAATAAAGCGACGGATAATTATTGCTCTATTTTTGCAAACCCAAAAGAAAAAAATGAAAAAGATATCTTTACTATTGATATTGCTGATTGGAATAACCGGATTAGGAAAGGCACAAAATGATCCTAATGCAAAAAAAATTTTAGATGGTGTGAGTGCTAAACTTAAAACACTAAAGGGTATAACCGCCAATTTTTATTACACAACAAAAGACAGGAATAATTCTCTAAAAGGTTCTGTAAAAGGACAGATAACTATAAAAGGTCAGCAATATTATCTTAAACAGGGAAGCACAGAAATTTTCTGTAATGGCAGTAAGGTATGGAATTATAATGGTGAAGACGAAGTAACAGTTGCTGATGTAGATAACGATGATGAAAAAATGCTTTCGCCTCAAAAATTATTGTCAAACTTTTACGATAAAGATTTCACCTATAAACTTGTGTCCAGTGCAGGAAGCTATCACCAGATTTTAATGACACCAACAGACCCGAGAAAAAATTTTAAACAGGTAACTGTATTTGTTGACAAAAGCAAAAACCTTATTCTAAAAGCGAAGGTGATTGACAAAAGCGACAACATAATTGAATTCTCTCTTTCAAATGTAAATACCAATGCATCCTTACCTGACAGCAGGTTTGTATTCGACGCTTCAAAACATCCAGGAGTAGAAGTAGTTACACAATAAACTGAAGCCCCATTTAAGTGGGCTTTTTTGTTTGCATATCCCATTTTTTTCAACCATTTTTACCATGCTATGAAGAAGATAATTATTACCATTGATGGCTATTCTTCCTGCGGTAAAAGTACTCTTGCCCGGCAACTTGCAAGCAAACTTAATTATATTTTTATTGACAGCGGCGCTATGTATCGGGCCATAACATTATATTTTCTCCGCAACCATATTGACTGGAACAACAGAAAAAAAGTAACAGAAGCTTTAAAAAATATCAATCTTGAATTTGTTTACAACCCGCATACACTTAAAAGCGATATGTATCTGAATAATGAAAATGTGGAAGCTTTGATAAGAGATATGCTTGTAAGCGAAAATGTAAGTAATGCTTCAATGATTAAAGAAGTAAGAGAATTTGCGGTGACACAACAACGCAAAATGGGAGAAAAAAAAGGCATTGTTATGGATGGAAGGGATATAGGCACCACGGTTTTTCCTCATGCAGAATTGAAAATTTTTATGACCGCTGATACTGCCGTAAGAGTAGAAAGAAGGTTTAAAGAACTTTATGAAAAAGATCCGAACATTACCATTGATGAGATAAAAACTAATCTTGCGATGCGTGATTATATTGACAGCAATCGTGAAGTAAGCCCTTTGCGCAAAGCAGATGATGCACGTGTTTTAGACAATACAAAACTTTCCGCAGAAGAGCAATTGAAAGTAGCACTGAAATGGGCGAAAGAAAAAATTAATGTGACAATTTGAAAATGTGGGAATTTTAAAATTCAGAATAAGGATACAAGAAGGAGAAAATCTGAAATCATTTGACCTCACAACTGACCACTCACTACTCACAAAATTACTCTGCCATCATCCCTCTTATTGTCTCAACAATATCTTCTGCATTTGGCTTGCTAAAATAATCGCCGTCGCTGCCGTAAGCAGGTCTGTGTTCTTTTGCAGTAATAGTTTTTGGAGCAACATCGAGCCAGCGATAACCACCCTGCTCTTCCATTACTTTATTAAACATATAAGCAGAAGCACCGCCGGGCACATCTTCGTCAATAAAAATAATGCGGTTGGTTTTTTTGAGTGACTGAAGAATTTTATGATGAATATCGAAAGGCAGTAAAGTTTGTACATCAATTATTTCACAACTAATCCTTTCTTCTTCAAGTCTTGTAACAGCATCCTGTATGATGCGAAGCGTAGAGCCATAAGAAACGATGGTAATATCATTACCTGTTTTTAGAATTTCAGGAACCCCAAGCGGAACCCTCATCTGCAGAAGATTGGAAGGTAATTTTTCTTTTAACCTGTAGCCATTCAAACACTCGATTATAATAGCAGGATCAGTGCTTTGCAGAATTGTATTGTACATGCCCACGGCCTGCACCATATTGCGCGGCAGACACACATGCATGCCACGAAGTGCGTTAATGATCATGCCCATAGGTGAACCGCTATGCCAGATGCCTTCGAGCCGGTGACCACGTGAACGCACTATCAAAGGACAGTACTGCAAACCTTTCGTGCGATATTGCATGGTTGCCACATCATCTACCAGGGGTTGTAAGCCATATACAAGATAATCGAGGTACTGAATTTCCGCAATAGGCCGTAATCCTCTCAATGCAAGGCCAATCCCCTGCCCCATTATAGTAAGTTCACGAATACCGGTATCAAAAATTCTCTCTTCACCATATTTTTCCTGGATCCCGGCAAAGCCCTGGTTTACATCGCCAATTAATCCAACATCTTCACCAAAGGCTACAACAGAAGAATTATTTGCAAAAAGCTGATTAAAATATTTATTGAGCACTTCATAGCCATTGATCATTGGCGCATCTTCTGCAACAAATGGTTTTACTTCTTCCACGCGTAAAGCACTGCTTGCACCTTCATTATAAAGCCATGAATTATACAATGATTTGTTTTGTTCTTTTAACTGCTTATAGTAGTCTTTTAATTGTGCTGCTGAAGGAGAATTTTTTGCAGCATCAATGGCAAGAGATAAACTTCGCATCACATCGCGGCGCAGCGGCTCCCTGAGCCTTTCAAGTTCCTTTGCAACTTTTTGAAGTTTATTGTAATGGTCAATATCATTTACTACAGTTGACTTAATAATCTCTGCTGTTTTATTTGCCTGTTCTTTTACCGGATTTATATATTCATCCCATGCCTGCTTCCTGCTTTGCTTTACGCCATATTTTGCAGCTGATTCAAGTGCCAGCAACTCATCGTTTGTTGCAATGCCGGTTTCAATTATCCATTTACGCATTTTCTTAATACAGTCCCATTCTCTTTCCCATTCCAAACGTTCTGCACTTTTATAGCGCTCATGACTACCGGATGTGGAATGACCCTGCGGTTGCGTGATTTCTTCAACATGAAAAACAGCAGGTACATGTGTTTCTCTTATTTTTTGCAGACCAGCTTCAAACACTTCACACATACCGGCATAGTCCCAGCCTTTTACATTGTATATTTCTATGCCATTGGTATCATATCTTTTTTGTAATCCCCTTAAAGCTGCAGAAATAGAGCCTTTTGTTGTTTGATATTTTACTGGTACAGAAATACCATAACCATCATCCCATATAAAAACCGCCAATGGTACCTGCAATACACCTGCTGCATTAATTGTTTCCCAAAAATGACCTTCGGAGGTAGATGCATCACCAATTGTACAAAAGCAAATTTCATTACCGTTGGTAGAGAGATTGGTATACTCCTTTAAAGCATTTGAATTTCTGAATAATTTAGAAGCCAAAGCCAAACCCAGACTATGCGGCATTTGAGATGCAGTAGGCGCCATATCTGCTGCGACATTCTTTTGATGAGCAAGCGGTAACACAGTTCCATCCTCATTAAAATTGCGTGTAGCATAATGACTGCTCATTTGGCGGCCGGCACTAAAGGGTTCATGATTGGGATCAGGGTCTGCATATAACTGCGCAAATAATTGCTGAACAGTTGCAATGCCTGTTGCGAAAACAAAAGTCTGGTCACGATAATAACCAGAGCGCCAGTCACCCGGCTTAAAAAATTTTGCCATGGCTACCTGTGCAGCCTTACCTGTAAGAACTTCCCGGCGGCCTAATAAACTTGCCTCGCGGCTTTCCATGGCAATGCGGTAATCATTTAAAACTTCGTTGCGGAAGTCTTCATATGACAACATGCTTTCGTTTTGGTGTATTGAAATGGTGCTATTTTCCATGAATCAAAAGTAACATTTACATTTCTGAACAGAAAATTAAGCAACCCGATAAAAGACCTATTAAATCTTATTTCAGGAAAAAATTTTATTCCCAACCGATAAATTAATTAATCAACTTTTAAAGAACTATTATCATTTTGAAGATTTTCAAATAAAAGAAATCTATATTTTTACACGAAAAAATTATACATAAATGAAAAAATTATTATTATTCGTGCCTGCCCTTTTTACGGTTGTTCTGTTAAGAGCACAAGCACCTGCCGCACCCGAGCAGGCGCAAAATGATGTTACTAAAAGTATCTCGTTTAAGGAATTGGATCATGACTTTGGTAAAATTCCATTTGGCAAGCCTGCAGAATTTGAACTTGAAATGAAAAACGTTTCTAAGGATTCTGTCAAAATTGAAAATGTGCAGGTAGGCTGTGGCTGCACAACGCCTAAATGGAGTGCCGGTCCTTATGCACCGGGAGAAACATTTAAAATCGGCATTGGCTTTAACGGCGCGACTGACGGAGAATTTCATAAAGTTGTAACCGTATTTTTCAATGGCGGCTTAAGCCAGGTAATTAAGTTTCATGGCCAAACTTATAAAGCACCGGAGAATGCCGCTCCGGGCAACCCTACTATCGAAAAAATGAAACCAGGCAATTAATTCTTCAAATTTTATAATTTCACAATCTTAAATCATCATTATGAAAAAATTATTAACTGTTTTAGCGTTTATCTCCGCAATCCCTGCTTTCGCTCAAGATAGCGCTGCTCATGCTGCTCCTGTTGAATTTAAAGAACTCAAACATTCATTTGGCAAAATCGAGCAAGGTAAACCAGTAACCACTCAATTTAATTTTACCAATACTTCAGACAAAGCTGTAGTTATTGAATCTGCCGTGGCAGGTTGTGGCTGTACAAAGCCTGAGTATCCTCAGGAACCTATTATGAAAGGGAAAACGGGAACTATAAAAGTTACTTATAATGCCGCCAACCCCGGTGCATTTACAAAAACAGTTACTGTAAAATTTGCTAATGTTGCAGAGCCGGTTATTTTAACTATTGAAGGGGAAGTAGTAAAGAAAGATTAACTATTCAATCAATAATTTTTTAAAAGGCCGTGTTTATCATGGCCTTTTTTAGTGTGTCAGGCATGCATATCAGCTATAGGGTGCAAGTCCCGAATACGCTTTACAGTAGGGAGTATTAGCCAAGAGCAAGGGTGTCGTGGGCGACCACGAATCTGAAGGAAGCTGGCGGCAAACATTCGAGCCTACGAATAGAAACTGCATATAAGGCGAGGTAGTGTGGGTGATGTTGCTAAACAAACAAAAGCCCTATACTGTATGGAGCGCTACCGCGTAAATGCAGAGGCTGCATGAATGGAAAGCGGGTATGCTTACCCTGAGAGATCTGAAGATAATTCGGCAAAGGTATGAGCGAATGCCAAAGCGAAAACAGATGTTAGAACAAAGAATAACATCATGGTATCTTCAGAAGTCAGCAGAGGTCATAGTAAGCTGGAAACGAGCCGCAACCCGACGAGAAGGGCAACTGCAGAGGTCTCACAGAAGGACGAAGGACTGAATGATAAAATGAAAGAACAGGTAAAGTTCATTGTTGGTGTTAAAAGCCGAAACATTTAGAAAACTACTTACTTGAGTATAGGTCGGAAACCGAAAGTAAAAAGTAAGAGAGCTTAATCAACAAGAGCAAATAACCAAGTAAATCATTTTATTCAAACCGCCGTATGCCGAACGGCACGTACGGTGGTGTGAGAGGACAGGTAGTCAACTAATGGCTACCTTCCTACTCGATTTTGTGGTTGGTTATTTGTAATGATATTTTTTGGGACAGACCTCGGAATTGCTATTAAACTTCGTTGTGTCACTCACTGCAACGTTCTTATCGCTGTTCAACAAAAAAGACGTTGCAATTATTAAATTCTGCAATGAATTAATAAAGTGTTCTGTTATTCATCATCTTCCATTCTTCAAACATTTTTGTCGCTTCTTCATTGTGCAAACATTCCATTGCTATTTTTCTCTCTTCAACAGGTAAGGCAAGTTCTTCATAAATAAAGGAATCATCAAAACCAATATTTGCGGCATCTGTTCTTGAATTGGCATAATATATTTTTTTTGGTCTCGCCCAGTAAAGCGCTCCCATACACATGGGGCATGGCTCACAGGTGGTGTACACTTCACAATCGTGCAACTGAAATGCTTGAAGATGCGTACAAGCATCGCGTATAGCAATTATTTCAGCATGGGCAGTAGGGTCACTCATGGCAATTACACTGTTGCAGCCTTTACCAATAATCTTATCATCTTTTACAATCACACAGCCGAAAGGTCCGCCCAGATTATTGCGCATCCCTTCAATACCCATGCTGATTGCTTCATACATAAATTTTTCTTCTCTTGTCATACAAGCTAATCCTTTGTTCAAATTTAATTAGATAGAATAACAACTCGCTTATAAAATAAATTATTTTACATTCACAATTATAATTGTATTAACCCATCCTTTCTACTCATGATGCGATACAACCAACTAAGCAAACAGAGAATTTTATCTATAGATGCATTTCGCGGAATTACTATTCTTGTAATGATTTTTGTAAATGAATTAGCCGGCGTAAGAGATATTCCGCAATGGATGAAACATATGCCTGCTGATGCAGATGCGATGTCGTTTGTAGATGTTGTGTTCCCTGCATTTTTATTTATTGTTGGGATGGCTATTCCTTTTGCCATTAATAACAGGTTAATGAAAGGTGATAGTTTTATACAATTGCAGCAACATATTTTGTTTCGCACATTGGGTTTATTGGTATTAGGTGTGTTTATGGTAAATGCAGAAGGCGGTAATTACAATGAAGGATTAATGGGGATGTCAATCAACCTTTGGGCACTATTATTTTTTGCAGCGGTGATACTTGTTTGGAAAGTCTATCACACAAAAAATAAAATATTGATTTATGCTTTAAGAGCAGTTGGGTTTATTACATTAATCGTTCTTGCCATCATATATAAAGGAACAAATGGCGAACCTATTACTCCACATTGGTGGGGCATTCTTGGGTTGATAGGCTGGGCTTATTTATATTCCTGTATTTTTTACCAGTTACTTAGAGGAAATAAATATTTACTGACATTGTTGATCGGAGTATGTATTGCTTTTTATGCTATTGGTAAAATGCCTGCAGTGAAAGACTCCAACTCATTACATTGGGTAATCGCACAAAGCGGTAATGCAATACACACCTTGACTGTTTTATGTGGCGTCGTTTTGTCTCTGATATTTTTCGATGAAAGCAAAGTTATAAGTACTCCAAACCGATTTTTACAAGCATTTATTTTTACAGCCTTATTATTTATTGCAGGTTATTTTTTGAGGCCTTATTATAAAATTTCAAAAATATATGCTACACCGACATGGGGTTTATACAGTGCTGGTTTTTGCTGTATTATTTTCGTTTTTTTGTATTGGCTGATTGATAAGAAAAAAATACAAGGCTGGACAAACTTCTTTAAACCGGCAGGTTCAAATCCATTGCTTACGTATATAATTCCCGATATTATTTATTACCTCACAGCTTTATTAGCCATTAGCTTATTTCCTGAAAGTTTAAGATATGGATGGATTGGAATAATCTGGTCTTTATTCTTTGCGGTTGCGGTGATGGGAATTGTGATTGTATTGAATAAAATGAAATTGAGATTGCAGTTATAAGTTCCATTTTCTCGTTACTTATATTATCATTTGTTCCTTAATTTACATCTTAATCAACTGCTTACTATGAAATATTTTCTGCATTATTTTGTTATTGCTGTATTCATCAGCACGACCTCCTGTAAAACGACCCGCCATGCAGTATCCGGAAAAGATGATGGGAAAATTGAAATCGTATTTGTGCAGGTAAATGACGTGTATGAGATAGCACCTTTGGCAAATGGTACTGAAGGCGGTATGGCAAGAGTTGCTACACTAAAAAAACAATACATTCAAAAAAATCCAAACACAGTTCTTGTAATGGTCGGTGATTTTGTTAGTCCCTCTGTTTACAACAGTCTTCAATATGAAGGTAAACGTATTCGCGGCAAGCAAATGATAGAAGCAATGAATGCTGCGGGAATGGATATGGCCATTTTTGGCAATCATGAATTTGATATTACTGAATCTGAATTGCAAAGCCGTATCAATGAATCAAATTTTTTATGGATCTCTTCCAACAGTTTTCACAAACAAAAAGATTCAATTGTTCCGTTTAAAAAAATAGCTGCTGGTAAAGTGTATCCTTTCCCTAAAACATTTGTTCTTTCTCTTTATGATAAAGACAGCACTGCTGCTAAGATTGGTTTTATTGGATTAACGCTTCCGTTTAATAAAGCTGATTATGTTAGTTATACTGATCCTCTTTCAACTGCAAAAGAATTGTATAACCAAATAAAAGATTCTGTTGATGCAGTTATAGCAATAACACACCAGTCAATCAAGGATGATGAAAAGCTTGCAAAAGAAATTCCCGGACTTGCAATGATACTTGGCGGGCATGAGCATGATATGCGTTTTGAAAAAGTTGGAAACATCTACATCACCAAAGCACATGCAAATGCAAAGTCTGCTTATGTTGTAAAATTATTGATCAATAAAAAGAAGGGAACAAAAAAAGTTGATCCAAAACTTGTGTATATCAATGAAAGTATTCCGCTTGACAGCGCCACAAATGCTGTTGTAGAAAAATGGACAAAGATCGCTGACAGCAATTACAGCTCTTTAGGCTTTGATGCAAAAAAAGTTTTGATAAACAGCGGTGAACCTTTGGATGGACGTGAAAGCGAAATAAGAAGTCATTCAACCAATCTAACAAAATTAATTATGGCAAGTATGGCAGATGCAGTACCAAATGCAGATGTGGTATTGCTGAATGCAGGTTCAATAAGAGTGGATGATATAGTGCCACCGCCAGTAACAGAGTATGATATTATTCGTATGCTACCTTTTGGCGGAGGAATTCGTGAAGCAGATATGAAAGGAAGTTTATTAATAAAAACACTTGAGCAGGGAAGAAAAAATGCAGGCATTGGTGGATTTCTTTTATACAATGACGCAGTGAGTTATGACTCTACAAACAACACATGGAAATTAAATAACACAGCAATTGATGCAGCAAAAACTTATCATGTTGCAATGGGAGAATTTTTATTCAGCGGTAAAGAAGCTAATCTCGATTTTCTCAATCCAAACAATCCTGATGTTGTAAAAGTTTACGGTGCGGATACTTCTGTTTCAAGTTCCAAATCTGATGTGAGGCTGGCTGTAGTGAGGTATTTGGAGAAGAAGAAATGAGTGTTGATTGTTACTGGTCAAGTTTTTTAATCCGGTGATTTTATACTTGCAAACGAAATACTTGATACTTGCAAAAGTGTGGTACTTTTGTTTTATAATTGTATTTACAAATTATCATGTTAAAAAAAGAATTTAAATATTATCTCGCCCACCAGCCCGAATTGGTTAAAAAATACAAGGGCAAATTTATCGTCATAAAAAACGAAAAGGTTATTGGTGCTTATAATTCTCACGCTGAAGCATATAATGAAACTGTACAGAATGAAAAGCTTGGAACTTTTCTTATTCAGCACTGTTTGCTTGGCAAAGAGAGCTATTCGCAAACATTTCATTCACAGGTTATAATTCATTCCGTTGCCTGATAGTTCATCGTTTACATTAAAGTTAAAAAGAAAAGAAAAAAATAGATTGAAGTTTCTCCTACAACTTTTTACAAAGTTGATGTCATGTCATCATCAGTTGTTTTAATCATCATCATTTGTTTTTAAATGTTCAATAAAGTGTTTTTAAATGTTCAATAAAGTTCAGAGTGTACAAGTTCTGGCCGACTGACAATTTAAATTATATCGCGGGTAAGTTGGAGTGACACAAGAGGCGATCCCATGAAATACTTCAGCTCGTCCCATTCACAGAATCCTGCGGATAAAAATATTCCAACAAAAAATCCCGTCGTAAAAAACTGGATTTATAAATCATTGCGTAATTAAATATTAAGTGCTGCCAAGCATTGTTTGATCCAATTCTTATTCTTTCCTGCGATCTTCCTGCAAACGCTTTAATTTTTTTCCGTAAGATATTCCTTCGCCGCAATATCTCCTTAATAGCTCCTCTGTTAGCAAAGGCATTACGGTATATCAGGATTCCCTTCTGCGCAAAATCTCTCCATGGGTTTTTGAAGTAAGTGAAACAACGAAGTTTAATAGCACGGCAAAAAGCGGGTAACAAAAAGTCAATAAAAAATTTTACAGGCTAAGTACAGAAAGTCTTTTGCGCCATATATTTTATTTCGTACGTTTTATTTCGCAAGAAAAAATAATATATTAGATGGCAAATCGCTGAATTATACGTACCGTTGAAATATTATTACGTTCTCATAAAACCATTACTTTAACTTAAAAACTTAAACAGTATTATTTACAAGATTATCGTTGCATTGTCTTGCTGATGGAACTCAGTTAGATGATTTTCATAATCAGAATAACATTTGACGTTTAAAACAATGAGTAATAAGTATGCAGCCAAAATTAGGAAGCGAAGATAATACCAGGAGATCCTTTCTGAAAAAAACAGCCGTAGCAACTGTAGTAATCTCCACAGCCGACTTAATTTCGCCTGATTCAAATCATTCAGATGCTCAGCGGAAAAAGCCTGATCGGATTCCATGGTATAAAAGTGTAACCCGCTGGGGGCAGGTGAATATTACAGAGAAAGATCCTGCTCAATATGATATCGGATGGTGGCGAAAGTTCTGGAAACGTACCGAAACAAAAGGAGTTATAATAAATGCGGGTGGAATAGTAGCGTATTATCCAACCAGGGTGCCGCTACATCGTACAGCAGAGTTTCTTGCCGGTAGAGATTTGTTTGGAGATTTATCCCGCGCTGCCCACGAAGACGGTCTTGCAGTTTTTGCACGTATGGATTCAAACCGTGCACACGAGGAATTCTATAAGGCTCATCCCGGCTGGTTTGCAGCAGATGCATCAGGAAAGCCATACAAAGCCGGTGATCTTTATATTACCTGTGTAAACAGTCCGTATTATAATGAACATATTCCTGCCATTCTCAGGGAGATCGCAGAATTATACCATCCCGAGGGATTTACTGATAATAGTTGGAGCGGACTGGGCCGGGAATCTATTTGCTACTGCGAATTTTGTAAGAAAAGCTTTCATGATAGGGCAGGCTATAGTTTACCTGAAGTTAAAAACTGGAATAACGAGGTATATCGTCAATGGGTTCGTTGGAATTATGACCGGCGCCTGGAAATCTGGGACCTGAATAACCGAACCACAAAATCTATTGGCGGAGTGCATTGCATTTGGTCCGGAATGAATAGCGGCTCAATCAGCGGACAGAGCAGGAGTTTCCGGGACTACAAAGAGATCTGCAGGAGGGCAGAGATAATTATGCTGGATGACCAGGCACGAAGTGACTTTAGTGGTTTTCAACATAATGGTGAAATAGGAAAAATGATTCATGGATTGCTTGGCTGGGACAAGCTTGTCCCTGAAAGCATGGCTATGTACCAGGCGGGAAGACCAACTTTCAGGTTAGCCAGCAAACCCACTCCTGAAGCACGAATGTGGATGCTGAACGGCATTGCTGGTGGTATTCAACCCTGGTGGCATATGGTGTCAGCATATCATGAGGACCTCCGGATGTATAAAACTCCGGGACCAGTGATGAAGTGGCATAGGGACAATGAACAATTTCTTATCAATCGTAAGCCCGTGGCAACAGTTGGCGTTGTATGGTCTCAGCAGAATACAGATTTTTATGGACGCGATGATGCAGAAGAATTAGTGGAATTGCCGTGGCGGGGCATGACGCAGGCACTCATCCGCTCAAGGATTCCTTATCTTCCCATCCATATTGATGATGTTGACAGAGATGCAGCACAATTCTCTTTGCTGATACTTCCAAACCTTGCTGCCATGTCTAAAAACCAGGTAGCAAGCATTCGGCGTTTTGTTGAACAAGGTGGCAGCCTGATTGCCACCGGAGAAACCAGCCTTTTTAACGAATGGGGAGACATCAGTTCTGATTATGCTCTTGCAGATCTTTTTGGAGCGCATTTTAAAGAATCTGAGAGCTCTCCTTCATCAAAATTGGCGGGAGAAGCATACCATACCTATCTGCGACTGACTCCTGAATTACGCGGACAACCAGACGGTCCAAAAAATGATAATGAACCAACGGTTACGGGCATACGACATAAAGTATTACGGGCATACGACATAAAGTATTAAGTGGATTTGAAGAAACAGATATACTTCCTTTTGGAGGATTGCTTCAGCCGCTCAATGTTGAACCCAACGCAGAAGTATTAATGACATTCATTCCGCAATTCCCGGTTTATCCACCGGAAACAGCATGGATGCATACTCCAAAAACTGACATTCCTGGTTTGATCATCAATAGAACAGCAAAGGGTAGCCGGATTTTGTTTTTACCGGCAGATATCGACAGGCAGTTTGCCGTTTCAAATCTTCCCGACCATGGTAATTTGCTGAGAAATCTTGTTAGATGGGCTGCCAAAGATAACTTACCGATAGCTGTTGAAGGTGCCGGGCTGGTTGATTGTCATTTATACGAGCAGGAATACCACATGATTTTGCATATTGTAAATTTAACCAGCGCCGCAACCTGGCGCCAACCTGTAGATGAACTGATTGCTATCGGCCCCTTACGTGTAAAAAT
>WNGA01013291.1_pt1 | contig 17717 bp, 10 predicted proteins | sample 5400061 | NCBI WGS metagenome assembly WNGA01 (sample SAMN13153366, study PRJNA577476) | soil metagenome | isolation source: 100 cm soil or saprolite under grassland replicate 2 | place: USA:California | collected 2016-06-15 | reverse complement strand
GACGCCGCCGCAGGCCGTGAGCAGCGCGAGCGCGGGGAGGGTCGGCGGGCGCATGCTCAATTGTGCACGTTGACCCGAGTTCGGGTCAACGTCTAACTTGGGGCCACCCCGACCTCCTCATGACCGCCCCCGACTTCCTGGACCCGCGCCTCACCGAGCAGCGCAACCCCCGGACCGAGCGCATCGACGTCGCCTCGACGCTGGAGATCGTCGACCTCATCAATGCGGAGGACGCGGGCGTCCCGGCGGCGGTGCGCGCGGTACGCGAGGAAATCGCGCGCGCGGTCGACCTCGTGGTGGCGGCATTCCGGCAGGACGGCCGCCTGGTCTACGTGGGGGCCGGCACGTCGGGCCGGCTCGGCGTGTTGGACGCGAGCGAGTGCCCGCCGACGTTCGGGACGCCGCCCGAGATGGTGGTCGGGATCATCGCCGGCGGCTACCCGGCGCTCCTGAAGGGGCTCGAGGGAGCCGAGGACGACGTGAACGCCGGCATGGGGGCGATGGACACGGCGCGCGTCGCGCCGCGGGACTTCGTGCTCGGCATCGCGGCGAGCGGCACCACCCCGTTCGTGCGCGCGGCGCTGTCCCGCGCGCAGACGATCGGCGCCGTCACGGGCCTTCTCTCCTGCTCCGATCCCCCCAAGCAGCTCGCCGAGACGTGCGACGTGCTGATCCTGCCCAAGGTCGGGCCCGAGGTGCTCACCGGGTCCACGCGGATGAAGGCGGGGACGGCCACCAAGCTCGTGCTCAACATGGTGTCGACCGGCGCGATGATCCGGATGGGCCGGGCCTACGGCAACCTGATGGTGGACCTGATGGCGTGGAGCGACAAGCTGCGGGATCGCGGCGAGCGCATCGTCATGGAGTGCTGCGGCGTGGACCGCCGGACCGCGCGGCAGGCGATCGAGGCCGCGGCGGGCAGCGTAAAGCTCGCGCTCGTGATGGTCGCGCAAGGGGTAGGGAAGACGGAGGCCGGGCGGCTGCTCGAGCAGGCGGGCGGGTTCGTGCGCCGCGCCGTGGGCGATCCGCCGCCCGTCCGGTCCCCGTGACTGGCTGTCTCGCCGTCGGGCTGATGTCGGGCACGTCGCTCGACGGGGTCTCGACGGCGCTCGTGCGGCTGAGCGACGAGCCCCTGGACGTGCAGCTCGTCGCCTTCCGCCAGGAGCCTTACGCGAGGCACGAGCGCGGGCAGATCATCGACGCCATCGCCCGTGGGGGCTCGAAGGACTTGGCACTCCTGCATGTCGCGCTCGGCGAGCGATTCGCGGGCGCGGTGCTGGAGCTGCTCGCCCAGGCGAAGCTCGCTCCCAAAGACATCGCGTTCATCGCGTCGCACGGCCAGACGATCTGGCACGAGCCCGGTCGCGCCACGCTGCAACTCGGCGACCCGGCGGTGATCGCCGAGCGCGTGGCGGCCCGCGTGGTGAGTGATTTCCGCTCGCGCGACGTGGCCGCGGGCGGGCAGGGGGCGCCGCTCGTGCCGCTCGCGGACGTCATGCTGTTCGGCCACCCGCAGCACGGCCGGCTGCTCCTCAACGTCGGCGGGATGGCGAACGTCACCTGGGTGCCGCGCCGGGGCGTGACGGACGGGGCGATCGCCTTCGATACCGGTCCTGGTGTCGCCGTGATCGACGCGGTGACCCGCCGGGTCGATCCGGAGGCGCCGTACGACCTGGACGGCGAGCGGGCGCGGCGCGGGAAGCCGCTGATGCAGGCGCTGGAGGCGCTCCTCGCCGATCCCTACTTCGAGCAGCGCCCACCCAAGAGCACGGGGCGGGAGCGCTTCGGGCTCGACTTCGCCGAGCGGCTGGTCGCGCTCGCGGAGCAGGGGGGCGGCTCCGACAATGACATGGTGGCGACGGCCACCGCACTGACGGCCGAAACCATCGCCCGGGGCATCGAGCGCTGGACGCCCGCGGACACGGGGACCGAGCTGGTGATCTCGGGAGGCGGAGCCCGCAACCCGATGCTGGTCGAGCTGCTCGCCGCCCGCGTGCGCCCCCGGCCGGTGCTGGCGTTCGACCGGCTGTTCTTCGACGGCGAGGCGAAGGAAGCGGTGGTGTTCGCGTTTCTCGGCTACCTCACCCTGCAGGGACGGGCCGGGAACCTGCCGGCGGCGACGGGTGCCCGGGGCCCACGGGTCCTCGGCCACGTCACCCCGGCGTGACCAACCCGCTCGCCTCGCTCGTGTTCCCCGCGCTGCGCTGGCGGCGCGAGAGCTTCGACCACGAGCAGCCGAAGATCGACGCGGCGCTGGCGGCGGGGGTCGGCGGGTTCATCATCTTCGGGGGGACGCGCGCGACGGTCACCGCCCTCACGGGCGAGCTGCGCCGCCAGGCGGGACGGCCGCTCCTCATCGGGGCCGATCTCGAGCGCGGCGCCGCGCAGCAGGTGCAGGGGCTCACCGAGCTCCCACCCCCCGCCGCCCTGGGATTCCTCGACGACCTCGACGCGACGCACGCGGCCGGACTCATCACCGCGCGGGAAGCGCTCGATGTCGGCATCAACTGGGCGTTCGCGCCCGTGTGCGACCTCGACCTGGAGCCGCGGAACCCCATCGTGCAGACCCGCTCCTTCGGCGCGGACCCCGGGCGCGTGGGCGCGCACGCGGCGGTGTGGGTCCGCGGGCTCCAGGAGCACGGCGTCCTTGGCTGCGCCAAGCATTATCCCGGCCACGGGCGCACCACCCGGGACTCGCACGAGACGCTGCCGCGGGTCACCACGCCCGCCGCCCTACTCCAGCAGGTGGACGTCGCCCCCTTTGAATACGCGATCCGGGCGGGCGTGGGAAGCGTGATGAGCGCGTTCGTCGCGTTTCCCGGCTGGGATCCATCCGGCCGGGCGGCGGGCTTCTCGCCGGAGATCCTCGGCTATCTCCGCGACCCGCTCGACTTCGCCGGCCTCCTGGTGAGCGACGCGCTCATCATGGCGGGCGCGAGCGCCGCCCAGCCGGTTCCCGCCGCCACGGTGACCGCGATCGCCGCGGGGTGCGACGCGCTGCTCTATCCCGAGGACTTCCGGAGCGTCGTGCGCGCGCTGGATCGCGCCGCCGGCTCCGAGATCCCGACCGCGCGCGTGGACGAGGCGCTGGCACGCTACGAGGACGCCCTCGCGGCCTGGGGTGCGGGCGCCGGCCAGGGTGCGCCCGATCTCGCGGCCCACGCCGCCTTCGCCGACGCGCTGGCCGACCGCGCGCTGCATCTGGTCCGCGGTGAGACGCCGGCGGTCCGCGCGCCCCTCGCCGTGTCGATCGTGGACGACGACGTGGGCGGGCCGTACACCGTAGGGCCACGGGACGTTTTCACGCAGCAGCTCCGCGATGCCGGCGTTCCCGTTGCAACCGGGCAGCGGACACCGAGCACCGGTCACCGGGTGGTCCTCGTCTACGCCGAGCCGCGGTCGTGGAAAGGGCGGGCGAACCTCGGAGCCGGTTCCCTCGCCGCCCTGCGGCGGCGCGCGCCCGGGGCCGGGCTGGTCGTCCTGTTCGCGCACCCGCGGCTCGCGGCGCAGATCCCGGGACGGGCGCCGATCCTCTGCGGCTGGCACGGGCAGCCGCTGCTGCAGCGAGCCGCAGCGAGACGTCTCATGACGTGGTTGAGCTGAGGTCGCGGGCGAATTCCGCGCGCCGACGTTGGCGGCGACGGGTTCTGCGGGACGTCGTCTATTTCACGAGCAGCCGGTCCAAGTACGCGACAACGTGGGCCGCGGGTACGCCGTAGATGATCCTCCCCTGCGACTCGCGGTTCCCGCCGTACAGCACTGCCACCACACGCCCTTCGCGGTCGAAGATCGGGCTGCCCGATGAGCCCGGCGCCCCGTAGCCGTCCACCTGCACCACGTGGGGCAGCACCTTGCTCACCGTGCCGACGGTGAGCGTGGGGTCCGCCACCGCGGTCCGTCCCCGCTGTTCCATCGGGAGGTCCTCGCCCAGGGGGTAGCCGATGATGGCCACGGGATCGCCGCGCTCGAGGCCGTGGAGGTCGCGGGCGAAGCCGACCACTCGCGGCGTGCCGCCCCGGATCGCCACCCTCAGCACGCCGACGTCGGTCGTGTCGGCGGCGCCCACGAACTGCGCCGGGAACCACTGCTCGCTGCCGGAGAACTTCACGGCGATGGCCTCGGGGCGACGGTCCCCCTGCTCGCCCGCCAGCACGTGCTTGTTGGTGACGAGCGTGCCCCCCGAGTCCACGGCGAAGGCGGTCCCGCCGACGATCTCGGCGTCCGAGAACTTGATGACCAGCAGCGCGACGGCGTCCTGGTTCCGTTGCGCGATGGACCGGTAGTCCACCGTCGCGGCGCCGGCGAGCCCGCGCTGACGCGCCTCGGCGGCGTCGAGCCGGGAGCGCAGCCGGGCCACGGAGCCCGCCGCGCCGCTGGAGCGCGCCGCCGCGAGCTCGCTGCGCAACCGAGCGACCTCGGCCTGCGACTGCTCGAGCACGCTTCGCAGGTTCGCCAGCTCCGCCTGGAAGCGCGACAGCAGCTGTTGTGTCCCGCGGGTGAGGCGGTCGGCGCGAGACTGCAGCCCGGCGACCGCGCGCGCGTCCCGGGCGCGCTGCCACTGGTCCCAGCCGAGGCCCACCAGCGCGAGCGCCAGCAGGCCGACGAGCAGCTTGGTCGCCCGCCGCAGTCCTCGCGTCTGGCGCGCCACCTCCGCCGCGATCCGGAGCGCGGTGCTCGAGCGCCGCGGCGCCGCGACCGCCGGCGGCATCGCCTGGTCCGCGCCGGTCTCCGCGAGCACGATGCGGAACTCCACGGCGGGCCCCGTCTGCCCGAAGCCGATCACGTCGCCATCCTGTAGCTCGGCGTCGCCCGTGATGCGCCGGCCGTTGACGAAGGTCCCGTTCTTCGAGCCCAGATCGCGCACGATGAAGCTGTCGGCCTGGCGCAGGATCGCGGCGTGGCGCGATGAGACATCGAGGTCCCGGTCCGCGTCGAAGTGGACGTCGGACAGGGGGTGGCGGCCGAGTTCGATGTACGGCTTGCGGAACGTCTCGACCTGACCGGCGCGCGCCCCCGACTGGAACGTGAACCGGACGGTCACGGGCTCCGTGTGGCGAGGTAGAGCGCGACGGCGATTGCCGCCGCGGCGAGCAGGGCCACCGCGAGGACCCGCGAGCGCGCCGCCTTCGCGGGCACCGGCGGGCGGCTCCCCTTGTAGACGGGCACCGGCTCCGTGCTCGTCTCGGTGTCGATCAGAGGGTAGATCTGGTGGCCCACGTCCTCGCTCGCCGCGGCGGCGGGCAACGCGTCTCCCTGGAACCGCGCGATGACGACGGTGATGTTGTCGGGGCCGCCGCGTTCGTTGGCGAGTGCAATCAGCCGCTCGCAGGCGGCCCGCAGATCCCGCTCGCCGCTCGCGACCGCGGCGATCTCTTCCTTCTTAACCTGGCCGGAGAGGCCGTCGGAGCAGAGCACCAGCATGTCGCCCCGGCGGACCGCCTCGTGCGTGAGGACCACGTTCACCTTCGGATCCGGGCCCAGGGCCTGGAGGATGATGTTCCTCCGCTCGCTGTGGGCGGCCTCTTCCTCGGTCAGCTCACCCGCCTCCACCAGGCGCTGCATGAGCGACTGGTCCTTCGTGAGCTGGAACGCCCGGCCGTCGCGGACCAGATAGGCGCGGCTGTCGCCGACCTGCGTGAGGTAGAGGTGGTCGCCCAGCACCCCGACCGCGGTGGTCGTGGTGCCCATCCCGCGCAGCTCCGGGTGCGTCTTCGCGTGCGCGTGAATGCGGGCGTTCGCGGCCTCGACCGCCTCCTTCAGCCGATAGGCGAATCGCTGCGGCGTCGCTTGCCGTTCGGCCGTCCACACGCGGGCCATCTGGTCGTAGATCGTCTCGGTGGCCATCTCGCTCGCCAGTTCCCCCGCCGCGGCCCCACCCATCCCGTCGGCCACGATGAACAGGGATCCCCGCTCGCCCACCTCGTGCTCGCGCACCGCCGGCTGGAGCGACGCCTCCCGGTGCGTCAGGTCCGCGACGAGGAAGCGGTCCTCGTTGTGGTCGCGCGTGCGGCCGCGGTCGGTCTTGGCGAAGACCTGGACTCGAACCGGTTTGGGCGAGCGTCCGAACACGCTAGGGGCAGCCCTGATCGCGCTTGAACGTGAGGTAGCTCTCGTTGGCCGGCGCCAACCCCAGGGCGAGCCCGTTCCAGCGACAGGCTTCCTCCTTGTGCCGCTCGATGAACAACCCTTGCGCCACCATGAACGCGGCCTGGGCGCGGAGCCGCGTCGGGACGTCGGAGTTGTTGTAATACATCGTCGCCCGACGGCGCCCGTCCTCCGCCGTGGCCGGATCCAGCACGAGTTCGACGATGCTCCCGAGGTCTCGATCGACGGCCGCGCTGTCCACGTGCTGCGGCGCGGTCGCGATGCGCTGCCGGGCGGGGGACGGCGTCGCCCGCAGCGGTCGCTCTGCGCCCTCCACCGGATTGCCGCCGACCCGTGTCGTCGTGTCGGGGCGGGCGGCGCCGTCGGTCTGCCGGCCCCCGCCCAACACCGCCACCGCAGCCCCGCCGCCGCCCAGGACCGCGACGGCACCCAGGATGATCGGCACGCGGGAGCGGCGGCGCGTGGCCGAGTCCGGACGGGGCGCGGGGCGCTCGAGCACCTGCGTCTTCTCCTCGCCCCCGCGCGTCGTGGGGAGGGGAGCAAGCGGCCCGACCCCGCGCTGCAGGCCGGCGACGCTCGCCACGTCGTTGACGAATTTGGCGACTGATTGATAGCGCTCCGCGGGACTGCGCGTGAGCGCGGCGTCGATCGTCTGCTGGAGGCCCGGGGGAAAGCGCAGGTCGGGCCGCGCCGCACCCAGCGGGAGCGGCTCGTCGGTGAGGCGCTTGAGCATCGTCTCCTGCACCGTGGTTGCCTCGAATGGCAGCGTCCCCGTCAGCATCTTGTACAGCACGAGCGCGAGCGAGTAGATGTCGCTCCGCCCGTCGACCTTGTCACCCGAGAGCTGCTCCGGGCTCATGAACTCCGGGGTCCCCACGACGAGGCCGGTCCTCGTCACCATCTGGCTGGCGTCGCCGCCCACCGCTTTCGCGATCCCGAAGTCCACGACCTTCACCAGGTCGGACCCGTCGCGCCCGCGGGAGAGCATGATGTTATCGGGCTTCAGGTCCCGGTGCACGATCCCGAGGTCGTGCGCCGCCTGCAGAGCGCCCCCCACCTGGACGAAGGCGGCGACCGAGCGGGCGACCGGCAGCACGCCCTCGCGCTGGAGCACGTCGGTGAGCGACTCGCCCTCGATGAACTCCATGGCCAGGTAGATGAGCCCCTCGGGTGTTTCGCCGAAGTCGTAGACCGCGCAGACGTTGGGATGCGTGATGCGGCTGGCGTTCGCGGCCTCCCGGTTGAAGCGCGCCACCGCGTCCGGGTCGTGCACCAGCGCGCGCTTCATGACCTTGATGGCGCTCTTTCGGCCCATCTTCACGTGCTCGCCGAGGTACACCTGGCCCATCCCGCCTTCGCCGACCTTCTTCAGCACGTGGTAGCGGTCCGCCACCACCTGCCCGACGAGGTCGTCGGGCGGCGACGCGGCGCGCAACGTCTGGCCGTCGCTGGGGCAGAAGCGCACGTCGTCGGGGTACTGGGTCGAGCAGACGGGGCAGATCTTCACGCCGGGATCTCGACGCGCAGCAGCTTGTCGCCGACCAGGATCCGCGAGCCGTGGCGCAGGGGGATGTCGCCGCGCGCGGCGAGCGCGATACCGTTGCGACTGTTCGCGTCCACGACCACGAAGTCGGCGTCCTGGGAGCGGACGGTCGCGTGGCGCGCGCTCATCGACGGATCGTACGAGAAGGTCCAATCACCCTGCTCGCGGCCGATCGCGATGTCGCGGCCGGGGGAGAGCTGGACCACGTCCCGGGCGCTGCCGTCGGAGCGCAGCTGGGTGAGGCTCGCGATGTCGGCGCTGGGAATCAGGCTGCCTATGCGCTTGGTCTGGTCGGCGTCCGGGGCGTGCGGCCCGGGATACCCGAGGCGGCGGAAGCGGATCACCTGGGAGCCGACCAGCAGCAGGTCGCCCTCCACGAGACGGTGCGGCGCCTCGAGGAACACCCAGGTCCCGTTCCGGCTGCCGAGGTCGCGCACCACGAGCGCCTCGCGCTCCCACGAGAGCTTCGCGTGCAGCGGGGAAAGGAACACGTCGTCGGGGAAGCGGATGTCGCCCTCCTGCCGGCCGATCGTCGTGTCGGAGGCGTGACGCTCGAAGCGTTGGGTCGGGTTGCCACGGTCGTCGAGCAGCACGAGGACCAGCGTCGCGCCGGCTCGCTGGGTCGACGGGCCTTGGGACGCGGCGCGCCGCAGGCCGGCTGTGTCGCCGAGCAGCCCCCCGCACGTCGCGCAGTACTTCACCCCCGCCGGGACCGCTGATCCGCAGCGACCGCAGCACGGCCCGGAGCCGGGCGCGGTCAGCCGCCGGCCACAGTGGGGGCAGAAGGGAAGCAGCCCGTTGGCAGGGCTGCCGCAGAACGGGCAGGTGACGGCCTCGGGGTTTCTGGCGCCCACCGGCCGTGGCGCCGCAACCCGCGTGCCAGGCACTGCACGGCCCGCCGCCGCGGGTGCCACCGCTGCGGCCTTGGATCCCGTGGCCTGGCGCATGGGTTTGCCGCAATCCATACAGAACCGGGCGCCGGGGTCGTTGTCGCGGCCGCAGGAGGCGCAGGCCGTCACTAAAGGAGGTGCTCCACAAGCGAGCGAAGTTACGGTGTGCCAATCTATTCAGCAAATTGACGGGTTGAAAGGGCCAATGCTAGCTTGCGCGCCTGTGCGATCGCTCGGCCTCGCAGTCTCCGTGCTGGCGGCGACCGCGTGCGCGAGTGGCCGCAGCGGGGCCGCTCCGGCCCCGGCCGCTGCCCCCCGGGCCCTCCTCGCGCCCGTGCGGGAATCCCTGCACGTCGACGTCGTCTACCCCGGTCCCAGCGATGTCATCGAAGCCCACGACTCGTCGTTCCTGTACGGGGCGGTGCGGGGCGGCGCGCGACCCGACAGCCTCGCCGTCAACGGCATGTCCGTGCCCGTCCTCGCGACCGGGGCGTGGATCGCGTGGGTCGCGCTCCCCGACGACACGATCGCCTCCTTCCGTCTCGTGGCTCGCGCCGGAGGCGATTCCGCGGTGCAGATCTTCGCCGCGCGCATCGCGCCGCGCTTCCGCCCCCCCGACGGCGCGGCGTGGGTCGACACGACGAGTTTCGCACCGGCGGGCACGCTCGCGCTGCCCGCGGGTGAGGGCATCCGGCTCGCGGTCCGCGCGGCGCCCGGGGCCAGCGTGCGGTTGCGGCTCCCCTGGGGCGCCACTGTCGCGTTCGTGCCCGACACGTTGCCCGGCGAGCCCGCCTGGGGGGTGCGCGCCTTCGCCACGACCGCCGCGGCGTACCGGCTGCCGCCCGCGCCCGACCGCTACGCCGCGTGGCTCCCTGCCGCGGCGCTGTGCGCGGACGGACAGACCGCCTGCGCGATGCTCGAGGTCGTCGCCGGTTCGGACACCGCGAGCGCCCGGTGGCCGCTCAGCGTCGGCCTCGTGGACCTGGCGTTCCCCACCGTCGTGGTACTCAACGACGATACCGCCCACGTCGGCACCACCGACAGCATGACGACGGGGAAGGCGGTGCCCGGCGGCACCTACAACTGGTTCTTCCCCACGGGCACGACGGCCGTGCTGTCGGGACGCTGGAGCGATCAGGTGCGGCTGCAACTGTCACGGGGCGCGGTGGCGTGGGTGAACGCGGCGGACGTCGTGCCGCTCCCCGCCGGCACGCCGCCGCCCGGCGGCGTGGTTGGCTCGGTGCGCCTCGAGCCGCGACCGGCCGCCGTCACGCTGCGGGTGCCGCTGCCCGCGAAGCTGCCGTTCCAGGTGACGGAGCAGGAGCGGAGCCTCACGCTGCGGATCTACGGCGCGGGGTCGGACATCAACTGGATGCAGTACGGCGGGACCGATCCCCTGGTGGCCCGGATGAGTTACGCCCAACCGGCCGCGGACGAGGTGACGATCGGCGTGGAGCTGTCGCGGCGCGTGTGGGGCTACCGCACGCGCTTCGAGGGGCGCGACCTGCTGCTGGAGATCCGCCGTCCGCCCGAGATCGATCGCAACCGCCCGCTCAAGGGGCGCACCATTGTGCTCGATCCGGGTCACCCTCCCGCCGGCGGCAAGGGACCGACCGGCCTGCGAGAGCCGGTGGCGACGCTGGCGGTCGCCGTCAAGGCGAAGGCCTTGCTCGAGCGGGCGGGCGCCACGGTCCTGCTGACACGCAGCGGCGCCGCGCCCGTTGACCTGTACCCGCGTACCCGCTTCGCCGAGCAGCACGATGCTGACGTGCTCGTCTCGATCCACGCGAACGCCCTCCAGCTGGACCGCGCGCTCGTGGCCGAGCTGGGCGTGCGCGACCTTGGCATGGGACGGGGGGACTACGCGGTGGCGCGCCCGACGTGGATGCCCGCGGCGCTCACCGAGGGGCTCTTCATCATGATGCCGGAGCAGGAAGCAATGCTCCTCTCCGAGGCCGGGCAGTGGCGGTACGCGCGGGGCGTGGCGCGGGGCATTGAGAACTTCCTGCGGGATCGGGCGCGGGAGCCGTGAGAATGCGGATTGCGGATTGCGGATTGCGGATTGCGGATTGCAGAGGCGGGCGTCGCTACGCAAACGACCTTCCCCGGCAATTCCGCATTCCGCATTCCGCATTCCGCATTCTTTTTCTCCTGTTCCTCGTCGGTCGAGCGGAAGCTCAGATTGATCCGTCCGGCAGCTGGCGCACGCTGCACACCCTGCACTTCCGCATTCACTTCCGCCCCGGCTACCGGGACGTCGCATTCCTGGCGGCGCGGGAGGCGGAGCGCGCGTACGGGCTGCTCGCCTCGGAGCTGCAGCCGCCACGCCAAACCGTCGACCTCACGCTGGTGGACGATTTCGACGCCGCGAACGGCGCCGCTACGGTGTTTCCCTCGGACCGCATCTACGTCCTGCTTCCTCCGCCCGCGAGCGATCCCGGGCTGCAGCACTACGACAGCTGGCTGCGGCTCGTGACGACGCATGAGCTGACGCACGTCTTCCATCTCGACCGCGTGCGGCGCTTCTGGAGGACGCTGCAGGGCGTCTTCGGCCGGGTGCCGGGGCTGTTCCCGAACGAGTATCAGCCCAGCTGGGTGATCGAGGGGCTGGCGGTCTACTACGAGTCGAAGTTCACCAACGGCGGGCGGGTGAAGGGGAGCTTCCACACGCAGGTGCTCGCCGCCGACCGCGCCGGCGGGGTGTCGCGGGGGCCCTGGGAAGCGCTCCTGTTCACGCGCTGGGCCGACGGCTTCGTCCCCTACGCCTACGGCGGCCGCTTCATTCATTATCTCGCGGACGCGGCAGGGGACTCCGTGGTGCCGCGGCTCGTCGAGGCGACCTCGGGGCAGCTGATTCCGTTTCGCGTCGGCCGGCAGATCCGGCGGGTGGCGACCGGGCGGACGCTGCCGCAGGAATGGCCGAAAGCCACGGCCCTCGAGCCGCAGCCGGGAGCCGTGCCGGCGCGCGGCGCGCGGGTGCTCGACGGCGAGCTGCGCACCGAGCCCGTGCCTCGCGTGTCGCCGGACGGCGGCCGGGTCGCGTACCTGCGAGACGACGGGAAGGGCGCGCGGGAGCTGCGCGTGCTCGATGCCGCGAGCTTCCGCGTGCTGCGGCGGCACCGCGTCAACGCTGCGGTGAGCTACGATTGGTTGGGCGACACGCTGGTCGTGGCCCAGCTCGACTGGACGTCTCGCTGGCGGGTGCGAAGCGATCTGTACCAGTGGCGGCCCGGGGGGGAATGGCGCCGGGTCACGCGCGGCGCGCGGCTGGTCGAGCCGGGGGGAGGCGGGGGCAGGCTGTCCGCCATCCGGCTGGTGGCGGCCGGGAACCGCCCGGAGCCGGCGGGCCCGGCGGGCCCGGCGGGAGCGACGTGGGGCGCGGTCGCGGCTTCCCCCGACGGGCGCCGCGTTGCGGGCACCCGGAACGCGGACGGCCATTGGGCGCTGCTGCGCTGGCCGGCCGACTCCCCCGGCGCGGCCGTGGTGTTGCAGGCGTCGCGCGGCGTCATCTCCGATCCGGTGTGGACGCCCGCGGGCGAGCTGCTGTTCGTCGCTGATCCGACGGGATTCCCGCAGGTGTACGGCTGGCACGATGCCTCGGGGGCCGAGCCGCTCACCGCCGAGCCGCTGGGCGCCCGCGCGCCCGCGGCGCTGCCCGACGGGACGCTCCTGTACGCGACGCTCTCGTCCCGCGGCTGGGAGCTTCGGCACGCGCCGGCGGAGGCCGGCGGCGTCCCGGCCGCGTTCGCTGCGCCGCCACCGTTCGATTCCGCGCCGCCCGCGCGGGTGCGCGAGACCGGCTACGCCGCGTGGCCCTCGCTGCGACCGCACTTCTGGGTGCCCCTGTTTCTCGACGCGGGACCGAGCGGACGGTTCGTGGGGGGCGCCACGGCGGGAACGGACGCCGTGGGGCGCTCCGCCTACTTCGCCGCGGGTCTCGTGGCACGCGACCCCTTCCGCGTCGTCGGCTCGGTCGCCGGCAGGTGGAGCGGTCTCGGCAATCCCACGCTCGACGTCTCCGCTTCGACCACCTGGGAGGACGTCCGCGCCGGCGTCACGCTCTCGGAGCGTGACCAGGACGCCGCCGTGGGAGCGACGGTGGTGGCGCGGCGCTGGCGCACGCTCGCGAGCGTGCGCGTCGCGGGCGAATTCGAGGGCACGCGTTTCGTGACCATGCCCGACACGTCGCTCGCCGCGGTGTGTGCGGGCTGCGAAGACCAGGACCTCGTCGGTGGATCCGTCACCGCGGGGCTGTCGCACGTCGTGACCGCGCCGCTCGCCGTGTCGCCTCAGAACGGCCTCGTCTGGTCGGCCACGTATCGCCGCCGGGACGAGCAGGGGAGCCCCCGGTTTTCGAACGAAGTCCGTTCCCGGCTCGGTCTGTACGCCCGGATCCCGGGACTCGGCGGCTTCGCCCACCACGTGCTCGCGCTGCGGCTTGCGGCCGGGGCGACCGGCGGGCCGCTGGGCTCGCGTCTCAAGGTCGGCGGAGTCTCCTCGGGCAGCGTGGATCTGGCCATCGGGCAGTCGCTCGGCGGGGCGCGCGCGTTCCCCGTGCGCGGCTATCGGGGCGGGGAGCTGCGCGGCCGGCGGGCGGCGACCGCGACCCTCGAGTACCGGCTGCCGCTCGCGCTCGTCGGGAAACCGCTCGGCCATCTCCCGTTCGGCGCCGACCGACTGTGGCTCAACGTGTTCGGCGACATCGGGGACGCGTGGGACCCGGGTGCCGAGCCGCGCTTCACGCGGCTGCGCTCGACCGGGCTCGAGCTCGCGGGTGACCTCACGATCGGCTATGACGTGCCGTTGCAGATCCGGCTCGGCCTGGCGCAACCGCTCGCCGATCCGCCGTCCGGCGCCGCCCGGCGCCCGCAGGCGTACCTGGCGCTGGCGTCGGACTTCTGACGCCGGATGTCGGGATGAACGCCCGCTGGCGGCGCGGGATATAATTGAGTCATGCGGGCCACGCTGGGCGTCCTGCTCGCGCTTGCCGCCGCGGGGCCGCGGTCGCTGTTCGCGCAGGCTCCCGCCGAGCGCGCCGCGCTGGAAGCGCTGCGGGACTCGCTGGCGCGCGCGCCGGACTCGGTGGCGCTCCGGCGCCTCGAAGCGGCGACCATCGCCGTGGCGAAGCAGCATCGGGACTCCGCGTTGCTGCACCTCCGGCTCGGGTTCATCGCGTACCGCCTTGGCGAGCTGGCGCGCAGCAAGGACCACTTCGACGACGCGGCCGGGGAGTTCGAATGGGCGAGCGAGCTGCAGCCCGATTGGCCGTACCCGTGGTACGGGCTGGGGCTCGCCGAGCTGGCGCAGGGCGAGCACTCCGCAATCGCGATCGAGAACCTCCGGCAGGTCCTCGGCAAGGACTACCTGAGCCAGGCGGGGCGCGCCTTCGCCCGCGCCACGCAGGCGGACCCCGGCTTCGCGAGCGCGGCCATCGACCTCGCGGACGCCGCGCTGTCACAGCGCATCGGGCCGCGCCTCCAGGTGGCGCTCGCGGCGGTGCGGCTCGCCGCCGCCTCCCCCGCGGGTCGGAACCCGGCCGTCCAGCTCGTCCGCGGCCGGGTGGAGCGGGAGGCGGGCGACGCGGACTCGGCCCTCACCGCGTTTCAGGCCTACCTCGCGATCGGCGGCGACTCGGGGTTAGGACTCTTGGAGCTCGCGCGCTCGTATTACTTCGCGGCGCGGCGGGCGGACGGTTGGCGCACCTATTTCGCGGGCGCGCGCGCGGCGCGCACGGCGGACGCGGTGGCGTTGTACCGGGCCGACTTGAGTTTCGTCGCGAGCCCCGACGAGCTGACCCCGTTCGACGGCTTCACGTCGCCCGAGCCGCGCGCGGCGTGGCTGGAGCGGTTCTGGGCGCGGCGCGACGTGGCGGAAGCGCGCAGCCCCGGCGAGCGGCTCGCCGAGCACTATCGGCGCTGGTTCTACGCCCGCCACAACTTTCGCCTCGTCAGCCGCCACCGGCACTACGACATCACCGAGCGCTACCGGTCCGACCAGAGCGAGTTCGACGACCGCGGGATCATCTACTTGCGGCACGGTGACCCGGACGCCCGGGCGAGCTATCCCGCGATCCCCGACCGGCTCGAGCCGAACGAGACGTGGGTGTATCACCGGAGACCGGGGGACCTCGTCTTCCATTTCGTGGCGCGGCGTGACGTGCAGGACTACAAGCTCGTGGAGAGCCTGGCCGACGCGCTGACCGCGGGGCTCGCGGGTGCCATCGCGCTCCAGAGCGGCCGCCCGTTCGACCCAGTGCTCTCGGACTTCTTCGCGTCCCGCGCGCACATCAGCCCGGTGTACGGGCGACTCGGCAACACCGTCGGTTCGGTTGCCGCCCGCGGCGCGCTGACCGCGGAGCGGGAGGCGGGCCACCGCAGCATCGCCCTCGGCACGATCACCGACACCTATCACCGGACCTTCGCGCAGCCGTTCGAGACGGTCGTGTCGGAGTTCGCCGTCGGCGCGCGCGGCGGGACCGGGCAGATGTTGCACGTGCTGTTCGCGATTCCGGCGCAGCGCCTCACACCCGTGCGCGATGCAGATCGCGCGATCTATCCGCTGTCGTTCCGCCTGTTCGTGTCGGACACGACGGAGAGCCTCGTGGCGCGCCTGGACACGACGCGCGTGTTCGCCGCCCGGGAGCCGCTGCGGGGCGGGATGTATCTCACCGGGCGGCTCGCGCTCGCCGTGCCTCCCGGCACCTACCGGTACCGGCTGCTCGTGGAGGAGCGGGGGAGCGATGCGGGTGACCTCGTGACGCGCGACTCCGTCGTCGTCGGCGCCCTCGACGGGGCGCGCTTCGCGGCGAGCGATCTCGTGCTCGGCCGCGAGGGCTCGGGGCTCGTGTGGACGCCCGGCCCGGACACCGTGCCGCTCAACCCGCTCGGCCGTTTTCCGGAGGGCGGATCGGTGGAGCTCTACTACGAAATCTACGGGCTCGCGGCGGGCGCGCCCTACCACACGGTCGTGCGGCTCGGGCGCGACGGCGGGCGATCGCTGTTCCGCCGGCTGTTCGGCGGCGGGCAGGCCCCTGTGCGGTTCGAGTTCGACGCGCCGGCCGACGGGCCGGTGACGCGCGTGCGTCGCGCCGTGGAGCTGCGCGACGCCTCCACAGGCAGCTACGTCCTGTCGGTCGAGATCCGCGACCCCGTGACGGGCGCGTCGCTCGTGCGCCGCGGCCGATTCGTCGTCGTGTCGCGCTGACGAGTTGACACCCGCTCCGGCGGCTCCCTAAGTTTCCCGCACTCCCCGGAGAATGGATGTACTGCTCCCGCTGCGGTACCAAGAACGACGACGCCAGCAAATACTGCCGGTCCTGCGGCCTGGGTCTCGCGGCGACTCCCGTGCTGGGCCAGCCGTCGGAGACGACTGAGGTCGACCTCGTCCGCTCGCAGCTCACCGACGAGTACGAGATCCTCGAGGAGCTGGGCCGCGGCGGCATGGCGATCGTCTTCAAGGCGCGCGAGAAGCAGCTCGAGCGCGACGTCGCCATCAAAGTGCTGCCGTTCTCCCTCGCCTTCGACAAAGAGTTCGTCGAGCGCTTCCAGCGGGAGGCCCGTACCGCCGCCAAACTGGAGCACCCCAGCATCATCCCGATCTACCGCGTCGGCAAGAGCGGCCGCGTCATCTACTTCGTGATGAAGTTCCTGCGCGGCCAGCCCCTCTCGAACATGCTCGGCGCCCGCGGCGCGCTGCCCCCTGCGGAGATCCGGCACATCCTCGTCCAGGTCGCGCGAGCCCTCGCCTACGCGCACAAGGGCGGCATCGTCCACCGCGACATCAAGCCCGACAACGTCATGTTCGACGAGCACGGCCTGGCGGTCGTCACCGACTTCGGCATCGCCAAGGCGGCAAGCGGCGGCAAGCTCACGGGCACGGGGATGTCGATCGGCACGCCGCACTACATGAGCCCGGAGCAGGCGCGCGCCCAACCGCTCGACGGCCGGAGCGACATCTACTCGCTCGGCGTCGTCGCCTACCAGTGCCTCACGGGCTTCGTCCCGTTCGACGGCGAGGACTCGTTCTCCATCGGCTACAAGCACATCATGGAGCACGTGCCGACGCCGCCGCTCGAGACCCCCGACCAGCGCACCCTGTTCGAGCTCATCCGCAAGATGATGGCGAAGTTGCCCCCCGACCGCTTCCAGACCGCGGACGAGCTGGTCCAGGCGCTCGAGGCCGGCGGGACAGGCGCAGCCGGGCTCGCGACCGCGCCCCTTCGGGGCGCGTCGGGGCTTGCGACCGCGCGCCTCGCCGGTGCGCTCACCACGCCGCTGCCGCGCACTGCCGCCGGCGCGCGCCTCGGCGCCGCCGCCGTCGGGGAGCCGAAGCACCGCTCGGTGGCGGCGGGGATCGCGCTCTGGATGGTGATCGTCGTCGTGGCCCTCGGCACCCCCGCCCTCTACGCCTACAAGAAGGGGTTGCTGTTCTTCGCGCCTGACACGGTCCGCGCGTCGGTCACGGCGGACCGGGGGGACACCCTGACCGGGCGCCGGCTCTCCGCCACCGCCGCCACCGCCGCCACCGCCGCCACCGCCAGCGCCCCCGCCCCCGCCCCCGACCACCCCACTCCCCGCGGCCCCCCGGCCTCCGACACGCTCGTGACGCGCACCACCCTGGCGGGCGACTCGGGGCATCCGGTGGCGCCGGGCACGCCCGGGCGCCTGACCGTGGAAGGCGTGCCGCAGGGCGCGCGCGTCACCCTGGACGGCCAGCCGCTCCGCGGCACCGAGGGCGACGTGGCCCCCGGCCTCTACACGCTCGCCGTCCAGGCGAGCGGCTTCGCCCCGTTCGAGCGTCAGGTGATCATCCTCGCCGGCGAGCCGTTGACGGTGAAGGTGCAGCTCCAGCTGCAGCAGGATACCAGCGGCGGGGCGGTGGCCGGCGACGCGCGACCGTGCGGCGAGTACGGTCCGGCGTACAACCAGGACAACATGTGCTACGACAAGCGGCCGATCCCGCTGTCGGCGACCCGGATCCCCGTGCCCGTGGACGCGCCGATCTTCCCCAGGCAGGCGATCCTCCTGCTCCACGTCTCGCGGGAGGGCACGACGCTCGAAGCCCGCGTGTTCGGCCCATCCAACCTCGACGCCTTCAACGATCAGGCGCTGGAAATGGCCAAAACCCTGCGCTGGAAGCCGGCCGAGAAGAACGGCGAGCCGGTCGAGGGGTGGGTGCAG
>WNGA01015978.1_pt1 | contig 17722 bp, 17 predicted proteins | sample 5400061 | NCBI WGS metagenome assembly WNGA01 (sample SAMN13153366, study PRJNA577476) | soil metagenome | isolation source: 100 cm soil or saprolite under grassland replicate 2 | place: USA:California | collected 2016-06-15 | reverse complement strand
AGAACCATATACTTGCTAGTGCCCCTTTGTTTCCGAAGTTCGTGTGAGAGAGTGCCGAAATATATCACGAACTTCGGAAACGGGGCACTAGAGCGCATTCTGATCAATTGGAATCGATTTCCCACAAGGACCGAACAAGGATGATGCGCTCTAGATCCAAACGTTTGTCGCATTTTCTACGCCGAACCGGTGTCCACTTCGGCGGAAAATGCTCTTCCAGACGCCGCGGCTCAGCGCAAAAGGAGCCGCCTCGAACTTGATTCAAATCCCGACATCCGCCCACGAATCCGCCCAAGTTGCCGCGGATTCTGCGTCAGCGCGCGCCGAAAGTCCGCCATGCTTGATCGCATCGACCTCGAGCCGGTCTTCTTCGCCCCGTTCGTCTCCTCGGTGATGCGGGTCGAGCCCGGCTGGATCGACTACAACGGCCACCTCAACATGGCCTATTACAACGTCCTGTTCGACCGGGCGGTGGACGAGGCGTTCGAGCTGATCGGCTGCGGCGCCCACTATGCGAAGACCGGGTTTTCGACCTTCACGGCCGAGGTGCATGTGCGCTACCTGCGCGAGCTGCATGCCGGCGACCCGGTGCGCGTGACGTTCCAGCTGATCGATTGCGATGCCAAGCGAATGCATTATTTCGAGCAGCTGTTCCACGCCGCCGAAGGCTGGGTATCGGCCACGTCCGAGAACATGTCGCTGCACGTCGATATGGCGGCGAAGAAGACCGCGCCGTTCCCGGCCGAGGTCGCCCGCTCTCTGGCGATGATGCGGGCGGCGCACGCCAGGCTTCCCGTCCCGGAGGCGGTCGGGCGCAGCATCGCGATGCCGGGCACGGCGTGATCTTATCTTGCCCTCGCAAATCGCGCCCGCGGATGCCATTTTCATGTCCATGAGATTCGCGGGACACCGGCGCTTTGGCTGACCCTCTGCAGCAGGACCGTGCGGACTTCGATCCGCCGGCCCCCGGCGGCATTGCCGCGCGGGCGATGGCTGCGCGCGGCCGCACGACGTATCTCCAGGGCCTCAACCCGGAACAGAAGCTGGCGGTCGAGACCTTGGACGGGCCGCTGCTCGTTCTCGCCGGCGCGGGAACGGGGAAAACGCGGGTGTTGACGACGCGGATCGCCCATATCTTGGCAAGCGGGCGGGCGCGACCGGGGGACATTCTCGCCGTGACCTTCACCAACAAGGCCGCACGCGAGATGAAGGCGCGCGTGAGCGCAATGGTCGGCCAGGCGGTGGAGGGCATGCCGTGGCTCGGCACGTTCCACGCCATCGGGGTGAAGATCCTGCGGCGCCACGCGGAGCTGGTGGGCTTGAAGCCCGACTTCACCATCCTCGACACCGACGACCAGATCCGTCTGCTCAAGCAGCTCCTGGAAGCGGAGAACATCGACGAGAAACGCTGGCCGGCGCGCGTCCTCGCTGCATGGATCGACGGCTGGAAGAACCGCGGGCTCACCCCGGACAAGGTGCCGGCGGGCGAGGCGGCAAGCTTTGCCGGCGGGCGCGGCGCGCGGCTCTATTCCGCCTTTCAGGCGCGGCTGAAGGTGCTCAATGCGGTCGATTTCGGCGACCTCTTGATGGAGTGCATCCGCCTGTTCCGCGAGCGCCCCGAGGTGCTGCGCCAGTACCAGGAGCGCTTCAAGTTCCTGCTGGTCGACGAGTACCAGGACACCAACGTTGCGCAGTATCTCTGGCTGCGGTTGATCGGACAGCGCATACCCTCTCCCCAGCGGGGAGAGGGTGACGCGCGCAGCGCGCCGGGTGAGGGGGAATTATCATTCCCCCCATCCGAATCCCCCTCACCCCGGCCCTCTCCCCAGCGGAGAGAGGGGGCAGGCCCCAACATCTGCTGCGTGGGCGACGACGACCAGTCGATCTACGGCTGGCGCGGCGCCGAGGTCGACAATATCCTGCGCTTCGAGCACGATTTTCCCGGCGCCACGATCATCCGGCTGGAGCGCAACTACCGTTCCACCGGCCACATCCTGAGGGCCGCCTCGCACCTCATCGCCCACAACCAAGGCCGCCTCGGCAAGACGCTGCGGACCGAGGACGTGCCGGGCGAGAAGGTGACGGTGACCGGCTCCTGGGATTCGGAAGAGGAGGCGCGCGCGCTCGGCGAGGAGATCGAAGCGCTGCAGCGGACGGGCCATCCGCTGAACGAAATCGCGATCCTGGTGCGTGCGTCGTTTCAGATGCGCGAGTTCGAGGACCGGTTCGTGACCCTCGGCCTTCCCTATCGCGTGATCGGCGGTCCGCGCTTCTATGAGCGCGCCGAGATCCGCGACGCGCTCGCGTATCTCCGCCTCGTCAACTCGCCGGCCGACGACCTCGCCTTCGAGCGCATCGTCAATGTGCCCCGGCGCGGCCTCGGCGACGCCACGCTGCAATGCCTGCACGACCACGCCCGGCTCAAGCGCATTCCGCTGTTCGAGGCCGCCCGCGTGATCGTCGAGACCGAGGAGCTCAAGCCCAAGCCGCGGGGCGCGTTGCGCGACGTCGTCGCCGCGTTCGAGCGCTGGCGCGCCCAGCGTGACGCGCTCCCCCACACCGAGCTTGCCGAGGTCGTGCTCGACGAGTCCGGCTACACCGAAATGTGGCAGCGCGACCGCTCGGCCGACGCCGCCGGGCGGCTGGAAAACCTGAAAGAGCTGGTCCGCTCCATGGAGGAGTTTGAGAACCTGCAGGGCTTCCTCGAGCACATCTCGCTGGTCATGGACCGCGACAAGGGCGAGGACCTCGACGCCGTCTCGATCATGACCTTGCATTCCGCCAAGGGGCTCGAGTTCGACACCGTGTTCCTGCCCGGCTGGGAGGAAGGCCTGTTCCCGCACCAGCGCGCGCTCGACGATCAGGGCCGCGCCGGCCTCGAGGAGGAGCGCCGGCTGGCCCATGTCGGCCTCACGCGCGCGCGCCGCCGCGCCAAGATCTTTTTCGCCACCAACCGCCGCATCCACGGCACGTGGTCGTCCACCAGGCCGTCGCGCTTCCTCGACGAGCTGCCGGAGGCGCATGTCGAGGTGACCGAATCGAAGGGCGGCGGGATGGGCGGCTACGGCCCCTCGCGCTTCGACGATGCGACCGCGTTCGGCTCGAATTACACCACCCCGGGCTGGCAGCGCGCCCAAGGCCGGCGGGGCAGCGGCTTCGACGAAGACGCGGCCGCGCATGCGGAGCGCCGCGGCGGCCGGGGCGGCCCCTTGCGCCGCGGCCCCGTCACCATCGAGGGCGAACTGGTGGCGAAATCCACCGGCACGGTCTCGCCCTTCCGCCGAGGCGACCGCGTCTTTCACCAGAAATTCGGCTACGGCGAGGTGACGTCGATCGACGGCAACAAGCTCACCATCCAGTTCGACAAGGCGGGCGAGAAGCGGGCGTTGGATTCGTTCGTCCAGCGGGCGTGAGGTAGCGGCGCGTCTCCGGCTCGACTATTCGGCAGAGCGCGCGAGCGTGTCGACGGCTTGGAAACGGAACGCGAGGAGGCCGATTACAGTTGCACTGACGGCCGCAAAAGTGCACGGTGCGGCCGCTACGCCGTTCAAGACCCAGGAGATGATGATGGCGACCGGAACTGTGAAGTGGTTCAACCCGACCAAAGGCTACGGCTTCATTCAGCCGTCGGACGGCGGAAAAGACGTGTTCGTTCACGTATCGGCGGTGGAGCGCGCCGGCTTGAGCTCGCTCAACGAGGGCCAGAAGGTCGAGTACGAGCTCGTCAGCAACCGCGGCAAGACCTCGGCGGAGAATCTCAAGGTGAAGTGACCGCATCCGGCCGGCACTTTAAGCCGGCCTCGACGGCAAGCGGAGCGTGCCATCCGAAAAGCTGCCACGCCCACGCATGACGACATCGCGACGACGGCCGAATGGTATTTGACGGTTCGCTGTACGAACCCGGCCTGCGGCCGTCTCATCGCGTTCCAAAAGGCGTTGTTCCCCGGCGGCCATCCGGACCTCCGATTGAAGGTCGCGGGCGAGCCTTCCGTCGACTGTCCCCACTGCAAGACCCTGGTCCGCGTCCACGCGGAGCAAATCGAGCACCGTCAGGTGGTCCTGACGCAGTGAGCCGACGGCAGCCTTCGCCTGGTGCTCCGATTCCGAAGTTCGCATCACTTCGCGGCACCCTCTCGTGCGAACTTCGGAAACGGGGCACTAGTGCCGCCGATTTGAAGTTCCTACAGCGCTAGCGGCAAGTTCGATTAGGAACTTCAAATCGAAAAGCGGCACTAGAATCATATACTTGCTAGTACCCCTTTGTTTCCGAAGTTCGTGTGAGAGAGTGCCGCAATGTATCACGAACTTCGGAAACGGGGCACTAGCCGGCAAGACGATGATGAAGCGCGAGACATTCGCCATCGCGGCCATCTACGTGCCGGTGAAGCGCCGCGCGACGCTCAAGCCCGAGACCGTCGCCGAAATCGCCGAAAGCATGCTCGAGGTCGGCCAGCAGACCCCGATCCTGGTGCGCCGCGACGGCGAGCGCTACGTCCTGGTCGAGGGCCTGCACCGCCTGGAAGCCGCGAAGGCGCTGGGCGAAACGACGATCTACGGCTATCTGGTCGAAGCGCGGAAGCATTAGCGGCGGAAATGGAATAGGCTTCCTCCCCGGCTGTTAGCATCCAGGCCGAAGCCTCATAACGAAAGGGAGGAATCACCATGTCCGCGAGCGCCACGCGCCTTGCCCTTGTCGCTCTCGCCTGCGCCGCCGCCGCGCCTGCCAGCGCGCAACTCATCCAGCGCAAGGACCTGAGCTACGCCATCGCCAAGACGATTGCGGAAAACGCACTGGAGGACTGCAAGGCCCGCGGTTATCCGGTCGCCGTGGTGGTGGTCGATCGCGGCGGCAACACGATCGTCGCCTTGCGCGCCGACAATGCCGGCCCGCACACCATGGAGAACGCGCGGCGCAAGGCCTATACGGCCTACACCTTCCGCATGACCACCGAGGCGTTCGTCAAGGAGATGGCGACGCGGCCGGTGCGGCGCGAGCAGACCACGCTGCCCCACGTGATCGCCATTCCCGGCGGCGTGCCGATCAAGGTCGGCGACGACACGGTCGGCGGGGTCGGGCTGTCCGGCTCGCCCGGCGTCGACGAGCCGTGCGTGATGGCCGGGCTCGACAAGGTGAAGGACCAGCTCAAGTAGCCTTGTAAGGCCGCTCGGCCGGGACACGGGCGCCGGAACCGGGGCGGCCCGGTTAAGGTTGAAAGATAAACTTGCAGTGAGCGGCGCAACCTTGAACGAACGGCGGCGTAATATCGTCTAACGGACTGGCGCGGCGGCGCGTCCCGCCATTGATGAGTGCTCAGTGCCATGCTTTCGAGGGGCGTCCTGGCCGCGGCCGTCTTGGCAACGATGCCTTGGTTGGCCAATCCCGCGCGCGCGGCCCTTCTCGTCACCATCGACAAGTCGATGCAGCAGATGACGGTCTCGGTCGACGGGGTCAGGCAATACACCTGGCCGGTGTCGACCGGCCGCGCCGGCTACGCCACGCCGTCGGGAACCTACACGCCGTTCCGCATGGAGGAGGATCATTATTCCAAGGAATGGGACGACGCGCCCATGCCGCATTCGATCTTCTTTACCCCCAAGGGCCACGCCATCCACGGCTCCTACGAGACCAAACGCCTCGGCTCCGCGGCCTCGCACGGCTGCGTACGGCTCGCACCGAAGAATGCCGCCACCCTGTTCGCCCTGGTGAAGGAGCAAGGCCTGGGCAACACCAAGGTCGTGCTGAGCGGCCAGGCGCCGCCGATGATCGCCCGCCGCCCCGCCCCGCGCGAGGCCGGCGAGCCGTTGGAGCTGCAGCCGCAGAACCCCTATGCCCGCCAGCCGCAATACCAGCAGCCCTACGGGATGCAGCCGCAGTATCAGCAGCCCTATGGCCAGTATCAGCAGCCCTACGCGGTGCAGCCGCGCTATCAGCCCTATGCCCAGCCGCAATATCGGCAGCCCGCCTACGGCCAGCCGGTCTACGGCCAGCCGGTCTACGTCGAGCCGCCCTACGGACAGCCGCGGTAGCCACTCGCCGGCCGAGGTTCCGGCGGCCGCACAAACCGGCGCAGATGGAATAGGCTTCCTCCCGTGCTGTTAGCCATGAGCCGGAACGGCTTCATGCGAGGGAGGAAACCATCATGTTTACGACTGCGTATCGCGTTTTACTGATTGCGCTCGCCGGCGCGTCGGCGACGCCTGCAAGCGCCGAATTGCTCGCGCGCAAAGACCTGTCGCTCGCCACCGCCATGACGATCGCGCAAACCGCCTATGACATGTGCAAAGGTCAAGGCTACCGCGTGTCGGTCTCGGTGGTCGGCCGCAACGGCGAGGTGATCGTTCAGATGCGCGGCGACAACGCCTCGCCGCACACGGTGGAAAACAGCTTCCGCAAGGCTTACACCTCGCGCACCTTCCGCATTCCCTCGGGCGACATGGTCAAGCGCCTCAAGGACAATCCCCAGCTCGGCGCGATCCATCTCACCAACGTGATCGCGGCCCAGGGTGCGTTGCCGATCATGATCGGCGAGGAGGTCATCGGCGCGGCCGGCGTGTCGGGCGCGCCGGGCGGCGAGAAGGACGAGGCCTGCGTCAAGGCCGGCATCGACAAGGTCGCCGATCAGCTCAAGTGAGCCGGAACGCCTGTTCACCGCCACCTTGTGAGAATCTTGTGAGGGAGAGCCTGCCCTCGGGGCTTGGCCCCGGGACAGGCTCTCCCCCGCAACGGGGAGATGACGTGACCGTCAGGCCGCGGCCTTGTGCATGGCGGCGCCCGAATAGGCCCCATCGATAGCCTGCACCGACTTGGTGATCGCCGCCCACAGGCGCGCGATCTCTGCGGCCGCCGGCGAGTCGGGATCGTATTCGCGCGCGCCCTCGCCCGCGGCGAGCGCGAGCAAGAAATTGGTCCGATGGGTGATCTGGCCGCCCCACACCGGCACCCGCAGCTTTGCCAGCCCCTCGCGCGCCTGCGCTACGATCGGCGATTCCTGATCGTCGCGCCTGACCGGCGCGGAATTGACGACGACCGCATAGGGCTTGCGCGCCGAGCGGCAGAGATCGATGGTCTCGCGCACCGCGGTCAGGTCGAACACGGTCGGCCGGGTCGGGATGACGACCAGGGTGGCCGCGCGAATCGCCTCGGTGACGAGCGCCGACACGGTGGGCGGGGTATCGACAAAGGCCCACTCGTAGTCGCGCTTGGCCGCCTTGAGGATGTCCGTCACCCCGCGCAGGCCGCTTTTCAAGGCCGGCTCGCCGGTGCCGCGCAGGCCGTGCCAGAGGGTGAGCGAACCCTGCGGGTCGGCATCGATCAACAGGCACGGACGGGATGTTTTGTGCGCATGCGCGGCAATGTGCGCGGTCAGGGTGCTCTTGCCCGAACCGCCCTTACGCGAGGCGAAGACGATCACATTCATGAGGCGCTCCCCAGGTTGACGTTGCGTTAACCAATGGCGGGGAGACTGCCTTAATTATGGTTAACAGCTGGTTAATTGCGTCAGCTCGGAGAACGGCTACGTAGCCGTGCTCAAATCGAGACGTGCTCCACGCCCTCCTTGGCGACGAGAGCGTCCGCTGCGGCTTCGTAGAAGCTGACGTTTTCCGGCAACACGATCGACGCCGAGCGCACCGCATGGGTGGCCGGGTCGATGCCGTCGGGCGTCCTGCCCTCCTGCGCGGCGAGCGCCGCCTTGCGCAGGCGGACCCGCGCCATGATCACGCCGTTGTCGGTCGAGACCAGGTTTTCCTTGGCACGGTCCTGGATCGGACCCATGCTCTCCTGGATCGACGCATCCTGCATGGCGATGCCCTTGACGCCGCAATAGGACTTGTTGTCCCGCTGTGCGGCGCGGTCGATCATGTAGTCGTTGTCCTTGTTGACGACCGGCCGGAAGGTGCCGGGAATCAATTTGACGTGGATGCCTCCGCCGTTGCGCATGGTCTCGAGCTCGTGCCCGCTGAGCGGCCGCGTCGGGTGATGGGTGAAGCACCACGTGTAGCAATTCTCATCGTCGATCGGGACCCAGGCGTGGCCGTTGAGCGCGTTGTCGCCGTAGGGCGGGATCATGGTGTGGAACGGCATGACCCATTGGGTGATCCGCCAGTAGAGCTCACCGGGCCCGGCCGGGCGCCGCACCCCGATGATCATGCCGCCGGCGGTCTCGACCACTTCGAAGCGCGCGTCGGTCTCGCGCGTGAGCTCGGCACCCTTGCTCGTGTGCAGCGGGTCGTGGCGCAGCTCGTGGCGGTGCAGGAACGACACGTGGGCGGAATCGATGCCGCCTTCCATCGCCTGCAGGTAATTGCATTCCTGCGTCCGCCTGGAGACGAAACGGTGCGCGTGCGGCACGCGCGCCCACTCGAAGCCGGGCAGCGGCGGCGTGTGCTCGGCCGGCCCCATGTAGATCCAGATGACGTCGCCCAGCTCCATCTTCTTGCAGAAGCCGCTCTCCTCCGGCTCGGACGGGACTTCCACGCACTGGCCGGTCACGTCGTACTTCCAGCCGTGATAGGCGCAGCGCAGGCCGTTCTCCTCGTTGCGCCCGAACCACAGCGACACGCCGCGGTGGGCGCAGAATTCATCCATCACCCCGACCCGCCCCGTCGTATCGCGGAAAGCGATGAGCCGCTCGGAGAGGAGCTTGACGCGCACCGGCGGGCAATCCGGGTCCGGCAGTTCGCCGGCCGCCAGCGCCGGTATCCAATAGCGCCGGAACAGCTCGCCCATCGGCGTTCCAGGCCCGGTCATCGTCAGAAAGTCGTTCAGCGCGCGCGTCGTCATCGAAGTCGCTCCTGCCGGTATTTCATTTCTCCTCGCGGCTGGTGCGGTGGATTTGAAGTTCCTATCAGATCGTGCGGCTAGGTCCGTATAGGAACTTCAAATCCAAAACCGCACTAGCAACCCTATGATTCTAGTGCCGCTTTCGATTTGAAGTTCCTAAACGAGCGTGCGGCAACCCCTGTAGGAACTTCAAATCGGCGGCACTAGCCCCGGTCGCGGTGCGAGATCTCGACCACGCGGGCGCGCTGCCCGAGCTGCTCGACCAGCTCCTCGGCGGCGGCCCGGTTTTTCTTGTCGAGATTGGCGTCCCATTCATCGAGCAGGTAGATCGACGCCTGGGTGTAAGCCGCGATCTCCTGCAGCGACTGCAATTGCCGCTCGCCCGACGAAAACCCGCGCTTCCGGCGGCGTCCGCCCTTCGGCGTGGGCGGCTCCGACTCGGCCTGTTCCGGCGGCATGCGGTCGACGAATTGGAACGCCAGCCGGTCGGTCGTCGGCCAATAATAGGCGCGCGTCTTGAGCACGGCCTTCAACACCGTCAGCAGGGTCGACTTGCCCGCGCCGTTGCCGCCGCGGACGGTGATGCGGCCGGTCGACTTGGCCAGCACGAGGCGCAGAGCCTCGTCCACCGAGCCGACGTCGATCGTATCCTCGCCCTCGCGCAGGATCAGCCGGTCGAACTTGATGCGCTCGTCATGCGCCGGATCGGCAGGCGGCCGCATGTTGTCGGTGACGCCGGCAATCCGCGCCCAGATCGCCACCAGCTCGTTCCAGCCCGACGCCAGCTGGTGCACGTCGTGCGTCATCTCGATCTGGCGCGGCAGCGTGGCGGCCATGGCGATCAGCACCGCCGCGTCGGTGGTCTCGCGCGCCGCGATCATGATCATCACGCCGAACACGACGGCGAGCGCGAGGATGCCGCCCATCGCGCTCATGCCTTCGCGCGCCAGCACCGCCCGGATCTGCGCGCGCAACGCGTCGCGCACCCGCGACTTGAAGCCGGCCAGCCACAGGCGAAGATTGTAGCGGTTGCCGGCGAACACGTTGTCCCACGCGGTGTAGCCCTGGGCCGTCATGCGGTTCGTCATCGTTTGGTTGACGAGATAGGCATTGGCGATCGGCTTGCGCAGCAAGAGCTGAACCGAAAACAGGGTGACGAACACGACCGCGTAGGCGATCGGCAATCCCGCGTCGATCTCCATGCCGAGAACGATCGAGTTGAACAGAAGGCCGAGCAGCAGCTTCAGATCGCCTTCCAGCTCGTACATGAGATGAAAGAAGATGTAGAAGGTCTCGCCGGTGAGGAACGGCTCGACCTGCTCGCGCATCGTCTTGTCGTTCAGGAGCCTGGTGTCGAAGCGGTTGAGGCGCGCGAAGCGAAGGATGTATCGGCCGAACCCGCCGTAACCGGCCTGCTCGGCGAAAATCCAGCTCATCGCTCCGGAAACGTACGAGGCCGCCTGGGCGCCGAAGATCCAGGCGAGGTCGGTGACGATGAACTGGCCGCTGGCGACGTCGCGCCCGGCCTGGATGACGAGGTAGGTGGTGGTCGCCGACAGCAAGGCCTCGAGGACGAGCAAGGCCAGCATGAAATAGAGCGGCGGGCAGAGGATGAGCCTGGCGACGTCGATGCGGCGCAGCGGCGCCGGCGCCGCCGCAGGCGCGGCCTGCACTGCCGCTGCGCCGTCGATCCCCGGCACCGCTTGGGTTGACATGAGGCGTTCTCCCCGGCCCTGATTCTCTCATTCGGCCGGCACGGGCGGCCGCCGGCGCTGTCGCTCGATCGCCTGGCGCAGGTGGTCGATCGCCTGGGTCAAGAAGCGAAACCGTTCCTCGTCGAGCGCATCATTGGCCCGCCGTTGCAGCGACCACTCCAGAACACGGTCGGCCTCGTTCTCCATCGCCTCCAATCGATCCGCGTCGGCGCCGCGCGTCTCCGACAGCATCTTCAGGACGCAGTCGGTCGCTTCCGTCGTCGCATCAAGCTTGTGCCGGTTGATCCGGCTCCGGATTGCCGCATAGGCAACGCCGATCAGAGTACACACCATCCACGCCATCCAAAAGAGGCTCTCGAACATGTCGAAGAAGCTCTTCTGCTCGCCGTTCACGTAGGCGGCGGCGCCGGGATGGGCCGGCAGGATGAAGTCCTTGTCCGTGTCGGGCGCTTCGATCTGATGGGCGAAGGGCAGCTCGGCGGCGATCTTCGCCTTGTTCGTCAACAACAACCGGGCGATCTCGCCGGCCGGCCAATCGTACATCGAGCTGCGGGCGACCAGGCGATAGGAGATGGCGCTCGTGGTGATGCTCTCGTCCGGCGCCGGCGGGTTGCCTTGCAGCGCGCCGCGCGCGATCTCGAGTTTCTCCAGGGTCGGCCAATGCTTCGCGATCGCCTCGGCCTCCTCGACCGCGAGAAAATCCGGCGCGCCCTTCCCCGCCTTGGCGATTGCTGCGACGACGTCGGCGATCACCCCCGGACCGATGGGACCGACGACGAACAGCGCGGCCACGCGTTTCTGCTTGACCGCGTCTGCGACCTCGCCCGGCGCAAGCGCAACCCGTCGAACGCTCTCGCCCGGAAGCTGGTAGTAGTTGAGGATCGTATCGAGAATCCCCGCGTCATGGGTGGAGCTCTTCACGACGCCGATCGCCTTTCCATTGAGATCGGTCACCTTCTCGACCTTGCTGTTGGCGGGAACGATCAGCAGGACCGGCTCGCGCCGGAGAATCACGATCGAGCGGCCGTTCGCCGGGACGGCCACATCGGGACGGATGATCGCGAGGTCGACGTCGCCGGATTCGAGCGCCTTGGCGCTCCCCTGCACATCGCTCGTCGGCACGCCGGTCAAGCGAATGATCGAGCCTTCCGCCGCAAAGATCGGATTGATCGCCGCGAAGAAACGCTGGCCTTCGCCGCCGTCCGGCCCGACCGCGACCCGGTAGGTGATCCTGACGTTGTTATAGAGCGCCGCCGCGGCCCCGACGACCATGAGCGCGAGGAGCCACGCAATAATGCCCCAACTCAAGCGCAGTCGTCGCCGGACCATGCCGGACCTCCCAGGCAACTGCGCCGGCTGATCGCACCATCACCGCCGTCCCGATGACGAGCGCGGCGACAACCGATCGTGCAGCCCCCACGCATCGGATCGTACCATCTCCGTCCGAACGCGCGCCATGAATGGACCTCGTGACTCTTGCGACAATCAAACTCCTGAACGATCGAGTTGTTCCTGATCCGTGGGACTTGGCTGCGCGTCACTTCTTCTCCAGCATGAGTTGACCCTGCTTCTCGATCAGCGTCTTGGCGTGCTCCGCGACCATGCCGAGCAGCCACGGCAGCTCGATCTCGATGCGGACGTGGTCGTCGGCGACGTCGACCGTGCCCTGGGTCGTCTGTCCGAGCATGGCGGCGCGAAATTCCAGACGCTCGGCCGACCAGTGGTCCTCCAGCACCATGAACTGCGGGCCGAATGCGCTACGCGCGCGCTCGAAGCCGGATTTCATGCGGCGCGCCGCCTCCTCCTTGCCCAGGCGATGCGGAATCGAGACGACAACCGGCTTTCCCATGAACTGCGTCTCCCACTGGATCGGAAGCCGTCATGTAGGAAGCAGATCGCCGTTGCAAAAGGGCGGGCGTCACCTGTGCTCCAGCGCCGTGCGCACGCGAGCGACCGTCTCGGCCGGCGTGCGCGCGACCTGCTCGACCAGGCTTGCCACCTCCTCGCCGGTCAGCGGCTCGATGTCGATCTTGAGCTTGTCGGCTTCCGCCAGGAGCGCCGGATCCTTCATCGCGGCATCGAAGGCGCGGCGCACCGCCGCGACCCGCTCCGGCGGCACGTTGGGCGGCATGAAGAACGGCCGGCCGTATTCCAGGCGCGCCAGCACGAGCCGCAGCGCGTCTCGGTCGGCATCGCTCCCGGCGAAGTCGAGCACGAGCGGAACGTCCGCCACTTCGGGATGTTTTTTCAGCGCCCATTGCGCCAGCAGCTTGACCTTCTTCTCCGTGACCCAATTGAAGCTGATCGCTTTGAGGGTCGACCAATTGGCCAAGGTGCCGTGCACCTCGCCGCGTTCCATCGCCAGATGGATCTTCGGCGTGCCGTCGTAGCCGGTGATGACCTTGAACTTGGTGCCGAACAGGTGATTGGCAAGGACGGGGTAATCGTATTGGGTCGAGCCGGGCGCCTGCGCGCCCATGACCAATTCCTGGGTCAAGACGCCGTCCCAGCTCTGCACCGGCGCGGTGTGCCAGACATACAAGACCTGCGTCTCCCGGTTGGTCGAGCCGATCCAGTTGAGCTTCACCGGATCGAAGCGCACGCCGGTCGGCTGCAACAGCGGCGTGGTCGGCATGCCGTTGAACGAGGCGCCGATCGCCGTGCCGTCGAACGGACCGGTGTGGAACAGCGCATTGGTCATCGTCAGGCTGCCGGCGCCCGGCTGGTTCTGCACGATGACGGCGGGGTTGCCCGGGATATGCGTTCCGAGGTGACGCGCCAGCAGGCGCGCATTGATGTCGTAGCCCGAGCCGACCGCGACGCCGACCACGATGCGCAGGGTCTTGCCGCGGTAGAACGCGGCGACATCCTCCTGTCCGAAGGCCGGCGCGGCGGCGGCGAACAGACCGGCGCCGACGACGGCCAGAAGGGCCTTCTTGAGGTTCGGTCTCCCCATTTCGTTTCGCTCCTATCTTCGTCTCGATCGCCCCGCCTTACGCTGACAGGCCCGCTTTCCCCGCCATAACCCAAAGTCGATTTTACAGAATCGGCTCCGAGGCTCTATAGTCTGCCCATCGTCAACAACCGAAAGGAGGTGATCCAGTGTCTCATTGTCTCAAGGCCCGGTCGCCGGCTCGAACCTGGATCCTCGCCTCTCACGAGGTCCGCGCCGCCTGATGCGACGCGTCAGGGGTCCGGGATACGCCGGACCGTGGTCTGACAATGGAAGGGCTGCCCTGCAGGCAGCCCTTCTTGTTTTTGCATGGGGCGATCTCATCGTCATTGCGCGCCCGGTCCGGATTTCTTCGCGATTCGCGGTTTCGGGGCGGGACGAAGAAGATCAATTTCGAAATCCAGCCGGTTGCGCCCGAAGGGCTGTAAGGCGGACCGCAAAGTCCTGACCGCTCCAAAGCCAAGGACGCGATTCTGTCCTCGATCAAAACGCATGAAATTTTCGGTACGAACGCTGCGGGCTGCGCCGGGCGCGCCATCAATTGGTCGCCGGCTCGCTCTGCGAATTCATTTGACGCAGCGCGGCCTCGATTACGAGCGCGAATGCGCCCGGATCGTTGCAGGTGGCGGCTAGATTGATGCCGAACGCTGTCACAACGTTGGCGATCTTCGCGCGATGGAAGCCGCGCGCCTCAAGATCGGCTATGAACTCAGCCGTGAGCCGGTGGATCGTCGCCAGCTGGTCCACCTCGAGATGGCTCATTGGGAGGCACATGACGGTTGCTCGCTGCCGCTCGACCGCAGCGCTACGGAGTACGAATCAAGTCGTAGACTGAGTATAGCATCAGGCGACCCGTCCGCCGACGCGCCGCTCGAAGCCCGCTTTGCGATATTCGTGGCCCTCAACTGCGAAGCAAATGGAGCTCCAATGCCGATACGATCGAAATACGTCTTCATAGCGAGCATGAACGTGGATCTGGACAAGGAAGACATCTTCAATGAGGTCTACGACACTGAGCACGTCCCCAATCTTCTCAAGGTTCCCGGCGTTCAGGCCGTCGCGCGCCTGAAGGGGGAGCCTTTCGTCATGAGCATCGGCGGCGCGGAGAAGAAGATGATTCACGAAGGCCCGATCTACAGCGCTATATACGACATCGATGGTCCGCATGTCCTTGTCAGTCCCGAGTGGGCCGAGGCGGTTGAGGCTGGCCGCTGGCCTGGCCATGTGCGTCCATACACGCGCAATCGCCGGCATGCCCTCTACAAGGTCCTTTAGCGAGTCATCGAAGAGGGCCGCGGCGTATGAAGTTCGGCGATTTTCTGTTTCCGGAGAGCCGCGATCCCGCGCTCGATGGCGCGGTGATCGATGACGCGCTCGCCGAGGCGCGCCTGTGCGACGAGCTCGGCATGGACGCGGTCTGGCTGGCCGAACACCATTTCGACGGCAATTGCGCGTATGTTGATCCCCTGACCTTCGCGGCAGCACTGGCGGTCGCGACGAAGCGCGCAACGCTCGGCTTCGCCGTCATCCAGACGTCGCTCTATCATCCCATTCGCCTCGCCGAGCAGCTCGCGTTGCTCGACCATCTGAGCAAGGGAAGGCTGATCCTCGGCCTCGGTCGAGGCACGTTCTTCAATATCTACGAATATCAAGGCTTCGGGATCGACGCGGATGAGGCACAAGGGCGTTTCGAAGAAGCCGAGCAGATCATCCGCAAGGCCTGGACCGCAGAGAAGCTCGAGCATCACGGGAGGTTCTGGAATCTCAGGGTGCCGATGCTACGTCCCCGTCCCTACACCAAGCCGCATCCCGAGATCTACCGGGCGACATCGAGCGAGGACTCGGTCATGGGCTACGGCCGGCAAGGCCGGCTGATCCTGCTCAATCCCCAGACGAATGAGACGACACGCCGGCGCGTAGACATCTATCGACAGGGCATGCGTGAGGCGGGATTCAGCGAAGAGCAGATCGCGCACAATGTCGGCAAGATCTGGGTCTGGCGGAGCATCTATGTCGGCGACAGCGACGCCCGGGCCGAGTCCGTGGGCCGGCCGGCGTTCGAGAACATGATCGAGTACCGGAAGAAAATGCGAAACCAGATCAAGGAGGAACAGGGCATCATGCTGTCGCCGCATCTGGCTCCGGGGCTGCTCGGATTCCTGTGCGGCTCGCCGGCCACGGTGGCTACGGATCTGGCGGAGCTTGCCGCGATCGGTATCGGCGGTGCGTTGATGCAGTTTCGCCTCGGAGCCATGCCGTACGAAACCGCCGCTGCGAGCATTGATCTCTTCATGCGCAAGGTCGCGCCGGAATTCCGAGCCCCTTGAGCCCCCTCATGGCATCGTTCATCGCGGTGCGATCTCGCCGCAGCCGTGGCGGCTCGTTTGCCGTCGATTATCCATTCGGCCCCACTCCTCTCATCGCGGTTTCCTCCTTTGGAGGTTTTCGGACGCCGGCCCCTGGAGCAGTGGCGCCGTCGTCGTGGAGCCGGCATCCGAAAACCTTCACAGAAGCGGTCATTCACAGACCTGTCATTCGTGGCCGATTGGCGGGCGGGAGGGTAGACTGCGATCCGATCAACCCAGCGCCACCCACAGGACGCCGTCCTTCACGAGGCAGGGCAACGGCTTTATCGGGGCACGGTTTTTCGAAATATCGCCCATGAATTCCCACCCCTTCGATGTGCCGTCGGCTTGCAGCCTAGGGGCCCAATTGCGTGCTTCGCCGGTCTGCAAGTCGAAGCAGGTCTCGTGCCAGCGGCATACGAGCCCAAGGTCGTCCATTAGCCGACTGTCGCGCGGAATCTCTCGTCCCGTCGGTGATCTGATAACGCCAGTCTCGGCCGGGTCCCTTTTTTCGAAGAACGGCAGATGCATATGCGGGCAGTAATTGTCGCAAGCAAAGTACCTCTCGCCCTTGCGCAGAACGACAAGATCGACCGCATCGAGCTCGAAAACCCGCCGCTCGCCGTCGCCGATCTCGTCCTCTCCGGCCAGGCGCGTCCATTGCCGGCCGGCGAAGCGTATTGTCTCGCGGCTGTCTTGGGCACTAAGCCGAGCTTCGGCATCTGGCGTCAAACGGATGACTTCGTAGAGCGACATGCGCTCCTTGGTGCCGCGCAGCCGCACGCGGATGAAGTCGGATACTTCCACTTGGTTTTCGACCTGCCGGTAGAGCGCTTCGGAAATCAGCAGCCGGGTGCCGGCCTCCTTGTTGGCGCTTTCGATGCGGCTTGCGACATTCACCGTTTCGCCGATGGCCGTGAGTATTTCTTCTCTGCCTCCGCTGAGCGTGCCGATCACTGCTGCGCCGTAATGAAGGCCGACGCCGACCCCAAAATCCCTATCATACATCGCCTTCATGTATGGCCTCATGCGGTCCGCCGCGTCGAGCATTTCCATCGCCGCTTTGATGGCGTGCAAGGGCACGTCGGGCGAATCGTCCATGCCAAAAACTGCCATGATCGCGGCGCCGATGAATTTCTGGACGTGCCCACCATTGCGCTCAATCACGTCGGCCATGTGAAAAAAATAACGGTTCAGTACGAACATCAGGTCATAGGGCGAGAGATGCTGTGAAAGATTGGTGAAATCCCGGATATCGCAGAAGAGCACTGCGATGGTCCTGACTTCACCGCAGCGCCCGAGGTGAGGCTTTGCGAGCTGGCTCGTGATCTCGAGATCGGTCTCATCGAGCACCAGTCGGCGCAACTTCAGATCGCCCGAAACCTTGGTCTGGCAGGCTAATCGAACCTCGGGCCCGAAGCGGAGAGGGCCGGCAATCGCTCGCTCCAGCTCACTTCTCTCGCTGCAGTGCTCCAACCCTTCCAGGATCCATACTCGACACGTCGAACAGTGCGCGCGACCGCCGCAAGCATGGGCATGGGAATACCGGCGCGGAGGGACGCTTGGAGAATGGTTTCTCCCTCCCCTATGGAAAGCTGGGTCTTGTCAGGCAGGCAGGCGATCCTATGCATCTGTCGAGACTCCCTCAAGAATAGGTCGCCTATAGTCTGTTTAGAGTCAAAAGCTGCCGAAAACGGAGCGCTCGTGTTGCGTCCGCTTCACCTCCAATAGCGGCTGGATTGCCGCACTGCAGCGAGCGGCCGCTTAGTGCCAATTCCGGACTCATGCAGTGCAGCAAATGGCACTTTATTCGATCACCTCGTCGGCCAGCAGTTGCATCGAATTGGGGACATTTAGACCGAGCGTCTTGGCCGTCTTCATATTGATGACGAACTCGAACTTTGTTGGTTGCTGGACCGGCAGGTCA
>WNGA01006099.1_pt1 | contig 17725 bp, 20 predicted proteins | sample 5400061 | NCBI WGS metagenome assembly WNGA01 (sample SAMN13153366, study PRJNA577476) | soil metagenome | isolation source: 100 cm soil or saprolite under grassland replicate 2 | place: USA:California | collected 2016-06-15 | reverse complement strand
CACCGGCCGCAAGAAATGGGATTACCCGGCCAGCAAATCCTGGGTGAATGGCACGCCCGCAGTGCGCGACGGAGTGGTGTATGTGGGCACATCCGATAGTTCGCGGTTCATGGCCCTCGACGCCAAGAACGGCCGCCTGCGCTTCAACTTTGACGCCAAGGCATACATGTTTTCTTCCGCAGCATTAGCCGGTAACCTGGCCTACGTTGGCGACCATAACGGCAAGCTCTATGCCATCGACATCAAATCCGGCAAGCTTGTGTGGGAGTTCCAAACCGAAGCCTCGAAGGCAGATCCGCTCAAAGTGCTCAACCCCGACGGCAGTTTGAATCAGGAAGCGCTTTTCGCTCCGGTGTTCGGCGACTTTGAAGATATGTACGTTGACTTTTACAAGTTCGTCACCCTCGGCGCGATCATGTCCTCGCCGGTTGTGGATAAAGGCGCAGTGTACTTCGGCAGCATGGACGGGAATCTGTACGCGCTTTTGTGACAGCTGCGAGACATACTTCAATTTCACGCCGCAACGCGGCGAAAGAATACAGCCCAGGGCGCAAGCCCTGGGTGAACACGAAAAATGAGAAAGCCCTGAAAGGGCGGAAGAAAATGCAGCGGCTAACCCGGCTGCGGACAACTGCGAAATCACCCGTGTAAGAGCTGCGCTTCCAAAACAGGGCGATTTTCCCTGCGCAAGCGAGGCATCATTGGAAAGTAGCACCGGGTGAGCGCGAAGCATCTTCGTGACACAATCCTGAGACTCATTCACTTTGAGAACCTTGAATACAAAGAACTCACTGCTGCTTAACTGGCGGCTTTGTGCCATTCCAGAAATATGGTCGATTGGGGTCGAACTGGTAAAGTTGACCCTTTGTAACGTAATCAATCTCTCTCGGTTTCGGCGCCGCCAGACCGTGGGGAGACAGCGACCGTTATGACTTCATTCTTAATCGCGGACCAACATTCTGGCGCGTACAGGTCAAGTCGGTTTGGCGCCGAACCCGAAGCTGGAAGGTGAAGACCACTGGGTTTAACCGCAAGACCTACACCTCCGAGGAAAATTGATTTCCTGGTGACCTATATCAATCCGGAAGAGGTCTGGTACGTGTTTCCCTTTGACGTTTTCGCCGGACGCACCATGCTTAGCATTCCGCCCCGAGGCCGCAAGTCATGGTATGACGAATACCGCGAGGCGTGGGCGCTTTTCCGCGAGGCAAGCGGCCAAGCAGGAGCGAGTGTGTAGCCGAGTCAGGGTTGGTAACAGGGCTTGGCTTTAAGCCGACCGCGGCAAAGTGCAGATTTGGGGTGGAGCAGGGTTTTGGGTAGAGCAGTGTCTCTGGCCCGGCGTTAAATGACCGGGAATAAATCCGGCTTCAACCCCCGCAGTACCTGCACTTTATTTCCTGCAGTCCATCAGCCCGGTTCGTATCAGGGCATGGCTTCAGCCGTGCCAATAGCCGCAGGAATCGGAAAGCGCGCGAACGAAGTGAGCAGCAGGGTTTCGTCGGCCAAAACGGTCGCTCCAGGAGTCGCGCCTTTGTCATTTTTGCAAAGCTGGACGGCACGACTGGAAGTCATGCCCTTTCACAATCCCACCGGTGATGGGAATTGTTTCCGTAGCGATTCCGCTCACTTCGTTTGCGCTTATCTTGATCAACGGCTGATGGTACGAACTGTCAGTCTACGCTTTCAAAACATTTTCGTCGCTCCCACAGAGAAAGGTCAAAGGCGTCGGACAGGAGTGTCCGACCCACTCGAGCGAGAGCGTCCAATCTCAGCTCTCATTCCATACGTACAGGAAATTCGCATCGGTGGCGGTGGCGACGTTGCGTCCTGCCTTGCGGGTTGCGCGGTTGAGGGCTGATCGCACCTTCTCTTTGCTTTCATCCAATGCGGCCAGGGGCACTTTCAGGGCGACTCCCTTCTCCACTTGATCGAGGTCGGAAAGAATCCTGGTGACAATCAGCTTGTGTTTGCCGTTCCGGCCTTGCGGAACGTCGGTCTGCGCCATGGTTTTGAAGTTCATCGGAGCTCGGATCGAGCGCGGGCTCATGGAAACCTCCGTGTGTAAATACAAACGTTACGTTAACGTAACGTTAAACTAATTGTCAAGATACATTATTATGCCGCTCAACTACAGACACTGAAGGGTATGGCATCACAAAATCGGCGCACAATTGCTGCAACTCAGCGTGTAAAGCTCTCCGCGCGGTTTCCAAAAGATTCCGAAAAGATCTGACCCGTATTGCTGCTGGCCTGCTACTGTGACTGAGTCGATAGAAAGTGGTTCAAATGGCGAAGCCAAAAACACATTTCGAGCAAGTTCCGGTGAGGGTAGTAAAAAACAAGATTGCCGAAGGAGTAATAAAAGAAGACCGGGCAAAAGAGGTCGAAGTTGATGATGTCAGCCATAGCACTCCCGCTCAGAAAACTGAGCCTTATAGCGTCAGGGTCGAGCTTGGGAGTTTGTACGCGAACTAATCTATTGCAGCGTGAAACCACGGAACGCTGGTGGGCGTTGTGCGAGCAAGCTGCGGTTGAACAGGACCCCGACCGATTGTTGCTGCTGGTTCGGGAAATAGACCAGCTGCTGAACGAAAAACAAGAGCGGCTGAAACAGAAACGATCGAAGTCAGAAAATGGAAGCTAGAAATTGCCCTCATCCCGCAACTGATTCGACAACTATAAATACTTCGTCCCAGGAGAAAGAATGTTAACCCCAATAAGTCCGCGGCCGCATCAGCCTGCTAACTCACCTTATTGCTCTGATCCGAATTGCCCGTCATGCAAGGAATTGCGAGATGTGCATGAACAAGTTCGCACTGGCAAAGTCATTCCTGCGCCGCCTACCACGCGATCCGCGTAGTACGACTCGCTTGTTCCCGGTGGTAATCATGTGCCTTCCTCAGGGTGAAACGCCGAGGCAATGTCTATCCCAAAACAATTTTAGGATGGAATAGCGTGCCGGCCACGCGAGTTGAGATCGCGATCAGTTCGCGCTGACCCTGGAACACCTTGACCTGGCGGGCGCGGGAAAGCTCGGGCAGGTTTACAGACATCCCGTGGCGAATTTTAGAGACAGCGTCTTCGGTCGCAGTGACACAGGGTAGCGCCGGTAGGAGCTTGCGCGGATGGACCAGCATGTCTTCGATATTGACCTCACCCGCTTGCGCTTCCCCGCCCTGAACAGCCCGTTGGAGTTGTTCCAGAGTGTGCGCATCCTTGAGTTCGAATTCCGCGACCGACGTCCGGCATAACGATTCCAGATGGGCGCCACATCCTGCAAGCTTTCCCATCTCATGCGCAATCGCCCGGACGTAGGTGCCGGAGGCGACTCGCGCCACGAAATGCGCACGACTTCCTTCCACGCGGGTAATCTCGAGTTGCTTGATTTCCACCTGCACCGGCTTGAGCGGCGTTTCCTTCTTTTTGCGGGCGAGTTTGTAAGCAGGCACGCCGTTTATTTTCTTGGCGGAGAATGGCGGCGGGGTCTGTTCGATGACTCCCTGAAACATCCCTGCCAGCTCGCGTACTTGAGCCACCGTGATCCCCGCCTCCTGCACGGGACCGACGGTTTCGCCTTCAGCGTCGTAAGTGTCAGTCGCAAATCCGAAGCGAATTACACCTTCGTAGCTCTTTTCCGACGACACGTAGAATTGAGCCAGCCGAGTCAGATTTCCGAGCACCAGTGGCAGCACGCCGGTCGCCAGCGGATCGAGTGTACCCAAGTGCCCGACCGCTCGCTCCTTCAAAATGCGGCGCACACGATTGACGACATCGTGCGAGGTGAGGCCGGAAGGCTTATCGATTATGAGGACGCCATTCATGAAAATTGAATCATTGAATCATCGGGGGATTGAATCATTGTAGAAGATTGAATTATTCCGAGTTCAGCCATTAGCCTTTAGCCCTTAGCTCTTAGCGACAACGTTTCTGCTTTCGCTAACTCTCCCTTACTACCGAAACTGTGCCCGCATCGATTCTCCTGGCCGCATAGTGTTCAAGGACAGGATTATCAGGTATGCGTTGTTTGTGGGGACCGCTTACGAGTATGACTGGGTGACGATGCGCCGAATCCGCAGACTGGCCCCTCCCGTTACACGGTGAGTCAGAATTCAAAAGCCTCGGCTGAAGCTGGCTTGAGAGCCGTCACCAAGTATCGAGGACAGGCGTCTTGTCACAACCCCTCAGTGAGTCCAATGGGGGTATTACGTCAACACTGGTCACATCTATTCGAAGCCGGTTCGCTTCTCATCACCGGCGTATCGGAGTGTAATTAGAATTGCTCTTCGAGATTTCTTACCATCGCATTCAAGCCTGTGGCTAGCCTCTGCCGCCAGCGCTCGACAGAGAGTTGAGCGAGCTCGTCCATGGAATGTTCAAATTCTTGTAAAGCATCTGCCCCCTGAGCTTTTAGGGAATCCGATACTGATGCGACGATTTCGTTCTGAGCAATCCTCATGTTTTCAGACGCTTGATCCATATGGCTTTCAAGTGTCTGAACACTACGTCCTGACACTTCTTTGAGCATCGTGTCTGCAAGGCCTTCGATTTCGGTGCGCACATTCTTTACTGTGTCGCCTGCCATCTGACTCAGGCGCTTGTCGAGGCCTGCCTCCAAGCCGCGGACAGATTCGTTCAACCTTAAGATACGGCCATCCAGCTCTCCAATTTCCTCTTGCAGGCGCGACGATTCCGCAACCACCGCAGTCCGCAATCGTTCTAATTCGCTCCACCTCGCATTGTGCTCGTCAGTCAAGCTGCTTTGCAGAGATTCCAGAAGTTGGCCGCTGGTTTGCTGGAGCTGGTCTCGTCCGTCCGCGAACTTCCGCTGCAGACCTTCCACTCCGTCCCGGAGCTGCTCTCGAACGGTAGCGACGATGTTCGCTGAAATCTCGCCTGCTCGTTGCTCAACGATTTGAAACTCCTCAGCGGATTTGGCCTGGAACTCCTCACGAACCTCGATCGCCCTTTTTTCGATTGCGGCTTCCGTCGCAGAAAGCAGACGCGCGGATTGCTGCCGCGCTTCATCCACGACCCGCGGGCCTAGGTCCTGCCGCAGACGCAACTCCAACTGCTGCTCCAGCTCAGGAGGAATGCTTGAGAGTGACACCTCAAAACGACTGCGATTCGTTTCGCCTCGCGCCAGCTTGTCCTTTATGGCAGTAACCTCGGCATGGAGCGAGCGAATCGCTTCCACGATCAATTTCCGTACATCCTTTTCAGAAACTTGAGGGGCGGCACTTTCCCAATTGACTTCCGACGCATGGCTGGCCAGAACGGGGACATCATGAGAGCCCTGAATCGGCGATGGAATTCTCGGCGGAATGGAAGTCAGCGGCAGAACCCAGTCTTTCGGATAATTCGGTAACCCCCAGAAGTTTTCCGGTCGATCGAGCCTGGCTCCGAGTAGCCAAGTCTGATTGTCGGGCCCAATTGGGCGGCACGAGACAACCTGGGCTGTCGTCTCACGGCCGACTTTATTATGGAAGTGCAGCGGCACACCGGCATCAAGCTTCACGCTCGAGCGCATTGCACAACCATGCGCATTGACCACCAGGGTCTCGCACATCTCAGAAAAATGTGTTCCGTTTAAGCTCGTAACAAATATTGGTATGGCTGCCGGCACTCTGGAACTGCGACGTAGCGTTTCATTGTTCATACACAAACCTGTAGTTCGATGAGTAATTTCACGCCGCGGCATCAAGTCGGACGCGGCCTTGATCTCACAATAACTCTAAGTTGATCTTCCACAGTCGGCCCAAAGGTATCAAAGCCGATGATCGTTTAGGACAGTATTCCGGTTGACTTTGGTAACCGATTTGCTTGGTGTGACTGCGGCAACGCGCTGGTGAACCGATGACACTCAACAAACTAGTGTGGCGCACGAACCGACGCAGTCAAAATTCCTCTTAGAAAGAAGAAGTATTTACGAAAGCTGCTAGCGATTCCGATAAGTGTCGAAGACAGGCACGACCAGGTTTGAAGAAGTGAAGGCGAAGCTGCCGGCGGCAACTTACGCCTGAATGCTCTCTTACAACTGCTCTTCTGGACGAAACCACTTCCCGCCATGCTATGCTCCTGCAGCCTTGTGGGGTGTTATGGTGCTCGATCGAAAGCTTCTGTCAATTGCGGTCATCGGCAACTGCGTCGTGGTCGCTCTGAGCTTTGCCGTTTCGGGATGGAATGCCACCGGCGCCAGCAGTGCTACTAGAAACACAGCCCGTTTCGCCATCGCGTTCTTCCTGGCCGGACTCGCATCCCCCGGTCTGAAACGCTGGATACGTTCCTTTCCGGAACACTTTACGCTCATCAAGGCGTTCGTCGCCGCACAGATGATCCACTTTGGCTGCGTTGCCTTGCTTCACACCTTGTTCGCGCCGGCGCGTTTTCATTTATCCCTTGGCGAGGTGCTTATAACTATCGTCGGCTTTTCGCTGGTTGTGGCTGCCGGCGCGACGGCTGTTCCTCGTCCGGGGCAGCGCTTCTATGGCGCCGTTCAAAGCTTTGCACTATATGTCATCTTTCTCATTCTGGCTGCGGACTACAGCGAACATCCGGTAAAGATGTTGCGACTGGTATTAATCCCGGTTCTATCGGCAATGCTGCTGCGTCATCTGCCGCGACGAAGCGAGAGAAGTCTCAGCGCGAATGCAAGCACTTGAACCAGGTGCCCTGCTTACCTGACACTGTCATCCTCGAGGGAGAGGAACCCGCAAGGTCTCGGCTCTACAAATACTGCTTGGTGATCTCACCACCGCACCCTGCCGTGGAAGGTCAAAATCGGACCAATTTCGCGCGGTTGCAGGCAGAACGTAACTTTGTCATTCTACGTGAGGAGGCAAAAATGCACCTCGGCCTTATCTCTCGTAATGCTGGTCATAGTGCTTGGCACCACTGTTGTATCGGGTCAAGCACATGCGAAGCCCGCAACCAAGCCCACCAGAACTGAAGACTTCGCCACAGCTATGAAGAAAATCCGTGACACCTGGGTGCAGGAGTTCAACGCCGGCCACGCCGACAAAGTCGCAGCCTTATACGCGCCGGAGGCCGTGCTGATGCGCAGAAACGGCTCTGTGCACAACCGTGACTCCATCCAGGCCGAGTTGCAGCGTTCCATTACGGCTGAGGCCTACAACTACACCGTCCACAGCCTGCACGCGGAACGCTCCGGAGACCTTGGCTACGACACGGGGATATACAACGAAAATCTTCGTCATCATGTTGCCGAAGGCAATTACCTTATCGTCGTCAAAAGAATAGAAGGAGAGTGGAAGATTGTGGCGCATGCCGCGGTCCCCAATCCCCGACAGAAGTAGTGAGTGTAAAATATTGCGCCAACAATGGCGGGTAGCGTCATGGTTCGGCGCGTTTGGATGGGATAGGCCTTAATCTTATTGGATCGTTATCACCCCGCAGGCGATACGGTCACCAGAGTTTCCGGCGGGATCGGTTTTCATGTCATCGGCCTGGGCGTGAATAACAAGCGAGGTGCCACCATTGCTGAAAATGGAATGGCTGTCATTTTTCCAAGTAACATCTCTGTTGACGATCTGGGTCGTCGCTTTTCCGGTCGCGTCCACAGTAAAGTTTTGCATATCGCCAGCATGATGACCTTGAGGATTCGCAAGTCCGTGCTTCTTGTTGTCAGGATTGAAGTGAGGACCGGCCGACTTGAAATCTGGTGGATCGCACTTTGAATTCTGATGGATGTGGATGGCATGCTCTCCCGGAGGCAAATCGTGCAAGTTGAGTTGGATCACCATGCCATCGCTCTTGTACATAAGCGCTGTTCCTACGCTCTTGCCTTGGGCGTCTTTCAGTTCGACCTGAACTTTGGCAGCACTGGCCAACGAGAGCGCGAAGACACCCAGAACCAAAATGGGGAAAGAGAGTATTGGGTTTTTCATAACGGCCATTATAGTGCGAACGCAGATGACCATCTCCGCACGAGGGGACTGAGATTCCTCCCTCCAACTCCCCTGACAGAGCTGTAATCCGGTAGCTTCCCCAATTACGGTCGATGAGTGTTATGGCGAGTAGAGTCGAGAACAGGCGCAGTGGCTTTAGCCTCGCCGGTGGCGATTGGACGCGGCTTGCGCCTCGCCCGCCTCAATCCGGTTTGACGGTGGCCCTGTTTCCTGTTCCCGCTCATCGGTAGGGTCGAGAGCAGGCGCGCGCACGGTAGGCGCCGGTGGTAATTCCATCACTTTCGTGGTGGACCGCAGTCCGGACAACCATGGTCACGTTTCCAGCTCCCGCCACGTCAAACGCAGCGTGCGGTTTTCCCGCACTGCGCTTTCCTGTTTGCTTCATGCCACGGGTTATGGGACCTATCATGCTAACCTCTATGACGTCACTGGACTCGCGCACTTCGAGTTGTACCGCGGGCTGGGGCTGGCTGGAAACCCAGGCGGCACAGGTCTCGAAACAAATCAGACTGCTTTGCTCGCTGATCTGCAAAAACAGTTGAATAAGGCGCTCACGCAGAGCGCGGCTGATCCGTTCGGATTCGGATTTCCCTGGAACACTTACGATACAACCTCCCACGGAGGAGGTCTGGCTGTCATGGGAGCTGAGTACAACTATCTGCACGGACCGGCTTTGTCCGGAGGCATCTCACCTGCCACTTATGCGGGCAGGCAGTTGGCAAATGTGTTGGGAGCTAATGCCTGGGGCACATCGCTGATCGTGAATGACGGCAGCACCTTCCCGCTTTGCATGCAGCACCAAGTTGCAAATCTCGTCCCGATGCCGCCCAACGGACCGCCGTTTCTTTCAGGAGCGGCGGTCGAAGGACCAAACTCAATCGCAGCGAAAGGAACGCTATCAGGTATGATCGCGTGTCCGCCGAACGGTGTAGACACATTCGCGCAATTTAACAGCAACGCGGTTTACAAAGACTTCGTTCAGTCCTATTCGACTGTCGAGCCAGCGATTGATCTTACGGCTTCTTCGTTCCTGGCATTTTCGTGGCAAGTAGCGGGCGCTCCATCAGGGACGCCGTAGAGACACGTGGACTTCTGCGGCCGGAACCGCCCACTCTTCCGAAAGGGTGAAATCTGCTGAGAGATGCAGTGCGCCGAAGGGGTTCAGAATACGTTGCCGCTAATAGGAACTCTAATCAAGGGGAAATCTTCGTCGTGCGTGATGATTTCCACAAAGCCTTCGCATTTTCCGAGTCTGACCTGTTCTGGATTTAACGTAACATCCACGCGATAGATTGAGTCAAGACAAGTCTAGCTCGCACTGGCTGCAGGCAAGAAAGTTTCACCCGCATTTAATCAACAAATGTTTGTTTTTATGCAGCGCCACACGAAAAATGGACCAGATGAACAGCTTCAGAGTATCGGGCTTTTGGTATGCATTTTGCATGCAATAATCTGGGGTCTGCCCACCGTATGTTTTTTTCCCTTCCTAGAATCGATAACATTTCAACAATTACGTGGGTTCGACTCCCGTCTCCTCCACCAAGACTGTTATGTTTGCTTGTGCTTCTACTCCTCAATTGACGTCACGCTGCACGCCTGAGAGCCGTCATCTGCCCATGAGGTTCCATCCGTGAACGTGGCCTGCTGAAGAAATGCCTGCGCATAGGGAAACATAAAATGCTGTGCCAGCTTGGTCTGCCAAATGGCCGTGCGATGTGCGTTTGCGTGCATCTGCACCGTTCCGCTCAATGCCTGCGGAAAAGGATGCGCGTGCCCATTGGAATCGTAGAAGCTCAGGGAGAACTGATAGCTCGCGATCGGCTTGCCACTTGTGTTCTGGAAATCGACGGCAAGCTGCGAGTCCAGGTTTTTCACAAGCGTCGGCTGAATTGGACAAGCGACGCTCTGCGCCTGCACCGGCAAGCCCACCAGAAGCAACGTCGAGAGAGCTATGACGGTCTTCATTGTATATGCCTCAGTGAACCATTCCATACGCCTCAGTGAACGGTTACATAAACTGTCTGGTTAAAAATCTGATTGCTGTTGTCCACTGCTTGCACCGCGAGCCTGTGGGTTACCCCAGTGCTCATCGAAACGTTCGCGTTGGTGGAACCGCCAGCGACTTGGTAAACCTTCGTACCATCCACCCATACCTCCAGATGATTTACCGCCTGCATGTCTGTCGCCTTGGCAATGATGTGCACCGGGTTCAACACAGTCGAGTTCGCGGACGGCTCGCATATGGTCACTGTAAGGTTCGTGGTGTTGATGGTGCAATTCGGCAGAGCAAAATTCGTCGTGCTGGTACCACCAGATGTGACCGCAACGCTCTTGGTGGCACCCGCGTAACCGCTGGCCGAAGCAGTCACTGAAATCGAACTTCCCGCCGGAACATTACTGAGTGTGTACACGCCGCTGTTATTCGCCGTCGTGCTGCCTCCGCTATATGTCACCATCGCGCCAGCAAGAGGCATAGTGGTGTTGTCTTTTATGACTTGCCCCGTAATGGTGGCGCCGGTTGTACTCGGAGGTGGCGGCGAGGCCGGGGGTGGGGCTGTCTTCGAAGTCGGCGCCGCTGTCAGTGCGAAATTCTGGGTTACGATTGCACCACTGGCCACACTCGCCGTCGCCGTCGAAGAGTTAAAACCCGCAGCTGAAGCCCCAAGTTGATATGTCCCGCCCGGTATGCTTCCGGAATAATATTTACCGGCCGCGTCGGTCGTGACCGTCTCGTCGAAAGCGCTCGTGCTCGCGCTGCCGCTCAGGTGCACCGTGGCTCCCGAAATGGCAGTGCCGGAATTATTCGTCACCATACCCTGGACTTGTCCCGAGCCCTTTCCCAGGAACAGCTTGCCGCTGGCAGTCATGCCCGGACCGACTTCGATATTTCTTCCCACCGGGCTATAGCCTGAGGAACTCGCCACCACCGAATACGTGTTCGGCGCCAGATTGCTCAGCGTGTACGCACCTGAGCTGTTGGTCGCAGTCGAACCCGCAGGGGTTGTAACCGTCGCGTTCACCAGCGCACTGCAGGTCGAAATGTCCTTAACTACGCCTGCAATGCTGCCGTTTCCTGTGCCGGTCCAGTTGTGCCACCGGACCGTGAACTTGTTTGCCGTATCCGTGATGTAGCTGTTCAGATACGGCGAGTACGTCAGCACGTCAATTGTGTCTGTGGACGGGTGAAATTTCATGATGCGCAGGTATCCGTTACCGCCGTTCATCATGTTCTGGTAGTTCGCCAGGATCTGATTGACGAGGTTGCGATTGGTGCCGAGATCAGCACGGTAGCCTGCAGCATACTGTCCCGCTCCGCGCACTTCGTGCCCGCTCAACACCAGGCTGATGTTCTTGTACTGGCGGATAAGTTTGGTCCACATCGCATCGCCATCGTTATCGGCCCCCAGGTTATAGTACTGCGCGTCAAAGCTGTTGCATGCCGATACCCGCGTGTTGTCGAAATATTCATAGGCATGCGTGATTACGATGACCTGCGCGTTTGGATTTTTCTGGATCACCTGCGTCGCCCAGGAGAGGGATGTATCTCGCGGATAAAACTCGAGTGCCAGCACCAGATACTGCTGACCATTGATGGTCACCGATCCGTAGAAGTTCTCATTGCTGTTCAGAGGATAGCTCCCTTGCCAGTACGGAGTGCTCCAGTAACTCGCATTGTGATAACGCGTCGGCCCAAAGTAGTGATTGAAATTGACCGTTGCCGAGGTCCGGCCACGCGGATTGTTCGCGTCGTAGTCGTGGTTTCCAATCGCCGCGAAGTACGGGATGTGTGCCGCGTCGAGCTCCCTGTAAGCAGAATCGGCGGTCGTCCATTCTGTCGCGCTGCTGCCGTTGTTCACGATGTCGCCGACTCCAAGCACCATTTGCACGTTCAGCGTAGCGGCATTCTTCACGATCCACTGCATTTGGGAATTCAGAATGGCTGGATACGATTCTGAATAATATTGCGTGTCCGGCAGAACAATGATGCTGAAGTCGCCGTTCTGTGCTTCGGCAATGGGTACAAGAAGTGAAATGAGGAATCCGGCCAGAAGTAACCTAACAGGAAGGAAACGACTGCAAACTGCATACAACATACGGGGCCCAACTACTACTTCGTCTAAGATGCTGGGCCAAGATGGAAGGTGCTTGCAATACGTGAGTTCCAGCGACCGTTCTCCAGACTTTAAAAGAGCGGCCTCAGAGAATTGTGCTTGGCGTCTGGCCGGCTTGACGCGCGTCGGATCAGTGTATTGCCATTGCTGTCATAGGAATAGCTGCCAGCAGAAGTTGGGGTTGGCTCGTTCGCGGCGTTGTACTGATAGAGCGGCATGCCGAGGGAACTCAGTCTATTCCTCACGCGTTGTAGCTGTAGCTCGCCGTCGTAGGTGCTGATGCTCCCGGTCAACCTGTCTGCTGGTACGATTCGACTCGAACCGGGAACCACAAAGAACGACCAAGGCCGGGAGGTGAGCATGACGCTGCCGGTAAGGGCGCTGCTCACCCAATGCATCAACGACAAAACATCGGAAGACTACGTGTTCACTCGCGAAGACGGCAAACCCGTGCGCGACTTTCGAGGAACGTGGGCAAACGCATGTGAAGCGGCAAAGGTGCCCAGCCTACTCTTCCACGATCTGCGCAGGACGGCGGCGCGGAACCTCCGCCGTGCTGGGGTAGCCGAGGGGGTCATCATGAAGATCGGCGGCTGGAAAACACGGAGCGTGTTCGAGCGGTACGCAATCGTTTCGCAATCCGACATTCGCGATGCGATGGCAAAACTAGAAGCCGGGCAGCAGCGGGACAATGACGAAGCCGCACACGATCAGAAGTCAGCAGAAGAGCAGTTTGGTCAGAGTTTGGGCAGAACCGCACTCAAGAAGGGTTAATCGTGATGCGACCTCTTCACCAACTACTGTGCCCGTTAACTAGCTGTGGCCTGAATGGGTTGAGCCATGGTGCCGGGAGGGGGAGTCGAACCCCCAAGGGCCGAAGCCCGGCGGATTTTGAGGCCGATGGATTCTGCCTCGACGATGATGTAAATGAATGATTTACTGGCACTTACCGAAAAGGTGCCATCCGGTTTTGTGCGGCAAAATGTGGTCTTAGAAAGGTCGGCACGTCACGTTTACATCACGTTTGTCTTGCTACTGTTCTACTCTGACCTTCTCGGCATAATCACGGATATTGCAGGGCATGTGAGTTGTCGTGCTCGCACTGAGGAGCATCTCTCAGCGGCAAAACGATCCGATTTGCGGATGAACTCCCTTAGAACCATGCGACGACTTCTGCCGTGACAGAACATCAAACATATGGTGAAGCGCGTGAGCCGATTAAGTTCGGCTTTCAGCCCCGATCATAGCGATTTCTTCCGCGCGTGCCGCTGTCACATGCCTCCAGACTTGCAGCGTTAGTACGGCTGTCGTCGCCAACAGCAACGCGCCTACGGCGACATGAGCAACGGTCGAGACAAGCATGGAATCCTGAGGCAGTACGGTTTCAGGTCCCCAGACCACATGAGTCAGAAACGCCGCAAACCCGAGAAACACCTGAGTCACCAAAAGGAAGAGCATTGCTACAGCAGGCCGGCGAATCGCCTCAACTCTGGAGAATTGAACAAGCGAGCGCACGCCTGTCAGGGTAAGCATCAGACTGACCGAGAACGCATTCACCACGTGCGGCCACCAGTGCATTCCATGATGGCGGAACATGGCTCCAAAAATGAGCTGAACATAGAGCACGACAATCGAACACAGACACAGCACAAGCAGTTTTGGGTGGCCGTTATCCGCCAGCGGCTGCGGATCCTCTTCGACCCATTTCCGGCCAGTGAACACAGAGATCGCGACCGCGATGCAGAAAAACGTCTGCGCTACGGTGGCATGCGCGCTTGAAATCGCTGGCGGCAGAAAGTGCAGCACGGTTACGCCGCCGAGAATCCCTTGCAGAATGATCGTGCCCAGGGCGCCGAAGGCCAGAAACTTCATCCAGCGGCGCCGGTCCACAAACCACGTCCAGAAGCCAATCACCATGGTGCATAAACCGGTGAACCACGCGATCATGCGATGACTGTGCTCGTAGACAATGCCGCCGACCCACGGCGGTATTTTCACTAAATGACCGTAAGAAGTTGGCCAATCCGGCACCGATAAACCAGCGCCTTCGCTGGTGACTACCGCCCCGGCAACGATGACGACGAGTGTTGCAAAAGCGATGAAAACTGCGGTTCTGTGGTGCCATGAGTTGAAGGCGGTGGGACCAGACTTCATTTTGAACTACCTCGGCCTAGTTGTTGTTTGGCAGCCATAACCCGCTTCGTCGATAGCGGGTCCTCGTTGCGTCCCAGGTCTGCTCTGAGCGAGCCCTCGCCGGTCATGCGCGATGACGCGATAGCCCAGCTGGCCGAAGTACAGCATCTGATTGTCCCAGTCATCGGCGGTGAGCGGCCAGCCATGGCTGAAGACAATCGGCTGTCCTGAACCCCAGTCCTTGTAATGAATCTGCGTACCGTCTTTTACTGTGATAGTCGGCATGATTCACTCCTCCTTATCATTTCGGACGTTTAGGCAGCACGCGACATGGTGCGCAACGGTTCAAGGTGAAATCGATTGTTCTTGCCATGAATTTGCTTTAGGCCCGCTGGAATTCCCCCGTGAGGGATGTCGAGATGAGCCGAAACGGCAATTCAACCACGTCAACGCTGCGCCGCATGAGAATCGCATTTCGTGTCTGCGCCACCCGGGAACTGTAATAGCTCCCGAGTGCCGCTGTTTTGAGTTGTCGAACCCGGCTGACCAACTCCTCCTGTTAAGCGGCTATTGCCGCCTCGCCTTTCGCAGCCGTTTCGATGAGAGCAGCTACAGCCTGCGGCTGCGACACATAGATGGAGTGGCTTCCCGCAAGCTCGACAACAGTTGCTCCTGCGCGTGTGGACATAGCCCGCTGCGCGTCAGGTGGAATCATCTTGTCTTCAGTGGTTAGCAAGTACCAGCTTGGCTTTGTTTTCCATGCCGGTTCGCTGATCGTGCCGTTGAGTGCGTCCAGGCCCCACGGGACTTGGGAATCGGCCATGAATGCGGCCGTACCTGGCTCCACGTCTGCCGCAAATGATGCAGGAAACTTCGCCTTGTCGAGGAAGAGATATCCATCCTGCGGCGGCAGAATCGGTGGCACCGGAGCGCCTGGCGGTGGGTCCTTTATCAGCGAAGACACTGACTCGCCCTTGTCGGGAGCGAATGCGGCCACATAGACCAGCCGGGCGACCTTGGGGTCATTGCCGGCTTCCGTGATTACCACCCCTCCATATGAGTGGCCGACGAGGATCACCGGACCGTCCTGGTTAGCAATCGTCCGCCTTGTAACGGCAACGTCATCTGCCAGCGAGATGGTCGGATTCTGAACGATTGCGACGGTATATCCGTCTCTCTTCAGAGTTTTGTAGACTCCTTCCCATCCCGACCCGTCCACGAAACCGCCGTGAACGAGAACTATATTCTTCACTGCTATTCTGTCTTTCATTGTGATTCTCTCCTACTCGTGAAATTCGAAAGTTGGTAATCTTTCCCGTAACGCTCGTTAATGCGGTACTGGTAAGAAAAATTGCGGCCCAGCCGTTCAGCGGCTTTCCTTTAAAGTGCCTAGACTAACGCCCCGAACCATGACGATGCTCATTTCCGATCAGGCAGTTTCAGAGTTGGTCGTTTGCGATTTCTATTTACAATCAGGGTCCGCACTTTCAGGCGCCTGAATGCTGGATTCCTCGAGAATGCGGATAATCTGCTCCCAGGTGCTTGTGTCCACGAAGTTCTGCTTTGAAGGGCGGAAGGAGAAGGAGTTCCGCTGATCGTAGGTTGCGCTTGCGTCCATCACACTCAGCACTATCGCCCGCCCGAGTATGTGGCGCATCACGAGATAGAATGGTTTTCTTCTACCCCACTCGGTGCACAGTGAAATACCTCGATAGTGTTAAAGGCTAGAGGTCCGAAGGCGGGTGTGAATTAGAAATGACGATCTCTCTGCGCCCGAAGAGACGCGCGTCCAAGGAAAATGCTCCGGGACCAAGGCAAAACAGAGCAGCGGCAATGGCTGTCGCGAACCCAACTGCCGACTTCGTTGCAAGCAAACTTGAGGTGGGCCCTGAAATCAGGGGAACTGCGCTACTCAGGCAAGCCAGCCCTGCGAGAACGCTGGCTACCGGTGTCAGATATCCAACAAGTAGAAAAGCGGCTATCACGATCAGAACGAGAGCGATAGCACCCATCAGAGATGGCAGATCGTGCCACCTTAATAAATATTCGGCACCTTGAGCGAACAGCGTAGCGCCAAGAACGGCGCGCAACAGCAACAGACCAGCGCCTGGCCTTCTGCTCGGAAAGGTCGAAAATATACGTTGCAGCGAGGGCCCCCTGGGTGCGCACATATCGTCCAAACATACCCATAGCTAGAGTATGGGTCGCGACTCTCTATGCGAATCCCTACAATTCGGAATTTTGGGATACCACTCTCGAGTAGAGGCCGATGCTACACAGTGCAGTCAGAGCTGGATAATGCCGCGGCGTACACCGATTGCGACCGCCTGAGTGCGATCGCTTGCGCCCAACTTCTCCATTACGTGTTTGATGTGGACTTTAACGGTCTCTTCCGAGATGAACAGCTTTTCGGCAATGTCACGGTTACGGTTGCCGCCGGCGATCTGCCGTAGCACATCTATTTCTCGTTCGGTGAGCGATTCATCCCCATAGTGCTCCGCCAACTGGGCTGCTATCTGCGGGGGAATCGGTTTTTTCCCCGCATGGACTTTGCGAATCACTTCCACTAGTTCTTTCGGAGGCATGCTCTTAAGCACGTAGGCACGGGCTCCTGCTACAAGCGCCCGTTGAATTTCGGCGTCGCCCTCGAACGTAGTCAAGATGATGGCCCGCGCTTCCGGGAACTCGTTCCGGATAGTGATCATTGTGTCGATGCCGCTCATGTCAGGAAGCCGGAGATCGAGGAGGACGACGTCAGGTTTGTGTTCGCGAAATTTCTGGATTGCCTCGCGCCCATTGAACGCTTCGGCGATTAACGTCATATCCGGCTGGTTTCGAATGACGGTGGCAATCCCCTCGTGGACTAATGGGTGATCGTCCACGCAGAGAATTCGGATATGGACGGACTCGTTCATTTATCCAGAGTATAGCGCTCACGCATGCCCGAGAGCCCCCAATGCCCTTCACGTCCTGAGCGCAATACTTGCGGATCGATACCGAAGCCGTTGTCGCGAACATTCACTCGGAACTGCTTCGCACCGTACTCGATCTCAACTTCAATGCTGCTCGCTTGTGCATGGCGAAACGAGTTTACCAGAGCTTCGCGCCCGATCCGATAGACATCGTCGCGAATGACCGGGTGCAGCGGTCGCGGCTGGCCCTCTACAATCACTCGATATTCGATTTGCTGCTGAAGGCTCAACTCCTCTGGAATCCGAGAAAATGCCTGAGCAAGATCACGCAATTCGGAGCTTCGCGAGCGAAGGCCTCGAAGCGTATTTCGGCCATCTTCAATAACGTCCCTCATCAGCGCAAGAACGCGAGAGACCATTGGCTTTACCGGCGAATTGTCTGGCAAACGATCATCGGCGACGTGAAGTTGCATGGAGGCACTCAGGAAACCTTGCAAGAGCGTGTCATGCAACTCTTGCGCAATCCGCGTTCTCTCGGCAAGCCGCTCCTCAAACCGCACGTTCATTTGGTGGGTCAACCTGTGCAGTCGGAACCGGTACAAAAGGAGGGTTCCCGACCCAACAACTAGTACGCACGCAGACC
>WNGA01006768.1_pt1 | contig 17726 bp, 14 predicted proteins | sample 5400061 | NCBI WGS metagenome assembly WNGA01 (sample SAMN13153366, study PRJNA577476) | soil metagenome | isolation source: 100 cm soil or saprolite under grassland replicate 2 | place: USA:California | collected 2016-06-15 | reverse complement strand
AATAACCACTTGTTCAGCGGGATGTGACTGGACTCAAAGATCGTGCCGACCGTGACTGTGAACTGCTTGCGGCAGGCGGCGCACTTCCACAGGCGGCGATGGCTCTTGGCTAGCCGATAAGCCTTCCGCTCTGATTCGCCACAGTGAGGACACACAGGCCCATCGGGCCAGCGGACCGACTCCAGGTACTCGGCAGCCTTCCCAGCGTCCTGAAAGCGCTCGTCGTAGACGTCGAAGCCGAGATCTTCTGGGGTAGTACTTGACACACCCAAACTGTCTCACACCTCGGTGGGTTTGTCAAGTATCTAATTCCGAGCGTTCATTATGACCACGGACGAGGCTCTACGATCCGGGCGTGGCCAGCGCCTCGCGCCCGACCGACTCGTTCATCCTGCGGTTCTCGGAGCTGACAGAGGCAAGTCCGACGAGGCCGCGTGATGCTGTGTTGCGCGCGCTCGACCTCGCCCTCTCCGCTTTCTTCCTGCTCGTCTCGCTACCCGTCACGATCCCGATCGCACTGGCGATCCTGCTGGCGAGCGGACGGCCGCTCTTCTACCGCGGCGAGCGCGTCGGGCGCGGCGGTCAGGTCTTCGAGATGCTGAAGTTCCGGACACTGCGCCCGAACGCGGAAGAGCGGTTAGGGCCGTATCTCGGCGAAGACCTCGTCCACCGCACGGCCGCAGAGACGACCGCGATCGGCGGCTGGCTCCGCGCCACGCAACTCGACGAGATCCCGCAGCTCTGGAACATCCTGCGCGGCGACATGAGCCTTGTCGGCCCGCGGCCGATCCGGCCGCGCTTCTTCGAGGAGCTCGCCGAGGAGCTGCCGGCCTACTGGCAGCGGCTCGTCGTCCGGCCCGGCCTCACCGGCTTCGCGCAGGTCCGGCGCGGCTACGAGACTTCGATGGCGGAGAAGCTGGCGCACGACCTGGAGTGGATCGCGGACCGCTCCGTGCGCCTGTACCTCCGTACCCTCGCCACGACGGCGTGGCGGGTCCTGGGTCAATTCTTGCGCGGCGTCTTCCGCGGGTCTTAGGCACTAAACGTCAAGGCGGGCGTCTTCGAGGTCCAGATCTCGCTGCAACCGCCGTTCGACGTCGCTGTTTATGATTCCCCGCCGGCGGAGGTCGACGATCGCCCCGCGTTCCGCTTCGAGCAGTTCCCGCCGCAGGCGCTGATAGCTGAGTGACTGCTCCTCGATGGCGCCGTCGTCGTCCTGGTCGAAGCGGGACGCAAAGCGGTTCCGGCGGAAGCCGTAGAGGCCGCGCAGCCGTTCGGCCGTGTCCTCTCGCACCCATTCCTCGCCGGTGAGCTCTTCGAGTCGGGCGAGCGCAGCGTCCGCGGCCTTGATTCGCGCTTTCGCGTCCTCCTTCTCGTCGAGGTGGTCCGCCTCGATCCCGAACCCACGGATCACGAGCGGAAGCGTCAAGCCCTGGACGACGAGCGTTCCCAGGATGACGCAGAACGTCAGGAAGACGATCAGGTCGCGCTGCGGAAACGGCGCTCCCGCGTGCGTGGTCAAGGGAATCGCAAGCGCAGCCGCGAGCGATACCGCGCCGCGCATCCCGGACCAGGAGACGAGGATCGACTGGCCGAACGCCGCCGCCACTTCGCCTTCGCGCCGCCGGCGCGAGAGGCGGTAGGGCAGGTATTTGAAAGCCGGCGCCCACACGAGCCGGGTGCCGACGACGACGGCGGTCACGATCAAGCCGTACAGCATCAACGAGCCGGCGGTGTGTCCCGTCAAGACGTCGAGGATGTGTGAGAGCTGGAGGCCGACCAGGGCGAACAGCAGCGCGTTGATGACGAATACGAGAATCTCGAACACGGCAACGCCTTGCAGCCGCGTCTGTACGGAGGTGAGCTCCGGCGTTCGCCAGCCGAGGAAGATCCCCGCGGTGACGACGGCGAGCACGCCGGAGGCGTCTGCCGCGTTCGCCGGAATGAACGCGAGGTAGCCCGTCATCAGGGCAATCGTCACCTCGACCGGCGGGTTGTCGAGCCGTCGCCGCACGGCGGCGATGAGGAAGCCGGCGATCAGCCCGATCCCCACCCCGCCCACGACGCTCCAGACGAGGTGCCAGGTGGCGTTCCAGAACGAAAAGGCGCCCGAGACGGCGGCGGTGACCGCGACCCGGTAGAGCACGAGCGCCATGCCGTCGTTGACGAGCGCCTCGCCCTCGACGATCGTGACGATCCGCCGTGGCACCCCAAGCCGCCGCATGATCGACGTCGCGGCGATCGGATCCGTGGGAGAGACGATCGCTCCCAGCACGAACGCCGCGCTCCAGGACATGTGGTCGACCGCTTCATGCGTGACGACGGCGACCATCGTCATCGTCGCGATGACCAGCCCGATGGCCAGCATTCCGATCGGGCGGGCGTTGGCACGCAGGTCGCGTAAGGAGGTGAAGAAGGCGGAGGAATAGAGGAGCGGCGGCAGCACCGCGACCAGGACGACGTCGGGTGGCAGCTCGAGCGACGGCATGCCCGGAACGAAGCCCAGCGCCAGCCCCCCGAGGACGAGGAAGATCGGATACGGGACGCGCAGCGCGGGAGCCGCCACGAGCAGGGCGGCGATCGCCAGCAGCAAGCCCATGAGGATCAGCTGGTCTTCGGTGCCGAAGGCCATGGCCCGAGGTTACGCCGCGCCTACACTCCTGCGCATGTGTGGGATCTGCGGACTCGCATCCGTCGCCGGCTCCGCCGACCCCGCGCGCGTCGCGCGTATGAGCGCGACGCTCGTCCACCGCGGCCCGGACAGCTTCGGCGAGTTCGACGACGGCACCGTCGCCCTGGCGGCGAGACGCCTCTCGATCATCGACCTCGAGACCGGCGATCAACCCATCGCAAACGAGGACGGGACGCTTCATGTCGTTCAGAACGGCGAGATCTACAACTACCGCGAGCTTCGCCGTGAGCTCGAGCGCGCCGGGCACCGCTTTCGCACGCACGGCGATACGGAGGTGCTGCTGCACCTCTACGAGCAGCACGGCGACCGCTTCGCGGAACTGCTGCGCGGGATGTTCGCGGTCGCGATCTGGGACGCGGCGCGGCGCCGCCTCGTCCTCGCGCGCGACCGCTTCGGGATCAAGCCCCTCTACTACCGGGAGGGCAGCGGGGAGCTCGCGTTCGCCTCGGAGCTGCGCGCGCTGCCGCGCGGCGAGATCGACCTCGACGCGCTCGAGGCCTTTCTCGCCTTCAACTCGATCCCGGCCCCGCTGACGATCTTCCGCGAAGTGCGCAAGCTACCGGCCGGGCATCTCCTCCTCTGGGAGGACGGGCGGGTGCGGATCGAACGGTTCGCTCGACCCGCACCGGTATCGGCCGAAGAGCTCCGCAACGAGGACGAGGCCGAGCTCGTGGAGGAGCTGCGGTCGCGTCTGCGCGACTCAGTCCGGGCGCATCTCGTCAGCGACGTTCCCGTCGGCGTGCTGCTCTCGGGCGGCGTCGACTCGTCGCTCCTCGCCGCGCTGGCAGCCGGCGAGAGCTCGGAGCCGCTGCGCACCTTCTCGATCGGCTTCGAGGAGCGCTCGTTCGACGAGCTCGCGGATGCGCGGCTCGTCGCCGCACGCTACGGAACCCAGCACCGCGAGCTCGTCCTCCGCCCGGATGCAGCTCTGCTGCTGCCGGCCCTCGCGGAGGCCTTCGACGAGCCGTTCGCAGACTCCTCGGCGCTCCCGACGTACCTCGTCTCGCAGCTCGCCGCGGGTGACGTCAAGGTCGCGCTCTCCGGCGAGGGCGGCGATGAGCTGTTCGGCGGCTACTACACGTACGCGGCCGACCTGCTCGCCGCGCGCATCGGAGGACTGGCGCGGCTCGCCAGGCCGCTCGTCGAACGGCTTCCGACGTCGGCGGGGAGGGCGAGCTTCGACTATCGGGCGAAGCGCTTCGTGCGCGCGGCGCATCTGCCGCCCCTCGAGCGCCATCACGGTTGGAAGGAGATCTTCTCCGCCGACGCACGCGCGGAGCTGACCGGCGCGGCCTCCGCGTTCGATCCCGTCGACCTACTGCGCGCGCGCTACGCGGAGACGGCCGGGGCCGACGAGCTCGCCCGTCTCCAGGACGTCGACCTCGGCGTCTACCTCGTCGACGACCTCCTCGTGAAGACGGACCGGGCGTCGATGGCGCACTCGCTCGAGGCGCGCATTCCCTATCTCGACACCGTCGTGACGAACCTCGCGCTTGCGCTCCCGACGCGCCACAAGGTGCGCGGACTTTCGAAGAAGGTGTTGCTCCGGAAGGCGGCCGAACCACTGCTACCGCGCGAGATCGTGCACGGGAAGAAACGCGGCTTCTCGATTCCGGCGGCAGCGTGGCTACGCGGCGAGCTCGAGCCGTTTGCGCGCGAGACCCTGTCCGCGGACGCGCTGCGGCGCCAGGGATTCTTCCGGCCCGACGTCGTCGAGCGGCTGCTGGACGACCACGTCGCCGGACGGGAGGACCGCAGCCGCCAGCTCTGGGGGCTGCTTGCGTTCACGCTCTGGCACGAGCGCCACATGGAGCGAGCGCCGAGCGAGGCCCCCCGGCCCGAAGTGCTCGTCGAGCGCTGACCCTAGACTGGACGCGATGTCCCGTCCGCTCGTCGTCCACGTCGTCGGTGCACGTCCGAACTACATGAAGGTAGCCCCGGTGTACGCGGAGCTGGAGCGCCGTGGCCGCGTCGACCAGCGGCTCGTGCACACGGGTCAGCACTACGACGCTCTGCTGAAGGACGTCTTCTTCGCCGAGCTCCCTCTTCCGCGGCCGCACGTCGAGCTCGAGATCGGCTCCGGCTCGCACGGGGAGCAGACCGGACGCGCGCTGATCGAGCTCGAGCAAGTCTTCCTCGAGCTGCGCCCCGACCTCGTCGTCGTCGCGGGTGACGTGAACTCGACGCTCGCCGGCGCGCTGGCGGCGGTCAAAGTCGGGGTTCGCGTGTGTCACATCGAGGCGGGCCTGCGCAGCTTCGAGTGGGATCTGCCCGAGGAGCACAACCGGCGCGTCACCGATCACCTCTCGTCGCTCCTGCTCACGCACTCCGAGAGCGCGAATCAGAACCTCGTACGCGAGGGCATTCCCGAAGAGCAGATCGAGTTCGTCGGCAACACGATGATCGACACGCTTCTCGCGAACGTCGATGCGGCGCGCGCGCTGGAGACCTGGCGCGAATTCGGATTGGAACCGCGCGGGTACATCCTCGTCACCCTCCATCGACAACGTCTCTTCGACGTCCCGGATCTGTTAGGACGCGCAATCGAAGCCCTCGAAGTCGTCGCCGATTCCCTGCCGGTGATCTTTCCCGTCCACCCTCGTACCCAGCGGGCGCTCGAAGCAGAGGGTCTCACCGGGGGCACGCGAGTGATCCTGACGCCGCCCCTTCCCTACCGAGCCTTTCTGTCGCTCGAGGCTGAGGCGGCCGCCGTCATCACCGACTCCGGCGGAGTGCCCGAAGAGACGACCGTGCTCGGAGTGCCTTGCTACACGCTCCGAAGAACGACGGAGCGCCCCGTCACCGTCGAGCTTGGCACGAACACCATTCTCGGCCAGGATCCCGAGGCACTCCGGGATGTGCCGGCGCTTCTGACCGAGCCGCGCCCGGCGCAGATCCCGCCGCTCTGGGACGGTCGAGCCGGAGAACGCGCCGCAGACGCGGTCGAGCGACTGTTCTCGCTCGTGGAGGTTCCCGCCTGAGGGTGTGGGTCGACATGACCGCGTCGGCGCACGTGCTCGTGTTCCGGCCGCTCATCCGGTTGCTGCGCGAGCAGGGCGACGAGGTCGAGATCACGGCGCGCGACTACGCGCAAACGCTGCAACTGCTGGAGCTGCATGGGCTCGAGGCGACGATCGTCGGCCGCCACGGAGGCCGTTCTCGGCTCGGCAAGGCGCGCTCGCTCGTCTCGCGCTTGCGTGCGCTGCGCCGCTGGGCGCGACCGCGCGAGTTCGACCTCGCGCTCGCGCACGGCTCACACGAGCTGACCCTGAGCGCCCGCCGTCTCGGGATCCCGAGTGCGACGACACACGATTACGAGTTCGCCACGCTGCAGCATCACATCGGGATGCGGGCGGCGACGAAGGTCGTCGTCCCCGAGGCGATCCCCGAGGAGCGGCTCGCGCGGTTCGGTGTCAGACCGCCGAAGCTGCTCCGCTATCCGGGACTGAAGGAGGAGTACTACCTCGCCGACTTCGAGCCCGATCCGAAGGTGCTCGACCTCTACGACCTCGACCGGGAGCGCGTGCTCGTCGTCCTCCGCCCCCCGCCGGACGTGTCCCTCTATCACCGTCACTCGAACCCCCTCTTCCCGCAGACCATCGACTATCTCGGCAGCCTCGACCGCGTACAGGCCGTCGTCTTGCCTCGGACCGAAGAGCAGCGCGAGTTCGTCCGCGGGCTCGAGCTCCCCGCGGTGATCGTCCCCGAGCGCGCCGTGGACGCGCAGAGCCTGATCGCGCTCGCCGACGTCGTCGTGTCTGCAGGCGGGACGATGAACCGCGAGGCGGCTGCTCTGGGCGTGCCCGTCTACACCACCTACGGCGGGCGACTCGGCGGGGTCGACGAGGAGCTGATCCGTCAGGGCAGGCTCAAGCCACTCACGGATCCCCGCGCGCTCGAGCTGCAGAAGCGTGAGGACGGATCAGGCAACCGCGTCCGCCGCGACCCGCGGCGGCTGCTCGGGCTTCTCCTCTCCGCACTTGGCGACGACGCGTAACACATCGCCTCCGTAGCGCTCGAGCTTCGTCGGCCCGACACCGGAAATGCCGCTCAGCTCGGACAAGTCTCGCGGCCGGCGACCGGCAATCTCGGCCAGCGTCGAGTTGTGGAAGACGACGTAGGCCGGGAGGTCGTCCGCGGTGGCACGCTGGAGCCGCCAGCGCTTGAGCGCCGCGTAGAGAGGATCGTCGGGTTCCGCCGCGCGCGGGGCGCGCGACTCGATCCCGAGCTCTCCCAAAAAACGGCTCGGCTTCCCGCTCCACGTCACGGCGAGGTGTCGCCTGGCACGCGTCATCCCGACGTAGAGCAGGCGGCGCTCCTCCGAGATCTCGGCCGGCCTCTTGGCCTGCTTGATCGGAAGCTCGCGTTCCTCCACCCGCGGAATGAACACGGCGTCGAACTCGAGCCCCTTTGCGCGGTGCAACGTCAGCAAGTGCACCCCGCGCCGCTCCGGACCGGTCGAGCTGAAACGATCCTCGAGGTCGGCGATGAACTCGCTCGTCGTCCGCGCGCCGTCGTCGAACTCCGCGGCCAGGCGAACCAGTCGCGTCAGATCTCCCTGCCGCACCATCTCCCGCTCGCCGAGCTTCTCGGGTGGTCGCTCGACCCAGCCGGCCTCTTCGGCAAGACCGCGCACGACACCGGCGACGGCGGTGGAGTCGAGCTTGCGTAGCCGCTTCAGGAGTTGCCGCGCCGCTTCGCGGCCCAGCAGCGCCGCGCCCTGAAACGGGATCTTCGCCTCGTGGAACGGCTCCTCGAAATCCGCCAGGCGCGCATTCGTGCGGCAGAGAACGGCCATCTCCTCCAGAGGCACCCCATCCCCGTGGAGCGCGCGCACACGTTCGACGACGTAGGCGGTCTCCGCCTCGCGGGCGGGAAACGAGCGCGCCGTCGGGGCAGGTCCGCTCTTGCGTGTCGCGCGCAACACCTTCTCCGCACCACCGAGTGCAGGAACGATCCGGTTGGCAAGTCCGAGCACCTCGGGCGAGGAGCGGTAGTTCGACTCCAGCCGCACCACGGTCGCGTTCGGGAAACGCCCCGGGAGGCCGAGCAGATAGTCGGGCGTTGCACCCGTGAACGCGTAGATCGACTGGTAGTCGTCCCCGACCGCGCACAGCTCGTCGCTTCCGCCGAGCCAGCGATCGAGGAGCGTCTGCTGCAGGAGGTTGACATCCTGGTACTCGTCGACCGTGAACGCACGAAACCGCTCGCGGACTTGGGCAAGGGCATCCCCGTCCTCGTCGAAGAGTCGGATCGTGAGCTCGAGAAGATCCTCGAAGTCGACGGAACAACGTTCGGACTTCTCGCCTTCGTAGGACCGAAAGACCCGCAACATGAGCTCGGGAGGGATCGGCGACTCGTGCTCGCCGAGTCCTTCGAGGTAGCCGTCGGGGGTCAGGCGGCGGTTCTTCGCCCACTCCACCTCGGTCGCGAGGTCACCCGCCGGACGGAACTTGTACGGGGGCGGCAGCGTGTTCCCGATGCGTCGGAGGATGAGCGCCTTCGACGGAAGGATGCGCTGCGGCGGATCGCCCAGCCAATGCAGCTGCGTGAGCGCGGCCGAGTGGAAGGTGCGCGCAGTCACGCCGCCCGCGCCGAGCGCCTCCAGCCTGTGGCGCATCTCCGTCGCGGCCTTGTCGGTGAACGTGACTGCGAGGATCTCTCCCGCGGCAAACGTCCCGCTCGCAACCTGGTGCGCGACGCGCCGCGTGATCGTCGTCGTCTTCCCCGAGCCGGCGCCCGCGAGGATGCAGACCGGTCCGCGCACGGCCTCCACGGCGCGCCGCTGCTCCGGGTTCAGGCCTTCGAAGATGAGCTCGGTCTCGATACGTCCACCCTAGAGACGAGTCGGGACGGAGCTCACGCGATTGACGCGCAACACCGTGTCGACTTCGTTACGGCTCTGGAACGATCGCGATCGGACGGCCGACGACACGGTTGGTGCGTGGATCGACCTTCGTCACGGTGCCACGCGTGCCGTCACCGTTGCCGAGGAGCCAAACGGCGCCTGAGCCAACAGCGAGAACCGAGCCCGGCGCCTCGACAGCTGCGACCGTCGCCAGCGACCGGGGATCGAGGCGTCGCACCGTTGCCCCGTCGGGAAGCCAGACCGATCCAAACCCCGCCACCGGGGGCACGATCGACACCACGCCGGACCGGGTGGCGATCGTAAGGCCGGTCGACGGATCGATACGTGCGAGCGTCCGGGCGATCTGGTCCGTGGCCCAGAGCGAGCCGAAGCCGGCCGAGAAGCGGATCCACCCGGCCGTCTCGATCGCAGGGCCGAGCGGGACGCCGTCGGCAGGATCGAGCGCGATCAGGCGGACGTGCGCGAGGTCATCCTCGACCATCGGCGGCTTCGGATCGGTATTCACGTGCAGCCACAGGTGGGACGGATCGGCCCACAGCCAGAGCGGCTCGCCGGCTGTGATGTCCACCGTTTCAGCGATGCGATTCCGAGCCGGGTCGATCCGACGGAGCTGACGATGGGCACCGTCGAGCACCCACACTTTCCCGGCCGACACCGCCACGGCGCCGACCGTCCACAGGTCGGGGCTCCAGATGTCGGTCACGCGCCCGCTCGCTGGATCGATGCGCTGGAGGACCGCCGTGCCGCTCGAGACCCAGATCGAGCCGTACGCCGGCACCAGGCCCGAGACGAACCCATGGACCCTGACCCGCTGCACGATCCTGCGCTTGCGCGGATCGATCCGGATCACCGATCCAGAGCCCGTCCCGACCCAGACCGATCCATAGCCGGTCGCGATCGTCGTCGGGCCGTCTCCCTTTCGCACAGAGCCGTTCGCCGAGGCTCCAGCGAGGAGCAGACCGGCCGCGAGAGCGGCGAGGAGGGCGCGCGCCATGCCGGAGATACGGGGGGCGCCGGCGGCTGAGTCCCTGAGGTCTGATGGGCCGCACAAGCTGGTCGAGGTCGGCTCGGTCGCGGCGCCGCTGCAGGCAGGCGAGAGTGCGGAAGCGGACTCGTTATGCGATCGGGACAAACGCAAGGAACCGGGTCGCGGATCCGCCTCTCGATGGGATGGCGCCTTAGATCCGCCAGAACGGATTCAGTGGATGTCTCCCCACCTTGATCGCGTTGAGCGTGACGAATTGCGAGATTGCGTCAGACGGGCTGACGGTCGTCCCAAAGCCGACCGTTGCACGACAATCCACGTCGGCAGGACCGCCGTAGGGCATTGAGCCGACCAGTGCAAGGGACGCTTGGCTGTATACGACGCTGGGGATCTCTGTCAACGCGGTTCCGACATTTCCGCCCGAGTTGGGGGCGTCGATTTCGCAAGTCACATAGATGGGACTTGTCTCGAAAGCGGCGTTCCACAAACTCACCATCGCCGTCACGACGTACTTCCCATAGGGAAGATCAATGTGCGCGACGCTTCCCCAGTCCTGCGTGAGCGGCGCGCCCGGCGATGTCACTACATAGGCGTCGCTCGGGCCGGGGTCGCCTTGCGGACCCTGTGGACCAGGGTCGCCCTTCGGTCCCTGATCCCCTTGCGGCCCCTGTGGCCCCCTGTGGCCCCTGCTGGTTGAACGTCAACGCAGTGTCGCCCGGCTTGCACGTGGCGCCGCTGTCCGAGTCGATAACCGAGAGGGCCGCGCCCCCGGGCTTCGTCGCATCGCTCGGCTTGAAGCAGCTATGGATAACTCGCTCGGAGTCTGGAATCGTCGCGTACGCGATCCCGCCAGCGAGAGCAAGTCCCATTCGAGCCTCCTCTCGCTCGGACGTTGGGCCCAGCTTGGTTTCAGCATGGGTTGACGATCGAGACTGTCCAGCAGCGTCCTAACCGCGCGCTAATCTCCAACGTCCTCACACCGCCGGGCGCGCACCAGCAGCCTCGGCTCCCAAGGCGAGTCGGCCACAGCTGAGACGGACACGCTTCGACCCCGAGGCAGGGTCCTTCAACGAACTAACAAAGCACTACTAGTGCAGCGTGTCCTCGAGGATCGCCGCGCCCGCACGCCGCGGCTCGCGGAGCATGGCGGCGAGCTTGGAGACGACGTCCAGCGTCTCGCCGCGCGAGACCATCCGCTCCAGCTCGGCGAGCTCGTCTTCGAGCCACTCGACGTCGATCGGTGGACGGGCGGCGCGCAAGATCTTCGGATGCGAGGTCGGTCCGACCGTCTCCCCGTCCGTCCACAACTCCTCGTGGAGCTTCTCTCCCGGCCGGACTCCCACGAACGTGATCGGGATCTCGGTCTCGGGTTGCTTCCCCGACAGGCGGATCATGTTGCGCGCAAGATCGAGGATCTTCACCGGCTCGCCCATGTCGAGCACGTACACCTGCCCGCGACCGCCGATTGCGCCCGCCTGAACGACAAGCGAGACGGCCTCGGGGATGGTCATGAAGTAGCGCGTCATCTCCGGGTGCGTGACCGTCACCGGACCGCCTTTCTCGACCTGCCGCCGGAAGATCGGGATCACGCTCCCGGAGGAGTTGAGGACGTTGCCGAAGCGGACGGCCACGAAGCGCGTCCTGATGTCGTCGCGATGCCCGTAGGCCTCGACGATCCATTCACACAATGCCTTCGATTGGCCGAGGAGGTTCTTCGGGTTGGCAGCCTTGTCCGTCGACACGAGGACGAAGCGCGCGGCGCCGTACTCGACCGCCACGTCGGCCACGGCACGGGTCACAAGCGTGTTGTTGCGGACGGCCTCGAGCGGGTTGGCCTCCAGGAGCGCGACGTGTTTGTACGCCGCCGCATGGAAGACGACGCCGGGACGGTAGCGCTCGAAGACCTGGCTCATCTTCGCGCGATCGCCGCAGTCCCCGAGCACCGTCGCCACGGCGGAGAAGTCGCGCTCGCCCACGAGCTCCCGCTCGATGTCGAACAGCGCCGACTCCGAGTGCTCGACGAGGACGAGACGGGCAGGCTCGACGCGCGCAATCTGGCGGCATAGCTCGGCGCCGATCGAACCGCCGGCGCCGGTCACGAGCACGGTCTCGCCGGAGAGGTACTTGGCGATCGAGTGAACGTCCACCTCGACGGGCTCGCGGCCGAGGACGTCCTCCACCTGAACCGGGCGGATCTGCCCGGCGAGGTTGAGGTCGCCCGAGATGAGCTCGTAGATGCCGGGCAGCGTCTTGACGGGGACGTTCGCATCCTGCGCGATCTCCACCACCCGCTGGCGCGTCTCGCCGGAAGCGGACGGGATCGCGATCAGCACCTCGTCCGGGGGGTTGTCGCCCAGGATGTGCGGAAGCTGGTCCGTCGTCCCGAGGACACGGATGCCGTGCAGCCGCAGGTTCTTCTTGCGCGGATCGTCGTCGATGAGGCCGATCGGCGTGTAGCCGAGAGCGGGCGCCTTCAGCATCTCGCGGATGACGAGCTGAGCGGCGTCGCCGGCGCCGACGACGATGACCTCCTTCCCACGCGCGACGAGCGACGCGGCCCCGGGACGCTCGATCAGGCTGCGCGCGATCAGGCGTGTGCCGGCGACGAAGGCGAGCAGGATCAACCAGTCGAGCACCGCGATCGAGCGCGGCAGCGGGAAGCCCTTGACCGGATGCACGAAGTACACGACGAGGTCCGCGACGACGCAGGCGACCGTCACGCCCCGCGCCGCGCCCCACATGTCGCGCGTCGACACGTAACGCCACCAGCGGTTGTAGAAGCCGAACGCGATGAAGACCGCGAGCTTGATCGCAACGATGACAGCGATCGTGTCTACGAAGAGCCGGTGGTAGGGCCCCGGCACGCCGTGGTCGAACCGAAGCCAGAACGCCAGCCACCACGCCGCGGCGATCAGCGCAGCGTCGGCGAGCAGTTGCCAGAGGCGGTGTCGGTTGACGGGAATCACGAAGCCACCGGGGCCGCCGCCTGCACGACGGAGACCACGCGCTCCTGCGCCTCCGCGTCGATTCCAGCCCAGAGCGGAACGGAGAAGTTGTCCTGCGCGAGCTGCTCGGTCACGGGAAGCGCCCCGCGGCCGTAACCGAGGTACGCGAGCGCCGGCTGGAGATGGAGCGGTGTCGCGTAGTAGATCGCACTTCCGATCCCTTCCTCCTTCAGCGCGCCGCGAATCCGGTCCCGCTCCGGGGAGCGACAGACGAACAGGTGGTAGGCGTGGCCCGGCTCGTCCTCCGGCAGCTCGCACGCGTCCCCGAGGCCGAGCTCGGCGTACCGCGCCGCGGCCTCACGCCGGAGAGCGACCCAGCGATCGAGCTCCGCGAGAAAGACGCGCAGCACCGCCGCCTGGAGCTCGTCGAGCCGTGAGTTGTAGCCGAGCAGCTCGAAGTCGACCTTGTCGCGCGAGCCGTGGAAGCGCAGCATCCTGATTCGCTCCGCCAAGTCCGGATCGTCGGTCGCCACGAGGCCACCGTCACCGATGCAGAACAGGTTCTTCGTGGGATAGAAGCTGAACGTCGACGCGATGCCGGTACGAGCGATCTCGGGCGAGCCGAACGCCTGCGCGGCGTCCTCGATCAGCGGCACGCCGAGCTGCGCGAGCTCTGCGACCGGAGCGGGACGTCCGAACAGGTGAACTGCGATCACGGCCTTCGTGCGGCCGGTGATCCGCGCGGCGACGTCCTCCGGGTCGAGGTTCATCGTCGCGGCCTCGACGTCTGCGAAGACGGGTGTCGCACCGCGCCGTGCGATCGCCTCCGCGGTGGCGTAGAACGTGAACGCCGGGCAGATGACGTCGTCGCCCGGACCGATCCCGAGCGCGTCCAGCACGAGCACGAGGGCGTCGGTGCCGTTCGCAACGCCGATGCTCTCCCGGACGCCGAGGTAAGCGGCTGCCTCGCGCTCGAACGCGGCGACGTTCGGGCCCAGGATGAACTCGCCGCTCACGAGCACGCCCTCGATCGCCTCCCGGAGGCGGGGCAAGAGCGGCTCGTACTGCGCTTTTACGTCAACGAGCGGGATCGGACGCACGGCCAGCAAGTCTAGAAGACCGCCGTCTCCGAACGATCACATAGACCACGATCGCCACAATTCCCGCAATCGCCGCGTAGTCGACGAACCGGAAGTCCCGGTGGAAGGTCTCGTAGCTCCGGCCGGCGCCCCAACCCACGCCCGCGAGCGCAAAACACCAGACCGCCGAGCCGATCAGCGTCAGCACGGTGTAGCGCCAGAAGGGCATCCGGAAGATGCCGGCCGGAATGGAGATGAACGAGCGCACCACGGGCGTCACCCGCCCCAGGAGCACGGCAAGCTCGTCCCAGCGGTCGAACCAGCGCTCGGCGCGCTCCAGCTTGTCGCCGCCGAGGTGCAGCCACCGCCCGCGCTGCTCCAGCAAGGGCCGGCCGCCGTAGAGGCCGACCGCCCAGCCGCCGATGGAGCCCACCAGGTAGCCGAGCGTGCCGGCGAGCGCCATCACCACATATCCCCAGAGGTGGGACGAGATCCTCGTCCCGAAGAGGTCGACGTGCTGCCCGGAGAACGCCGACGCGGCCAGCGCACCCGCGTAGACCATGACGAGCTCGCTCGCCGCTGGAAACACGGCGTCGATCGCCATCAGGAGGAAGACGGCGTAGACGCCGTGGTTTCCGATCAGCGAGGTGAGGGTGCTCGTGACGCCGGCGACCGGCATTTCGGGGGAGGCTACCGCCGGAGGCGGAACGGAGCGGTGAGCTCCACCGCGCCCACGTCGTTCGTAGCGGTCACGCTGAGGACATAGCTCCCAGGCCGGCCACTCCAAGACACCGTCGCGTCCCCCGCGGAAAGGGCTCGGCCCGGAAGCGTGCGCACGATTGCGCCGCCGGGTGTCTCGATCCGCAGCGCGACACGCGCGGACCGCGCAAGCTTGAAGCTCGCGACGACGCGCCGCCCGCTTGCGCGCGCCGACAGGAAACCGAGCGTGTTGTTGAGCGAGAACTGCCGGTCGGCGGTGGAGTGACGGCCGAGATCGTCGTCCGCGACAACCTTGAACGCCCACGCTCCCTCGGACTGTCCCGCACCGTTCCAGTTGAAGCGATACACACCGGGCGCGCGGGAGCCGGAATCGAGGGGGATCGCCGCGCCGCCCGGCCCCGCCAACGTCGCCGAGACGGTGGACTGGCGAACGAGCTTGTACGCGAGCGTCTGTGTGTCGTCCACGCCGTCCGCGTTCGGCGAGAGGACACGACTCGGCAGAACAGGGGCATAGACGCCGTAGTAGAACAGCGTCAGCGCCTCCGCAACGGCGCGCTCGCCGCCGCGATCGGAGGGACTGTTGAGGAGCTTGCCGTCGAAGGCCATCGTCGTCGAGCCGCCGGCGTCGAGCGCCGAGGCGGTGACGCAGCCGAGCCGCATCATCGCGAGCGCGAGCTCGAAGTTCGTCAGCCCCGTGCTGTAGCCGGGCTGCCGTCCGTCGACGGCGACGAGCACGATCCGTCCGTCGGCGAGCTGGCCGACACCGGTGCGCGGATGCCGTCGAGCGAGCTGGTCGGTCGTGAAGCTTTCGAACGACCTGTACACCGGCTTGCCGTCACGCACGATGACCGGCCCGCCTCCGAGCGCTTCCGGGACGTTCGACCAGGGCGGCGTCAAAGTGAGCAGAATCGTGACATTCGAGCCGACCGGTGCTTCGGCGGAGAGGAAGCCCGCCTGCGCGCCGCGCGCGACGAGGACGGCGCCGTCGGGCGGAATCAGCTGATTCCCGCCACTGACATACGCTGTAACCGTCGACGTCAGCGGGGTGTTCGGCTCCGACGCGGGAAAGGGTTGCAGGATCGCCTGCGCGCCGCCGCCGTCGGCCGGAGTCCTCGCGCCCCACGCGCGCGTGTAGAGCGTCGTGCGCCCGGCGCGCGGCGGTTCGTTGATCCCGAGGACTCGTCTCTGGCCCGATCCCTGCCACGTACCGGCGAGGCGAATGCGCTCGACGTGCAGGACGCCGTCCGTGTCGATCCCGACAGTCGAGCGGAAATCGATCGGTCCGCTGTCGAGAACGCCGCCGCGGATCAGGCCGCCGGTCGGATGGCCGTCGCCGAAGCTGAACAGGTCGCCGTTGACGCCTGCGACCGTCGCCTCCGCCGAGACGCGGCGTTGCATCGAGGTGACGCGCTCGCGGCCGAGGATTGCATTGTTCGAGAGGACCGGCTTCAAGGCAAAGAGCCCGGTGGGCTTCGGCGCGGAGATCACGTGCATCACGACCGGTCCGTGTGCCGTGAACTCCACCTGGCGCGAGTAGACGACGCCCGGCATCAGCACCTGGCCGCGGATCGGCGTTGCTGCGCGCGCGTTCCCGGGTGATTCTCGCCGTCGCGCTCGCCGCGCTCGCGGCCGTAGCCCTCTACGCAGCAACGGCACCTGCGGGGCAGCAGGCCGTCACTCCGAAGCAGTTTTCAGCGCTCGCCAAGCGCGTCACCAAGCTCGAGAAGGACAACAAGCGCCTGAAGGATCTCGAGGCTGCGGTGTTCACGTGCGTCTTCGACCAGGGCGCGATCCCGGTGACCAAGACGCCCGCGTTCCACATCACGGCGACGGGAGAGACGACGGACTTCTACACGCTGACCACGAACCGCAAGGAATGCGTGGACTTCATCAACTCACCGGTGGTGCAGAAGCAACTCCACCCCTGAGGCGAGCAGGCTAGGGGTGGTGCGGCAGTGCTGCGCAGCGAGAACAAGCTCGGCGGCCGCGGCGTCGTAAAGCTGCACCGCCGCCTCCAGCGCCTCGCTCAATTCCACACCTTGACGTCGCGGTAGAGAGTGTCGCGCTGGACCGGCGTCTTTCCGAGCGCCTTGATCAGGTGGACGAGCTCGTCGGTCGACGTGCGGTGCGTCGTGCCGGCCGCGGAGACGACGTTCTCCTCGATCATCACCGACCCCATGTCGTCGGCGCCGAAGCCGAGCGCGACCTGCCCGATCTTCATGCCCTGCGTCACCCATGACGACTGGATGTGGGGCACGTTGTCGAGGTAGATCCTGCTGACCGCCTGCATGAGCAGGTAGTCGAACGACGTCGGCATCCGATCGCGGGCAACGCGCGCAGCGAGGCGATTCCCGTCAGCCTGGAACGTCCAGGAGATGAAGGCGCGGAAGCCGCCTGTTTCGTCCTGCAGCTCGCGGATGCGGCGCATGTGCTCGACGCGGTCGGCGATCGTCTCGACATGCCCGTACATCATGGTCGCGGTCGTTGACATCCCTAGCCTGTGCGCGTGACGCATGACGGCCAGCCACTCGTTCGTCTTCGTCTTCTTCGGCGCGATCTCGTTCCGCACGCGATCGACGAGGATCTCGCCACCGCCGCCGGGGATCGAGTCGAGCCCGGCGTCGCGCAGCCTGGAGATCGTCTGCCACAGGGTGAGCTTCGATCGCCGCGCGACGTGCTGAATCTCGGGCGGCGAGAGCGCGTGCAGGTGGATCTTGTAGCGCGCCTTGATGGACCGGAAGAGATCCTCGTAGTAGTCGATCCCGAGATCGGGATGGTGTCCCCCCTGCATCAGGAGCCCGGTGCCGCCGAGCGCGAGGGTCTCCTCGATCTTCTTGAAGATGACCGGCTTCGGCAGGAGGTAGCCCTCGCGCGTGTCGCCGGGTCGCCGGTAGAACGCGCAGAAGTCGCAGTCCGTGTAACAGATGTTCGTGTAGTTGAGGTTGCGGTCGATGATGAACGTGATCCGGTCGGGATCGGCCTTCCGGTTGCGGATCTCGTTTGCCGCACGTCCGACGGAAACGAGAGCGCGCGATTCGAGCAGCGCGACGGCGTCGTCGTCGGAGATGCGCTCGCCCTCGAGCGCCTTGTCCAGCACGGCGGCTACGGCGTGTCCCGTCACGCCCACGTCACACCTCCGACACGGTGTCTGACACCCGGCCTTGGCCGCGCGGGACGGGGGGCAAAGCGGCTTCGGAAGGGGCGTTGCTGAATCTCGTCACACTTTCGTGACACTCCCGGCACGGTGTCTGACACCAGGCCGTGGCTCACGCGGGCACGGCCTCTCGGACGAAGCGCAGCTCCGGCACCTCGTCGAGCTCCCCGGCGTCGCGGGCGAGCTCGAGGAACGTCATCAGCCCTGCCCGCTCGCGCGGGCCGAAGCGATAGCGCAGCTTCTAGAAATAGCGCGCGAGGAATCCCGCCGGATAGCCGTAGC
>WNGA01012256.1_pt1 | contig 17727 bp, 10 predicted proteins | sample 5400061 | NCBI WGS metagenome assembly WNGA01 (sample SAMN13153366, study PRJNA577476) | soil metagenome | isolation source: 100 cm soil or saprolite under grassland replicate 2 | place: USA:California | collected 2016-06-15 | reverse complement strand
AATGTAAGAAGATCGTTAGCCACAGAGCACACAGAGGGCACAGAGTGCGAGAAGGGGATTATTGATTTCTCTGTGTTCTCTGTGTTCTCTGTGGCTATTCATCCACTGACCCTATGCCCCGACCGCAGCCAGGCTTCTACTTCACTTTCCACTCCTGGATGCCGGCCGACCAATTCTGTTGCATCGTGACTTCAATGCGCAGCCCCGTCGTCGCCACGGGTTTGAAGGTGACCTTATTGAAGCGATCCTTCTCGACGCCGTAAGGCCCGGACGTTTCGACCGGCTTCCACGCCTCGCCGTCCTTGTAGAGGATGCGCCAGGAGGCGGGCGTGCGGCACTCGCCGCGGCCGGTGTCGTCATACCAATAGACTTCGGTTTCGGAGACCGTGGCGGGCTTCTCGAAGGAATATTCCACCCATTCCGCCGCGCCCTTCTTGGGCCACCAGTGGAAATAAACATCCGAGTTGTCGCCCGACGACCGCGGCTCGGATTGATCGTTGATGGCTACGATCAGATTGGGGTTCTGGTTTTCCGACGCGCGGACCTTGCTCCTCGAAGCGATTGTCGGAGGCGGCGGCGGCTTGACGCCAGATTCGTTGTTGGGGAGCCAGACGATCATCTCGCCGCGCCCACGGTTGGCCCAGGCGTAATAGGGGATCGCGGTGAAATCCTGCTCGGTTTTGATCGCTTTGCCCTCGGCGTCAGAGGCCAGGGCGAAGGCTCTGCCCTTGATGACCGTGACGCCGTTAAGCAGGTCAGGCTTGAACTCGGCTGTCAGCTTCGCGCTGTCGGGCAGTATCAGGTTGCGGACCCGACCGCCCGGATTGTCGAGCCACTCGGCGCAGTAAACGAGCGGACCGAGTTGCAGCGCCACACGCCCGCGGTCGGCCTCGACCAGATCGTTGGCCACTATGCGCCGAACCGGCGTCGGCAGCGCCAGCTCTATCACGTCGCCCCGTTTCCAATTGCGGTTCAGCCCCGCGTAGCCTTTGTCGAGTTTGAGAATCACGGGCTTGCCGTTGACTTTGAGGGCGACCGGTTCATTGACTTTGTCCTGGAAGCGATAAAGGTCACTCGGCGCGGCCTCGTTGCGCGCCCAGCCGGGGATGCGCACGTTGATCGTGAACTGCCCGCTCTTGTCCGGATTGACAGTCATTTTGACGCGGCCGTCCCACGGATACCGCGTCTCCTGAACCATCTTCACCGTTCGGCCATTATCCATCTTGATCTCGGCCTGGCTTCCGACGAAGAGGTTGACGTAGAGCGCATCGCCCTGCTGCGCGTAGACGTAGCCGGGCACGGAGGCCAGGAACCGTGTGATGTTTCCCGGACAGCAGGCCACGCCGAACCACGGGCTGCGCTGATGCTGGCCTTTGGATTCCAGCGGGTTGGGATAGAAGAACGACTTGCCGTCGAGCGAGACGCCGGAGATCAATCCGTTGTAGAGCGTCCGCTCCATCACATCAATGTAGCGCGCGTCGGCGTGCAGCAGGAACAGGCGATAGTTCCAGTAATCGCTCCCGATGGCGGCGCAGGTTTCGTTGTAGGCGGTCATATTCGGCAACTCGTAGTCGCGCCCGAAGGCTTCGCCGGAACCGGTCGCTCCGATGCCGCCGGTGAGGTAAAGCTTCCGGCCGATCATGCTCTCCCAGATTCTGTCAATCGCGGTGAGATAGGCCGTGTCGCCGGTGAGAGCCGCGACGTCGGCGACGCCCGAATACATATAAGTCGCGCGCACGGCGTGACCGACAGGCTCGGTCTGCTCCACCACTTTCTTGTGCGACTGGTTGTACTGGCGGCCGGCGCCTTCATCGCCGTCCGGCCCGCGCGCGTCGAGCATAAACTTGGCCAGGTCGAGATAACGCTGCTCGCCGGTGACGCGGTATAGCTTGACCAGACCCATCTCCGTGATCTGGTGACCCGGCCAGATGGATCTCTTGCCCGGCCCGAAGGTCTGTGTGAGCAGGTCAGCGGTCTTGAGCGCGATGTCGAGCAGGGAGCGTTTGCCAGTCGCTTGATAATGCGCGACGGCGGCTTCGTACAGATGTCCCAGGTCATAAAGCTCGTGACTGTCCACCTTTTCCATCTCCCATCGTTTCTTTCCCGCCCACTCGTGCGGATGCTCGGGATCGATCGTGCGAGTGGTGTAAAGGTAACCGTCCGGCTCCTGGGCCGCGCCGATCTTCGCGATCAAGCTGTCGAGATAAGATTCGAGCTTCGGGTCGGGGTGAACGCTGAGCGCGTAAGAAGCGCCTTCGAGCACTTTGTAGACGTCGGTGTCGTCGAAGGGGTAGCCGGGCGGCTTCTTGTCCTGAAGCTTCTCGCCACGGAGCGCGGCGGCGGCGCGCTCGAAGTGATAAACGCGCTTCGTCTCCTCGCATTTCTCGAAGGCGAAGGGGATCGTCACTGTCCGGTTGATCTCGATGCGCGGCGCCCAGAAGACGTCGTTGAAATGCACGGCAGTGAACGGCACAGGTTTGACGGGGTAATCACGCGGCGGTTTTGTTGGGGCCGCTTTGTCGCTTTGCGCGACGGTCGCCGGGGTAGCCCAGAGGCAGAATGCCGCGACAATACTAAAAATGAGCCGGTTCCTTCTAAATCGAAACAAGTAACTTTGAGACAATAGCCACAGAGGACACAGAGAACACAGAGCAGGAAGGCGCTTCAATCTGGTTCTCTGTGTTCTCTGTGTCCTCTGTGGCTGAATCATTTGTCCCAATGTTTGTTGGTCTGATTTAGTTTTCATAATTGGTCTCCTCCGTTAAGTTTGGCCCTATGACTTGTTTTCCCGTCGCGCCCGTTTGTAGCAGGCGCCATCGTTCTTCCCAAGTCAGAGCGGACATTAAAAGTTGGAGGACAGTGTTTGTCTTGTATTCGTTTAGGGATGATTGGACGGGGTTAGCTGCGCCGGGAGTGTCAAAGGGTTCGCGTCTGCCCGCCATCAATATCCAAGAGAGCGCCTTGAACGTAACTGGCTTGTGGCGAAGCCAAATACGCCACCGCCCTGGCGATTTCAGCGGGTTCTCCGAACCGCGCAACACGCGACGCCAGCGTCATCGCGCGCGCGGCCTCCGCCTCTTCAACCCCCTCTTCGGCTGCCAGCGTCCGCAACCGAAGCTTCAATCGTTCTGTAACAATCGATCCAGGGTTGATCGCATTGACACGTACGCCATCGATCACGCCTCGATCAGCCAAGGCTTTTGTCAAGTTGAGCAAGGCGCTATTGACGGCGCCGCCGATGGTGAAATCTGCGCTACCCGTGCGACCGCCGATCCCCGCGATGTTGACGATGCTCCCCCCGCTGGCTTGCAGGTGGGGCCATGCGGCCCGGCTGCATCGCATTGCGCCATAAAACTTCAGCGCGAAACCGTCGATCCAATCATCGTCGGAGAGGCTGAAAAAATCGCCCCGCTTCGTTGCGCCTGCATTGTTCACCAGTAAATCGAGTCGCCCAAATCGTTCTAGCGTCGCGGCGACCACAATAGCCGGAGCCTCTGGCGCGCGGAGGTCCGCCGCCTGAACAAGACTTTCGGTCGCCAACGACGCGGACAGCTCTTCAAGCTGATCGCGCGAGCGCGCGACCAGCGTCAGGCGCATGCCTTCGTCCGACAACGTTTGCGCAATGGCCCGGCCAATACCACGGCTGGCGCCAGTGACAATTCCGACTTTGCCTTCCAGTTGAAGATCCATTGAACTATTCCTTTTGAAATATAGCTCGCGACATTGAAAAGTTAAATCAGGCCACGCAACATTGGGATACTGGTACAGTACCGCGCGCGTAAGCAAGCGGCTGTCTCATAGGTCAGCCGCTTGCTTACGCGCGCGGTACTGATTCGGCGCCACAATGCCTGATTAACCTATCAATGTCGCGAGCTATAACAAGCCTTCGCCATTACGCCAGATTCATATCGAGAAATTCATTCCTGAATTTCCCCTTTGGATCGTATAGTCGTAATAATTGCTGATAATCGGCATACCTTTCATAGCGGGATCGCAGTTGCGCCGAAGGGATCGTAAACAATTTCCCCCAGTGCGGACGCGCGCCAAACGGGGCTAATTGCTCTTCGACTACGGGGATCAGCTTCATCACCGAATCGGTGTTCTGCTTCCAGGTAAAATGAATGGCGACGCTGGGCCGGTTGTAACATGGGCTCATCCAGAGATCATCGGCGGCGATGGTTCGCACCTCGGAAATAAAAAGATCTTGTATCCATTTATCCCCCATGCCGTTAATCGCTTTCAGCGCCGCGAAGGCGTTGCTGAATGGAACAAAGTATTCGGACTGCAGTTCTTTGCCGCTGCTGGGCGTGAAATTCATGCGAAAGTGAGGTAGGCGTTCATGCCAGGGCCCCGGCACGCCCATTTGTTCAGTGCAATTTTCCGCCGCAAGCTCGACAATCGGATGCAGGTTCCTCTTGGCAGGCGCAGCGCCGTAAAGCTCCCGCTTGATTGGCGCCGGCTTTCCTTCAGCAATAAGGCTCTTCACCCAGACTTCGCTGACGTTATTTTTCTGCCAATTCGTGAACAGGCTGACGCTGTAACCGCTCGACATAATGGCTTCAAAGCTCTTTTCCAATTCGCCGAAGGGCAGGTTCTCATAAACATTCTGCCGGACTTGATAGCTTGGCTGAACGTCGAGTGTTACCTTGGTTACGACGCCAAGCCCGCCGAGTCCCACCACTGCGCCGAGGAATTGGTCGCCGTCCTTTTCCTTCGATAACGTAACCACTTCACCCCCAGCGGTGACAAATTCTATTCCGGAAACGGCGGTCGCTAAATTCCCATTCTTCACGCCCGAGCCATGAGTCGCTGTCGCAATCGACCCCGCAACAGAAATATGCGGCAAGGACGCGAGGTTATGTAACGCATACCCTTTGCCTTGCAGGTATTCTCCCAACGTCCCATAGCGAATGCCGGCCTCGACGGTAACCGTCTTTTTGGCGTCGTCCAGGGCGACCACCTTGTTTAAGTTCTTCGTCGAAAGCAGTTGATGCGGAGAGTCGGCGATTTTGTTAAAGCAATGTTGCGAGCCGAGCGCTCGTATTTTGTCCGCCTTAGTCACGAACGCCTGCACTTGCTCGACCGATTCGGGATAGACAACGTTCCCGGTGCTGTATTCCAGATTTCCTGCCCAATTTTTGAGCCTTGCGGCCGCCTGGCCGCCTGGGGGCGCGCCGGATGTGTCAGCTTGCTTGCAACCGTTCAAATTGGATAAAGCGGCTCCGGCGAGCGCGGCGGAGGACATTTTCAGAAACTTTCTTTTTTTCATTGGTTTGCTTTCTTTGTCTAGATATCCAGAAGTGTTCGGAATATGAGTCGACATCTCGAGTGGGACTCAGTACAGCGTTAACTAAGTTGTTAGGTGTTACCCCTAAATCGTAACACGCAACATTGGGACGCCGGTACAGTACCGCGCGCGTAAGCAAGCGGTTGACTTTATGGGGCGGCCGCTTGCTTACGCGCGCGGTACTGTACCAACCAATCTCGACTGTTCTGATTTAAATAAGCGCCAAAAAATTTAGTTAACGCTGTACTCAGTGAATAAAGTTCGTTCACCGCTAACCAGGCAAGTTCCGAAATCATGACCCTACCCATCACGATTGAAACCGACCCCCTGCTCTTTGGCAAGCTCGCTGAAGCCAGAAAAGGACCAGAGATGCTACGGCCTACGTCCGAGGATTCGACGAACCGAAGCCGCGGACAGAAGAGATTCTCGATGCGGATCTTCTTGATCAAACGAATTAGCAAGTTGCAAGATCAAAGTTTTGGCGTTCTCGCGATGCCGCTCTGCTGCTTTGCTATCCTTCGAGCCTTGGTAAAGCCCAGATCCTGGGTTAAGAACTGGACTGAACCGATCTTGACCGTGGCGCGGACTTTAGTCCGCGCCTGCGTCGTATCCTCAGGCCGCGCGGACTAAAGTCCACGCCACTATTCTTCCGAGTCATACCCCAGGCGCCGAATACAGCCCGCGTCCACTTTCTACTCGCCGCCATTTATTGCTTCCACTCAAGCATCGGAAGCATTTCGTAAGTCGCTGATTTTTCGTAGGGGGCGCGACATCTTTTGTTTTTACCCGACGCCATTTTTTGCTTCAAGTAACAAATTGCTGAGGACGCAGATTTCGAGACGCTGCGCGCGCTGACCGACGCGCGAGTGTCTCGATCATCCTCAACGAGGAACCAATTCAACGACGCTCCTTACACATTTCCGTATCAGCCGGCCGCGGCTAATCAACATTTCATTCCTCTTTGTCGCGGCGCCGTAGAATTTCTTTTGACGCAATATAGCTTGTTACGTAATATGTTGTTATGTCAACTATCAATTCTCAAAAATTCGACCGCGAGTTGAAGAAGGGCGGCGCCGAATTGCTCGTCCTGTCTTTGTTGGAGGCTCGCCCGCGCCATGGTTACGAGGTCCGCAAGTTGATCGAGGCGCGCTCGGACGGCGTGCTGAAGTTCAACGCCGCCTCGCTTTATCTCCTGCTTTACCGGCTGGAAAAGCGCGGCTGGATCGAAGGCCGTTGGGTGGAGAAAGCCGGGCAACGGCGGCGACGTTTTTACAAATTGACGAAAGACGGCAAGAAGGCGCTGGCCGCGCAACGCGGCATCTGGGAGTCATTTGTGGCCGCCATCAATCGCGTGACGAGACCGGAAAATGCCTGACTGGAAGCATGAGATCAGACGGCGGCTGGCGGGCGTGAAACTGGAGCCGACACGCGAGGCCGCCATCATTGAGGAACTCGCGCAGTACTTGGAAGACTGCTACGCGGAATTGCGCTCAAGCGGCGCAACGGAAGCGGAAGCCTGTCAACGAACTCTCGCAGAATTGAGCGGCAGTGAATTGCTGGCGCGTGAATTACGCCGCGTGGAGCGGCCAAGCAACCCGGAACCCATCGTGCTCGGAACCGATTGGAGGACAAATATGATCGCAGCTCTATGGCAAGACCTGCGTTACGGCGCGCGAATGCTATTCAAAAATCCCGGCTTCACGTTGATTGCCGTCATCACGCTCAGCCTGGGCATCGGCGCGAACAGCGCGATTTTCAGCGTCGTCAACAGTGTGTTGCTGCGCGAGGCCCCATACCGTGAGCCGCGGCGATTGGTCATGGTTTGGTCCGACAGGCCGCAGCTTCAGGCCCGGACCGGGATGACGGAATTTCCGGTCTCGGCGGCGGACTTCACGGACTGGCGCGATCAGAATCAGGGCTTCGAGCAGATTGCCGCTTTTCATTCGCAATCGCTCAACCTAACTGGCGTCGGCGAGCCGGAAGTCCTCGGCGCCGTGCGCGCGTCGGTCAATCTTTTTGCCTTGCTCGGCGTCGAGCCCAGGCGCGGGCGCGTCTTTCTTCCCGAAGAGGATCAGGCGGGCGCCAATCGTGTAGTAATTCTCAGTGACGGCTTGTGGCAGCGGCGCTTCGGCTCGGACCCGAAGGTCATCGGGCAGACGATCTCGTTCAACAACGAGCCTTACACGGTTGTCGGCGTAATGCCGCCAGATTTTCAGTTTCCGCGCAAAGCCGATCTGCCGGCCGGGTTCGGGTTTCCAAGCGAAGTCCATTTGTACACTCCGTTGGCGCTCACTCCTGAGCAGCGGAACAACCGCGGTCGCCATTACCTGGCCGTCATCGCCCGCCTCAAACCGCAGACCAGCTTTGATCAGGCCCAGGCCGAGATGGTGGGCATAGCCGGGCGGCTCGAGCGGCAATACCCGGATATGAACCGGAATAAGAGTGTGCGTCTCGTGGGATTTCATCAGCAAGTGGTCGGCAAGGCGCGTTCCGGGCTGCTGACACTGCTGGGCGCCGTCGGATTTGTGCTGCTGATAGCATGCGCAAATGTCGCCAATCTGCTGCTGGCGCGCGGAGCGGCTAGACAGAGAGAGATGGCGATCCGCGCGGCGCTGGGCGCAGGCCGCTCGAGAGTGATCAGACAACTGCTCACGGAGAGCCTGCTGTTGGCCTCTTCAGCCGGGGCGTTGGCGGCGCTGCTGGCGGTCTGGGGCGTTGATCTGTTGCGCACTATACTGCCGGACAATTTGCCGCGCGCCGATGAGATCGGCGTTGACTTCCGCGTCTTCGGCTTCACACTCGTGGTCTCATTGCTCACGGGGATTCTCTTTGGCCTGATTCCTGCGCTTCAGGCGTCGCGGACGGATATCAACGAGACGCTCAAGGAAGGCGGGCGCAGTTCCGGCGGGAGCGGCCACAATCGTTTTCGAGGGTTGCTGGTGGTCTCTGAAGTCGCGCTGGCGCTGGTCCTGCTGGTCGGCGCGGGGCTCATGCTGCGAAGCTTCGTTCGGCTGATGAGCGTTGATCCGGGCCTCGACCCGCAGAATGTGCTGACAATGGACATCAGGCTGCTGCGCGGCAAATACCAACCGTCGCAGCAAGTGGCCTTCTTCCAGCAATTGCTCGAACGTCTGCGAGCGCTGCCCGGCTTGCAATCAGCGGGCGCGGTCTATCCTCTGCCACTGAGCGGAATGGAAGAAGGAATGGGCTTTGGCGTCGAAGGCCAGCCGCCGCCGGCGCCCGGCGAGCGACGCAACGCTGGACCGCGTTGGGTCAGTCCGGACTACTTTAAGACTTTGAAGATTCAACTGCTGAAAGGCCGCGTCTTCACCGAGGGCGACGGCGGCGACTCGCCTCCCGTGCTGATCATCAACGAGGCGATGGCGCGCCAGTATTGGCAGAACGAAGACCCAATCGGCAGGCGCGTGTCCTTCAACAGCCGAGATAACCAGCCGGTCTGGCGCGAGATCGTCGGCGTGGTCAAAGACGTCAGGCACACGGCATTGGATACCGAGTCGAAGCCGCAGATGTATTTCCCCTTCACCCAATTTCCCTCGTCTTTCATGACGCTGGTGGCGCGCACGGATGGCGATCCGCTCAGCCTCGTGGCCGCCGTGCGCGGCCAGGTTCAGGAGATAGACAGGGATCAGCCGGTCTCCAACATCCATACGATGGAGGAACTGTTGGCGAGATCGGTCTCGCAACGGCGGTTCAACCTGTTGCTGCTGGCATTCTTCGCCGGCGTCGCGCTGCTCCTGGCGGCAGTCGGAATTTACGGCGTGATGTCCTATTCGGTTGAGCAGCGCGCACATGAAATCGGCGTTCGGATGGCGCTGGGCGCGCGAACGGCCGACGTGCTGCGGCTGTTGCTCGGACATGGAATGAAACTGGTGGCGACGGGGGTGGCGATAGGACTAGCCGGGGCGATTGCGCTGACGCGCTTGATTTCCACTCTGTTGTTCGATGTTCGCTCGACTGATCCGCTGACGTTTGCCGGTGTAACGTTGTTGCTCACGCTGACCGCCTTGCTGGCGTGTTGGATTCCGGCGCGGCGGGCGACGAAGGTTGATCCGCTGATTGCCTTGCGCAGTGAATAAAGACGAAAAGCGACGAGGCCACGTCAGATATGAAGCCGCATTGGAAATCAGAAATCGGATCACGGCTCTCAGGCTTGCGTCTTGCGCCAACGCGCGAAGCCGCCATTGTCGAGGAATTGGCGCAATATCTCGAAGACTACTACGCCGAGCTACTGGCGGGCGGCGCCAGTGAAGCGGAGGCGTATGAGCAAGCGCTCGCGGAATTGAGCGGCTGTGAAATGCTTCAGCGGGAGCTGCGGCGCGCGGAGCGGCAAGCCCCCCAAGAACCCATCGCGCTCGGAACCAATCGGAGGAAAAATATGATTGCAGACCTGTGGCAAGACCTGCGCTACGGCGCGCGAATGTTATTGAAGCAACCGGGCTTCACCTTGATTGCGATGCTGACGCTGGCGCTGGGCGTCGGCGCCAATACCGCCATCTTCAGTGTCGTTAATGCAGTGTTGCTGCGCCCGCTGCCATTCCGGGAAGCAGGGCAGTTGATGATGTTGGGGACGGTAGATACCCGCGAAGGCGACGGCCTCAGCAGCGTTTCCTATCCGAACTTTGTGGACTGGCGCGCGCAGAGCGGGAGTTTTGAGCGATTGGCGGCTTTCCGCGTCCGCAGCTTCACGCTCACGGGTAGCGATGAGCCGGCGCGCTTGAATGGCGTAGTCGCCTCGGCGGATTTGTTCGCGTTGCTCGGCGTTTCGCCGAGTCTGGGACGGAGCTTTCGCACGGAAGAGGACAATGCCGGCGCGTCCGTTGTGATCCTCAGTCACGGTTTGTGGCGCCGCCGCTTCAACTCCGACCCGCAGGTGATCGGGCGAAACATCACGCTCGATGATCGCAGCCTCACCGTCGTCGGCGTGGCGCCTGCCGGTTTTCAGTTTCCCATAGCAGCGGAGTCGACTGACTTGTGGACGACGATCGCTCACGACGCGACCGGCAATGATCCAATGACGGCGCAGCGCGGGTTAGGCTATCTGAGCGTGATTGGGCGGCTCAAACCCGGCGTGAGCGGCGCCCAGGCGCAAGCGGAGATGGATGGCATTGCGCGCCGCTTGGAGCGGCAATATCCCGATGACAACGCTCATCAGGGAGCGCGTCTTGTACCCGCGCTCGAACAGTTAGTGGGCGATGTGCGGAGGCCGTTGCTGATAATCTTCGGCGCGGTCGGTTGTGTCCTGTTGATTGCGTGCGCCAACGTCGCCAACTTGCTGATGGCGCGCGCGACGGCGCGGCGGCGTGAAATCGCGCTGCGCGCCGCGCTGGGGGCGAGTCGCGGGCGCGTCATCCGGCAATTGCTGACAGAGAGCGTCCTGCTTGCTCTGGCCGGGAGTCTGTGTGGCTGGCTGTTGGCGTGGGGTTGCATGGAGTCGCTGCTTTCGCTCAGCCCGGAAAACATCCCGCGATTGCAGGACGTCCGCCTGGATGGCCGCGTCTTCGGATTCACCTTGCTGGTCTCGCTCCTGACGGGAGTGATTTTCGGGCTGGCATTGATGATCGCCGAAGTCGCCATCGCCCTTGTATTGATGGCCGGCGCAGGGTTGCTGCTCAACAGCTTCTGGCGCTTGTTACAAGTCAATCCCGGCTTTGATCCGCGGCAAACGCTCACGTTCCGGCTCAATCTGCCTGATAGCAAATACTCCGACCCGCAGTCCGTCGCTTTCTTCGAACGATTGCAGGCGCGCTTACAGAATTTGCCTGGAGTACGCGGCGCAAGCGTCACTTTCGGGCTGCCCTTCAGCAAAAGCCGCATCGGAACCGAACTTGAAATTGAAGGGCTGCCCGTCGCGCGCGGCGACCGCCCACAAATTGAATGCCAGAGCGTCCTGCCTGATTACTTCCGCACATTGGGCATTCGACTGATCAAAGGGCGCGACTTCAACGCGCGCGATGATCTGAAAGCGCGCCGCGTTGCGATCATCAATGAGACGCTCGCGCGGCGCTTCTTTCCGAACGAGGACCCGATCGGCAAACGCATCCGCCCAGACATCTCGGCAGAGCCGGGCGACGCTCCGATCCGTGAAATCATCGGCGTTGTCAGCGATGTCAGGAACCGCAGCTTGACTGCGGATGTTCCGTTCGAAGTTTACATGCCGTACACGCAACTCCCCATCTCCACCGGGATGTGGATCGCGCTGCGAACCGATGCTGATCCGCGAAGCCTCATCAGCGCCGCGCGGGCCGAAGTTCAGGCGCTGGACAAGGAACTGCCCGTCTTCGAGGTCAAGACGCTCGATCAGTATTTCAGCGGAGCGGTGGCGTACCCGCGCTTCAACGCGCTCCTGCTGCTGCTCTTCGCCGGCGTAGCGTTGCTGCTGACCGCCGTCGGCTTGTACGGCGTGATCTCTTATTCCGTCACGCAGCGGACGCGCGAGATCGGCGTCCGAGTGGCCTTAGGCGCGCAAACAAGCGATGTGCTCAGGCTGGTGGTGAAACAGGGAATGACGCTGACGCTGATCGGCGTGGGCGCCGGGTTGGGAGGCGCGCTGGCGTTGACCCGCTTGCTGAAGACGCTGCTGTTCGGCGTGAGCGCGGCCGACCCGCTGACTTTCAGCATAATCGTGTTGTTGCTAACCATCGTCGCCTTTGTGGCCTGCTGGCTTCCGGCGCGCCGCGCGACGAAGGTTGATCCGCTTATTGCCTTGCGCAGTGAATAACGACGAAGAGCGGGGAGGCCACATCAGCGCCAAACCCGGGCGGAATTGAGCGGCAGTGAATTGCTGGCGCGTGAATTATGCCGCATGGAGCGGCAAAACAACTCGGAACCCGTCGCACTCGGAACGAACTGGAGGACAAATATGATTGCAGACCTGTGGCAAGACCTGCGCTTCGGCGCGCGAATATTGCGTAAACAACCCGGTTTCACGTTGATCGCCGCGCTCACGCTGGCGTTGGGCATCGGCGCGAACACGACCATCTTCAGCGTCGTCAACGCCGTGTGGCTGCGGCCCCTGCCGTACCCGGAGGCTGATCGATTGGCGCTCGTCATGCATCGGAACACGAAGCTTGGTGGAACTTCTGAGCTCACTCCGGCCAGTTATTTCGATCTACGCCAGCAGAGCAAGTCTTTCGAGCAGTTCGCCGTTTATGTTTCGCGCGATTTCAACCTGACGGGCGCGGGCGAGCCGGAACGCTTGCGCGGCCAGGTTGTTTCCGCCGCGTTCTTCCCCTTGCTCAAAGTCCCCCTTCTTGCGGGGCGCGTCTTCACTGAAGCGGATGACCGCGCCGGCGCGCCGCGTGTCGTTATGTTGAGTCACGAATTGTGGCGGCGGCGTTTCGGCGCTGAGACCAATATCATCGGTCAAACGCTCAGGCTCGACGACCAGAGCTACACGGTGGTGGGCGTGGCGCCGCCCGGCTTCAATTTCCCTGACAAAGAGACGGAGCTGTGGGCTCCGATAGCTTTCAACGCGGATGCGGCGAACCAACGCGATTCCTTCTACCTGAGCGGCATCGCGCGGCTCAGCCCTGGCGCGACGGTTGAGCAAGCGCAAAGCGAACTGGACGTCATCGCGCGCAACCTGGAGAGCGCTTTTCCGCAGAGCAACACCAATATCGTCTTCGTCGTGACGCCGTTGCAGGAAAGCCTGGTAAGCGGTTTCAAGCAGGCGTTATTCGTTCTGCTGGGCGCGGTCGCCTTTGTCCTGCTGATTGCCTGCGTGAACGTCGCCAACCTGTTGTTGGCGCGCGCGGCGGCGCGAGAGAAGGAGTTGGCTGTCCGCGCGGCCTTAGGCGCCGGACGCCGGCGATTGGCGCGGCAGTTGCTGACCGAAAGCGCGTTGCTTTCCTTAGCGGGCGGCGCGATGGGATTGCTGCTCGCGGTGTGGGGAGTGAAGGCGTTGAAGCTCATCAGTCCGGATGGGCCTGAAACGATTCCGCGGCTGGGTGAAGTCAGTTTGGATTGGCGCGTGCTGGGTTTCACGCTAGGCGTTTCCTGCCTGACCGGCGTAATCTTCGGGCTGGCTCCGGCGCTGCAAGTGTCAAAGCCGGATTTGCAACATACCCTCAAGGAAGGCGGTCGCGGTTTTGTGGGCGCGCGCGGACAGCGTTTGCGCGGACTGTTGGTGATTGCCGAAGTGGCGTTGTCGCTGGCGCTGCTCGTCGGCGCGGGCTTGCTCATTCGCAGCTTCATTCGGTTGCAGAAGGTTGATTTAGGGTTCAACCCCGAACGCTTGCTGACGCTGCGTGTCGAAATGTCGGAAAACAAAGCGCGGGATTTGACGAGCATCTCAAAATTCTATCAACAAGTGATTGATCGCGTACAAGCCCTGCCGGGAGTGGAGGCTGTAGGCGTCGCCAATGCCGCGCCGATTGTGACGCCGGGCATACGTATGCCCTTTGTCATCGAAGGCAAACCCGATCCGCCGCTGGGCCAACCGCAAGTCGTCAACAATCGTGTCGTCAGCCCCGATTACTTCCGCGCGCTGGATATTCCGCTGCTCAAGGGACGCCTGCTGTCGGCGCAAGACAACACGCAAGCGCCGCTCGTCGTGGTCATCAATCAAGCCGTGGCGCGCCGCTATTGGGGCGACGAAGACCCGGTCGGCAAACGCCTCAAGTTTGGCTTGCGCGCGTCGGACCCGTGCTGTCCCTGGCTGACGGTGGCTGGGGTGGTCGGGAGCGTTCGCCAAGTTGGTCTGGACTCAGACCCATACCCGGAGTTTTACAGGCCCTTCACGCAAGAGCATCCGAGTTGGGCCAGACCGCGCGCGCTCTTCATTCGCGCGACTGGCGATCCGCTGAGTCTGGTCGCGGCGGTGAAAAGCCAGATCTGGGCGGTGGACAAAGACCAGACGATCTGGGCCGTGCGCGCGATGGATGAGATTGTCTCCAGCTCCTTGGCGCCGCGCCGTTTCAATCTATTACTGCTCGGCGTGTTTGCGTCGTTGGCGTTGGTTCTGGCGAGTGTGGGGATTTACAGCGTCATTTCGTACGCGGTCAGCCAGCGCACGCGCGAAATCGGCGTGCGAATGGCGCTTGGCGCTCACGCGGGCGACATCATCAAAATGATCATTGGTCAGGGACTTGCGCTGACGCTCGTCGGCGTAGCCACAGGGCTGCTTGCTTCACTCGCCTTAACGCGCTGGATGGAGAGTTTGCTCTTCGGCGTGAGCGCGACTGATCCGTTGACGTTCGCAGGCGTGGCGCTCCTGCTGACGCTCGTCGCGCTGCTGGCGTGCTGGATTCCGGCGCGGCGCGCCACGCGCGTAGACCCGCTGGTCGCGTTGCGTAGTGAGTGAGCCGCGCCTGCATCAAGCAATGAAGCGGAGAAAGAGAAGCAAACGTGCCTGACTGGAAGCTAGAGATCAGACGGCGGTTGGCTGGCTCACAGCTTGCGCCGACTCGTGAGTCGGCCATCCTCGAAGAGCTCGCGCAGTACTTGGAAGACTGCTACCGCCAAACCCGGGCGGAATTGAGCGGCAGTGAATTGCTGGCGCGTGAATTATGCCGCATGGAGCGGCAAAACAACTCGGAACCCGTCGCACTCGGAACGAACTGGAGGACAAATATGATTGCAGACCTGTGGCAAGACCAGCGCTTCGGCGCGCGAATGTTGGCGAAGAAACCCGGCTTCACCTTGATTGCCGTCGTCACGCTCGCTTTAGGCATAGGCGCGAACACGGCCATCTTTAGCGCGGTGAATGCGCTGCTGCTACGTCCGTTGCCGTATGTGGAACCGGAGAGGTTGGTGTTGTTGGCGGAGAGAACGCGTGACGGCGAACGTAATGGCGTGCCGTATCCGAACTTCGCGGACTGGCGAACGCGCGCGCAATCGTTTGCGGGGATGGCAATGTCCGGCCCGGAGTCCTTCAATCTGACGGGCGTAGACAACCCCAGGCGTTTGTCTGGACGCAGGGTCAACTGGAATTTCTTCTCACTGCTCGGCGTGCGGCCGCAACTCGGACGATTGTTTACCGAAGCGGATGATCGTTACGGGGCACCGCGTACCGTCGTGATCAGTCATGGCTTCTGGGAGCGTCACTTTGGGGGCGCGGCGGACGTTATTGGCAAAGCCGTCACGCTGACCAGTGAAACTTACACCGTGGTCGGCGTGGCGCCGCCGGGTTTTGAGTACTTCGAGGCGGCGGATGTGTATGTTCCGATTGGGCTGTTTCTTGCGCCCTATTCCGGCATGGCGGATCGCGGATCCAGTTTTGGCGGTTCGTATGCCGTCGCGCGCCTGAAACCGGGGGTGACGCTCGAGCAGGCGAACAGCGAAATGGCGGCGCTCGCGCGACAACTGGCGCAGGAATATCCGAAGATCAATGAAGGCAAGAGCGCGCAGGCTGAACGCTTGCAGGACGTGATGTCAGAGAGCGTGCGGCGCTCGCTGTGGGTCTTGCTCGGCGCAGTTGGTTTCATTTTGCTGATTGCCTGCATCAACGTCGCCAATCTGTTGCTGGCGCGCGCGGCGGAACGGCAAAAAGAGCTGGCCGTGCGGCTGGCGCTCGGCGCGGGCCGCCGGCGCATCGTGCGGCAATTGCTGAGCGAAAGCTTGTTGCTGGCAGGGCTGGGCGCCGCCGGCGGGTTGCTGCTGGGGCGCTTGATGTTGGCCGGGTTGCTTAGGCTGGCGCCGCCTGAAATCCCACAGCTCAGCCGCGTCGGGCTGGACACCACCATATTGCTCTTCACGCTGGGCGTCGCCGCGCTGACCAGTTTGTTGTCTGGCCTGGCGCCCGCCTTACGCGCCTCAAAGATCGATTTACAAACCGCTCTGAAAGACGGCGGACGCCTGACGACAGGCGCTGCGCGCGAAGCAGACGGGGCGCGTTTTTTATGACGAATGCCTGGCGCGCGTGCAGGCCGTGCCGGGAGTCCGTTCCGCCGCATTGTCGCAATCGTTGCCGATAGAAGGCGCATACTGGGATTCGCTTTTTACCGCCGCCGACAAACCCACGCCCTCGCGCGCCAATTTGCCGGTATCGGATTACCTGCGGGTGAGCGCGAATTACTTCGAGACGATGGGCATTCGGCTGCTGCGCGGCCGGTGGTTCAGCCCGGCTGACACGCCGGAATCCGCGCAGGTGGCGGTCATCAACGAAACGCTGGCGCGCCGCATCTGGCCGAACGAAAACCCCATCGGCAAGCGCGTCAAACAAGGCTTTCCCGAATACAACGGCCTCTGGCGCGAAGTCATTGGCGTCGTCAGTGACATCAAGATGAACGGCGTAGATCGCGCCACTTCGATGCAAACATATGTGCTGTTTTCACAAGAACCCGGAACCACTTTAGGACTGATCGTGCGCACGCAGGGCAATCCGCTGGCTGTTGTCGCTCCTATCGAACAGGCAATTCATACGGTAGACAAAGACCTGCCCGTTTACTCGGTCTGGACGATGGATCAATTGCTCGGCAATTCGCTTGCCCAGCGCAGGCTGACGCTGGTCTTGCTGTCGAGCTTTGCGGCGCTGGCCTTGTTGTTGGCGGCAGTCGGCATCTACGGCGTGATCGCCTATACGGTCAGACAGCGCACGCGTGAGTTAGGCATTCGGCTGGCGTTGGGCGCGCAGGCGCGCGACGTGCTGCGGTTGATTCTGCGGCAAGGATTGAAGCTGACGTTGATCGGCGTCGCGCTTGGATTGACCGCCGCTTTCGCGCTGACGCGCTGGATGGAAAGTCTGTTGTTCGGGGTGCGCCCGGCCGACCCGCTGGCGTTTGGCGTGGTCGCGCTCGCGTTGCTACTGGTGGCGATTTGCGCTTGCTGGATTCCGGCGCGAAGAGCGACGCAAGTTGATCCGCTGGTCGCGCTACGCTCGGAGTGAGCCGGCTTGCGTTGAGCAATTAAGCGGAGAAGGAGAGGCAACTTGCCTGACTGGAAATCAGAGATCAGACGGCGGCTCCAGAACTTGCAGCTTGAGCCAGCGCGCGAAGCCGCCATCGTTGAGGAACTCGCGCAGTACTTGGATGACTGCTACTCAGAATTGTTGGCCGAGGGCGCGACTGAGGCGGAAGCTTATCAACGAACCCTCGCCGAATTGAGCGGGAGTGAAATCTTTGAGCGCGAACTGCGGCGCATGGAGCGGAAGGTAACGCCGGAACCAATCGTGCTCGGAACCAACCGGAGGACAAAGATGATCGCAGACCTATGGCAAGACCTGCGCTTCGGCGCGCGAACGTTACTGAAGAACCAGGGCTTCACCTTGATTGCTGTGATCACGCTGGCGCTAGGTATCGGCGTCAACGCCGCGATTTTCTCGGTCGTGGACGGCGTGTTGCTGCGCCCCTTGCCATATCAGCAGGCCGACCGACTGGCCCGAATCTGGAGCGCCAATCCAGGGACCGGGCAGCGCTACCTGGAGACTTCATACCAGGATTTCCGGCAGTTCAAGCAACAATCGCGCGCTTTCGCTGGGATGG
>WNGA01031841.1_pt1 | contig 17729 bp, 12 predicted proteins | sample 5400061 | NCBI WGS metagenome assembly WNGA01 (sample SAMN13153366, study PRJNA577476) | soil metagenome | isolation source: 100 cm soil or saprolite under grassland replicate 2 | place: USA:California | collected 2016-06-15 | reverse complement strand
GGTGCAGCGTCGCTCGCGTAGTTCGGTGGCGTCCGCCGCCAGATCCCCGGCGCTGGCGGGTACAGATCCGGCGGCGGCCCGAACCGTCCGTCGTTCAGCCGCGCTTCGAGCATTGCCCTAGCTGTTGTCTCGCCGATCGCGACCCCCGCAGCCCTCGATCCCGGTGGATCGTCGGGCAGGTTCGCTATATAAGCATCGTACACAGGCCGCCATGTCGGCAGTTGCGCCGGGAATAGACCGGGGAGATCATCAAAGCCCACGAGCACGCGGAACGCCGCCGTCGACGCGGCTGCCTCCATTGAGTCCGTCTGATTCGCATCCGGCTGCACGAGGTACGGCTGGTGGCCACGGTCGATCGCGTTGACTGCGTCATACACCGCGCCCTGCACCATCGCAAAGCTCAGCAGCGACGGATGCGGCGGTTGCCCGGCGTTCGTGACGATCGCCGTCGATGCGATCGCGTTCCAGTCGGTCACGGCGTCCGCGCGCGCGACCGGTGGCGACGCGAGTGCGACGAGCGCCAGTACTATGAGAAGTGGCAGAATTGATATTTTTGCAAAAATTTTGAAGTGAGTCAGTGGATTCATTGTTGTTCCTTTCTTTGTTGAGGCTGGATTGTTGTTGGCATGTTTGGATTTCCGTATTGGTTTTGAAATGATGTCGCCATCGATGTCATTGGACCGGCTGGAAGGCGTGCCTGAGGTCGAAGTTCGCGACCTGGCGGCCGAGGACGACGCCGGCGACGTCTGAGAAGCGGTAGTGAAATCCCGCCCAGACTCGAGCGTCGATTATCTCGCGGCGGAGGTCGTTGGCCATATCGAAGTGCCGTACCGCGTTCAAGTTCCCAGGCGGCCCGGCAGGGTCGAACCCGTGGATATCGAGGTTGATCTGGTTCGTGCCGAGGACGGTTCTGAACACTTCGGCCACCGCTGACGTAATCGAGCCGTGCGCGCTGGGGTATTCGGGGTGGTTAGGCGTGGTCATGAGCGGCCGCCAGCCCATTTGCTCGATCGTGGCCGGGTTGCCATCGTCATAACCCGGCACGGGACCGAAGCCGTCGTTTGTAACCGCGGTGGGGTCGATCACCGTGACCGGCCGCCAGAACAAGTAGTGGTACTTGGCATTAAAGGTGGCCATCAGGGAATCGGCGCCGATGAGGTTGATCATCGCTGCCAGCCGGGCAATCTCGAGCAGACCGAGACCGTGCGCGTCGGCAACTTCGCGCACGACAAGGTTGTATTGGCGGACCACGTGCGCCGACCAGAATCTCGCGATAAAAGTCTGCTCAGCGGTACGCGCGCTTCCGTTCAAGGCACCGTAAGCCTTAGTCTCGTTGAAGGCCTCGACCCACTCGAGACTCTGAAGCGAAGGCGGTGGGTCAGGCAGGTATTGGTCCAGGCTCTGGAGGATAAATGGACGCATGAATCCGACCCACGGTGTCTGCGGCGCCGCGAACGGCGGCGTGAGGCGCCACACGCCCGGCCCGGGCGGCAGCGTGGGGAAGGACGAGCTTACGTTGATCGGGGTCATTCGGCCGTCGCCGCTGCGCAGGGCGATGATGCTATTCGCAGCCGCGAGCCCGACCGCCCGACCGTCCTCCTTCGGTGGCCCGTCGGGGATCAACGCGAGCGCCTCTGCGTAGAACGCGTCCAGTCGCGGACGTACTCCCAGGCAGAACTCGCGCACGTTTGGCGGCGAGGCGGGGCACGATTCGGGCGGGAAGTAGGCCCACAGCGTTCGGTACGCGGACTCGACGACTGCCGCATCGACCGATGCCCCCGGCGGTGCCGTGATCGAAGGACCGTATGGCTCGAAACCACCCTCGATCGCCACCACAGCGTCATACTCAGCAGCGGAGACGTAAGCCATATAAACGACGCCCTCCGGCTGGAAGGTGCCCGAACCCACAACTGTGTCTTCGGCGATCTTGTTCCACTGCTGGACGGCGTTCCCCGGCGGCAGCGTAGCCGCCGCGGGCGACGCGAGCGCGACGAGCGCTGATGCGATCAGAAGTGGCAGAATTAGTACTTTTTTGAACTGGATCAGCGAATTCATTTTTGTTCCTTTCTTTGTTGAAGCTGGATTGTTGTTGGCATGTACAGCCGGAAATTCGGCCTGAGGTTACGCGGAAAGTTTGGAAATCTTTTGAAAACTCGCCTTCGCTAAAGCTTCCGGCGTGGCAGGCCGCGGATTACCCGCCACGGCGGGCAGGCTCCGGATGTCACGGATGAGAATCCGAACATCAAACCACGAATGAACACGAATTCACACGAATTAAGAAGGCAGAAACCATCTGCAAGAAATTGCTATGCATTGGTGTCTATTCGGGGTTAACACTTCCTGAATCATGTCTTGATCCGTGTTATCCGTGGTGAAGTTTAGTTAGGGCAAGCGAGGCGACGATTTCTTTGAAGCACGGATCGCAGTATGTCGGGTCCAGTCCGGGAATGGTCGCGATGACGTTTCCTGATATGGAACTTGTCCGGTGGATTGCTCCCCGCTCGGTTAGAATCTCTTCTTTAGCTGGACGTACCAGAACCGGCCTTTGATCGTGGCCAGTGATTCATCGTAGCCGTTCTGGGCAGCGCCGGCTACGAAAGGCGGGTCTTCGTCGAACACGTTCTGCATCCCAACGGAAATCGTGGTGTTATTCAACAAAGCGCCCCATCCACAGGGATTGTATTCGGCCGTGGATACAGGCATGACATTTTTCTCCTTGCCGTCCTTAATCTTGACATTTTTACCTCCATCCTTCGCAAGGCCAGGCACCTCGGCCGGGGCAGGCGGCGGCAGGTTGAACGTATAAGAGGCAATTAAATCGAGCGTAATCCACTCCCGCACTTTCCGGGCCCGCCAAGGTAAAGGCCCACTTCTCGGCGTTTGTGGCTTGGCGAATGTGGAAAAGTCTGTCGTCAGGCTCAAATTGTCATCTTCGTATTGGCCGGTGTAGTGGACTACCGCGCCAATATCCAAGCCCTGCATCCACGTATCAGGTGGGCCGTCGTAGAACAGACTGAAATTGGCGCGATTCCATGGCAGCGAGCCGGTCAGGGTGAACCCCGGTGGTATGACTTCGCCCGCGATACCAAACCGTTTTGTTTCAGGCGCAATCTGAAGCTCAGCTCGCGATAGCCAGGTACCGTTAAGCGTCGCCGTTAGTCGGCCAAAATCGCCGTGACCAAAAATCGAAGACTCGAGAGTATAGATTGCTTCGTAGTCGAGACCTTCAAAGATTGCGCCCGTAAGATTTTCGTTGGGGTCAATCACCAGGATGATTGGGCCTGGTCTGCCAGGAATCGTAGGAGGACCACGAATAACCAGACCGGGGATATTATTCTCGACAATGAATTGCGGGCCGAGGAGAGACGCGATCGATCGCATATCAATATGCCACCAATCCGCGCTGAGAGTCAGACCCTTGATCCATTTCGGGTTGTAAACGGCCCCGTAAGACCATTCATAGGCCACTTCTGGCTGTAGATTGGGGTTTCCTATAATGCGTCCCTCCGGGAACGAGACGTCCCTCAAAACCGGATCGAAAACTTGGAAGAAGCCCTGCGTGGAAGCGGGTGAAATTTCCGATAGGGTCGGAGCATGAAACGCTTCGGTGTAGCTGCCACGCAAGGTAAGGGCGCCGATATATTTTGGATCAAGCGGCTGCCAGCGAACCGAAACCTTTGGCTTCTGCGCGTTATACTGGCTGTGCACCGCGGGCTGAAACGGGAAAGCTCCAGAAGGTAAAACTGCAGACGTGTTCTGGCTGTACCACTCTTCCCGCTCGGCAAAGTCAACCTCGAAGCTGTAGAAACCGGGAACGTTCCATGTCGGACTGGTGAAGGGCACCCTCACTTCCTGGTAAACCGACCAAACATCCCGGTTCACTCGTGCGCTTCCGCCATCTGTTGAGCCGATGCTTTGAAACGTGGTGTTGAGCACGTCACGATCGCGCGTCCACCTCGGCGCGTCATACTCACCGCCGAGAGCAAATGAGACAGGCCCGGCGGGAAGGTTAAACAAGTCGCCATTGAGAGTGACATAACCAATGGGTAACTCATATTCGCCCGAGTTATGCAGGGTGACATAAACTCTGCTTCTGGCGGCCGCGGTGTTGTGGCCATTGAAATTCAGGAACGGATCAAACGCCGTAGCCGGATTCGTATCCAAGAGTGCTTCCCGTAACCCGGGCTGGCTGGCTTCGTTGACGGACAAATTCTGCCCTTCATTCCGGGAATAACGAAAACCTAGCTCCCAGTTCCACGTTTTGAAATAATCGCCAAATTCTCCCATCTGGCCACGTAGCCCAACATCAAACAACGAATCCCAGTAAGTAAACTTTTCATGTCTGGCACCGGTGTCGTTAGTACCGCGAAACTGAACCCCAGTAGTCACTGGAAGACCAGATCCATCGAAAAAAAAATTTGGAATCGTTGCATCCGCGACGGTGAAGGGATTAAACGGATTCTGGATTGGCACGCTGATGCTGAAAGGACTAAAGCCTATGTTGGTGCCCGGAATCTTGAACGGATCCGGCCCAAACGGTACCGGTGCAAGCGACGCATCGAAAAATGACCGGACAAATTTAAAGTCGGCAAACACCGTCAGGTATTTATCACACAGATCGCGCGTGAACGAACCGTAGAAGGCTTGGCGATCTGCTGGCGCTAGATCAGGTGTTACAGCCGCGAAGTTAAAAAAGAAGTAGTTGCCGCCGCCTTTATAATCAGTGCCGAACTGTGGCCGGAATTGTCTTGCATTGGGGCCGATGATACCGGGGGCACCTGGATATGCATTGGGGTTAACCGCAAACGGGATCTTATAAAATGGCGAAGTCGCCGCGTTTGGTGCTGAGTGAGGCTGCGGCGTATTCACACTGAACTGCGGAAGACCGCCCGGGCCGAAGAATACGCGTGGTAGTAAACGGAGCTCTCCAATGAAGCCAGGTGCAAACCCGCTGCGAAAATCGAATCCTCCCCAGGGAATTTGAAACGCGTTACTGGAAAGATCTCGATCACGACTAAACACGCCGCCCGTCCGTTCCCAGAAATTGGCAATGGCCACAATCTCGGTTTTATCATCTCCCGTGCCGGCTTTGATCCATGTCTCCCACTCACCCATGTCGTTGGACGCTCCCAAGTTTGTGTTCCCGTAACTGCCCCCGATTTCCAGTCCACGGAATTTGTGAACCAAAAAGAAGTTAACCACGCCGGTGATCGCATCGGAGCCGTATACCGCCGAGGCGCCATCCTTCAGAATGTCGATGTGATCGATCATGGGAAACGGAAGCAGATTAATGTCCACGCCTCCGCTTAACCCGACGGCGTTCAACGAACCGAAGGCAACACGTTTTCCGTCAACCAGCACGAGGGTTTCTTTCGGCAACAAGCCGCGCAGGTTGAATTGGACCGTGCCGTCCCCGCCGTTGCCGATGTTCAAGTTAACGGTGCTGCCTGCTCCCTGTGGAAGGAAAGTTTGCAGATCCGTTGCATTACGAATGCCGAATTTCTCGATGTCCGCCGGACGATATGTATCCACGGGATTGGGACCGGTTTCTTCCGCTGTTGGAATGTTCGAGCCGGTGACGATGACACGTTCCATTTCAGCAACCTGACCGAATACGACCGAGGGCAGTAGCAAACAAATTGCCCCTCTAGTTAGTCCAGGTCGTTTTTAGCAGACTACGGCGGCAAAGAACAAGCTTCCTTTTGCAGTCCTCTTTCCTGGACACGAATTACGCGAATTGTCACGAAAATTTCAGACCACTTACGGCAACCACTCCAGCAATTGGTGTGAATTAGTGCAATTCATGTCTTGCAATTTGTATCTCTATTTGCTGGCCGCCTTGGCTGCGGCGACGATCTTGTCGAAGCGCTTATCACCGCGCAAAGAATCCCAACACGGATTCAATAGGAGATCGCCGTATGTCGGGCCAGCCGGGATCGCCGCGACAATTTCGAGTTGCTCAAGCGCGCGCTCGCGCTCGCCGGTCCACGCGTAAACCAGCGCCAGGTTGACGACTGAGTAGGTGCGTTCGAGAGGGTCCTTGGCAATCGGCGTAAGATCAACCGCGCGCTGTGCCTCACGGATCGCCTCGTCTTTTCGGCCAAGCCCGGCATCAATCTCCGACACTGCCATCAAGTATTCGATGTCATCCTTGGGCCCCCATATCGCGTCGGTCTTCTCGCGCGCGGTTGCAAACGCCGCCCGGGCTTTCTGCTTATCACCACGCGCACGCGCAACCTGTCCCTCGGCCACGGCGGCCTCATCCGCCCACTCCCCAGGCGTGGAAGTAATCACCCGACTTGCCGCGTCGTAATCACGCAGGTAAAGGGCTGCGTCAAATCGGGGCCACCAGACCTCTCGGGCCGGACGAAAGTCGAGCGGCACTTGGTCAAGAAGAGATTGAGCCGCGACCGGATCGCCCTGCGCCAGCTTGATCCTCGCTAGCCAACACTGACTCCAAGGTTCGCCGCTCGCAGCATCCTTCGTCAGGAGTTGTTCATACTCGGAGTAGCGCCGCATCTCAAAATAAGTCATCCCGCGCCAGTATCCGGCCTCAGCGTCGCGTGGATCGAGTTCGGTTGCCTTTCGAAGATTAGCCACCGCAGAGTCCCAGCGATTTTGGTTCCTATCAATTTTGCCCGCGATCAAAAGCGCCTCAGAGTTGTTCGGCAATTTGCGGCGAGCGATCTTCAACTCGTCACGTGCCCGGTCGTAACCATTACGGTCCGTGAAGATGGCAGCGTAGAAGTAGTAGCGAGCCAGTTCCAGATGAGCCTCGCCCAAGTCCGGGCGGACGCGCAATGCGGCCTCCGCCGCTTTCTTTGCTAACTCGAAGTGCTTGGGATCGTGGGCGAGGTACAACTGCGTTTTCGCGAGAACGCAATAGGCCAAAGCAAAATTCGGATCGCGCTGCACCGCCTTTTCGAGCAGTTCCACTTTTTGGTTCGCGCTTTTTTCCCAGCCCTCCCAATTGCTCCAGACATCGATTTCCTGGGCCTTCGTATAGTAGGCATAGGCCACCAGATCGGTGGTCGGCCGTTCCGCGAGCGCGGCTTTTTCGGCAGGAGAGAGATTCGCCTTAAGTTGGTCGGCGATTTGCTGCGCGATTTCGCTCTGAATGGCGAACACGTCCGCCAGATCGCGTTCATAAGTCTGCCCCCATACGTGCCGGTCCGTGCGCGCATCGATCAACTGCGCATTGACGCGCACCCGATTACCAGCGCGCTGAACACTTCCTTCCACCAGATGCGCCACACCTAATTGCTGACCGATCTGGCGCAGGTTGCGCGCCATCCCACTCTTGTATGGCATCACACTTGTGCGGCTAATCACTTTCAGATCGGCCACTTTCGCGAGGTCACTCAGGATCTCGTCCTGCACTCCATCGGCGAAATAGGCGTTCTCTTCGTCTTTGCTGAGATTTTCAAATGGCAGCACGGCGATGGACTTATCGGTCTTATACGCGGAAACGCGAGGCAGGAGAAAGAACCCTGCGGCAGCGGAAATGGTCACTCCAGCTGCGACAAGCATGATGACGCTACGGCGACGATGCGTTCCCGGTATTGCCCTCGGTGTCGCGCGAATGCCTTGCGCGGTAATATCAAACGCCCATCCGAGAATGAGTGCCAGTGGAAATCCGATCAGTAATAACACAATCACCAAACGCAACGCCCAGTTTGGCAAGTCCCAGGCCGGAAGCGCCACGGAGGCGAGCTGTATTATGCCGGCGGCGATAATGATGTAGGCCGCGGCCACGCGATAGACCTTGCGCCGCTTCACTTCGTCGAAGAAGCCGCTCATAAAAACAGACTCGAACTCCAGTTTGCGACGAAGATCTTTCAGCGCCTCAAGCAGCTCGTGGGCACTTTGATACCGTTGCGCGCGATCTTTGCGCAGCGTTTTGCTGATGATCTGCTGAAGCTCGGCGGGAGTGCGCGCGACGTGCTTCGTGAGCGGCGGTGGCTCCATCTCAAGAATCGCAGACATCACTTCTCTTGGTGTGTCGCCAGTGAATGGCACATGCCCCGTTACCATTTCGTAAAGGACTACGCCGAGACTCCAGATATCGGTGCTTTTATCAACCTGCGCGCCGCACGCCTGTTCCGGTGACATGTAACGAACGGTTCCCAATACCGAGCCCAGACTGGTCTCAACCAACAACAGCGCTTCGTCTCTCGGTATGGTCACCGGCACTTCCTGTTCGGCAAGTTTTGCAATCCCAAAGTCGAGCACTTTCACGTATCCGTCCGGCCGGAGCATGATGTTCTCCGGTTTTATGTCGCGATGGACAATTCCCGCTTGATGGGCGGCAGCGAGCGCGCTCGCGACTTGGATCGCAACATCGACTGCTTCACTCACCTGCAAGTGTCCACGCGCGAGACGTTGACGCAGTGTCTCGCCTTCGATCAGTTCGCTGGCTATGTAATGAATTGAGTGATCCTCGCCGATCTCGTAAATCGTCAGGATATTTGGATGATTAAGCCTAACGACGGCCCGCGCTTCTTGTTGAAACCGCTTCAGGCGTCCTGCATCGCCGGTAAAGCGCGTTGGCAAGAGTTTAAGCGCAGCTTTGCGGCCCGCGATAATGTCGGTGGCCAGATAGACTTCGCCCATCCCGCCGGTGCCGATCCGTTCAGAAATTTTGTAGTGACCGATCGTGTGACCAACGATCAAATTAGCTTCCTTGTCATCTTTGTCGTCGAGTGAGGCGAGACCAGTCCGAAACAGGCACGCGCTGCAAACTCCCTCCGGCGCATCCGCGAACACTGTGGCGCCGCATTCTGGACAAACTCTGCTGGTATTGGTCATGCTGGTGTCCGGACGATTTATCGGTACTGCCCGAAATTCTTTCACAGGTTACGTTTGCAATACGGCGATGAAATGTCGCAGCTCATCCTCGACGTCATCCTGCACCGCAACCGTGTGGGCAATCTCTTCGCGCAACAACTGCCCATAGCGATGGCGCAAGCGGTGAAAGGCTTGTTTCACGGCGTTTTCGGTCATTTGCAGTTCGGCGGCTATCTCAGCCTGCGAAGGCTGGCCGGATTCTTTGGCGAGCAATTCTTTCAAGCGATCGAATAACGGCAGTTTGCCAGCAGCTTCATATTCGGCTCTGAGCCGCACGAGCACTTGCTCCAATAATGTTAATGCCCAACGACGCTCGTAAATGCGATCCGCGCTCAATTTGTGGGCCGGCTCCTGGTCGGTGCGCTCGCGCGCGAGCAAATCTTCCAGTGAAACCAGAGGCCGACCTTCGCCTCGTTTGACGGTCAGTTCGCGATGGCGCGCCTTGGACAGAAAATTCTTGATCGACGCCAGTAGATAAGAACGCAACCGTCCCCTTTCCTGCCTCACCGTTTCGAGGTCCCGCCGTTCGAGCAGCCGCGCAAAAAAAGCTTGAGTGAGATCTTGCGAATCCTCCGGCTTATAGCCTTCGCGTCTGACGAACCCGTAAAGTGGCCACCAATAGGTTCGGCAAAGCTTTTCGAGCGCCGCCTCAGCCAGTGCTTTGACCAGTCGCGCTCCCCGGTGCTCCGTTAGCTACCGCAGGCACGATACGACTTAAGTAAAAAGTCGTAGAGAAATCAAGCCTGAAGATGGTTCACAAGAAGCGACGGCTTCGGTAGCCGTCCACAATGGTGGTTGGGAAACCGTCACTCCTTGCTGGTCCCGCACGTGACCATGTCAGTCTCAAATTCTTTGTGTCCTTCGGGTGCTTCGTGGTTAATTCCCTTTGTCATTCCGAGCGAAGTCGAAGAATCTCTGGACCCAATGCCTGACGAACGAAAAACTCTGGAGGAACGCACACAAATGACGGATCTCGAACGTCTCCGTCATTCCGCGTCACACGTCCTCGCGACCGCTATTCTAAAAATCTGGCCGGAAGCACAGTTCGCCGCGGGGCCGCCGGTGGAGAACGGCTTTTATTATGACGTGGATCTTCCTCACCGTATTTCGCCCGATGATTTCGAAAAGATCGAAGCCGAGATGAAAAACGAAATCAAAGCAAACCATCCGTTCGAAAAAATCGAGGTTTCGCGAGACGAAGCGCTCGAACTCGGAAAGCTAGGCCGGCTTGCGGGTCTGGGGGAACGAGCCGAGCCCAGCAAATACAAACTCGACATCATCGAAAACATTCCTGCCGATGAAAAGATCTCGCTCTATCGCAACGGCGATTTCATCGATCTCTGCGCAGGCCCACACGTGATGCGCACGGGAAACATCGGCGCATTCAAGCTGACCACTGTTGCCAGCGCGTACTACAAAGGCGACGAAAAGAATCCGCAATTACAGCGCGTTTACGGCACCGCGTTCAAAACCAAAAAAGAGCTCGATAATTACTTCGCTATGCTGGAGGAAGCGAAGAAACGCGACCATCGGAAGCTTGGCCGCGAACTGGAGCTATTCGTTTTCGATGACGACGTGGGCCCGGGTTTGCCAATGTTTCTGCCGCGCGGCGCAGTGATCGCCGAGGAACTGGAGAAGCTCGCAAAAGAAACTGAATTCGCCGCCGGTTATCAGCGCGTCCGCACCCCGCACATCGCACGCGAAAGCCTGTACAAAAAAAGCGGTCACCTACCCTACTATGCCGAATCGATGTTCCCACCGATGGAACTCGCAGGAGACGTTGAATCGTTAAATCGAGATCCGTTACATCGGGGAGCTTCCGATTCAACGATTCACGATTCACGAATCACGACGAAGTACTACCTCAAAGCCATGAACTGCCCGCATCATCACAAGCTGTTCGCGTCGGTTCCGCGCAGCTATCGCGATCTGCCGCTGCGACTGGCGGAATATGGGACGTGTTATCGCTACGAGAAGAGCGGCGAGTTGTTCGGGCTGATGCGAGTGCGGTCGCTGCAGATGAATGATGCCCACCTTTACATGACGCCAGAGCAGTTTGAAGCCGAGTTCAACGCGGTGAATGAAATGTATCTAAACTATTTCAAGCTGTTTGGGATCGATAAATATCTGATGCGTTTCTCGACGCACGATCCCGCGAAACTTGGACAAAAATTTGTCGATGAACCGGAGCTCTGGAAAAAGACTGAGGAAATGACGCGCAACGTGTTAAAGAATTCCGGAATCAACTACGTAGAAGTGCCGAACGAAGCGGCCTTTTACGGTCCGAAGATCGACGTGCAAGCGTGGAGCGTAATCGGACGCGAGTTCTCGATCGCGACAAACCAGGTCGATTTCGCGCAACCGCGCAACTTTGATCTTCGCTATAAGGACCGCGACAACGTCGACAAGATCCCGATCTGCATCCATCGCGCGCCGCTGGGCACTCACGAACGGTTTATCGGATTTTTGATCGAGCATTACGCCGGCAATTTCCCGCTCTGGTTGTCTCCGGAACAGGTGCGCATCCTCACCATCGGCGACGAACCGAAGTTAATGGATTACGCACGATCGATTCTGAACGAACTGCGTGCTCATCAAGTCCGCGCCGAAATTGATGACAGCACCGACAAGATCAACGGCAAAATCCAGCGCGCCGAGCAAATGAAAGTGCACAGCATGTTTGTCATCGGAAAGCGCGACATGGAAGCCAACGCCGTGAGCGTGCGCGTCCACGGCAAAGGCAATCTCGGCGCCAAGCCGCGCGCCGAGGCGATCGCGGAAATTTTATTGTCAATCAAAGAACGACGGCCATAACGAAACTGAAGGCGACGCCGCTCCTTCTTCGCCGCGGGAACGATCGACATGCACAACTTCGCGCCCTCATCGCGATCCTTGATCGAGTCGCGCTGTGCTTCGCGCACAACAGGGATGCAGTCTTTCTCGGTGTGCACCCCGAATGGAAGGATGCAGCGGATTTCATCGCCAGCTTCTCGGTCGGGCAGGGAAGTTATGACTTCTTTTTTGCAGGACTCTTTGGCGGCGCAGCGCCGTGAAAGATCTGTGGGTATTTCCTTTTCAGTTCAGCCTTTTCATTTTCGGTCCTGCCTTGCAGCAGCATGGCGCGGATGGCGTTCACGCGAGCGGGTGAGAACTCTTTTAGCAGGATTGAAACAGCGTCGTCGTGATCGAGCATTTTCTCCAAGTTTTTGGCGTGCTCCGCACCGGACTGCCCAGTGAGGTCGAGCGATAACATCAGACGCCGCGTGTCAGGGGAATCGCGGTCGCACTGCGTCCCTTTTACCACTCGCATGTAGTGTAGCCCCATCAATGGCAACAGCATCGCGGACTCCGTGATCGGCTTTGGCACTGTCTCCACGAAGTCGTTTGCCACATAGCCTTGATTGCCCGCGGCATCTTGGATGATGTAGTCGCCATCTTTCTCGCCGGTGATCGCAAAATATTCCCCTCCATGGAGTTTGAATGGTTTTTGACCCGTGGGAACGCCCGTGACGAGCAGGGATCCACCAACGTTTTCATCCACCAGGCGACCGCAGGCATTTGCTTTTGTTAGGACTTGCTTGAAGTCGATAAGCTTGCCTCGCCGGATGGCGGATGATTTAGAAGGTTTGACGGTGCCGCGCTCCGCAGCGGAAAACGATTTTTCTGCTTCGGCAATCTGCCAAGCGCTCACGAATTTTTTGATGTCAATGATAGAACCCTCGTGAACTTCGCCCGCCCCGCCATCAAACTCACCAAATGCGAACACCGCCCGCAACGCGGGAAGGTAGCCTGATTCGGCGTCTTTCACGAGCACATAGTAATAAACACCCAGGGATTCGGCGCTCGGGTCCATCTCACCACTTGAAAAGGCCGATGGGAATTTGTGAACGAGCCGTCGGGGAACTCTCCCTTTATTAGAACAGCCGTCTTCGACCACGTAGTCATCTCCTTTCTCGCCAACGACCCAGAACCGTTCCAAGGCATACAAGCGGAATGGCTGTCGACCTTCCTCGACATCGTTGACCAAATAGGACGACTCAGGCTGCTCGTCCGCGAGTCGCGCCTCAACCCTGTCTTCTTGGTCGCCATAGCCGTAGGTGCCGGGAATCTTCGTGGCATCGGCTATCTCCGTCTTGCGCAAGTCCCGAATCTTGATGACAAAACTAAACCGAGCATCGAGTTCGGCCGGAGGCTGGTCTTTAGAGAGTACGACCGAGTCTATACGCTCTGCGATCATCTTAACCGCAGTCGCATCCACCCATTCCAGAGCCGTGAAACCTTCATAGACAAGCTTCCGAGGAGTGCCTTCCGGCATCCCGAGCGCTTTCAACTGTGCCGCCTGTTCCTCCGCGATCCGCTTGAGAATGGCATCCCGTGGCCATAAGACCTCGACAAACGTCTCTCCATCCCATTCGTAGAGCGTCGTTGTCCACGTCCGCGGTCCTGTTTGAAAACTCAAGGCAATATGCTTCGAGTCTCGTGACCAAGCCTGGGGTTGCCGCCGCAGATGAATGGGCGTCAGCGCTTCTTTCGGTGACGGCAGGACGACTCGCTTTGAAGAGATTTCGACGACTTCAATCGCGGAAACGGCATCCGTATTCGATTCTTCGGTTTTTGTAGCGCCCGCGAAGGAGTCTCGAAATCCGAAACGTCCGTCCAGCGATTCGTCATAAATTTGATTATCCGGATTGGCGGCATTCGCGATGGCCGCAACTGCGCACACTGTCAAGACGAACAGGGATTGGTTCAAACGATTGAACGAGCAACGGGAGACATTCTTGGAATTGTTCATAAAGGGATGTGTTTTCTTTGCGTTCAATTTACGTGATTGATGCCTTTATTCAGCAGGGAAGCCGGAGGCCTTACGCTTTTGGCAAGTTCGAGGCGATAGGCGGACGCGCTTTGTGCCAGTCTGTGCTTTGCTCGTAGGCCTGCGCGACTTGCAAAATGCGGGCTTCATCCAGCGGTTTGCCTAACAACTGCAAACCGATTGGCAGACGATGGCGGTTCAGCTCGGCGAAACCGCATGGGATGCTGATTCCGCAAATGCCAGCCAGGTTGGCTGCAATCGTGAAAATGTCTGCGAGATACATTTGCAACGGATCCGCAACGCGTTCGCCTAGCGTGAATGCCGCTACGGGCGAAGTCGGCGAGATCAATGCATCGACGTTTTCGAAAACCCTCGCGAAATCGCGGCGAATCAGTTCACGCACTTTTTGCGCGCGCAAGTAATAGGCGTCGTAATAACCGGAGCTCAAAACGTAAGTGCCAAGAATAATGCGCCGTTTCACTTCCGGTCCGAAACCTTCCTCACGCGTGCGGCCATAAAGATCGAGCACGTCTTTAGGATTTTCAGCACGATACCCTGTAATAAGCCGCGACCGCGTATTCAGTGCTGGGCAACGAAACCTCAACAATCTCCGCTCCCAGCGAATTGAGCTGTTTCACCGCGGCATCGATTGCCGCTCGCACTTGCGGATCGATCCCTTCGATCATGTATTCCTTGGGCACGCCCAACCGGACGCCGCGCAAATCATTTCCCAAGCTCGTCACGTAGTTCGGCACGGGCTCGTTGAGCGATGTGGAGTCTTGCGGGTCATGCCCCGCGATAGCGTTCATGATCAGCGCGGCGTCGCGCACGGTCTTTGTTACCGGTCCAATTTGGTCGAGCGATGACGCAAACGCGACGAGACCGAAGCGAGAAACCCGGCCGTAGGTTGGCTTGAACCCGATCACACCGCATAGCGCAGCCGGTTGCCGAATCGAACCGCCAGTGTCGGACCCGAGCGCGCCGAAGGCTTCATCTGCGGCAACGGCTGCTGCCGATCCGCCACTGGATCCTCCCGGCACGCGCGACGGGTCCCACGGATTGCGCGTCGATTTGAGCGCGGAATTTTCCGTGGACGAGCCCATGGCGAACTCGTCCAGGTTGGTTTTGCCGAATGGAATTGCGCCCGCTGCGCGCAATTTTTGAATCACTGTGGCGTCGTACGGCGCGCGATAGCCGTTCAAGATTTTCGACGCGCACGTGCACGGCTGGCCCATCACGTTGATGATGTCTTTGATCGCAATCGGAATGCCGCCGAGAGGAAGATCGACGTTGGCATGCTCCGCCTCTTTTATCGCAGCTTCGATGTCGAGCGAAAGATACGCGCCGATGTTCCCATCGACCGCTTCAATGCGCGCTCGCAAAGCATCGATTACTTCGCGCGACGATATTTCGCGGCGACGCAACAGAGATTGCAGATCGGCGATGCTCACCGCCGTCAACTCGTTCCCGATCATTCCACCACTTTCGGGACGACAAAAAGACCGTTTGCCTGCCGGGGCGCGTTACTCAACGCCTGTTCTGCTGTGAACCAGTCGCGCGGCGCATCCTCGCGGAACACGTTAAAAACCGGTAGCCCATGCGCGGCTGCGTCAACGCCAGTGACGTCCAGCTGCCGAAGTTTTTCGACGTACTCCAACACGTCATCGAGTTGCTTCTGGAAGATTTTCGCCTCGTCTTCTGTCAGATTGATCCGCGCCAGCCTTGCGACGTACGCGACATCGAGATCTGAATTTTCACCCATGTCAGGCAATCAGGAATGCAAATGGCTGATGAGCCACATGACCGCGACTCCCAACGCAACTAAAAGAATCAGAAAGACGATCTGCCCGTGCCGTCGCTCTTTGCGCAAGGGACGATGCCGCTGGCGCCTTCGATCAGTGTCAAACACCTGCGGAGCTTCCATTGCGATTGAGACGTGAAATCGCTTTTCGACAACATTGTTGGTTGCGCTGCGGTCCGGCTCTCGCGGCGAAGATTTGTTCTGCGCAGGCGCCCGCGATTGTGTGACGATGCGCTCCAGGCTTTCGACTTTCTCGCGCAACTGCGCCTCTTGTTGCGCTATTTCTTGTTGCTTGCGGTGAAGCGGCGGGGCCGGTTTGCGCGAACGCCGAAACATCGCCATCACCGGCTGGCCAGCCAGGCAAAAACGGCGATGGCAATGGCGCCAAAGATGATCAGCGGCAAAGTAAGCGCGAGACCGATCTGCAACCACTCGGAAAATGAGCGTCCATCGGTGTTTTCGTAAACGCCCGGAGCGGTATCCGGCAGCGACTGCTCGCCATTACCACCGCCGGCTGCCTGCAACCGGCTGCGGTGTTCGTTGTACTCCGTGCGGGCATCGTCCACCGTGCTCAACGCCCGGCTCAGTTCCTTGTGCAACTCCGATGGATTCCAGTTCCTCGGATCGATCGCTTCGACCAATTCCAAATGTTGGGCGAAACTTTCGCGAGCCACGCGGATTTGCTCGAGCCTGCTTTGGGCGTTGTACGCTTCGCGTTCGAGCACAACCAGCGCGCGCGTCAGTTTATCCGTCATTTCCCCCCGGCCCTGTTCCAATTCGTCCTGGCGCCGGCTCAGCTCTTCCAGTTCGCGCTTTTGCTTCTCGATCTGCTCCTGCTGGCGCTTGAGTTGGAGCAGTTGCTCCTGTGCTTTTTGCACCTGATTATCCAGATGCTCGGCAGACGGCTCTTCCTCGGTTAAGTGGAGCATTTGTTCAAGCGGTCGAGGGTTTTCTGCCATGACAATCGCGTTGCCGTCCAGGTTCGTCGTAGCGGACATTGGCTTCGCCGCGTTAAATCGTCAAACCGTTAAATCGTTAAATCGTTAAATCGCTATGTAGCCGCCTCGCTGTGTCGAGGCGTCCGTTTCTACCGCCCGGGCATCATCTCGAGAAGAAAACCTCTGAAATATTCGGTTTCAGGAATGGTCGGCAGAACCGGGTGATCCGGCGCCTGATCGAAACGTCGTAAGCGTCGCGCGGAGCGACGCGCGTCCACAAGCGCATCGGAGATTGTTTCCAAAAGTGTTGCATCATTCACGTGATGCGAGCAGGAGAACGTCGCCAGCAAGCCATCTTTCGATAAGAGCTTGAAGCGGCCAGAGAAAACCGCAAACTCAAACGCCAACAACACCTCGCCTTTGTAGCTTAATCCCAAAGGCAAACAGGTCATTCACGCTGAACCAAAATAATAGCAATTTAAAGTGCTTAAAGCTTCATGTTAGATTCTGTACCTAGCGCCAGCAGCACACATCAACGCCGAACGTGGTTGGATGTCGTTTACTCAAACCTGAGCTCGCGGCATCTGTCACGGGGCGAACGTCTCGTTTTGGGAGTGATATGTCTCTGTTCGTTGATCCTGTTTGTTGCTCTTCAACACGGGCGAGTATTTCTCGGAGACGAAATCGGGACGCTGAGGTATTTGAAACAAACGCCAACCTATATTTTGACGCATTTTCGGCCGTGGTTGACGATGAATTATTTCATCTTATTCGAGAAAGGAGTCGCCTCGCTTTGTGGGGCAACAGATTGGCGATTGACTCTCTTACCGATAGGAGCAGCCATCGCAGTAATTCCGCTAACTTCCTCGCTGGCGCTTAAGTTGACCGGTTCAGCGCGCACCGCCCTGCTCGCTGCCAGCCTGGCGGCGTTCAACCCTTACCTGGTCATGGTTGGTCCGACGATTCGCGCCTATTCACTCCTGACCGCATTCAGTCTCCTGGCAATCAATGAATTTTTTCATTGGAGACAGTGGCCGGGCTGGTGGAACGGCGTGCGATGTGCTGCTGCAGTGCTCCTCTTGCTACTCGCACATATGAACGGCATTTACATAATCGCATTTCTGGTCTTATTGCTGATCGTTCAAAGCCTTTCGGGTATCAGAAGGTTTCTCTGGGAGTCCAGGACTCTGTTGATTCCCTTGGGCGGAGTGGCGATAATCGCCGGTTTAGCGTACTGGCGCCTGCTGCCGGAGCTCGCCCAGGATACTAGGAAATGGGCGTTCGATACGCCGCCAACGAGCATGGGATATGTTCCGCCGGTATTTATCACATA
>WNGA01009089.1_pt1 | contig 17730 bp, 12 predicted proteins | sample 5400061 | NCBI WGS metagenome assembly WNGA01 (sample SAMN13153366, study PRJNA577476) | soil metagenome | isolation source: 100 cm soil or saprolite under grassland replicate 2 | place: USA:California | collected 2016-06-15 | reverse complement strand
CGAGACGCTCGAGCTCGCTCCCGGCGTACGCCGGTCCGGCCTGCGCGGCGGCCTGCTCTCCTGGGACGGCCAGCTCGAGGACGACGCCCGCCTGGTCACCTGCCTGGCCCGGACCGCCGCCGCTCACGGGGCCGTGGTCCGCACCCGCGCGCGGGTGCTGTCGGCGACCGGCACGTCGGCGACCCTGCGCGACGAGCTCACCGGCGCGACCGTCGACGTGACGGCTCGGACCGTGATCAGTGCGGCCGGGGTCTGGGCCGGCTCGCTCGCGCCCGAGCTGCGACTGCGGCCCAGCCGCGGCACCCACCTGGTGCTGCGCACGGACGCTATCCCGGAGCTCCGGGTCGCCCTGACGATCCCCGTGCCCGGTGAGTCGAACCGGTTCCTGCTGGTGCTTCCCCAACCCGACGGCACCATCTACGTCGGCCTCACCGACGAGCCGGTCGAGGGCCCGATCCCCGACGTACCCACTCCATCCGAGGCCGAGATCGGCTTCCTGCTCGACGTGGTCGGCTCGGCGCTGGACCGGCCGCTGCGGCGTACCGATGTCGCCGGCGCGTACGCCGGCCTCCGCCCCCTCCTCGACACCGGCGACGGCCGGACCGCGGACCTCTCCCGCAGCCACGCCGTACTCACCTCGCCGACCGGCTCCGCCACTGGTCTGGTCACCGTCGTCGGCGGCAAGCTGACGACCTACCGCCGGATGGCCCAGGACGCCGTCGACGCCGCCCTGGTCGCCGCCGGCCTGCCCGCCCGGCCCTGCGTCACCGCCCGCCTGCCGCTCTTGGGCGCCGCCTCACGGTCGGCGCTCGCGGGCCTGATCCCCGCCGACCGCGAGGCCGCCCTCCCCGCTGCCGAACGCGCCCTGTCGCTGGCCGGCCACCCGCAGCCGCACCCTCGATAGTCGGCCAGAGCCCAGCACCGATGAGCCAGCACCGATGAGTTTGGGCCTCGACTCCGGTCAACACATCTGGGCACACTGAAGACCGACCCAGGGGAGGCCACCCGATGAGCAGCGACACCGCCGCCCAGACCGCGGCAGGGACCACCAGCAGCACCGCCGTCGTACCCGACTCAGACCTGCCCGATGCGGACCAGTTCCCGGAGATGGCCCAGCAGTACCGCCGCGAGCTGCTGGCGCACTGCTACCGGATGACCGGCTCCTACTACGAAGCCGAAGACCTGGTCCAGGAGACCTACCTGCGCGCGTGGCGGTCGTACGACGGGTTCGAGGGCCGGTCCTCGGTCCGCACCTGGCTCTACCGGATCGCCACCAACGTCTGCCTGACCAACCTCGAGGGCAAGGACCGCCGGCCGCTGCCCACCGGCCTCGGCACCGTCGACGCCCGCGCCGGCGACGAGCTGGTCGAGGACCAGGAGATTCCGTGGTTGGAGCCGGTCCCGGACGCCGCGGTCGTGGTCGCCGAGCGCGACACCATCCGGCTCGCGTTCGTGGCCGCGCTGCAGCACCTGCCGGCCCGCCAGCGGGCGGTGCTGATCCTGCGCGACGTGCTCCGCTGGAAGGCGAGCGAGGTGGCCGAGGCCCTCGAGACCTCCGTGGCCGCCGTCAACTCCGCGCTGCAGCGGGCGCACGCCCAGCTCCACGGCAAGCAGCTCACCGAGGACACCGTCTCCAACGACCTGACGCCCGACCAGGAGAAGCTGCTCGAGCGGTACGTCGACGCCTTCTGGCGCAAGGACATCACCACCATCGTCTCGATGCTGACCCAGGAAGCGGTGTGGGAGATGCCGCCGTTCACCGGTTGGTACCGCGGCGCAGAGAACATCGGCGAGCTGATCGACACCCAGTGCCCCGGTGGCGTCAACGACATGCCGATGGTCGCCACCTGGGCCAACGGGCAGCCGGCGTTCGGGCTCTACATGCGCACCCGCAAGGGCGACTTCGTGCCGTTCCACCTCCAGGTACTCACCCTGGACGGCGACCGGGTCAGCCATGTCGGCGCGTTCTTCGACCCACGGCTGTTCGAGACCTTCGGCCTGCCCGCCCGACTCCCGGGCGACTACGTCACGACCGGCTGACCCATGACGGCCACCGTCCCCACCGCCGTCGAGCTGCTCGAGCGGGCGGTGGGCTACACCCGACTCCGGCTCGACGACGTGACCCCCGGGGCGCTCGCCAACCCGACTCCCTGCCGCGACTGGGACCTCGGCCAGCTGCTCGACCACATGGACGACGCCCTCGACGCCTTCACCGAGGCCAGCACCGGCCGGGTCCGGCTCGCGCCGACGCCGGTCGCCGGCGACGTACTCGAGCGGCTGCGCACCAAGGCCTGCGACCTGCTCTCCGCCTGGGCCGCGCCGTACGTCGATGCCGGGGTTCAGGTGGCTGACCGGACCATGCCGACCGACCTGCTCCTCGGTGCGGGCGCGCTCGAGATCGCGGTACACGGCTGGGACGTCGGCCAGGCCACCGGCCACCCAGCGCCGATCCCGGTCGAGCTGGCCCGCGAGCTGCTGCCATTGGCCCGGCTGTTGGTGAGCGACGCGGACCGGCCGAGCCGGTTCGGGCCCGCGCTACCCCAGACCCCCCTGGCCCGTTCGGACCAGATGCTCCTAGGTCTTCTGGGGCGGTTCGGCTGACCCGCTTGGGCCCAATCTCGCACCCCTGCCCCGGCCGCCGCGAACAGGATGGTTCGTTGTTGCTATTGCCTCTAGTTCGTGACTGTCAAAACCGGACAAAAGGGATGGACTGCCCCCCGGGGTGGTCCCTAGCCTGAGCAGCATGGTGGGGGCTCCTGTAATAGAGCGCGACACGGAGATCACCGTTCTGGGGGGGCTGCTTTCGCGTGCCGTAGCCGGCCGCGGCAGCTTGGTAACGATTGAAGGTCAAGCGGGCATTGGCAAGACCTGGTTGCTGTCGCAGATACGGCACCGGGCCTCAAGCGCGGGCTGGCGGATCCTGGACTCACGGTGTACGCCGCAGAGCGGGTCCATCGAGTTCGGTCTGTTCCGTGACTGGTTCGGCACCCTGGCCCATCGGGCCGGCGCCGACGGCAACACGTTCAGCGGTCCCGGCCGGGTGCTGGTCGCCCTCGGCAACGGGTCGGGCAACGGGCCGGGCGAGGGCGCCCAGCACAGCGTCGGCGACGTCGCGTACGGCGCCCGCTGGGCCCTCGAGGACCTCACCGCCGACCAACCCACGCTGCTCCTCGCCGACGACGTCCAGTGGGCCGACCGGCAGTCGCTCCAGGCGCTCGACCTGCTCGTCAACCCGCTGCGCCAACTGCCCTGCCTGATCGTCTGGGCGGTGCGCTCGGGTGAGCCGATCCGCGCCGCCGACGACCTCGGCCGGCTCATCACCTCAAGCACGGTCGTCACCCCGCGTACTTGGACCCGCCGCGCGGTCGCCGGCCGAGTCTCCGCGGCGTACCCGGGCTCGGGAGAGGTCGAACGCCGCCGATTGACCGACGAGGTGTACGCCGCGTCCGGCGGCGTCCCGTTCTACGTCGAGTCGCTGCTCGCCGACCCCGACCCGTCCATCGAGCCCTCGGACGGGCAGGCCCGCCAGGTCTCCGACGCCGTCGCCGGCTCGGTCGCGGACCGCCTCGGCCGCCTGGGGAGTACGGCGGTCGCCACCGCCACCTCCGCCTGTGTACTCGAGGGCTGGGCCACCGTCTCCACGATCGCAGTCCTCACCAACCAGCCCTCCGACGTCGTCGCCGAGGACGTCTCCGCGCTCGTCGCCGCCCGTATCCTGGCTCACCAGCGCAACGGAGTCGTGCGCCCGGCGTATCCCATCGTGGCCAACGTGCTCCTGTCCCGCATGAGCGTCACCGATGAGTCGAAGCTCCATCGCGCCGCGGCCGCCGTACTCATCGAACGTGGCGCACCCCGCGCGGAGATCGCCGAACATCTGCTGCTCACCCTGCCCGGCAACGACCCCGAGGTCCGGGCCCGACTCCGCGAGGCCGGCGATCTGGCGCTGCGATCGGGCAGCGCCGAGACCGCGCTGAAGTACCTCGACCGGGCGCTCGCCGAGGGTCCCATCGGCGTCGACCAGATCGGGCTGCTCGCCGCCGCCGCCCGCGCCGAGTCGCTCCAGGGCGACCTCGACGCCGCGCTGCTCAACTGGGAGCGCGCCTGGGAGCTCGCCGACGACGACGAGACCCGCAGCCGCCTGCGCGCCGAGGCCGGTGACGCGCTCGTGCTCGCCGGCCGCCACCAGGACGCCGAGGGCGTGTACGGCGCTCCCGACGACTCCGAGACCGTCGGCGGCCGTCCGGTTGAGCGCGGCCGCCGTACTCCTGACCTTCGAGTGCCGCGACGGCGAGCTCGCCCGCGACCTGGCCATCCGGGCCGTCGACGGGGGCGCGCTGCTTCTCGATGAGACCGCCGAGGGGTCCGCGCTCTACCTCACCTCGGGGGTGCTGGGCTGGTGCTCGGCGTTCGCCGAGGCGGAGGCGCTGCTCACCTCGGCGATGGACGAGGCCCGCTCCCGCAACTCGATGATGGCGCTCGCCAGCGCGGCCGCGTGCCGAGGCGGCGTACGCATGCGGATGGGCATGGTCACCGAGGCGCTGGCCGACCTGGAGGTCGCGCTCGCGCAGCGCTCCCAGGGCTGGAGCGCCTACCTGGCCGGCGTCCTGGCGTCGCTGGTCGAGGGCCGGATCGCCCGCGGCGAGCTGGACCGGGCGACGTCGTACCGCGACGACCTGGAGGAGCTCTCGCACGTGCCGGGGATGACGGCCGCGCAGGCGACCTACGCGCTGGCCGACCTGGCCGCCGTACAGGCCGACCACGAGCGGGCCGCCGCGCTCTACGCGCGGGTCGGCCGGCTGGTCGAAGGCCGGATGGACAACCCCGCGATCATGCCGTGGCGGGCCGGCGAGGCGCTGGCCCGGATCCGGCTGGGCGAGCCGCGGCTCGCGGTCGAGCTGGCCCAGACCAACATGGACCGGGCCCGCGCGTTCGGAGCGCCGTACGCCGTCGCTCAGGCGCTGCGCACGCTGGCGGCCGTCGACGCGACCGCCGACCGGGTCGGACTGCTCCGCGAGGCGCTCGCCGTACTCGGCCGGGTGCCCGCACCGCGACTCGAAGCCCAGGTGGCCACCGACCTGGCCGGCATGCTGCTGCTCACGCACGGGATGACCGACATCATCGAGCCGGTGGCGCTGCTGCGCCGAGCCGAGTCGTACGCCGCCTTCCAGGAGCTGCGTCCGCTCAGCGACCGGGTGCACCGCCTTCTCGAACGGATCGGAGAACCCGTGAAGCGTTCCACCACCGAGAGCCTCAGCTCCCTCACCGTCTCCGAGCGCCGGGTCGCCGAGCTCGCCGCGTCGGGCCTGTCCAACCGGCAGATCGCGCAGCATCTCTTCGTGACGATCAAGGCAGTCGAGTGGCACCTGTCCAACGTCTACCGCAAGCTCGGCATCCGGTCCCGAACCCGCCTCCCCGCCCTCCTCAACGTGCCCGTCCCCCGTTCCCCCGCGGCGTACGAGAAGGCTCGCCTCGGCAGCTCCTAACCCGTGCTGAAGTGGCGAAATGGACGGCGCCGGGGTCAGGCAGCCCGCGACCGGGCCAGCTCCCGCAACCTCTCGAGCCGGACGGCCGTCCCCTCGTCCGCCGGCGTGTACGTCGTCAGCTTCAGCCCGCTCCCCGGGCTGAGCCAGAAGTGCGTGTAGTCGAGGTGCAGCATCCCGAGCTCGGGGTGCAGGTAGTGCTTCGTGCGGGCCTCCGGCCCCTCCACGTCGTGCCGCGCCCAGATCGCCGCGAACTCCGGCGACACAGCCGTCAGCCGCTCGACCAGGCCGGTCCAGGCGGGTTCGCCCATGTGGTCGGCCATCGCCCCGCGGAACTGCGCCACCAGCCGCGGCGCGCCCTCCGCCCACTCGGGATGCCGGTCCCGCCACCGCGGGTTGGTGAAGAGCTGCCACAGCACGTTGCGCTCCGCGAGGGGCAGGTCGGCCAGCGGTCCCCAGAGCTCGTCGAAGAGGTCGTTCCAGCCCAGGATGTCGCGCCGAGCGTTGGTGATGGCGGCCGGGTAGGGCACTGAGGCAAGCACCGTCCGCGCGGTCTCGGGTACGGCGTGGCAGATCTTCTCCACCTCGGCCAACGGGCTCCCGGCCAGCGTGAAGAGATGTGACCGCTCCTGACCGTCGAGCATCAGCGTGCGCGCGACGGCGTCCAGGACATGCGGCGACGCGTTGATGTCGCGGCCCTGCTCGAGCCACGTGTACCAGGTGATCCCGACCCCGGCGAGCTGCGCGACCTCCTCGCGCCGGAGCCCCGGCGTACGCCGCCGGCCGTACGTCGGCAGCCCGACCTGCTCGGGCGTCACCCGCTCGCGACGGCTGCGCAGGAAGGCGGCCAGCTCCTTGCGACGCAGACTGTCGGTGCCCTCTGCTGTACTGGATGCTCTGCTGGTTGTGGCAGTGCGGACCGGGGTGTTAGCGGTGGCCATGACTACCATGATGGCGCCCCAGGGACCCTGTTACCAGTTGGTGGTAGTACCAGGATAACTACGCTCCTGGTACCCCCTTCGCGGGGCCGCCACGCTGGCTCACATGACCTCGACGACCATCCCGTCCGCCCCTCAGGGCGGGGCCACCGCGCGACCCGCGGCCGGCCCCACTGTTCTGTCTAATCTCGCCCTCGCCACCCTGCTGCTGGGCGCCTTCCTCTCCATCGCCGACTTCTTCATCGTCAACGTCGCCCTTACCGACATCCAGGCGCGACTGCACCCCTCGACCGCCACGCTCGAGATGGTGATCACCGGGTACGGCGTGCCCTACGCACTGCTCCTCGTGGCCGGCGGCCGGCTCGGGGACGCCCTCGGGCGCAAGCGGCTGTTCATGGCCGGCATGACGGCGTTCACGATCGCCTCGGTGGCCTGCGGGCTGGCGCCGACGGCCGGCGTACTCGTCGCGACCCGGGTCGTGCAGGGCGCCTCCGCCGCGATGATGGTGCCGCAGGTGCTCGCGAGCATCCAGGCGACCACGACCGGCGAGCGCCGGCTGCGGGCGCTCGGGTGGTTCGGCGCGACCGCGGGTCTGGCCGCCGTCGTCGGCCAGGTGGTCGGCGGCTGGCTCGTGTCGGCCGACCTGGGCGGCTCAGGCTGGCGGCCGATCTTCCTGGTCAATCTGCCGATCGGCCTGCTCGGGCTGGTGCTCGCGCGGCGTAGCGTCCCGGACACCCGCTCCGACAACCCGGCCCGGCACGACTGGGCCGGCACCGCTCTCCTGGGCATCGCGCTGCTCACGCTGCTGGTCCCGCTGATGGAGGGCCGGGTGCTGGGCTGGCCGGCCTGGACCTGGGTCTCGCTCGGCGTCGCCCCGGTCGCACTCGTCGCGTTCGTGGTCGTGGAGCGGAGGCTCGAGCGGCGCGGCGACGTACCGCTCGTGCCGCCGTCGCTGGTCGCCGTGCCCAGCATGGCCCGCGGGCTGCTCATGGTGGTGCCGTTCTTCGGCGGCTTCGGGGCGTTCATGTTCTGCTACACCGTGACCGCGCAGGTCGGTCTCGGGCTGGAGGCCGTCGAGACCGGGCTGCTGATCGCGCCGATGGCGGTGACCTTCCTGCTCGCCTCGCTGATCACGCCGCGGCCGGTCGCCCGGTTCGACCGCGGCGTGATGACGTTCGGCGCGCTGCTGCAGGTGGCCGGCCTGGCTTGGACCGCGTCGATCATCTCGGGCCAGTGGCCGGATGTCTCGCTGGTCTCGCTCGCGATCGCCATGTGCGTGGCCGGGCTGGGTCAGGGGCTCGTGGCCAGCCCGCTGTTCGGAGTCGTGCTGTCACATGTCCCCCCGGCCTCGGCGGGCGCGGGCAGCGGCGTACTCGCCACGACGCAGCAGACCGCGCTGGCCCTCGGGGTCGCGACCCTCGGCAACCTGTTCCTGGGGCTCGCTCCCAACCCGCGTGCCGACCTCGGGGACGCCTTCGCGACGGTGCTGGCCATCCAGCTCGCCGTCGGCGTACTCGTCGCACTCCTCACCCGCACCCTCCCCCGCCGCAGCGTCAACTAACCCCGCCGAGGCGGCAAGCTTGGCCCCGCGAAGTGGCAAGAATTGCCCTTCGAGGTGGCGACCTTGGCCCTTCGAGGTGGCGAAAGAGTCCCCGCCGCCGCGACCTGGATCCATTCCAGTCGCGGCGGCGGGCAGGTCGTCTCAGAACCAGGTCATGGTGCGGCCGTGGCCGTGCGTCCAGGCCACCGCCCGGCCGTCGAGGCCGAGCACGAACGTGACCCCGTCGTGGCGGGGTCCGGTGGCCGCGATGCGCGGCAGCACGGTGTCGCCTTCGTTGCTGACCCAACGGCAGGCGCCGTCGGCGACCAGGCCGGTCATCAGGTCGTGGAAGCGCTCGCGGTCGTCGGGCTGGAGGTAGGCGATGACCGCGCTGTGGAAGACCACGGGGGTGCCGTGCCGGCCCGCCTCGGCCAGCGCGTCCGGAAGCGCGTCGAACAGATCGCCGCGGATCAATACGGGCGGTTCCGGTCGGGCCACCTCGATGGCCTGGGTGAGCAGGGCGCGCCGGTCGTCCTGCTCGGGCCAGACCAGGTTGGTGAGCCAGGTCATCGCGTCGGCGTCGTGTACGTCGAGTGGGTTGCGGTCGATGCCGCCCCGCCAGATCACGTCGAGCGGGGCGGTCGGGACGGGGACGGGTCCCTCGACCGTGCAGGTCAGCAGCGGCCCGGCGCCGGTCCTCAGCTCGCCGGCCGGGTCCCACCGGTAGTCGTAGCGGTCCGGATAGAGGCACAGCCCCGCGCTGGCTCCGACCTCCAGCAACGCCAGCGGGCCCTCGAGCTGCGCAAAGGCCGGCATCAGCGTGGCCAGCCGGCCGGCCTCGTTGGTCTGCGTCGAGCGGGTGAGGATGGTCTGGCGGATCGTCCCGTCGTCGCCGAGCAAGGCCGCGCGCAGGTCGTCGTACGGTCCTGGAGCGAGTACGCCGTGCCACCTCGCCGCCGCGAACACCAGGTTGGGCTGTTGCTTCACGCGGGGCAGCTGAGAGATCCATTCCTGGACCTCGACGTCACCGACGACGCCGGCCGCCCACTCCTCGAAGCACGGCGAGTCGCCTGCCGAGTATTCGACGAACTGCTGATAGGACTTCGCGACCTCCAGATACGGCTCCATGGCGGTCATCCTCGGCGACGGCTACTTCGACCGCCACTTCCGTTCGAAGGGGAGACGCCAGGCACGGGGGGCGATGAGCTGGTGGATCTGGTTGGGCCCCCAGGAGCCGTCGGGATAGGGGCGCACGGGAGGGGGATCGTCGAGGATGCCCTGGGAGATCTCCCAGAGACGTTCGACGCCCTGGGCGGTGGTGAAGAGCGTCCGGTTGCCCTTGACCGCGTCGAGGATCAGCCGCTCGTAGGCCTCGAGCACCGACCCGGCCCAGCGGCTCTCCTCGACCGAGAACTGCATCGACAGCTTGTCCAGCCGGAAGCCCGGGCCCGGCCGCTTGCCGTAGAACGACAGCGACATCTTGGACCGGTCGGCCAGGTCGAAGGTGAGGTGATCCGGCCCTTGTTGTCCGATCCCCGAGCCCTCCGGGAACATCGACTGCGGGGGCTCCTTGAACGCGATCGAGATGATCCGCTGCCCCTCGGCCAGCTTCTTGCCGGTGCGCAGGTAGAACGGCACGTCGGCCCAGCGCCAGTTGTCGACGAAACACTTGATCGCGATGAACGTCTCGGTCTCCGAGTCCGGTGAGACGCCCTCCTCGCGCCGGTACGAGTCATACTGCCCGCGTACGACGTCGCGCGGGTCGATCGGCAGCATCGACCGGAAGACCTTGTTCTTCTCCTCGGTGATCGCCTCCGGGTCGAGCCCGGTCGGCGCCTCCATCGCGGTGAACGCCAGGACCTGGAACAGGTGCGTGACCACCATGTCGCGGTAGGCGCCGGTGTGCTCGTAGAACGCCGCCCGTCCCTCCAGCCCCAGCGTCTCCGGTACGTCGATCTGGACGTGATCGATCATGTTGCGATGCCAGATCGGCTCGAACAACCCGTTGGCGAAGCGGAAGGCCAGGATGTTGAGCGCCGCCTCCTTGCCCAGGAAGTGGTCGATCCGGAAGATGCACGACTCGTCGAAGACCTCGTGCAAGGCGGCGTTCAACGCCCGGGCGGAGGCCAGGTCGGTGCCGAACGGCTTCTCCATGATGATCCGGGTGTTCTCGACGAGGTCGGCCTCCTTCAGCGTCGTGATCACCGCCAGCGCGGCCTTCGGCGGCACCGAAAGATAGGCCAGCCGGGCCGGTGGCTCGTGCAGATCCGCCTCGGCCTCGGCGACGGCGGCCTTGAGTTTGTCGACACCCGGGCCGGCCCAGAAGAGCCGCTTCGCGAACGCGTCCCACTCGCCCTGCGCGACCTGGTCGCCGAACTCGTCCATCGCGGTCCGGGCGAACTCGATGAACGAGTCGCGGTTGTAGTCCTCCAGGGACGTGCCGACGACCTGTAGGTGTGGCAGCAGACCGGAGCGCATCAGGTGCAGCAGGCCGGGCAGCAGCTTGCGCTTGGAGAGGTCACCCGTGGCACCGAAGAGGATCACCGTGGTCGGCGGGCCCGGCGTACCTTCGGGGTGCTTGCCGCCGCTCACGGCGCGCCTGTTTCTGGGCTCGTCCTCCAGCTCAGCCGCGACCATGTCTTCACCCTGCCACGCCCCTCGTGTCGTGTCGTCGGCCTGCATGTTGCCGCCAGGTTACGGTGCGGCGACCCCGACGTACTTGGTCTGGAGGTACTCCTCGATGCCCTCGAAGCCTCCCTCGCGCCCGAAGCCGCTGGACTTCACACCGCCGAACGGCGCCGCCGGGTTGGACACCAGGCCGGTGTTCACGCCGACCATGCCGAATTCCAGCGCCTCCGTCACCCGCAGCGCCCGGTCGAGGTCGCGCGTGTAGACGTAGGAGACCAGGCCGTACTCGGTCGCGTTGGCCCGCGCGATCGCCTCGTCGTCGGTCGTGAACGTCGTGATCGGCGCGACCGGCCCGAAGATCTCGACCTCGTTGATCCGCGCCTCCGCCGGTACGCCGACCAGCACCGTGGGCGGGTAGAAGTAGCCAGGCCCGTCGATCGGCTTGCCCCCGACCAGCAGGCGCGCCCCGTCGTGTACGGCGTCCGTCACCAGCTCGGAGACCGACGTCACCGCGCGCTCGTCGATCAGCGGACCCACGTCGACGCCCTCGTCCTGACCGCGACCGACCTTCAGCGCGCCCATTCGCATCGCCAGCCGCGAGCCGAACTCCTCGGCCACGTCCGCGTGCACGAGGAACCGGTTGGCCGCCGTACACGCCTCGCCCATGTTCCGCATCTTGGCCACCATCGCGCCGTCGACGGCGGCGTCGAGGTCGGCGTCCGCGAAGACGAGGTACGGCGCGTTGCCGCCCAGCTCCATCGACACCCGCTGCAGCTGCTCGGCCGACTGCCGGACCAGGATCCGCCCCACCTCGGTCGAGCCGGTGAACGACACCTTCCGCAGCCGGTCGTCGGCCATCAGCGCCTCGACCACCTCGGACGACCGGGTCGTCGTGATGACATTGAGTACGCCGGCCGGCAGCCCCGCCTCCTCCATCACCTCGGCCAGCTTGAGCATGGTCAGCGGCGTGAGCTCGGCCGGCTTGACCAGCATCGTGCAGCCGGCCGCGATCGCCGGCCCGATCTTGCGGGTGCCCATGGCGAGCGGGAAGTTCCACGGCGTCACCAGCAGGCACGGGCCGACCGGCTGGCGCATGGTCAGCAGGCGGGTGCCGCCGGCCGGTGCGGTCATCCAGGTGCCGGAGATCCGGACCGCCTCCTCGGCGTACCACCGGAAGAACTCCGCGCCGTACGCCACCTCGCCGTGCGCCTCCGCGACCGTCTTGCCCATCTCGAGGCTCATCAGCTTGGCGAAGTCGTCGGCCTGGTCGGTGATCGCCTCGAACGCCCGGCGCAGGATCTCCCCACGCTCCCGCGGCGCGGTCCTGGCCCAGTCGGCCTGGGCGGCCACGGCCGCGTCGAGGGCGTCCAGACCGTCGACGACCGCGGCGTCGGCGACGGACTCGATCGTGGACCCGTCGGCCGGGTCGAGGACGTCGAACCGCTCCCCGCTGGCCGCCTCCCGCCACTCTCCGTTGATATAGAGGTTCATATCGACAGCCTTGCACGCGTCGCGGTGGCGGACCATCGGGAGCCGGCACGATGTCCGGATGCGAATAGCGCTGGTCGACCTGGGGCTCGTGACCAGCCTCACGCCCCGATGCCTTGCAGGAGACCGTCGGTAAAGTGGCATACTCGTAGTACGCCGGTTGGAGCAACTCCCTCCCTCCGCTCCACCGGTTGACTGCGAGAACAGCCGCTGGCGCCCTCCCTCCCTCAACAGGCGCCGCGGCTGTTCAGCATTTGCCGACGTCGGGAAGCAGCGTTCGGTTCCTCGTGGTCACTCCCCTCAGCTCACGTTGAGTGCGGTGTCGTCGATGACGAAGGACGTCTGCAGCGAGGAGTCCTCCACACCACTGAACGAGACCGTCACCGTCTGCCCGGCCAACGAGGACACGTTGAACGACTTCAGCGAGTAGCCCGAGGCCTTGTTGAGGTTCGAGTACGTCGCCAGGGTCGTCGACCCGATCTTCACCGTCAGCTTGTCGTACGCCGTGGACGTGGTGGTCTCCGACGAGTCGATGTGCAGGTAGAACGACAGCGTCGCGCTGCACCCGCTCGGGATCGTCACCGACTGCGACAGCGTGTCGGTGTGCGAGGAGCCGTAGCCGTCCAGCCACGCGTCCCAGGTGCCCGAGTGGGTCGGCTCCTGCGACCCGTACTGACCGATCACGCCGCTGGTCGAGGACCACACCGTGTTGCCCGACTCGAAGCCGGGGTTGCCGAGCTTCTGTGCCGCCGTGCAGGTGCCGCCGGTGCCGTTGATGGTGAAGGTGAACGACGTGCTGCCGGTGACGTTGGCCGAGTCCTTGGCGGTGACGGTCACGTTGTAGGTGCCCGCCGTGGTCGGCGTACCCGACACGGTGCCGGTGGACGAGCCGATGGAGATGCCCGGGGGCAGGCCCGTGGCCGACCAGGTGTACGGCGCGGTGCCACCCGACGCGGTGACCGTGAAGGACGAGATCGCGGTACCGACCGTGCCGGACTTGTTGCCCGGGTTGTTGACCGTCACGCCGCCCGTGGACGAGCAGGTCGGGTCACCGGTCTGCGCGGGCACGCTGACGGCGTCCCAGGCCGCCTTGGTCTTGTTGAACAGACCACAGGTGGAGTCCTGGTTCTTGGCCGCGGTCAGCGTCCAGGTGCGGTACTTCAGGTACGACGCGGAGCTCGTCTTCATCTGCATGGCGCCGTACAGGATCTTCGTCGCCTTCTGGACACCGATGCCCACCAGGTTGGAGGACCCGTTGCAGGTCGGGCTGGTCGGCTGCCCGTTGGTCGGGTTGGTGCCCTCCGCCAGCAGGTAGAACCAGTGGTTACCGGGACCGGCGGCCGCGTGCACCTCGGTGCTCGGGATGCTCGAGGAGTAGCAGTCGGGGTCGCCCGCCAGCGACGGCTTGTACATGTACCGGATCGGGCCCTGGCCGACCAGGTTGACCTCTTCACCGACGGTGTAGTCCGGCGGGTCGTAGGAGGCGCCTTCGTTGGCGTAGCCCTCGGTCGCAGCGCCGAAGACGTCGGCGATGAACTCCTGGGTGCCGCTGCCGGAGATGCCGCCCGGGGTGTGGTCGTCGATGCCGTGACCGAACTCGTGCGCCACCACGTCGATCGAGGAGATCCACTTCGGGGTGCTGTCCTGGTTGTGGCCGATCTTGACCTGAGTGCCGTCGTAGTAGGCGTTGACGTCGTTGAGCCCCACGCGGAGGGGGACCCAGCCGCCGCTTCCGTCCATGCCGTTGCGGCCGAGCCAAGAGCTGAGCATCTTGTTCTCGGTCTCGATGGCGAACAGGCCGTCGACGCAGCCGGTCTCCTTGTTGCTGGCGTCGCCGTTGCCCCAGTTGTCGTCGGTGCCCGAGAAGGTGGTGCTGTTGGAGTTGTCCTGGCACTTCAGCGTGGAGTTGTTGGGGTCCTGCATGTAGTAGGTGCTGCCGGAGAGCGTGGTGTCGATGTGCAGCGGGTTGGGGCCGCTGTACGCCGCCGTACCGTTGCCGTCGACGACGTGCTCCTTGCTGCCGAGCACCTTGCCGCTGATCGCGTCGACGTAGACGGACTGGCGAGAGACCTCGCCGTAGGCGGTGCCGACAACGGTGGTCTCCCACGCGAGGTGGGAGGCGCCCTTCTGCCAGACGACCAGGCGGGTGCCCTCGACGCTGTCGACGGTGTCGAGGCGGCCCTGGGCGACCTGGGAGGCGCGGTCCTTGCCGAATTTCGGCGTGACCGAGGCCAGGTCGATCTTGCGGGTCTGCGCGACCGAGGTGGTGATCACGTTGCCCGACTTGTCGGTCACGACCACGAAGTCACCGCCGACGACCGGGATGCCGCGGTAGGTGCGCTCGTAGGCGGCGTACTCGATGCCCTCGAACGAGACGACCGGCTTCGCGACGAACCTGTCGTAGGAGCTGATCTTGAGAGCCGGGGCCTTGCTCGTGATGAGGTCGGTCGCGGCGGCGCGGGCCAGGGCCCGAGCGTCCTGGGACGACGCCAACTTGATCTGTGGTGCGGCGTCCGCGCCGGTAGGCATGGCTGCCATGGCCGACGCGGCCAAGATGGAGGCGACAAGACCTCCGAGATAGATGCGTTTCACGGTCGGACACGCTCCCTTGGTGAAGGCCGGGTAAGGCCGGGGATGGGTAGCTGGCCGGTTGGGGATGTCGGACAGCCGTTGCGAACACTGGCCAACGGCTGTCCGAACCGTCAACGAAACTTCCCCCGCATCTTTTTGCATTGCACGAACCTGCAGTTTCGCCTCGGCGTGTCCGCTCAGCGCGACCCGGCCTCCTGCGCTAGGTCGATATCCGCACGTCGAGTCGTTTTAGCGGTTTAGCGGTGCGTTAGGTCCGGAGCCTGGAACGACTCCGGCGTGATGCTCGCGTCGGCGGCGGCGTACCGCCTCTGCAGAGCGGCCTGCGCGTCGCCGGCGGCCCGGGCGGCGTCGAGTGTGGCGGCGTTGACGGTGAGCGCCACGCCGGTCAGCAGCGGGCTGACCGTCGGGACGTAACCGCTCGAGTGGCCGGACCGGTTCGGGTGGTAGCTCTCCGAGATCGGGTTGGAGAGCCCGTTGATCCACTCCACGTCGTCGCAGACGGCGTGGCCGATGAACCGGCTGGTCGGGTTGGCGAACGAGAAGCCCTTGTTGGCCGCCTGGGTGGCGGTCTTGGAGTTGATCAGGTCGGCGGTGTAGTTGAGCCGCGACTCCTCGCTCGGGCTGAACCAGGTGCCGGCGTTGCAGTCTTCACCGTTGAAGATCCGCGGGTAGCCGACCACGACCACCTTCGCGTACGGCGCCCGGCTGCGGATGGCGGCGTACAGGGTGGAGAGCTGGCCGGGCAGGGTGTTGTTGATGTAGGCCTGGGCATCGTCGATCGCGCCGTCACAGTCGCTGGCCCACCACGGGTAGGCGCACTCGGTGAGTACGTCGGCGAAGCCGGCGTCGTTGCCGCCGACCGTGATCGTGACGTAGCTCGTCGACGTGGAGAGCGCCGAGAGCTGGGTGTTGGTGACGTCGGGGATCCGGGCGCCGGAGCAGGCGCGGAAGTTGAGGGAGTAGCCGCGCGCGGCGGCGATCAGGGAGGGGTAGGCGTAGACCGAGCGCTGGCACGAGGTGCCGTCGTCGATGTAGGACCGGGTGCCGACACCCGAGGAGTAGGAGTCGCCGAGGGCGACGTAGGTCGGGCCGGCGGCGTGGGCGGGGGTGACGGCCCCCGAGCCCAACGACAGAGTCGCAGCTGAGACCGCGGCGAGCAGGGCGGAGATCAAGGAACGGTGCTTCATCGAACAGCTCCTGTCGGTGTGCCCCCACACGTCCGGCCCTCGACAATGTAGGGCCGGACGTATAGCGGTGACCAGAGCCGTTCGGTGAACGAGGTCCCTCGAAAGGGGCCTCTCAGCCGAACAATGCGTCGGTGATCGTCAGGCCGACACCCTCGTAGAAGACCCAGAAGAAGGCCAGTGCGGCACCGGCCAGGGCGACGTCCTTATTGAACTGGACCATTTCCATCTGCTTGTTCATGGCGTCCGTCTCCTTCCAGAAGCCGTGCATCAGGAAGGCGGTCGCGACCAGGAACGCGACGATGAACAGCGAGCCGAGGTCGCCGTACACGCCAAGGAGGACGGAGAGTCCGCCGAGCAGGATGAGTACGCCGCTGGCCAGGGTGGCCAACTTGGCGGACGGGATGCCCCTCGAGGCGGCGTACCCGGCCATTGCGTCGGTCTGAGTCAGGTGACCCATGGCGGAGAGCAGGAAGAGGGCTGCGAACAGAATGCGGGCGATGAGGAAGACGACGTCCAAGATGCACCTCCAGAGCGGGGCGGTGTGGCACCGCCCGAGTCTTACTAGTTTGATGCTCAACTACCTGGGGTGTCACGCGATTCCGGGGCCCCAAAACGATCGAGTGCCCGGCCCACCACGGGACGGGGCCTCGATGCGGTAGCCCGCCTATTCCACGGTCACTGACTTGGCCAGGTTGCGCGGCTTGTCGATGTCGTGGCCAAGCTTGAGCGCCGCGTGGTAGGCGAGGATCTGCAGCGAGATGGTGAGCAGGATCGGGTCCAGCTCCACCTCGTTGGCCGGTACGTCGACCCGGGTGGCGGCCAGTTCGCCGAGATCGACGGTCGGATGAGTGACGACCACCAGCGGGCCGCCGCGGGCCGCGATCTCGTGCAGCGCACCGACGTTGCGGTCGGTCAGCTCGTCGTCGGGCACGATCGCGACCGTCGGCACGTCGGGGCTGATCAGGGCCAGCGGCCCGTGCTTGAGCTCCGAGGTCTGGTAGGCCTCCGCATGCCGATAGGAGATCTCCTTGAACTTCTGCGCCCCCTCCCGCGCGACCGGGTAGCCGCGCACCCGGCCAAGGTGCAGGGCGAGCAGCGCGAAACCGACGTACATGTTGGTCAGCGCCTTGGTGCTCGCGACCGCGACCTCGGGGCCGGCGTGCAGGTAGATGCCGCTGCCGCACTCGCGGGCGACCGCGCTGCCGACCACGTTGACCAGGCCGATCACCCGGCCGCCCTTGCGCTTGATCTCCTGTACGGCGAGCAGGGTGTCGATGGTCTCCCCGGACTGGCTGACCGCGACGTAGAGCGTGTCCGGCTCGATCACCGGGTTGCGGTAGCGGAACTCGCTGGCCGCCTCGGCGTCGGCCGGGATCCGGGCCAGCTCCTCGATCATGGAGGCACCCATCTGACCCACGTAGTACGCCGACCCGCAGCCCAGGATCTTGACCCGCCGGATCGCCCGGGTCTCGCGGGCGTCCATGTTCAGCCCGCCGAGGTGCGCGGTGGCGAACCGCTCGTCGAGCCGGCCCCGCAGCACCCGCTCGGTGGCGGCCGGCTGCTCGAGGATCTCCTTGTGCATGTACGACGAGTGCTCGCCCGCCTCGTAGGAGTCCGGGTCGATGTCGAGCGTGGTCACTGCCTTGCTCTTCTCGCCGAGCTGGCCGCCCGCGACGGCGTACGTGGTGAAGCCGGAGGCGGTCAGGGTGGCCATCTCGCCGTCGTCGAGGTGCGCGACCGTGGTCGTGTAGCGGACCAGCGCGGCCAGGTCGGAGGCGACGTGCATCTCCTTCTCGCCGACCCCGATGATCAACGGCGAGCCGTTGCGGGCCACCACGATCCGGTCGGAGAAGTCTGCATGCATCACCGCGACGCCG
>WNGA01005815.1_pt1 | contig 17732 bp, 17 predicted proteins | sample 5400061 | NCBI WGS metagenome assembly WNGA01 (sample SAMN13153366, study PRJNA577476) | soil metagenome | isolation source: 100 cm soil or saprolite under grassland replicate 2 | place: USA:California | collected 2016-06-15 | reverse complement strand
GTAAATGACAAAGAAGGGACGTCTGCTGACGGGCGATCGGCCGACGGGCAAGCTGCACCTCGGGCACTACGTTGGCTCGCTCGCTAATCGAGTCCGACTGCAGGACGACTACGAGTGCTATTTCCTGATCGCCGATTACCACGCCTTGACCACCGCGTACGAGGACCCGCGCGAGATCGGCGCCAACGTCCGCGAGCTAGTGCTGGACTACCTGAGCGTCGGGATCGATCCTGAGCGCAGCACCATCTACCTCCAGTCGCTCACGCCCGAGGTGTGCGAGCTGTTCCTGCTGTTTAGCATGCTCATCTCGGTCCCACGCCTCCAACGAGTGCCCACCCTCAAAGAAGTCGTCCGCGATCTGCAGCTCGAGACCGCCTCGCTGGGGCTGCTGAGCTACCCGGTCCTCCAGGCCGCCGACATCATGATGGTCCGCGCCCACATCGTGCCGGTCGGCAAGGACCAGGCCTCGCACCTCGAGGTCACCCGCGAGCTGGCGCGCCGCTTCAACGAGCTGTACGGAGAGGTGTTCCCGATCCCGGAGACGCTGATCGGCGAGGTGCCGACCCTGGTCGGGACCGACGGCAAGGCCAAGATGAGCAAGAGCCTGGACAACGCGATCATGCTCGCCGACCAGCCCGAAGAGCTCCGCCGCAAGGTCATGGGGATGTACACCGACCCGACCCGCATCCGGGCCACCGACCCGGGCCACGTGGAGGGCAATCCCGTCTTCGAGTACCACGACGCCTTCAACGACGATCGCGCCGAGGTCGAGGAGCTCAAAGAGCGCTACCGCGCCGGGCGTGTGGGCGACGTGGAAGTGAAGCGACGGCTGGTCGACGCGCTCGAGCGTTTCCTCGGGCCGATGCGCGAGCGGCGGGCCCGCTTCGAGGCCAGGCCTGGCCTGGTCGACGAGATCATCGATGCGGGGAGTCGGCGCGCCGGCCGCGAGGCCCAGGAGACGCTCCGGCTGGGCCGCGAAGCGATGGGCCTGACCTATTTCAGCGCCGAGCGGGCCCGGTTGGCCGCTGAGGGGAGGGCGCGTGTACACGCCTAGTCTCGCCCAGGCGAGGTCGCTTGTCGGCAGCGCCAGGTTCGTGCCGATCTACCGCGAGATCCTGGCTGACCTCGAGACGCCGGTCTCGGCCTATCTCAGGCTCGGCGCCGGCCCCAGCTCGTTCCTGCTCGAGAGCGTCGAGGGTGGCGAGCACGTCGGCCGCTACTCCTTCATCGGGGTGGCCCCGCGCGCGGTGCTCGAGATCCGCGAGGATGGCGCCGTGCTCGAGGGCCCAGATGGCGCGCGCCGGCTCGACTATCGTGACCCTCTGGCGCTGGTCGACGAGCTGGTCGGGCGCGACAGCCTCGCGCAGCTGCCCGGCCTGCCGCGTTTCGTCGGCGGCGCGGTCGGTTTTCTCTCCTACGAGCTGGCGCGCTGCTTCGAGCGTCTGCCGGCCCCGGATTCGGACCCGCTCGGCCTGCCGCTGGCCCGCCTGCTGTTCGTCGACACCCTGCTCGTGTTCGACCACTCGCGGCGCACCATCAAGGTGCTGACCCGACTGCCGCTCGATGGCGACCTGCCCCGTGACTATGAGGCCGCGGCCGAGCGAATCGAGTCGCTAGTCGACGGGCTCGAGAGAGCCGGGCCCCAGCCCAGCGCGTCGTTGACGTCACTGCCCGCGCACGACGAGGGGATCGGGCTCCACGACCGAGTGCGCTCTAATATGACCCCCAGCGAGTTCATGGCCAAGGTCCGAGTAGCCAAAGAGCACATTCGAGCCGGCGACGTGATCCAGGTCGTGCCATCCCAGCGATTCTCCTTGGAGACAGCCGCCGACCCGTTCTCGGTCTACCGCGCGCTCAGGGTCCTGAACCCGTCGCCCTACATGTTTTTCCTGGACTTCGGTGAGTACCAGCTGGTGGGCTCGTCGCCGGAGATGCTCGTCCTGGTCGAGGACGGAGTCGTCTCGACCCGCCCGATCGCTGGCACTCGCTGGCGGGGCCGGACCACCGAGGAGGACGAGCGGCTGGCGCGCGAGCTGCTAGCCAGCGAGAAGGAGCGGGCCGAGCACGTGATGCTCATCGACCTGAGCCGCAACGACGTCGGGCGGGTCAGCCGGCCAGGCACGGTCCGGGTGACCAAGCTCATGGAGATCGAGCGCTACTCCCACGTCATGCACATCGTGTCGACGGTAACGGGCAAGCTGCGAGGTGACCTGCGAGCGGTCGACGCGCTGCGGTCTTGCTTCCCACACGGGACCGTATCCGGCGCGCCCAAGATTCGAGCCATGGAGATCATCGCCGAACTGGAGCCGGACCGCCGCGGGCCGTACGCCGGCGCGGTTGGCTTCTTCGGCTGGAATGGCGGCGTCGAGATGGCGATCACCATTCGGACGGCCCTGATGCGGGCCGGGACAGTCCACGTCCAGGCCGGCGGCGGAATCGTGGCCGATTCCGATCCGGCATTCGAGTATGAGGAGACGCTGAACAAGGCGGCCGCCATGCTGCGGGGCGTGGTGGCCGCGGAGCGGGCCGCCGGCGAGGCGGCCCGAGAACAGGTCTCGGTCTGATGGCACGCCTGCTCCTGGTGGACAACTACGACTCCTTCACCTACAACCTGTACCAGTACCTCTCGGAGCTGGGCGCGGACGTGGACGTGCGCCGCAACGACGCGGTCACAGTGGAGCAGATCGAGCGTGCGCGTCCGAACGGGCTGGTCCTCTCGCCGGGGCCCGGTCGGCCGGAGGACGCCGGCGTCTGCGTGGACGCGATTCGGCGCTTCGCGGGCACGCTCCCGATCCTGGGCGTGTGTCTGGGTCACCAGGCGATCGCGCACGCCTACGGTGGGGCGATCGTCGGCGCGCCCGAGCTTCGACATGGCAAGACCTCGCCGATCCATCACCGCGGCGAGGGACTGTACGCCGGGCTTCCGAGTCCCTTCGAGGCGGTCCGCTATCACTCGCTGGTCGCCGATCGCTCGACACTGCCAGATTTCCTGGAGGTCGACGCCGAAACGCCGGATGGGACCGTGATGGGACTCCGGCACCGCGACTTGCCCGTCTTCGGCGTCCAATTTCATCCCGAGTCGATCGTGACCGAGGGCGGCAAGCAGTTGCTCGCGAACTTCCTGCGGGTCGCAGTCCCAGCCCCGCTGGCCGTGTTGGGGAGGTGAGGCAATGGCGATCAAAGAGATGATCGTCAAGGTGGTCGAGGGCTACACCCTGCGTGAGACGGAAGCGGCGGCCGCGATGCTGGACATCGTCGAGGGCCTGGCCACCCCATCCCAGATTGCCGCCTTCGTGGTCGGCCTGCGGATGAAGGGCGAGAGTGCGGAGGAGATCGCCGGCCTGGCTCGGATCATGCGCCAGTACGCTACCAAAGTCGACGCTGGCCCCGACGTCGTGGACATCGTCGGGACCGGCGGAGACGGCGCACGGACGTTCAACATCTCGACTATCTCGGCGCTCGTGGTGGCCGCGGCCGGGGCGCGCGTCGCCAAACACGGCAACCGTGGCGTCACCAGCGCCTGCGGGAGCGCCGACATCCTCGAGGCGTTCGGGATGGCGATCGACCTGCCGCCGGAGGACGTCGCCGCATGCGTGCGCGAGACCGGCTTCGGCTTCATGTTCGCGCCGCTCTACCACCCCGCCATGCGGCACGCCGTCACGCCCCGCCGCGAGATCGGGGTGCGGACTGTCTTCAACCTGCTGGGACCCTTGACCAATCCGGCCGGCGCTACCGCCCAGGTGACCGGGGTGGCGGTCGGCGAGCTGACGCCGACGATTGCCGAGGTGTTCCGCCTGCTCGGCTCGCGTCGAGCGCTCATCGTCCACGGCCGAGACGGCCTGGACGAGCTGTCGATCTCCGAATCGACCCGAATCTTCGACGTGCGAGACGGCCGGGTGCAGGAGTACGAATTTACGCCTGAGCAGGTTGGGCTGCAGAGAGCCGCGCCGGACGCCGTGCGCGGCGGCACGGTCGACGCGAACCTCCAACTGGCCCGCTCGGTGCTCTCCGGCGAGTCCGGGCCGCCTCGCGACGTAGTCCTGCTGAACGCCGCGGCGGGGCTGCTGGTGGCCGGCCAGGTTGACCGGCTCCAGGATGGCGTCGAGCTCGCGGCCGAAGTGATCGACTCCGGCAAGGCGCGCGCCAAGCTGGAGGAAGTCCGCTCGGTATCGACCAGCCTGAAGCCGGAGGCCGACAGCCCGTGATCCTGGACGAGATCCTCGCCCACAAAGCGACCGAGCTGGCGGCGCGCAAGGCCCATGAGCCCGAGTCGTCCGTGGCGGCTCGCGTGGCCGCGGCCCCTCCGCCGCTCGACTTTCGGGCCGCTCTGCACGGACCGGATCTGTCGGTGATTGCGGAGGTCAAGCGCTCCTCGCCCGCCAGGGGCGCGCTGCGGCTGGATATGGACGCGGCGCGGATGGCCGCCGACTACGCGGCGGCTGGCGCGGCGGCGATCTCGGTCCTGACGGACGAACGGTACTTCCGCGGCCTGGATGCGGACCTGGTTGCCGTTCGCCAGCGGGTCCAGGTGCCATTGCTGCGCAAGGACTTCGTAATCGACCCCTACCAGGTCTACGAAGCGCGCGCGCTCGGCGCCGACGCGGTCCTGCTGATCGTGCGTGCGCTCGAGCGCCGACAGATCGACGAGCTGGGCCGAGTCGCGGCGGGCCTGGGAATGGCCGCGCTGGTCGAGGTCCACACCGCGGACGAGCTCGCGCTCGCGGCCGACATTGGCGCCACCTTGATCGGCATCAACAACCGCGACCTGACGACCATGACTGTCGACCTCGAGACAACGGCCCGGCTGCTGCCGCTGGCGCCGCCGGGCGCGACAATGGTCAGCGAGAGCGGCATTAAGAGCCCTGACGACGTCCTCGGCCTGCGCCAGCTTGGCGTGGACGCGGTCCTGGTCGGCGAGGCGCTCGTCACGGCCCCACAGCCGTCACGACTGCTCGCGGAGCTAGTCGACGCGGGCCGTAGTCTCGACGACAGACCTTACCGCCAATCTGGTCGAGGCCAAGGATCTCGTACTCAACGACACACTTTACTGTCATCCTGAGCGAAGCGAAGGATCTCATGCTCCTCGCCAGGCAGCCTCGTCTGATCCAAGTCGAGAGACCACCGATCCGGATCCACTTATTACGGCTGATTCAATGCAGAGTCGCAGGGCGCGCAGCATGAGATGCTTCGCTTCGCTGATAGGTTGTGAAAAAATCGTGGGCTACGCGCTCGCCTCAGTAGCTTTTCATTCCGAGCGCAGCGAGGAATCCGTGCCCGGAACAAAAGGCGCTGCGCGGGCTGCGGATCCTTCGCTTCGCTCAGGATGACAACGTGGACTGAGAATGACAATAAGATCGACCCGCCCATGACGTTCGCCAAGATCTGTGGCATCAAGACGCTCGAGCAGGCCCGAGCCGCGCTGGACAGCGGCGCGGATTTCCTGGGCTTCGTCTTCTATCGCCCAAGCATCCGCTACGTCAAGCCGGACACGGCCGCCGAGATCGTCAGTGCATGTCGGGCCGAGTTCGGGGGCTCCGAGCGGTGGAGGGCGGTCGGCGTGTTCGTCGACGAGCCGTTGGAGCGGGCGAACCAGATCATCGCGACGGCCGGACTGGACCTGCTGCAGGCCTGTGGCAGCGAGGAGCGAGCGTACTGTCTCGCGGTCGATCGCCCGGTCATACGCGTGGTCCACGTGGGCGGGGACCATGAGCTGCCCGCGAAGCTCGACGCAGCGGACTACGCTGCCGCTCGGCTGATGCTGGATACCCAGGTGCCCGGACACTACGGCGGGACGGGCCAAACGTACGGCTGGAGTGCCGCCCGCGAGATCGCCGCGGAGTGCTTCCTGGCCGGCGGCCTGAGTCCGGCCAACGTCGCCAGCGCGATCGACGAGGCGCGTCCGTGGGCGGTCGACGTCAGCAGCGGAGTCGAGCGCGGCGGAGTCAAGGATGTACAGCTGATCCGCGAGTTCCTGCAGGAGGTACGGCGTGCCGACGACAACCTCGGCTGAGCTCACGTTCGAGCGCCCCGGCTACTTTGGCGAGTTCGGCGGCCAGTTCGTGCCGGAGGTGCTGATGCCGGCCCTGCACGAGCTGGAGGCTGCCTACGTGGCGGCGCGTTCGGACGAGGCCTTTCAGGCCGAATTCGCGGCTCTCGGGCGCGATTACGTGGGGCGTCCCACGCCGCTCTATGAGGCCAGGCGTCTCTCCGAGAGCGTCAGAGCACACGTTTTCTTGAAACGCGAAGACCTCAACCACACCGGCGCTCACAAGATCAACAACGCCCTCGGCCAGGCCATGCTGGCTATCCGGATGGGCAAGCGGCGGATCATCGCCGAGACCGGGGCTGGCCAGCACGGAGTGGCGACGGCGACCGTGTGCGCCAAGCTGGGGCTGGAGTGCATCGTCTACATGGGCAGCGAGGATGTCCAGCGCCAGGCGCTCAACGTCTACCGCATGCGCCTGCTGGGGGCCGAGGTGCGCGAGGTCGACAGCGGCAGCCGGACCCTCAAAGACGCCATCAACGAGGCGATCCGAGACTGGGTCACCAACGTTCGGACGACCTTCTACATCCTGGGCTCGGCGGTCGGGCCGCACCCTTACCCGACCCTGGTCCGAGACTTCCAGTCGATCATCGGGCGCGAGGCGCGGGCCCAGGTCCTCGAGCTGGCGGGTCGGCTTCCGGACGCGGTCATCGCCTGTGTGGGTGGTGGCAGCAACGCGATCGGCATCTTCGCGGGCTTCCTCGACGATCCGACGGTGCGGCTGGTCGGGGTCGAGGCGGGCGGGCGGGGGGCCGGGGCGGGCGACAACGCGGCGACGCTGGTCAATGGACGGGCCGGCGTCCTGCACGGGGCGCGCTCATTGGTCCTCCAGGACGACCGCGGCCAGATCGTCGGCACGCACAGCGTCTCGGCCGGCCTCGACTATCCCGGCGTCGGGCCGGAGCACAGCTACCTCAAGAGCATCGGGCGGGCCGAGTACCTGGCGGTCGACGACGAGGCGGCCCTGAGAGGGTTCCGCCAGCTGTGTCGATTAGAGGGCATCATCCCAGCCCTGGAGCCTGCCCACGCGATCGCGCACCTCCCGACGCTGGCCGCCGAGCTGGGTCCGGATGGCCTCATTGTCGCCAACCTGTCGGGGCGCGGCGACAAGGACGTCGAGACGTATCGCAGCGCGACGGGCGGCTGGACGTGAAGTCGGTTGTAGGGACGCGGCCATGAGTCCGGTCCGAAACCGCTTCGATTCGACGTTCGAGCGGCTGCGCGCTGGCGGCGAGCTGGGCCTCTTTCCGTATCTGACGGTCGGCTTCCCCGATCCGGCCACTTGTTCGCGCCTGCTCGAGGCGATCGCGGCGGCTGGCGCGGATGGACTGGAGCTGGGCGTCCCCTTCTCCGACCCGCTGGCCGACGGCGTTACCCTCCAGCGGGCCAGCGCTCGGGCGCTTGAATACGGCGCCGGCGTAGGTGATGCACTCGATCTGGTCGACCAGCTGCGCCAGCGCCACCAGATCCCGGTCTCGCTGATGAGTTACGTCAACCCGCTGCTCGCGTACGGAGTCGATCGCTTCTGCCGTGACGGCGCAGCGGCCGGGCTGGACGCGGTGATCGTGCCCGACCTGCCTCTCGAGGAGTCGATCGTCTTCCAGCGGGCCTGCGTCGATCACGGCCTGCACTACGTGTATATGGTCGCGCCGACCAGCGGCCCTGAACGCCTGGTCGCGGTGGGCGAGCGTGCGGCCGGGTTCGTGTACTGTGTCGCTCTGGTCGGAACCACCGGCGCCAGGGCCGGGCTGTCCGCCGAGTTGCCGGAGTTCCTCGCCAACGCGAGACGAGCGATCCGTGCGCCGCTCGTCGCTGGATTCGGCATCTCGACTTCGGCTCACGTTGCCGAGCTGGCCCGCCTCGGCCGACTCGACGGAGCCATCGTCGCGAGCGCGCTGGCCGATTTGATCGAGCGGACGGAGCCGGCCGAAGTCGAGGCGGCCGTGTCGGCGTACGTGCGTGAGCTGAAGAAGGCGACCCGCTCGCAGGCCACGCTCTCAGAGCGGTGATTCCCTCCCCCCGCTCGAGCGCGCCTATCATCCAGCTGCCGCTGTTCGAGGGGCCGCTGGAGATGCTGCTGTCGCTTGTCGAGCGTCGGCAGCTGCCGATCACGGAGCTGAGCCTGGCCGCCGTGGCCGATCAGTACCTCTCCCAGGTGCGAGCGCTCGAGGTCGTCGATCAAGATGCGCTGGCCGATTTCCTGGTTATCGCCGCGCGCCTCCTGCTGATCAAGGCGCGCGCGCTGCTGCCCCAGCTCACCCCGACGGACGAGCCTGAGGAGGAGTCAGCCGAGGACCTCGTCCATCGATTGGAGGCGTATAGAGCCTTCAAGCTGCTGGCGATGGACCTGGCCGAGCGTGTGGCTGCCGGCCGGGCTGCCTACGCCCGTGGAGCCGGGGCTGCCGCCTCGACCTCTCCGCCACAGCCCCCGCTCGAGCCGATTCCGCCGGACCTACTTGCCAGCCTGCTGGCTGAAATCGAAGGGCGCACGCGTCCGGGCCCGGCCCCCGAAGCGCCGCTCGCCCCTCAAGTGAGCGTGGAGGAGCGGCTGGCCCTGCTGCGCGACCGCCTCGGGCGAGAGCGTGAGGTCGACTGGCGCTCGGTCGCCGGCGACACCGTCCAGGAGATCGTGGCCACCCTGCTGGCGGTCCTCGAGCTGGTTCGACGAGGCGAGCTGGGCATCGAGCAGCCTGAGCTGTTCGGCCCGATCACGCTCCGTCGGCGGGCTACACCTGCCCCATCTCCCTCTGGGAGAGGGTTGGGGTGAGGGCGATTCCGACTCCGGGCACCCGGCCTTGCAGGGCCGGCCATGCGCGAGGTGTGTGCGTCGGCGGATCGAGGATCTCTAGGTCTCCGGCGGTTGAGTAGCCCTCACCCTGCCCTCTCCCAGAGGGCCCACAGGGAGAGGGTTGCGTGCGGCGTGAGCTAGCCGGCATGCGGTATCAGAACACCGTCGCCGTGATGAGCTCGCTGGCCGTGCGGGCCAGCCGGATCGGCACGCCGCATGCTCGCTCGATCCCCTCCACGGTCCAGTCATCTAGAGTTCGCTGTCCATCGTGGCCGAAGGCGCTGCGCGGTAGGACCGCCAGGTCGAAATCGGTGCCTCTGAGGTTGGCGGCGGCGTCCTTGCCGCTCATCAGCCCTGAGACGCCGATCGCGGAGCCGAACAATGTGTTCGGTATCTGGCGTACCTCGACCTCGAGGTCCTGCACGCGGTTGGCGTAGGCAGCCATCTCGGACAAGGCCGGCTGAGCCGCCCGCCCGCACAACCAGGCGACCCGGCGCGATCTGGAGAGTCCTTCCGGGAGACGCCGACGCTGACGACGCCAGCCCATCAACATCACCCGGGTCAGGCCCACGCCGTTCTGGAGCTGCTCGAAGTCGTCGTAGAAGCGAGCGCCCGGCAGCGGTCGGTCTGCCATTAAGAACAGCTCGTCGCTGGGATAGACGAACCCACGACCGAGCGCGCGGCGGAAATGCCGGTGCCAGCCGACCAGCGCGTCGACCGTCGCTCGGGCCTCGTCCGGTCGCACCGCCCTGATCTGGCGAAGCGGAAGATGATCGCTGATCCCAACCGGGACGACGGCCACCGAACGCACGACGTGGTGGACGGTCGCCAGGTCGAACACCGTCCGTTCCAGGACCTGGCCGTCGTTGATCGGCGGACACAGCACAACCTGGGCGTGCACGATGACGCCCACTCGACCAAGCCGCCCGAGCTGGGGCAGGATCGGGTCGGCGCCCGGGTGGGCCAGCAGGCGGGCACGGACCCCGGGGTCGGTAGCGTGGACCGAGACTCGGAGCGGTGAAAGGCGCTGGTAGGCGATCCGCTGCCAGTCGACCTCCGCCAGGTTCGTGAGGGTCAGGAAATTGCCGAATAGGAACGAGTAGCGATAGTCGTCGTCGCGGATGTACAGCGACCGCCGAAGACCCTTCGGCAGGCCTCGGATGAAGCAGAATTCGCAGTTGTTGTTGCACTGGCGAAGCCCGTCGAACGTCGGCTCCTCGAACTCCACGCCAAGGTCAAGCTCCCCGTCCAGGCTGACCCTCACTGACCGAAGCGTCTCTCCGCGGACGAGGTCCACACCGACTCGCGCCAGACCCTGGATCTGATACCGAACGTCGATCAGGTCACGCGGGACGACGCCGTCGATCGCCACGATCCGATCGCCGGGCGCCAACCCGGCCCGCGCGGCCGGGCTGGCCGGCCGGACCAGTGCCACGACGCCGCCGTGCTGGATGGCCATGCTCGAAGCTCCCGCGCGGCTCAACCCCCTCTCCCACACTTGGGGGAGTGGGCGGCGGAGGGTGCGGGCTTCCCGAATCCTTGCCGTTCGAGCATCTCGAGCACGCGCTCCACTACCTGCTCGATGGTCGCCCCGTCGGTGTCGACGACGGCGGCGTCCTCCGCCCGTGCCAGGGGCGCGTACGCTCGAGACGAGTCGCTCCTGTCGCGGCGTTCCAGCGCCTCGAGCACGTCGTCCAGCTGCTCGGGAGGTCCGCCGCTCTGGGCTAGTCGGCGGCGAGCGCGCTCACGCGCGCTCGCCAACAGGTAGACCTTGAGATCGGCGTCGGGGCAGATGACCGTCCCGATGTCACGGCCCGACATGATCGTGCCCGGGCCCTGGATCTGGCGGCGCTGGAGAGCGACCAGGCCCTGTCGCACGGCCGGCCAGGCCGAGATCGCCGACACGATCGCGTCGACCGCCGGACTGCGAATCGCCTGACTCACGTCGCGGCCGTGGAGCAGCACGTCGCATTGGCGGCCGTCGTCGACGCTGGGCGGCCGCACCACGATGTCGAGCTGGCTGACCAGGTCAGCCAGGCGCGGCTCGTCGGAGGGGTCGATCCCAAGCTCCAGGGCGCGCAGCGCGACCGCCCGATACAGCGCCCCGGTGTCGAAGAAGAAGAAGCCGAGCCGCCGGGCCAGCAGCGCTCCGACCGTGCTCTTGCCGGCTCCGCCCGGGCCGTCGATAGCGATCACGATCGGCCGCCTCATCCGGCTGCCCTCCGCAGCGCCGCCACCTCCTCCGGGCGAAGCTCGCGCCACGCGCCTGGGCGCAGGCCACACAGGCCGATCGGCCCGATCCGGGTCCGAATGAGGCGCTCCACTCGGAGTCCGACGTGCTCGGCCATGCGCCGGATCTGGCGATTCCGCCCTTCGTGGATAACGAGCCGCAGCCAACAGGTCGGGCCGGACCGATCCATGACCTCCAGCTTCGCGGCAGCGGTGGGTGAGCCGTCTAGCGGCACGCCGCTCCGCAGCCGCTCCAGCTCCGCCTCGCCAACGCCACCTCGCACCAGGACACGGTACTCCTTCTCGACCTTGTGCCGCGGATGGGTCAGCCGAAACGCCAGCTCCCCGTCGTTCGTCAGGAGGATGGCGCCTTCAGAGTCGAAGTCGAGGCGCCCGACCGGAAAGAGGCGAAGATCGGTTGGAGCCAGGTCGACCACTGTGCGCCGGCCACGGGGATCGGACGCGGTCGAGACGACCCGGGGCGGCTTGTTGAGCAGGACGTAGCGAAGCACGGCCGGCGGCGCAACGCTTTCACCGTCGACCTCGACTCGGTCCCGGGCCGGATCGACCGTGGCGCCAAGGGTTGCCACGATTACGCCGTTGACCGCTACGCGCCCCTCGACGATCAATCGCTCGGCGGCGCGACGAGAAGCAACCCCGCAGCGCGCGAGGTATTTCTGAAGCCGCTCCGGACCCGCCATGGCAGGGCGACCTAGAGAAAAGCGCCGCGCAGGTGATCGATCCGTTGCGCGCGACCCCGACTGTCGAGCACCACGGCCACCACGTCGACGCGCCAGGCCGACTCCGACAGGCCCCGGCTTGCGAGATATAGCTCCGCGAGGCGCGAGATCCGGTCGAGCTTGATCTGGCTGATGGCCTCGTCGGGCGCGCTCTCTGGCCCACCAACTCGGGTCTTGACCTCGACGAAGACGATCTCGGCCGCTTCGCGGGCCACAAGGTCCAGCTCCCCCAGCGGCGAGCGGTGGTTTTGCTCAAGGATCTGGAAGCCGGCCTGCTCGAGAAAGGCCGCCGCCAGCTGCTCCCCCCGAGCGCCAAGCGTCTGGCGATACCTCACGCCGTGGCCACCTCGGCTTGTCGAGCCATCGGCGCCCACGTGAGCCGATGCAGCCGTGACGGCCCGAACCGCTCCAGGGCCTCCAGATGGCTCGGGGTGGCGTACCCTTTGTGGCTGGCGAAGCCGTACTCCGGATAGCGCGCATCCAGCTGAATCATCCAGCGGTCTCGCACGACCTTCGCCACGATCGACGCCGCCGCGACCGAGATGCACAGCAGGTCGCCGCGGATGACGGGTCGCTGGGGCAGCGGGCAGGACTTGAGCCAGAACGCGTCGATGAGGAGATGGTCGGCCCGCGTCGGCAGCGCCCGTACCGCGCGGACCATCGCCAGCTCGCCCGCTTTGGTCAGCCCGATCAGGTCGAGCTCCTCGGGGGATACCGAGCCAACGCCGACCGCTCGCGCGCAGCCGAGCACCACGCCATACAGGTCGGCACGCTGCTGAGGCGTCAGCAGCTTCGAGTCGCGCACTCCCAACAGCTCCGGTGGGATGCCATCTCGAAGATCCGGCAGGATAACCGCGCCCGCGACCAGCGGCCCGGCCAACGCGCCGCGCCCGACCTCGTCGAGCCCGGCGACGAGCGAAAAGCCTGCCTCCTGTATCGCCAGCTCCTCGCGAGCGTCTGGAAACCCGTCCCGCTCGGGCCAGGCACGGCCGGCGGAGACGTCCAGCTGATCTATGCCGCTCGGTGTGTGACGCAGACCGGGCGGCTTCATGATTACGAGGGCGCGGCTCCCCGGCCCCCGCGCTGGAGGAGCGGCCGTCTTTCCTTGATGCGCGCAGCCTTGCCCCTCAGCGCGCGCAAATAGTACAGCTTGGCCCGGCGTACGAGTCCCCGGCGAACCACCTCGACGCGCTCGACACGTGGCGAGCGAAACATGAACGTCCGCTCGACTCCTATCCCGTGGCTGCCGATCCGACGGACGGTGAACGTGCCTTCCGGCGACTTTGGCCGGTGCGTTCGAATCACGATCCCTTCGAACACCTGGAGTCGTTCGCGCGTGCCTTCGACAACTTTGACATGCACCCGGACGGTGTCTCCCTGCGAGAAATCGGGGAGACTCTCGGCGCGAGGCACGGCCATCAAGTGCGCAACGTCGTCGCCCATCTCTTGCTTACATCCGTCGCTTCGATAACAGCTACGCAGTATATCAGCGGGGCGCCAGGAGGAGCCATCGCGGGGTCCGCGCGGCGTGCCACGAGGGCTTCGGCCGGACCCTCACCCCCTGGCCCCCTCTCCCAATTTTGGGAGAGGAGGTTGGGAACAAGTGCGCTTCGCGGGGTGAGGGCGGGCGCGAAGCGTCGCCTCTCCGATCGGCAGCCCGCGGCGCACGGCAATCGAGCAGAGCTGGCCGGCCGAACAGCCCAGCGGCCCCTCGCAGAGCCTCATGGGAAGCCATCGTAGGGGCACGGCATGCCGTGCCCCTACGAGCGGATGAAGAGTGGCGCCAGGACGAGCGTGATGGTGCTCAGCAGCTTGATGAGCACGTGCAGCGATGGTCCAGCGGTGTCCTTGAAGGGGTCTCCAACCGTGTCGCCGACCACCGCCGCCGCGTGGGCGAAGCTGCGCTTGCCCATGACCTCGCCTTGCTCGTCCTTGAGCTCACCCGACTCGATGAACTTTTTGGCGTTGTCCCATGCGCCCCCGCCGTTGTTCAGGACCGTCGCGACGAGGATGCCAGCGATGGTCCCGACCATCAGCAGCGCCGCCTCGGCCTCATGTCGCAACAAGATTCCCACGGCGATTGGCACAGCCACCGCCAACAGCCCTGGAGCGACCATCTCGCGGAGCGCAGCTCGCGCGGTGAGGTCGACGCAGCGGGCGTAATCCGGTCGGCTTGTGCCTGCCATGATGCCCGGGTCCGCCTTGAACTGGCGTCGGACCTCCTCGATGATATCGCTCGCCGCCCGACCGACCGCGCGAATGGCCAGCGAGCAGAACAAGAAGACCAGCATCGCGCCCAGCAGGCCGCCGATGAACACGTCGACCTTGGACAGGTCGACCGGGACGTGGTCGCCCACGGGCAGCTTGAGCTTGTCCTTCACCTCGTCCAGGTATGCGCTGAAAAGCAAGAACGCGGCCAGCGCCGCGGAGGCGATCGCGTAACCCTTGGTCAGCGCCTTGGTCGTGTTGCCGACCGCGTCCAGGGCATCTGTGATGTGGCGAGTCGCCTCGGGCGCGCCCGACATCTCGGCGATCCCGCCCGCGTTGTCGGTGATCGGCCCAAAGGTGTCCATGGCCAGGATGTACGCGACTGTCGTCAGCATACCCATCGTCGCAACAGCCGTTCCGTACAGGCCGCCGTTCTGGACCCCGCTCAAGACCCCGAACTGAAAGCTCAGGAAAAGAGCAATCGCGATCACGACTGCCGTCAGCCCAGTCGTCTCCAGTCCGACCGCGAAGCCGGCGATGATGTTGGTGGCCGGCCCTGTTTTGGAAGCCCGCGCGATCTCCTGGACAGGGCGCCAGGAGCCGGCCGTGTAGTACTGCGTGAGATAGACGAACGCTACGCTAGTCGCCAGGCCCACCAGTCCGGATCCCACCAGCCACCAGCTACCAAGCATGTTCATCGTGACAAAGGCGATGCCAACGGCGCACAGAAGAGTCATCGTCCAGTAGCCGCGATCGAGGGCCCGCATCGGGTCGCGGATCTCGCCGATGCTGACGGCGAAGACGCCGACGATCGAGGCGAGCAGCCCCACCGAGCGGACGACGAGCGGGAACAGGATCCAGGCCACGTTCTGCGTCGCGACGTACACGGCCACGCCGAGAATCATGGCGCCGATGTTCTCGGCGGCCGTCGACTCAAACAGGTCGGCGCCACGGCCGGCGCAGTCCCCGACGTTGTCGCCCACCAGGTCGGCGATGACCGCCGCGTTGCGAGGATCGTCCTCTGGAATGCCCGCCTCGACCTTGCCGACCAGGTCCGCGCCGACGTCGGCCGCCTTGGTGTAGATGCCGCCCCCGAGCTGGGCGAAGAGCGCCACGAAGCTGGCCCCGAAGCCGAAGCCCACGATCAGGAAGGGCACCTCGTTCGGCCGCTGCAGGCCACCGTAAGCCATAAAGATTCCCAGTACGCCAAGCAGGCTGAGCGCAACGACCAGAAGGCCGGAGACCGCCCCGCCGCGCAGTGCGACAGTGATTGCCTCCTTCAGGCTGCGGCGCGCGGCCGAGGCGGCGCGCAGATTGGCCTGGACGGCGATCCACATGCCAACGAATCCGGAGATTCCCGAGCAGGCCGCGCCGACCAGGAAGGCGACCGAGGTCCGCCAGGCGATGTCAGCATTGCCGGCCAGGACGCCAAGCAGCAGCCCGATCAGGACCGCGGCCACGAGCGACAGCATGGCGATCGTACGGTACTGGCGGTTCAGAAAAGCCATCGCCCCCTCGTAGATGGCCGCCGCCACCGACTGCATCTCCGGCGTCCCCTTGTCGCGCGACAACACGTCGCGCGCCAGGAACGCCGCAAACAAGACCGCTATGACACCGGCAGTCGGCACGAGCCAGAGTAAGTCCACTCTCAATCCTCCTTCGTGGGAGCACGGTCCGCCCGGGGCGGACGCCGCCTCAAGCGTCGTATTCGAGCCTGGCCGGTCCGTTCCATCGCGTGTCGGTCGGGCTATACGGTCGGCGCGACGCGCGTCTGCATCGGATGTGGCACGCTCCTACAGGGCGCCGCACACCGGCATGCCGCTGCGGCCCTTTTCGTTCGAGGTGCCCCGCCGGCCCTGGAATGAGGGCGTGCAACACGCCCTCGACGATCTGCAAACGGAGCCTAGCCGGCCAGAGCAGGCCGACCGCAATTCTACCGGCGCTCTCCGGACCGGTCAAGCCGAGGGGGCCCCGCCGGGCTGCAGCAGCAGCGTCAGCAGGGCCATCCGAACGTACAGCCCGTTCTCCGCCTGCCGAAAGCACGCCACCCGTGGATCGACCTCCAGCCCGACCGAGAGCTCGGGCCCGCGTGGCAGCGGATGCATCACGATAGCCGATGGTTTCATGGTGTCCAACAGAGCCTGGTCAACCTGGTAGCTTCGGGGCTCTGGCTCGAACCGCTGCGCCATCGCGATGCGGTCCGAGTGGGCGCGAGTGATGTACACGACGTCTGCCGTGGAAGCAATCGCGCCCAGATCGTCGATCTCGTCGAAGGCCGCTCCGGCTGTCGTCAGGCGCTCGCGCACGGCCGGCCGCAGGCGAAGCGTCGAAGGAGAGACGAATCGGAGCCTGACACTGGGCAGCTTAGCGAGCAGCTCTGCCAATGAGTTCACCGAGCGCTCGTAGGTGAGGTCGCCGACGAAGGCCACCTCGAGGTCCTGAAGGCGACCCAGCTCGCGGAGGATCGTGTAGGCATCCAGTAGCGCCTGTGTCGGATGCTCGCCATCGCCGTCGCCGGCGTTGATGACCGGGACAGTCGAGACGGCCGCGGCCCGCCGGGCGCCGCCCTCCTCGTGGTAGCGGATCAGCAACAGGTCGTAGCCGTAGGACGACAAAACTCGGACGCGGTCCTCGAGCGGTTCGTCGAAGAGCTCGCGCTCCTCTCGGCCGACCTCGATGCCGCTGACAGACCCCCCGAGCAGGCTCATCGCGCTCTCGAACGAGACGCGCGTGCGCGTACTGGGCTGGTAGAAGAGGTAGAACAGTCGCCGCCCGGTCAGCAGCCGCGAGTCGCCCAGCGTGTGCACCTGCCGCATCAGGTCGGCTCTGGGAAACAGCTCGTCCGTCAGCCAGTCGACCGAGAACTGCTGCCCGTCGAGGATGTGCTGCGGCGAGCCCACGTCACCGAGTATAGCGCCGCCCGGTGCGGCTGGACGCGCCGCGACAGCTTGCCACACGCGCTGTTCTCAGGCGGCGCCGGCGGTGCTCTGGCCTAAAGGTCCTCAGGGTTGAGTCCAGTCACCCGTGCGAGTCGAGCGAGTATCCGGGGCCCGAGTTCCTCCGATCATGATAGGCAAAGACGACGTCCGACCACCCGGGCCGTGCCAGAACGCGATGCGAGCCTGCGGTCCGCTTGACGGTCCAGCCAATCCGAAGGAGCGCGGCGAGGACTCGTCTGGCCCTGGTCGAAGGCCAGTCACTCACGCCGCGTCGAACAGACCGCCCAACTCAGGGACGGCCTCGCCGTGTTCGAGCCGATCGGCGAGGACGCGCAATGCGAGCGCCTCCACCCGGGCCAGGGCTTCGTCGCGGGTAGCGCCGTAGACGATGACTCCGGGGAGTGCAGTCACCTCGGCGATCCATCGCCCGTCTTCTTCATGTTCGACCTGGACCATGAGCTTTGGCATTTCCACGCGAGCAAGTATAGCGCCGCGCCCAACCAGGGCCCTGTATACTCTGCCGGCGGGCTGGGCCCCGGTTCCGCGGAGGGTATCGACAGGGTGGGCGGTCGGCCGATCATCGTCGCTTCCAACGGCCTGGTCGTGAGCGGCAGCCCACTCGCCTCCCAGGCCGGGCTGAGGGTCCTTCAGAACGGGGGCAACGCGGTCGACGCCGCTGTCGCGGCGTCGGCTGTTTCCGCGGTCGCGCGGCCGTGGGCGACGGGCATCGGTGGTGACCTGTTCGCCCTCATCTACCTGAAGCGCGAGAATCAGGTCCACGCGAT
>WNGA01006170.1_pt1 | contig 17733 bp, 17 predicted proteins | sample 5400061 | NCBI WGS metagenome assembly WNGA01 (sample SAMN13153366, study PRJNA577476) | soil metagenome | isolation source: 100 cm soil or saprolite under grassland replicate 2 | place: USA:California | collected 2016-06-15 | reverse complement strand
CGGGGGCGGGCTGGCACGGTGGGCTCCCCGGCGCGCCGGTGGGCTGGGGTGTATGGGTCGCGGTCGCGCTGGCCGCACACCCCGTCATCTGGACCTACTACGGCTACCCCGATCTCGCGAAGATCGCCGGCGAGGTGGTGGACCCGAGCCGCACGCTACCGCGCGTTCTGGTGGGCGGGCTCGCCGCTACCGCCGTCCTCTATCTCGCGCTCAACGCCGCGTTCCTCCAGGTGCTGCCGCTCGAGCGGATCGCCGCCTCGAACCTCGTGGCCGCGGACGTCATAGGCGCGCTCGTCGGCGCGCGGGGTGGGGCGCTCGTCGCCGCGCTGGCGCTGCTCGTGGTGCTCGCGTCCTTGAACGGGAACGTGTTCGTGACGCCGCGCGTGCTGTTCGGCCTGGCGCGCGACGGCCTCGCGCCGGCGGCGCTGGCGCGCGTCAACGCGGGCGGCACGCCGTGGCTGGCGATGCTCGCCATCGGCGTCTTCGCCATCGCGCTCGCCGCTACGGGGACGTTCGAGCTGCTGCTGGGCCTGGCCATCGTCCAGGTCCTGGTGATCGACTCCTGGGCGGTGATCGCGCTGTTCCGGCTGCGGGCGCGAGACGGGCCGGCGCCATTCAACGTGCCGGGCCATCCGTGGGTGCCGCTGCTGTTCATCGCCGTGTACACGGCGTTGCTCGTGGGGACGGCGCGGGCGCAGCCCAAGCTCGTCGGCGGAGCTCTGGCAATGCTGGGCGTGGCGTACGCACTGAGTTGGATCGTGAAAACCGATCGGGCGGCACCGGTCGCGGAGTGATCCGTGGGCTAAAGCCCCGGCTCGGCCCAACGTGAGCCCTTAAAGGCGCGCTCCCGGCCGAGCCCGCCCTTTAGGGCAGGGACGAACGCGACGCTCATCCCGAATGCCTATTCCCGCCTATCTTTCCCCCATGCCTCGCCTCGCGATCGCCCAGCTCCGCCCCACCAAGGGCGACTACGGCGCCAATCTCCAGAAGATCGGCGGCGTGCTGGCGCAGGTCGCGAAGCTCGACCCGCCGGTTGACCTGGTGGTCTTTCCCGAGACCGCCACGTCCGGATACTTCGTCGAAGGCGGTGTCCGGGACGTAGCCGTGACCGCGGGGACGCTGTTCCGCGATCTCACCGTAGAGCACGAAGCTGCGGGGGCGCGCCCCGTGGACGTCGCGATCGGGTTCTACGAAGTGTTCCAGAACCACTTTTACAACTCTTGTCTTTACGCCTCCCTCGGCAACGCCTCACCCGGTCACGCCTCATCCGGCAGCGCCGCACCCGGTATCCGGCACGTGCACCGCAAGGTGTTCCTCCCCACGTACGGGGTGTTCGACGAGGAGCGGTTCGTGGACCGCGGCCGCGAGATCCGGGCCTTCGATGCACGTTGGGGCCGGGCGGCGATCCTGATCTGCGAGGACGCGTGGCACTCGCTCTCGGGCACCATCGTCGCGCTCCAGGGGGCTCAGCTCGTGATAGTGCCGAGCGCGTCGCCGGCGCGCGGTACGGGGATGGACGAGGAAGGCACCCGGCTGCCGGCGAGCGTGGTGCGGTGGGAGCGCATCCTCAAGGGCATCGCGGACGAGCACGGCGTGTGGGTGGCGTTCGCGAGCCTGGTGGGATTCGAGGGTGGCAAGGGTTTCCCCGGAGGCTCGGTGGTCGTGAGCCCGGCGGGTGAGATCGTGCTGCGTGGCCCGTTGTTCGAGGAAGCGGTGCTGACCTACGATGTCGACCTCGAGGAGATCACGCGGGCGAGAGCGGAAGCTCCCTTGCTGGCGGACCTGGAAGTCAATCTTCCAGTTCTCGTCAAGAACTTGGGGAGCAGGGAGCAGGGAGCAGGGAGCAGGGCTCGTAAGCGGGCCGCCGTGAAATTCGATCAGGCCACGAATGGTACTGCTCCCCGCTCCCCGCTCCCCGCTCCCAGAATTCACGTGGTGGGGCCGGGGGTGGAGGAAGGAGACCCGCTGCAGATCGATGCCGACTTGGCTCGGCGGTGGCTAGTCAGCTTCTTAAAAGACGAAGTCGTCCGGCGCCGCGGGTTCACCAAGGGTGTCGTGGGACTCTCGGGCGGCGTGGACTCGTCGCTCACGGCTTTCCTCGCCGTCGAAGCACTCGGCAAGGAGAACGTGATCGGCGTGCGGATGCCGTACCGGACGTCCTCCCCCGAGAGCCTCGGGGACGCGCTGCTCGTGATCCAGACGCTCGGGATCCAGTCGGTCACGGTCGACATCACCGCTGCTGTGGACGGCTATCTCTCCCAGGTGGAACGGGACGGCGACGCCGATCCCACGCGCCGCGGCAACGTGATGGCGCGCCAGCGCATGATCGTGTTGTTCGACCTGTCGGCGAAGTACCAAGCCCTGCCGATCGGGACGAGCAACAAGTCCGAGCGATTGCTCGGCTATTTCACCTGGCATGCCGACGACACGCCGCCCGTGAACCCGCTGGGCGACCTGTTCAAGACGCAGGTGCGCGCGCTGGCGCGCCACGTGGGCGTCCCCGAGGTGATCCTCCGGAAGCCGCCCACGCCCGACCTGGTCCCCGGGCAGACGACCGAAGGGGACTTTGGCATCAGCTACGACAAGGTCGATCGTATTCTCTACTACCTCATCCGCGGTATGAAGCCGGCGGAGGTGGTGGCACGCGGCTTCACACCGGAGGAAGTGGCGAAGGTCGCCGGGCGGCTCGAATCGACGCACTGGAAGCGCCGCCTCCCCACGGTGGCGATGATGTCCCAGACGGCGATCGGCGAATTCTACCTGAGGCCGGTGGACTACTGATGAAGCCGAAGCATCCCCGGGATTCGGAGACGGTGATGTCCGAGCTGATGATGCCGCAGCACGCGAACATCATGGGCAACGTGTTCGGGGGCGTGATTCTGTCGCTGGTCGACCGGGTTGCCGCCGTGGCCGCGATCCGCCACGCCTCGAAGCCGTGCGTCACCGTGTCGGTCGACAAGGTGGACTTCAAGGAGCCGATCCACGTGGGCGAGCTCTTGACCGCGTATGCGCGCGTCAACTTCGCCGGCCGCACGTCGATGGAAGTGGGCGTCAAGATCATCGCCGAGAACGTGCTCACGGGAGTGCGGCGGCACACCAACTCGTGCTACGTGACGTACGTGGCGCTCGACGACCACGGCGTGCCCACGCAGGTGCCGCCGATCGTACCCGAGACGCCCGACGAAAAGCGGAGGTATGACCGGGCTGCGAAACGGCGCGCCACGAGGGTGATGGATCGGAGATACGACACGGGCGCCGGTGAGTAGAGTCGTCGCCGTATTTGGCGGTGGAGGAGCGAAGAGCCTCGCCCACGCCGGCGCCTGGCGGGCCCTCCTCGAAGCCGGTCTCCGGCCCTCTCACATCGTCGGCACCTCGATGGGCGCGGTGATCGGCGCCGCCTTCGCCGCCGGGTCGAGCTACGACCGGCTGGTCGAGATCGCGCTGTCGCTCCAAAAGAAAGACTTCGCCGCCCTCGACGCCTGGTCGCTCGCGAAGGGGGTGTTCGCCGGGAACATCCTGAAGCCCGAGCCGTTGAAGCGCACGATCGTGCGCCTCGTTCCCGCCGCGCGGTTCGCGGAGCTGCAGATCCCCCTCACGATCACGGCGACGGACCTCGATTCGGGGGAGCTGGTGCTGTTCGGGGCGCTGGGACAGGACGCGCCGCTCGTCGACGCCCTCTATGCCTCCTGCGCGCTACCGCTCTATCTGCCGCCCGAGATGATCGACGGGCGCCGGCTGGGGGACGGTGGCCTGCGGGCCGTGGTGCCGCTCGACGTGGCGCGGCGGATCCCGGCGGATCTGGTGGTGGCGGTGGACGTGGGCCCCGGGTTCGACGAGCCGCCGGCCGCGAAGCAGGCGCCGATCCCGCCGCTCGTGCGGGCGCACGGCCAAGCGATCCGCGTCATGATGGCGGCGCAGACGGAGCGGGCCATCGCGGCGTGGCCGAAGGACGCGGCCAAGGTGGTCGTCGTGCGGGCGGTGGCCGAGCGGGAAGCGACGTTCGCAGTCGGGCAAGGAAAGAGGTACTTGCAGGCCGGCTACGACGCGACGAAGCGGGCCCTCGGCTGATACATTAACAGCCATGCTCGCCCGAGAGATAATGATCCCTGAACCCTTTGTAGCCGCTGCCGGCGCCACCAGCGCCGAGGTGGCCGTGTTGATGCGGGCGAAGGACATCTCGGTCGTACCCGTGGTGGACAATCCCAAGGATCGGCGCTACCTGGGCACGATCTCCGACCGCGATATCGTCACGGGATGCGTGGCGGCGGGGCACGACTCGATGAGCTGCAAGGTGCAAACGCACGCGCGCCAGGATACGGAAGTCGTGACGCTCGACACGGAGCTGGACGGATACAAGATCGAGCGGCTGGACGACAAAGACACGCATATCCGCTCGACGATAGTCGTGGTGGACGGGAATAAGAGAGTAGTGGGATTCATTCCGCATCCGGAGTTCATACAAGGGATCGTGATAGTTAGAGGATCGTGATAGTTAGAGAATGAGATCAGGTGCCGAGGCGGGCAGTAAGACGCGTAGGCGCGCAGGCGCGTAGCGGTGATGAGGGGTTAGGGGGTAGGGTGGCGCGTCGCCGTGTCTCCCACTTTGCGCAATAGACCCCAGAGAGTCTTCGCGGTTTCGGTCGCTATCGCATCCAAGCGAGCATAATCCGCTGCATCGATGTACTCCAGATCTTTCGCAAGCTCAAGAGCGCTTTCGACTTCGGCAAGCGATCCTCGGGCTACGTCCAGAAAGCGACGAAATTCCTTTGAGCCCTTCCTCGCGCTCCCTTCGGCGATATTGAGCGGGACGCTGCTCGACGCGCGAAGCAGCTGGACAGCTAGGACCTTCTGATCGGCATCGGGAAAGCGCTTCGCCGCCCGGGCGCATTCGATCGCGAGGCGCTGCGCGTGCTGCCACACCTTCAGTGTTCGAAACGGGGCCATGGGCGCCACGATAGCAGGGGGCAACGAAGATGTGGTATCGATATCGTGGGTGCCGGTGCCAACTATTCCCTATTCCCTGCAACCCACTACGCGCCTGCGCGCCTAGGCGTCTTACTCTCCACTCAGCAGCTAGTAGATTTGTGCTGTGCCCCGAAAGTCTTTCACTCTGGCTGAAGCCAATCGAACGCTTCCGCTCGTCAAGCGCATCGTCGCCGACTTGATCACCCTCCATCCCCAGTGGCGCGATCTCGTGGCGCAGTACGAGCTCGTCGCCGCGCAGGCCCGACCCGAATGGGGCGAGTCGACCGAGCAGCTCGCGCTGCGCGGCCGCATCGAGGACATCGCGCGTCAGATCAACGATTTCCTGCTCGAGCTCGACCAGATCGGCTGTGTGTTCAAGGGATTCGAGCCGGGACTGGTCGACTTCTACGGCAAGCTGGACGGCAAAGAAATATTCTGGTGCTGGAAGGTGGGCGAGGAACGCATCGAGCATTGGCATGAGCTCGAGAGCGGGTACGCGGGCCGGCAGCCGATACCGGTTACGGTGGGAGGCGAGGGATGAGGGGATTCTGGATGCTGGTGCATGTTCTGGGCTTTACTCTCTGGTTAGGTGGCGGGATCGCAACGATGGTTGCCGGCGTTTCGGCGAAAGGCTTCGCGCCGGCCGAGCGGCTGGCGGCGTACAAACTCATCGGGGCGATTCAGCGGATCCTCGTGGGCCCGGGCGCCATGGCCGTGCTGCTCTCGGGGCTCGTCCTCTCCATGTCCTACATGAAGCAGGGCGCCGTGCCGGGCTGGATGGGAGTGATGATGATCGCGGGGATCCTGGGCGCGCTCGGCGCCGTGACGATCAGCGTGCCGACGGCGGCGAAGCTGGCGCGGCTCGAGGTGGACGCGCGAGGCGGGCTGCCGGAGGCGTTTCAGGCTTTGAGAAAACGCCAGATCTTCGCCGCGACGATCGCGGGGGGATTCGGGCTGATCGCGATGTTTGCGGTGACGCTAGGAAGATGGTGAGTGGCTGAGTTTCGCCAGCCGCTGTCTCACGTCCCGTACGAGCGGCTGTAGCTCCGCATCCGCGTCTTTCCATAGGTCCACGAACCGGTTGTAATAGTCCCGCGCGCGGGCCTTATCGCCCCCCTCCTCGTACAGCTCGCCCAAGCGCTTGTAGGTCGGTCCCAGGGTCGCGGATTCCTCGAACGCGCGCAGCAGGCCGGGCGTGGTGATCGCGCGCTCGTACACGGCCAGTGCGGAGTCGCGCTCGCCGGCGCGCTCGTAGGCCCGGGCCAGCTCGTACAGTCCGCACACGGCGCAGCTGTCTTCGTCGTACCAGGCGCGGTAGCCGCGAAGCGCATCCTGGACGCGGCCCTCCGCGAAAGCGAGCGCGGCGGCAGCGCCGTGCCGGAACGGTTTGCCGCGCCGTACCGCCTCGGGTACTGCCGCGTCGTACTCGGCGAGGAGCTGCTTGGCGCGATCTGGCCGCCCCGCTTCCGCATAGAACCAGGCGAGTCCCAGGTACGGCCGGTCCTCGGGCGGAATGGCGGCGAGCGGGTGCCGGCGCAGGGCTTCGTCCGCGGTGCGTCGCGCGGCGTCGGGGGCGTGCCGGTAGTACAGCTCGATGGTGGCGAGCCCGATGGCCGCTTCGAAGTAGGCTCCCGGCACATCGCGCTGCTCGTTCAGCGCCATGGCGCGACGCAGCTGCGCCTCGGCATCCGCCAGCTTGCCGCGCACGAGGCTGAGCTCGGACAGCGTGCCCGTCGTCGCCGCCTGCCAGGTGGGGTCGCGCGTCGCCTGTGCGAGTGCCCGCATCTGCACGGCCGCGCCGTCGAAGTCACGACCCGCCCCCACCAGGCAGGCGCGCATGAAGAGGCCGACTGGGTTGGCGGGCGCCCGTTGCAACAGCGACGCCGCAGTGCGCGCCGCTTCGGTGCGCTTGCCCTGGCCCGCCTGCGCGGTCATCGCATTGACGTACAGCGCCCACTGACTGGGGGCGACGCGGATCCCGCGCAGCGTCAGGGACTCCGCCTCGGCGAATCTGCGCGTTCCGTTGAACAACAGCGCGAGGTTATTCAAGGCCACGCCGTTTTCCGGATCCACCTCGAGCGCCGACCGGTAGGCGCTCTCGACCTTCGCCGGGTCGAACACCACCCGACTGTAGTAGTACGCCTCGGCCAAGGAGCGCTCGACCGGCGTGAGCCGGTCGCGATGCCGGAACGCCTTGGTCGCCGCCGCGCCGATGCGCGACGCTGCGCCGCCCGAGTTGCTCAACACGACGGCGAGCTTGCGATACGCCATCGCGAACGTCGTGTCCAGAGCGATCGCCTCCTCGAGCAGCGCCACGGCGCGATCGGTCTCCCCGGCGTCGCTGGCCCTGACCGCCTGGGAGTACTTCTGCAGCGCCACGATCGAGCGGGTGGTCACCTCTTCGAGCGGCTCGCTGTTCCGGATCGTGCGGAGCGACTCCCCGATGCGCTCCCGCAGCCTGCCCGACAGCCGATCCACGGCTGCGATGATCGCGCCGTCGTCCTGGGCGTTCTCGCGCACGGCGACGAGCGCCGCGCCGTCCGAGGCCCCGACCAGCTCGGCCGAGACGACGTAGCCGCGGCCCAGCGGATCGATCTGGCCGCGCACGACGGCCTTCGCCCCCTCCCGCTGCGCCAACTCCCGCGCGAGGACCAGGTCGAGCGGCGTCGAGGGTGGGCGCCCCATGCGGTAGAGCGCCTGCCCGACCGCAGCGGCGTCGAGCAAGCGCACAACGGGCGACTGTGCGAGGTCCACGCGGAGCGCCTCGGTGAGCGAAGGTCCCAACGTCGAGTCCGCCGTGCGGTTCTCGAAATCCGCGAGCACCAGCCGGTCGCGCTGGGCGAGCACGCCGCTCGCGACCAGTGTCCCGACTGGTCCGATCCCGAAGAGGCGCATCGCCATGTAGACCGCGGTGCCGAGCCCGAGCAGTCCGAACCCCGCCGCGCCGCCGAGCAGCGCCCGGCGCCACGTGAACCAGCGCTGCACGCCGGCGGGCACCGCCGCCCGCCCGGTGCTATTCGCGAGCGCCCGGCGCCGCTCGATCACTCCCGTCCACAGCATGATCGGGAGGCCCGCGGCGGCGAGCCCCACCGCTGCGGCGAACGCCCAGTCGGGGAGCCCAAGCAGGTGCACCAACAGGTAAGCGAGCGTGAGCACGCCGAGCGCGGCGAAGCCGAACAGGGTGGCGACGCGGACGGGGTGCGCCCGGCGGATCGCGGCCGCAGTGCCCGAGGAGATCTCGGCCTGCTGGGGTGTGATGCCCCCCGTCGGCGTCGCCATCACCTCGAGCTGGCCCACCAGCTCCTCGGCGCTCTGGGGTCGGTCCGCCGGGTGCTTCGCGAGGCAGCGCATGATCAACGCGGCGAGCGCGGGCGGCACACTGGCGCGGTGCTGGGTCACGGGGTCCGGCGTGGTCGTCACCTGGGCCGCGAGCATGCCCTGGGGCGACAGGCCGCTGAACGGGAGCCGGCCCGCGAGCAGCTCGTAGCCGAGCGCCCCGACGGCGTACAGATCGGCGCGGTGGTCCACGGTGGGATCGCCGGCGGCCTGCTCCGGCGCCATGTAGGCAGGTGTGCCGAGCGCCATGCCGAGGGAAGTCAGCGTGCCGGCGCCGCTCGAGCTCGATACCGCCTTGGCGACGCCGAAGTCGGTGACGAGCGCGTGCTTCCCCGAGAGGAGCACGTTGTCGGGCTTCACGTCGCGGTGGACGATCCCGTGGCCGTGCGCGTAGGCGAGGGCATCGCACACATCGCGCAGGATCCGCACTGTGTCGCCCACGGGCAGCTCGCGCTCGTGCGCTATTCGGGCGCGCAGCGACTCGCCGGCGATGTGGGGCATGACATAGTACAGCAGGTCGCCCTGTGATCCGGCGGTGAGGAGCGGGACGATATGGGGGTGCTGCAGCGCGGCGGCGAGCCGGATCTCGCGCTCGAACCGCTCGGCGCTCACGCCCGCCGCCAGCTCGGGGGGCAGGACTTTCACCACCACCTGGCGGCCGAGCCGCACTTCCTGGGCGAGGAACACGCGGCTCATGCCGCCGCCGCCGAGCTCGCGCTCGAGGCGATAGGAGTCTCCTAAAGCGGATTGGAGACGATCGCGAAGTTCGGTCACGCCTTATGATACGGGAAACCGAAGGCAGACGGCTAGGCGTCGAGGAAGACGCCTAGTCGCCGAGGCGCTGAGTGGACGTCGAGGGCCGAGCGGCGAGGATGAGCCTCGCGACCTCGCACCTCATATCCACTGAGCGTCTCGGCGACTCAGCGTCTCCCTAACCGTCTCCCCGTCTTGCAGATCGGCTGCACGGGGCATTCCCCACAATGCGGTGCTCGAGCCTTACAAACTAGGGCTCCCAGCTCCATGACGGCCTGATTGAACTTCCAGGCGCGTTTGCCGGTTTTGGGAACGAGTGTACGGGTGAGCTCCCAGATCTGGCGGGATGGGGGATGCGAGATGCGGGATGCGAAGAACACCCGTCGTATGACTCTCGCCACGTTCGTGTCCACTGCTGCAACGGGCTTCTCGTAGGCGAACGATGCGACCGCGCCTGCCGTGTACGGTCCGATCCCCGGGAGCTTGATCAGCTCGTCGGGATGATCGGGCAGCGTGCCGTCGAGGTCATTTCTGACTACGCGCGCGAGCGCATGGAGATTCGAGGCACGGGCGTAATATCCCAACCCATCCCAAGCCTCTCTCACTGCACGGGGCCGTGCCCGCGCCAGCGTCTCGAGATCGGGAAAGCGCTCCAGGAACCGCGGATAGTACTCCGCCACGCGGCTCACCTGTGTCTGCTGCAGCATGAACTCGGAGACGAGCACGCGGTACGGATCGCGGGTGCGGCGCCACGGGAGGTCGCGCGCGGCGCGGGCCCACCAGGCGAGCAGCTTGCGCGTAAACGCCTGCGCGTGCCGTGGCTTACGCACGCGGGGGGTAGACGTACGGCCCATGGCTACCCAAGATACAGCCCATGAGCAACGGTGCGGCGCTCACGCTGGGCCCCCTGCGGCTGGTCGCCCGCTGGAGCCTCCGCACGGCGGACCACGCCGGCCGCTTCTCCTTCCTCATCGCCGACATGTTTCGCGGCCTCGCGGAATGGCGCATCTGGGTCCCCCGCACGCTCGACCAGGCGACCGCCGTGGGCTACGGCTCGCTCTTCATCGTGCTGCTGGTCGCCGGGTTCGCGGGCGCCGTGACGAGCCTCCAGACCGGCTACCAGTTCACCGGCACGCTGCCGCTCTACTACGCCGGCGCCGTGATCTCCGAATCGATGATCCTGGAGCTCGGCCCCGTGCTCACGGCGCTGATCCTCGCCGGCCGCATCGGCGCCCGCTACGCCGCCGAGCTCGGCACCATGCGCGTCACCGAGCAGATCGACGCGCTCGAGAGCCTGGGACGGTCTCCCGTGTCGCATCTGCTCATCCCACGCGTGCTCGCCGGGCTGCTCGTGATCCCCGCGCTCACCATGTTCGCGAACGCCACCGGCATCGTGGTGGGCTATCTCACCGCCAAGGGCTCGCTCGGCCTCACCTACGGCGATTTCGAGTACGGGGCGCGCTACTTCTTCCGGCCGCTCGACCTGTGGTATTCGGCTATCAAGAGCGGCTGCTTCGCGGCCGCCCTGACGACCATCCCGTGCTACCTGGGCTTCAACACCCAGCAGGGCGCCGAAGGGGTGGGGCGCGCGACCACGACCGCGGTGGTGGCGGCGTCGGTCGCGATCCTGATGCTCGACGCGGTCATCACGAAGCTCCTGCTGGTGGCGAAATGATCGAGCTGCTCGACGTCCACAAGCGGTTCCTCGAAAACGTGGTGCTCGACGGCGTGTCGCTCGAGGTGAAGGACGGCGAGACGGTGGCCCTGCTCGGCCCCTCCGGGGTGGGGAAGAGCGTCACCCTGAAGATGATCAACGGCCTGCTACGACCCGACGCGGGCGACGTGATCGTGGACGGGCTGCACGTGCCCCAGCTCGGGCGCAAGGAGCTGGCCACGCTGCGCGCCAAGATCGGCTACGTGTTCCAGTACGGCGCGCTGTTCGACTCGATGAGCGTGGCCGAGAACATCCGGCTCGGCATCACCGACGAGACGTGCTATAACGACGAGAAGTTTTGCGAGAACCGGATACTGGAATGCCTGCGGCTCGTGAACCTCCCGCCGGACGTGGCGACCAAGCTGCCGGCGGAGCTGTCGGGCGGGATGAAGAAGCGCGTGGGGATCGCGCGGGCCATCGCGGGACAGCCCAAGTATCTCCTGTACGACGAGCCAACCTCGGGGCTCGATCCCGTGAACGCCGACGTAATCGACGGGCTGATCGAGCGGCTACGAGACGAGCTGGGGGTGACGAGCGTGGTGGTGTCGCACGACGTGCGCGGCTCGTTCCGCGTGGCGGACCGGGTGGCGCTCTTGTGGCAGGCGAAGATCCGCGCCGTCGGCGCGCCGGACGAGATCCTCGCGTCCAAGGATCCCGCGGTGCTGCAGTTCCTGGAGCGGGATCTCGAGATGACGCTGATCCAAGCCGAATCTCAGGGAGGTCGGGAGGCCCGTGGACGTAACGTATAAGCGGGAAGTCACGGTCGGCGCGCTGGTGCTGGTGGGCTTCGTCGTGTTCACGGGCTTCATGTTCTGGCTCACCGGCCGCTCGATCGTCTCGAAGGCGATCCCGGTGAATGTCGTGTTCAAGAACGTGAGCGGCCTGAAGGAAGGCGACCCGGTGCGCGTGTCGGGGGTGAAGAAGGGGCGGGTGGGGCACGTGCGGCTCGAGCGCGTGGGGCACGTGACCGTGACGTTGAGCCTCGATCCCGAGGTACGGCCACACAAGGACGCGCGCGCCATCGTCGCCTCGGCCGACTTCCTGGGTGCCAAGTACGTGGACTACGACCCCGGGTTGAGCGACAGCCTGCTCCCTCCAGGAGCGAACATTCAGGGCGTCACCGAGGAGCAGTTCGCCGACGTGGCGCAGGGGGCGGCGAAGAGCGCGCAGGAGTTGATTGCGAACGTCAACAAAGGCCTGAATCCCGGCCAGCTCGCGACCGATATTCACAACACGCTCGTCGCGACGCAGCGCGGCATGGAGGCCCTCACCAAGGCGAGCAACGGTCCCGTGGTGCAGCAGACCCAAGCGACGCTCGCGTCGCTCGAGCGCGTGATGGCGCACTTGGACACGCTGCTCGGCGCAGCCAACCCCGCGCAGACCGGCAAGCGGCTCGACACGCTCAGCACCAATCTCACCCAGCTGACCACCCGCCTGGCGGACGCGACCGGCTCGCTCAAGGGGCTGCTCGACAAGATGGACAAGGGAGAGGGGACGCTCGGCAAGATTGCGACGGATACGATGCTCTACAAGAATCTGAATGCCACGCTCAAGTCCGTAACGGAACTCCTCACGGATCTCAAGGAGCGGCCTGGCAGGTATCTCACCGTCAAGGTCTTCTGAGTGAGTAGACGGTGAGGAAGACGCATAGTCGCCAAGGCGCCGAGTGGATCTGAGGTGCGAGTATGCGAGGATCATCCTAGCCGCTCGACCCTCGACGTCCACTCAGCGTCTCGGCGACTCAGCGTCTCCCTCACCGTCTTAGGTCCTACCAGATCGTCGCCCGCAGGGAGTCCGCTCTCACCATCGGATCTCCTGTCTTACATCCCCACGCTTCCGCGAACTCTTTCAGGTTCGAAAGCGGTCCCATGCCGCGCCAGCGGGCCGGGGCGTGCGGGTCGACGACGACCTGATTCCGCAGGTACTGTGGGGTGGCCTTGGCGCGCCAGATCTGCGCCCAGGCGAGGAAGAAGCGCTGCTCGGGCGTGAAGCCGTCGATGGCGGGCGGTCGCGGTTTGCCGGCGAGCGCGTGCTGGAACGCCGCGTAGGCCACCTTCAGCCCGCCGAGGTCGGCGATGCTCTCGCCCAGAGTGAGCCGGCCGTTCACGTGGGTGGCGCTGTCCACCACGGTGTAGGCGTCGAACTGGGTCGCCACGCGTGACGCGCGGTCCTTGAAGCGCTGGGCGTCGTCCGGAGTCCACCAGTCGCGCAGGTTGCCCTGCGCGTCGAACTGGCGGCCCTGATCGTCGAAGCCGTGGGTCATCTCGTGCCCGATCACGGCGCCCATGCCGCCGTAGTTCACGGCGTCGTCGGCCGCCGGGTCGAAGAACGGCGCCTGGAGGATCCCCGCGGGGAAGGTGATGTCGTTGTAGGACGGGCTGTACGACGCGTTCACGGTGGGGGCCGTCATGCGCCACTCGGCCTTGTCCACCGGCTTGCCGATGCGGTCGAAGTCCCGCGCGGTGGCGAACGTCTGGGCGCGCACCACATTGCCGGCGAAGTCGTGGAGGTCCACCAGCAGCTTCGTGTAATCGCGCCACTTGTCGGGATAGCCGATCTTCGTGCCGAAGGCGCGCAGCTTGGCGACGGCCTGGGCGCGGGTCGAGTCGCCCATCCACTCGAGCGTGTGCAGCCGGTCGTCGAGGGCGGCGATCAGGTTCTCGACCATGGCGAGGGCGCGGCGCCGCGCCTCGGGGGTGAACGTCTCCTTCACGTATGCTTGGCCGAGGGCGTCACCCATCATGGAGTTGGCGGCCTGAATGCAGCGCTTCCAGCGCGGCTGCAGCTCCTTCACGCCGGTGAGCGCGCGCTGGAATTGAAAGCTCGCGTCCACGAACGGAGTCGAGAGCCAGGGAGCGAGGTGGCGGGTGAAGTGCCAGCGCAGGTAGGCGCGCCAGTCGGCGAGCGGCACGGCGGTCATGAGGCTGTCCACGGCGCGGAAGAAGCGCGGCTGGGCGAGGTTGATCGCGTTAGTCGCGGGCGCGCCGGCGTCACGCAAGAACGTGGGCCAGGCGAGGTTGGGGGTGAGCGAGTCGGCGGCGGCGAGCGCCATCTTATGGTAGTTGGCGTTCGGGTCGCGCCGCTCCACGCGGGTGAGCGACGCGCGGGCGAGCGCGGTCTCGAGCGCGAGGATGCGTTGCGTTTCGGAGTCCGCCGCTGCGGGCGCGTCGCCCAGGAGGCGGAGGGTGCGGGACGCGTACTCCAGGTACGCGATGCGCAGGGCGCGCGCGGTCGAGTCGTCGCGCACGTAATAATCGCGGTCGGGGAGGCCGAGGCCGCCCTGGGACGCGGCCGCGATCATCATGGTACTGCGCTTGAAGTCGGCGGTGCCGCCGAAGTTGAACACCGGGTCCCAGCCGTGGTGGTGCCCGCGGGCGAGGGCGCGCGTAAGTCCCTCGCGCGAGGCGATCGCATCAATGCGGGTCAGCTCGTTCTTCAAGGGGTCCGCGCCGGCGCGCTCGATGGCCGTCGAATCGATGCAGGACGCGTAGAACGCGCCCAGCTTCTGGTCGGCCGTCTTGGGGGTGACTGGTACGGCTGCGGCGAGCCGCTCCGCGATGCGGCGCAGGGTGGTGTTGTTCCGCTCCACCAGCTCGGTGAAGCTGCCGAAGCTCGGGTATTCGGGCGGCAGCGCGGTGCGGGCCAGCCAGCCGCCGTTCGCGTAGCGGTAAAAGTCCTGGCAGGGGGCGCAAGTGGTATCCAGGTTCACAGGATCCAGGCCGTGGTGCGCGGCTTGGGCCGAGGCGCGCGCGGCGAGCGCGAGTACGAAAAGGGGCACGAGCAGACGGTGACGGCCGGACATCCGGATCTCCTGGAGAGGGCGGGGATGTCTCAAGCTACGCGCGCGAGCGGAGAACCGTTGAGAGAGGGGTTAGACGGCGAGGTAGACGCCGAGTCGCCGAGACGCATAGTGGACGTCGAGGGTTGAGCCGCGAGGATAATCCTCGCGAACTCACACCTCATATCCACTCGGCGCCTCGGCGACTTTGCGTCTCCCTCGCCGTCTCGCCGCCTATATTGTCCCGCATGTTATCCGTGACTTTCTTAGGTACCAGTGCTGCCCGCCCCACCGTGGAGCGCAACGTCTCCGCCATGTCCCTCGTGCGCGAAGGCGAGACGCTCCTGTTCGAGTGTGGTGAGGGCACCCAGCGTCAGATGATGCGCTACGGGGTGAGCTTTGCGTTGTCGGAGATCTTTTTCACGCACTTTCATGCGGACCACTTCCTCGGCGTGATCGGATTGATTCGCACACTCGGTTTGCAGGCCCGCGCCGAGCCGATGCGGTTGTATGGGCCGAAGGGGGCGAAGAAGGTACTCGGCCAGGCGATTCAGCTCGGCGTGGAGCGGGTCCCGTTCGAGGTCGAGATCCGCGAGGTCAAGGCCGGTGAGGTGATTCGGGATGCGGGAAGCGGGATGCGGGATGCGTACGAAATTCATGTATTCGGGACCGAGCATGGGGGCGGATCCGTCGGCTACGCGCTCAAGGAGCACGAGCGCCCCGGCCGGTTCGATCCCGACAAAGCGCGGGCGGCCGGCGTACCTGAAGGGCACTTGTGGGGGAAGCTGCAAAAAGGTGAGTCGGTCGGACTGGCGGACGGGCGGACGGTGAGTGCCGAGGGGATTGTGGGCCCGAAGCGCCCGGGGCGGCTCGTGGTGTTTACGGGCGACACCCGGCCCTGTGCCGCGGTGGTGGATGCGGCGCAGGGGGCGGACTTGCTGATTCACGAGGCGACGTTTGGGGAGGAGGAGAAGGAGCGGGCCAAGGAGACGGGGCATTCGACGGCGCGCGAGGCGGCACAAGTAGCGCTTGCCGCGAAAGCTAGACGCCTCGTACTGAGTCACGTATCGGCGAGGTACTCCATCAGTGCTGAGGAGCTCGTGAAGGAAGCGCGGGATGTGTTCAGGGAGACGACTGTTGCCAAGGATGGGATGGCGATTGAGGTGCCGTTTGCGGACTAGGAGCGAGACGGCGAGGGAGACGCGTAGTCGCCGAGGCGCGTAGTGGACGTTGAGGAGCGAGCTGTTAGGAAGTCCTAAACCCTCTCACCTCATATCCACTTAGCGCCTACGCGACTCGGCGTCTACCTGTCCGTCTACACGTCTATCTGGTAAGCGCTTTTCTGAGATTCTGCAGTAGTCCATCGAACATTTTGTGTGCACTCCGTCTGCGGTAGAACTGCCCGAGCAGCCATGCACGCCACGACGCGGGCACCCAGACGCATTTCATGGTGATGCGGGTGGTGCCGCCTTGGAACTCGAGCTTGAAGAACGTCCGGGAGCCGCGGCGGTAGATGATCTCGACCCAGGCGAAGGTGGTGGGAGGCTGGTACTCGATGACTTCGATGACGGCGTCGGCCTTGCGGCCCTGGCGCTCGAAGTGCAGCCGGTGGCGGTCGCCTTTGCCCTTGTTCGAGGGTCCCGGGATGACGGAGATGCAGTTCGGCAGCCATTCGGGCATGCGGCTCGCGTCGGAGATGAGGTCGAACACCTCCTGGATGGTGACGCCGACGGTGCCGGTGTAGGTGAGCGAGACGGGGCGCATGGGAGATAATATGGCGGCAAAGGGCGGCAGAGAGGCAAAGGGGGTTGCTCGCCGGGGGCTGCGTTTCTAAGTTCAGCGTCCCGACGGGGCTGTAGCTCAGCTGGGAGAGCGCCTGGATCGCACCCAGGAGGTCAGGGGTTCGAGCCCCCTCAGCTCCACTGAACAAATAGTGGCTAAGCGGCTAGGGGGCAATCTTAGCCGCTTCGCACCTTAGTTGCCGAAGTACTCCATCACCATCGCAGGATCACAGCCTTCGTCGTTTCCGAGCACCGCCCCTCCCTCTGCAACAGGGAACACGTATTGGCCAACAGTCGTTGACCAACAAGAAAGTACTCTGAGGTCCACATGATCGAGGAGTATTTCTGGAACGGTCGCTTCGTTGCCGATATGCACAACTACTGGGTCAAGACCACGGGCGTGTACTACTTCCCGGGGATGTACACGGCGATCCTGCCGATGATACCGGGCATCTATACGATCCGGAGAGTGATCAGGGGCAGTAGGCGGGTGGTCGCGGCATGAGCGGGCACAGGGTCTTCCTCGCCGGCGCGACCGGCGTGATCGGGCATCGGGTAGTGCCGCTCCTCGTCGCAGCGGGGCATCATGTGACGGCGGTCGGGCGCGCGCCTGACAAGCGTGCCGCACTCGAGCGCGCGGGCGCGGCCGCCATCGAGCTGGAACGTCGTGATCAACCTGGCGACCCACATTCCCCCGAGCGCCCGGGCGTTCGTCCCGGGTGCCTGGCGGCAGAATAACCGGCTGCGGCGCCTCGTGTCCCACAACCTGGCGACGGCGGCGCTGGCGGGCGGAGTGGGCCGCTTCATTCAAGAGTCGTTCGCGCCGATTTACGAAGGCGCCGGGGACCGGTGGATCGACGAGGACGCGCCCGTGCGAGTGGCGCGCTACAACCGGGCGGTGCTGGACGCCGAAGCCGCGGCGGCGCGGATCACCCGGGACGGGGGCACGGGCGTCGTGCTCCGGTTCGCGTACTTCTACGGCGCCGACTCCGACTTCACGCGGGACGCGATCCGGTACGTCCGTCGCGGCCGAGCACCCGTTTTGGGATCGCCCAGCGCGTTCATCTCGTCCGTCTCCCACGACGATGCCGCCGCGGCGGTGGTCGCCGCCCTCGCGGTTCTCGCCGGGACCTACAACGTCTCGGACGATCGGCCGGTGCGGCGCCGCGAATTCGTGGACGCCTTAGCGGGGGCCCTGGGCGTGCCGCCGCCGAAATTCTTCCCTCGCTGGCTGGCCCTGCTGGCAGGCTCGCTGGGGGAGACCCTCGCGCGGTCGCAGCGCATCGCCAACCGCAAACTACGCACTGCGAGCGGCTGGGCCCCGCGCTATCCGAGCGTTGTGGAGGGATGGAGCGCGGTCGTCGCGGCCTTGAGGACTACATAAAGGAGCAGGGGCCTATGCCGAG
>WNGA01023733.1_pt1 | contig 17734 bp, 15 predicted proteins | sample 5400061 | NCBI WGS metagenome assembly WNGA01 (sample SAMN13153366, study PRJNA577476) | soil metagenome | isolation source: 100 cm soil or saprolite under grassland replicate 2 | place: USA:California | collected 2016-06-15 | reverse complement strand
CCTGCGGCTTCTTCTTCGCGCCCATGATCCCCTTCAGCGACGGGTAGCGCGGCTCGTTGATCGCGTCCGACACCGCGACGACCGCGGGCAGCGGTGCCTCGATCACGTCGTAGCCGAACTCCGTCTGCCGCTTCACGCGCGCCTTCCCGTCTGCAACGGTCAACTCTGCCGCCTGCGAGACGAGTGGCAGGCGCAGGCGATCGGCGACGGCGGCCCAGAGAACGGCGCCGTCCGAGTCGCTCGCCTGCTGGCCGAACAGGATCAGGTCGGCGCTCTCCCGGTCGAGCGCCTTCGCAAGCGCGAGGCTCGTCGCGACGAGGTCGGAGCCGGCGGCGGCGGCGTCGCTCACGAGCACGGCGCGATCGGCACCCATCGCGAGCCCTTTGCGAAGCGAGTCGAGCGCCCTCTCCGGGCCGAGCGATACGAGCACGACCTCAGCGTCGCCGCTCGCTTCCTTGACGCGGAGTGCCTCCTCGACCGCGTTGGCATCGAAGGCGTTCAGCGCGCTTTCGCCGGAGCGGTCGAGCCGCTTCGTTGCCGGATCGATTCGCTTTGCCTGCGACTCGGGCACCTGCTTCACGCACACGGCGATCTTCATCGGGCCGGACTCTAACGAGGCGGTCCCGCCGCGACGCGGTGGAGCATGGCATCGAAGTCACCACGCTCGTCATGGATGGACTCGAACCACCATGTCGCCCCCGCTCTCGCGTACGCGGCCGGCAGCTCGTTCTCGCCCGGCGACGTGTGGCCCTGGGCGGTGACGTCGAATCGAGCGTTGTCGGGCCTCGCGCGAAAGATGATCTCGACCTTCTGGGCGAGCTCGTCGGGGGTCATCGTCATCCGATCCGGCGTCGCGGTGTTCGCCGCCCACCCGTCAAAGCGTGTTGCACGTCGCAGTGCGCGCGGTGCGTTGCCGCCGATCCAGATCGGCAGCGGCTGCTGAAGCGGCAGCGGCAGCAGGTGTACATCGCCGACGCGCTCCCCGGACCAGAGCTTCCGCAGCACCTCGAGACTCTGCTCCAGCTTCCTCGCGCGGACGCGCTCGTCGGTTTCCTCACCGAAGGCGGCGAACTCGCGCTCGTTTCCGCCGAGCCCGCACCCGAAGACCATGCGCCCTCCGGAGAGTCGGTCGAGCGTAGCGACCGCTAGCGCGACATCCTGAAACCGATGTCGCGGCAGCGCCGCGACGAGCGTGCCGAGCAGGACTCGTTCGGTCGCGCCGGCCGCAGCTGCGAGCAGAATCCAAGGATCCGCAGTCGCTCTTGCTCGACTCCAGGTATAGGCGAGGTGATCCCAGACGAAGACGGCCTCCCACGTCGCTGCTTCCGCCGCCCGCGCGAGCTCGACGAAGCGCGCTGGATCCGCATACGTCCCGAAGTTGGCGACCGAAAGGCCGTACCTCAACGGCGGGACTCTATCCGCCGATGTGCGCTAGGGTGCCCGACTTCGACGTCGAACCCCACGTTTTGCGGATCACCTTTGCCCTACTAGTCACGCTCGTGCTCGCCGCAAGTGCCGAGGCGGCGCCGCGGAAGCAAACGCCTCGCTTGATCTTCCCGGTCGTCGGCACGGTCGCGTACACGGACGATTTCGGTGACGCGCGCGCGGGCGGCAGACACGAGGGCAACGACATCCTGGCTTCGCGCCACGCGCCCGCGGTTGCAGTCGAGGCGGGCAAGGTCGAGTTCTGGACGACGTCGGCGCAGGCCGGGTGCATGCTCTATCTGCGCGGCGCAAGCGGCACGACGTACCTTTACATCCACCTCAACAACGACCTGACCTCGCGCAACGACAATCGCGGTCAGTGCGTTGCGGGGACAGCGTATGCCCCGGGCCTCAAGAGCGGGATGCGCGTCGCCGCCGGCGAGCTCATCGGCTTCGTAGGGGATTCAGGCGACGCGAACGGAATCCATCCGCATCTCCACTTCGAGGTGCATCCGAACGGCGGGGCGGCGGTCGACCCGTACTCGTTCCTCCAGAAGGCACAACCGCTCCTCTTCTACGCGAAACGGGGAACAACCGTCTCGGTCACGCTGGCAGGAACGATCGTCTCCTCGTTTGCGGGCGGCCTCGAGCTGAAGGCGTCGGAGGTTCAGCTCAACTCGTCCAAGCCGGTCGCGATCCGACGGACACTCGCCCTCTCCGTTGCGCCCGACGCGGTCGTCACGAGCGTGCTCCCGGGTGGGTTCAGCGGACTGGCCGCGCTCCAGCGGGGCCTGCCGGCGAAGGTCACCACGGCCCCGTTGCGCGCGTCACTCCGTGCGGCGCGCGGTGACGACAACGCGCTCGTCGCGTCTCAGATCGTCCTCGGCGCTTAGCGACCGACGAAGCGCGGCTCGCGCTTCTCGATGAACGCGCCTAGGCCCTCCTTCGCGTCCTCGCTCTCGAACAGGTCGCCGAAATGCTCCGACTCGCCGCGCAGGTTCTCGGCGTGGCCGCCCTGCAGCGCGTCGTTTATCGCCGCCTTCGCGGCGGCGAGCGCGACCGGGCTCTTCGAGGCGAGCAGCCTCGCCGTCTCGAGTGCCCGCTCGAGGACGGGATCGTGAACGGCGTTGACAAGCCCGCGCTGCAACGCCTCGCCGGCGTCGACGGTGCGGCCGGTGAGGATCAGCTCCTTTGCAAACCCGATCCCGCACGCGCGCGCGAGCCGCTGCGTGCCGCCCCAGCCGGGAATGATCCCGAGGTTGATCTCCGGCTGCCCGAGCTTCGCCTTCGACGACGCGTAGCGGAGATCACACGCGAGTGCGAGCTCGCACCCGCCGCCCAGCGCGAAGCCGTTGACCGAGGCGATCGTCGGCTTCGGCATCGTCTCGAGCAGCGTCGCGACCTCGTGGCCGAGTGCTCCCCACTCCTTCGCGCCGTCGACGTCGAGCGCGCTCATGTACTTGATGTCGGCGCCCGCGATGAAGGCGCGGTCGCCCGCGCCGGTGAGGACGAGCACGCGGACGTCGCCGTCGTCGCGCAGCTCCCGCAGCCGGTCGCGCAGCTCCGCCAGCGTGGCGACGTCGAGCGCGTTCATCGCGTCGGGGCGGTCGACGACGACGGTCGCGACGGCTTCTTCGCGCTCGACGCGGATCATGCGGGAACTCGAGCGCGCAGGAACTCGACGATCTCCATCGTCGGCGCGCCCGGGGTGAACACCTCTGCGACGCCTTTCCCTTTGAGCTCCGCCGCATCCTCGGTCGGAATGGTGCCGCCGACGACGACGATCACGTCCTCGGCGCCGTTTTCGCGCAGGCCGTCGAGGATCTTCGGGACGAGCGTCATGTGTGCGCCCGAGAGAATCGAGATGCCGACGGCGTCGGCGTCCTCCTGGACCGCCGTCTCGACGATCTGCTCCGGCGTCTGGTGCAGGCCTGTGTAGATCACCTCCATGCCTGCATCCCGGAGCGCGCGCGCGATGATCTTGGCGCCGCGGTCGTGTCCGTCGAGACCCGGCTTGGCGATGACGACTCGAATCTTCCGCGCCATCGCGGCGAGTATACGAGGCGTGTTACCTACGCGCGCTCGCGCAGGTACTCGCGCAGCGCGCGACGACTCCGTAGCCGCTGTCGCCCGAAGATCACGATCGGCAGCCCGAAGATGAGCCCGAGGACCACGCCCACGGGCAGGAAGATCCAGGCGACCGGAAGGCGCGAGCTCGGCTGCCTCAGCGCCTCCTTCGCCACGGCCCGCGCACGCGGGCCCGAGACCGCCACGCCGACTCCTGCCGGCACCCAGTAGTCGACGCGCCACTTGTGATCGGCGTGACCACCGTCCCGCGTCAGGCCCATGTCGTAGGCCTGCCCCTGCACGTCGGACGTCGGCTTCGGAACGATCGCGATCTTCAGGTAGACGATGTCCTCTCCGGTCCAGTCGAGGCGGTACTTGACCACGCCCACGGCGTTCGCCGGGAAGGGCGTCACCGGGATGTTCCCCGAGTCCCACTCCCGACGCGAGAGGCCCTGGCGCAACTTCGCCGTCGTGAGCTCCCAGGAGTCGTCGACATGCTGCCGCAGGACAGCCGTGTCGATGAACAGCTCCGCGATCTGCTGGACCGAGTCTTGGTCGACGGCCGAGAGCTTCGCCGCCGGGAGCGGTGGTGCAACGCGCTGCACAGGCCCGGGACGGAAGTGCTCCTTGAGACCTTTACCGGTGTTCGAGTACTCCAGTCCGATGAATACGAGCCCGCCGGTTGCCGCGCACGCAAGCGCGAGGATTCGAAGCCGGCGTCTCCGCCTCGGCGACTGCAGGAGACGCGTTACGAACCCGCCCCCGCCGTTCAAGGGTTAACCGTTCGGATTCGCTCGGATGGGCGGGGACCAGCGCGGCACCCAGCTCCACACGACCCAGTGCGACTTTGCCCCGGCGCCGATGCGCTTCAACTCGAGCCAGTACAGCTCGATGCTTGCCTTCGTCCCCTTCTTCGGCACCATCGAGATCTCGACGAGCGCGTGGTTCTTGAACGAGTAGTCGATCTTCATGGGCGTGATCTCCGTCGGCGCCAGGTAGGGAACGACCGGAATGCTGCCCGTCATCCACTCCCTGAGCGAGAGGTCCTGGCGGATCTGCGGGCCCGACAGCTTCCACGCCTCGGCGAGATTCTTCCGCCTGACAGCCGTGAGGATGAAACGCCCCGCGACCTGCCGCGCCGCGTTGGAGAGCGGCACGGTCTTGGGCGCCTTGCCCGGCACGACGACCGGATTCTGCGTCTTCGACGTGTCCGTGTTCCCGCTCGTTCCCGGCACGAGCTTGATGATCAGCGCGATCACGCCCGCTGCGAGGACGAGGGCAGACAGCCAGGGAAAGATCTTCCCCCAGAGCTTGCGCTCGGGCAGGGACTCACGAAAGACGCTCATGTCCTTACCTTCGACGGTCAACGCCTCAACAGGTTAGCGCCGATTTTCTCGGCCGGAATGCAAGCATTCCGGCCCGGAAGACCGGGCAGGCGCGCTTCGCGCGCGCGCCCGCCCAACGGCTTTATTGGAGGGTTGCGGCTCCGCCGGTGAGTTGGTGGGCAGCTGTCAGAAGACTGGGGTCTCCTTCCAGACTCCCCAGACTTCACGTAGCGCATCGCACATTTCGCCGGACGCGCTCGACCTGCTGTTGCTCGAGCGCGGGATCGATGCGCAGGATCTCGAGCGGCGTCTCATCCTCGAGCTCGTAGCGGTTGACGCCGACGACGATTCGCTGCCGCGCCTCCACCTCCGACTGGTAGCGGAATGACGCCTCCGCGATCTCGCGCTGGAAGAAGTTCTCCTTGATCGCCTCGACGACGCCGCCGAGCTTCTCGATGCGGGCGAAGTACTCATACGCTTCGGCCTCGAGTGTGTTCGTCAGCTGCTCGACGTGGTACGAACCGCCGAGCGGATCGATCGTGTTCACGACTCCCGTCTCGTGCGCGATCACTTGCTGCGTCCGCAGCGCGAGTCGCACCGCGTCCTCGGTCGGCAGCGCGAGCGCCTCGTCGAACGAGTTCGTGTGCAGTGACTGCGTGCCGCCGAGAACCGCCGCCAGCGCCTCGAGCGCGGTGCGAACGATGTTCACCTCCGGCTGCTGCGCCGTGAGCGACACGCCGGCGGTCTGCGTGTGGAAGCGCATCAGCCACGATCGGGCATTACGCGCGCCGTAGCGGTTGCGCAGCTCGCGCGCCCAGATCCTGCGCGCCGCCCGGTACTTCGCGATCTCCTCGAAGAAGTCGAGATGCGCGTTGAAGAAGAAGGACAGGCGCGGCGCGAAGTCGTCGACGTCGAGCCCGCGCTCGATCGCCCAGTCGACGTACGTGAAGCCGTTCGCGAGCGTGAACGCGAGCTCTTGCGCAGCCGTCGAGCCTGCCTCGCGGATGTGGTACCCCGAGATCGAGATCGGGTGCCACTTCGGCATCTCCCGCGCGCAAAACTCGATCATGTCCGTGACGAGCCGCATCGACGGCTCCGGCGGGAAGATGAATTCCTTCTGCGCGATGTACTCCTTGAGGATGTCCGTCTGGATCGTCCCGCGCAGCTGCGCACGGGACACGCCCTGCTCCTCGCCGACGCAGACGTAGAACGCGAGCAGCATCGCCGCCGGTGAGTTGATCGTCATCGACGTCGAGACGTCGCCTAGCGGAATCCCGGCGAAGAGCGTCTCCATGTCCTCGAGCGAGTCGATCGCGACGCCCTCGCGCCCAACCTCGCCGAGCGAGCGCGGGGAGTCAGAGTCATGCCCCATCAGCGTCGGCATGTCGAACGCCGTCGAGAGCCCGGTCTGCCCGTGGTCGAGGAGATAGCGGAAGCGCTCGTTCGTCTCTTCGGCGGTGCCGAAGCCTGCGAACTGGCGCATCGTCCAGAGGCGGCCGCGATACATCGAGGGATAGACGCCGCGCGTGAAGGGATAGACGCCCGGGTAGCCGAGATCGCGCTCGTAGTCGACGTCGACGTTGTCCGGCGAGTAGAGCGGCTCGTTCTCGATCCCGGAGATCGTCGAGAAGAGCTCGCCCTTCCGCTCGGGCGAAGCCTCGTACAGCTCCTTCCGCCAGGCCTCGGTGCCGGAGAGCGAGCGCGGATCTTCCGTCGTCGCCATCGCAGCCATTGTAGGGAGCGGCCGCCGCTCTCTCCTCCTTTCCGGTGCAGCGAAGAAGCTCTCGGTCTCGATCGGCGCAGCCGGACACCCACGGCGTCCTGACGATCCGCGCTATCACCGTCGCTGCGACGTTGAAGGCCGATCTCTACAGCTCGAAGAACGTCCACCTGTACGCATGTCACTTCAAGCTCCACGCAGGATCGAACACCCTCAAGCTCACTTGGCCGTCGAAGGCGCGCCAGCGCGGCGCATACAAGATCGTCTGGCTCGCGCAGGCGAACGGTCAGATCACGAAGAAGACGATCTCCGTCCGCCGCAAGTAGAGCTCAGCCGCCGGGCTGCCAGAGCGTTTCGCTGCCGGCGTTCGCCGCGCGCGCGAGGATGAAGAGAAGGTCGGAGAGCCGGTTGAGGTAGACCGGCACGAGCGGATTGACGCTGTCGACCGCGAGCGCCCGCCGCTCGGCGCGGCGGCAGGCCGCCCGGGCGAGAAAGAGCCGTGCGGCGTGCTCCGTCCCGCCCGGGAGCACGAAGCTCTTCAGCGGCTCGAGCGAGGAGTTCGCGTCGTCGCACTCGGCCTCGAGCCTGTCGACGGCGTCCTGCGTGATCCGGAGCCTGCTGTCAGCGTCGGAGAACGGCACGGAGAGGTCCGCGCCGAGGTCGAACAGCTCGTTCTGCACCCGCACGAGCCGCGGGTCGGCCCCCGCCGTGAGCGCCCATCCCAGCGCCGAGTTGAGCTCGTCGACGTCGCCGATCGCCTCGACGCGCTCGTCCGTCTTGGGCACGCGCGATCCGTCGCCGAGGCTCGTCTCCCCTGCGTCGCCGGTCCGCGTGTAGATCCGCGTCAACCGGACGGGCTCATTGCGCTTGCGCATGTGCCACAGGTTACGGGCCATGTCCCGGGACCTGATCCCGAGCCGCGGCTTATGCCTGTGCGGGCGTGCTCACGCGATCGAGGCGGCCGAGGATCGCCCTGGCGATCACGAGACGTTGGATCTCGCTCGTCCCCTCGTAGATCTCCGTGATCTTGGCGTCGCGGTAGTAGCGCTCGACCGGGAACTCCTTGGTGTAGCCGTAGCCGCCCAGAACCTGGATCGCCTCCGCCGTCTGCCGGCGCGCCATCTCCGACGCGAACAGCTTCGCCTTCGCGCCCTCCTCCGTGTGCCGCGCGCCGGTCGCCTTCAGCCACGCCGCTCGGTAGACGAGGAGGCGCGCCGCGTCGATCTCGGTCGACATGTCCGCGAGCTTCCACTGGATCGCCTGGAAGTCGCCGATCCGCCTGCCGAACGCGCGCCGCTCGAGCGCGTACGCGCGGGCAGCGTCGTACGCCGCCTGCGCGATCCCCAGCGCCTGCGCGGCGATGCCGATCCGGCCGCCGTCGAGCGTCGCCATCGCGACCGTGAAGCCCTTGTTCTCCTCGTGCAGGAGCCGGTCTCGCCCGACGCGCGCGCCCTCGACGACGAGGTCGTTCGTGACCGACGAGTTGAGCCCGAGCTTTTCCTCGTCGCGCGTAATGCGGACGTGCTCCGCGTCGAGGATGAACGCAGAGACACCGCGCGCGCCGTCGGTGGACTGGTCGGTGCGTGCAAAGAGGAGGAACGTGCCTGCGAAGCGACCGTTGGTGATCCACTGCTTGCCGCCGGTGATCGTCCAGCCGTCGCCGTCGGGCTCGGCGCGCGTCCGCAACGACCCCGCGTCGGAGCCGGCCTCGGGCTCGGTCAGCGCGAAGGCGCCGAGCAGCTCGCCGCGCGCGAGCGGTGGGACAAAGCGCGATTTCTGCTCGTCGCTGCCGAAGCTGAGGATCGGCAGCGTCGTCGCGCTCGTGTGCACGGCGACCGTGACGCCGACGCCCGCGTCGGCGCGCGAGAGCTCCTCGAGCACGAGAATGTAGGAGACAAAGTCGGCACCTGCCCCGCCGTACTCATCCGGCACGCACACGCCCATAAGGCCGAGCTCGGCGAGCTGCGTGAAGAGCTCGCGCGGGAAGTGATGCTCGCGGTCCCACTCGGAGGCGTGCGGCTCGATCCGCTCGCGGGCAAAGTCGCGCGCGAGCGCCTGAATCTCACGCTGCTCGGCCGTGAGCTGAAAATCCATCGCACACATGTAATCACCGATCAACCTCTCGCCGGCAGCGCGGCTATGCCGCGCTGCTCACCCACCACGACCGAAGCAGGGCGCCCTAAACATCGACAAATTGGGCACGCGCGCCGAAGGCGCGCATGCCCGGTTTCGTCGCACGAAATGCGCAGCATTTCGTGCGAAAGCGAGCGCGGGCGAAGCGCTCTATGCCACCTGAGCGCGGATACCGCGCAAGGCGACGTCTCGCTCGCGGAACGCCTCGACCACCTCGGGATCGAACTGCTTTCCCGACTCCGCCGCGATCTCGTCCACGGCGTGCGCCCACGGCAGCTGCCGGCGATACGGCCGGTCGCTCGTGATCGCGTCGAGCGCGTCCGCGACCGCGAACACCCTCGCGCCGAGCGGTATCTCGTCGCCGCCGAGCCCGTCCGGATAGCCGCGCCCGTCCCAGCGCTCGTGATGCGAGCGGACGATGGAGAGGCATTCGCCGCTCATGAACGACACGCCCTCGAGCATCTGCTCGCCGAGCACGGTGTGCGTCTCGATCAGCCGTCGCTCGGCGTCTGACAACGCCGCCGGCTTCTGCAGAACCTTGTCCGGAATCCCGATCTTGCCGACGTCGTGGAGCAGGAAGCCGTACTCGACGCTCGGGTCGTTCAACAGCTCCGGCGCGCACACGCTCGCGAGCTCGACGGCATAACTCTGCACGCGCTGCGAGTGCGCGCGTGTGCCCGTGTCCTTCGACTCGAGCGCGCCTGCAAGCGCGGCGACCGTGTCGTGGTATGCAGCGTTCAGCAAGGCTCGCTGCTGGCGCTCGAGCTCCACCAGGTGGCGGAGATCGCTCGCGTAGAGCAGCAGCTGCTCCTCGGACTCGATCTCGCGAGTCGGGCGGAGCGGCACACCGTTGTTGAGGCCGCCGGCCAGGCGCTCGACCGCCGAGAGGAGCTCGAGCGGACTGAACGGCTTCCTGATCAGCGCGTCGGCGCCCGAGCCGTGGAGCTCGGACACATCCGAGCCGGTGAGCAGCACGACGGGAATGTTCCTCGTCTGCGGGTCGCTCCTGAGCGTGCGGCAATACTCGAGTCCGTCGATCCCCGGCATCAGCACGTCGAGCACGATCACGTCAGGGCGGCAGGCCGAGATGCGCCGAGCCGCCATGGCCGCGCTGTCGGCCTCGTCAAGCTCCAGGTCGAATATCTCGAACGTGGTCCGAAGGAGTGCCCTCAGACCTGGGTCGTCGTCTACCAACAGCAGACGCATGCGGCATACCCCCTTTGACGCGTTGTGGCTGTCGCCGCGCCTGCCGTCAATCCCCCAAATGGGTTAAGTCGCGCTGATCGGCTCGCTAGTACTCGTAGAACCCGCTGCCGCTCTTACGTCCTAGGCGGCCGGCCTGCACGTACTGGCGCAGGAGCGGGCACGGCGCGTACTTCGGGTCGCCGAGCCCGCTGTACAGGACTTCCATGATCGCGACGCACGTGTCGAGGCCGATCAGGTCCGCGAGCGCGAGCGGCCCTATCGGGTGCGCGAAGCCGAGCCTCGCGATCGTGTCGATCGCTTCCGCTTCGGCAACGCCCTCCATCAAGGCGTAGGCGGCCTCGTTGATGAAAGGCATCAGGATCCGGTTCGAGACGAAGCCGGGGAAGTCGCGGGCCTCCGCCGGCTCCTTGCCGAGGGCGCGCGCGAAATGGAGGATCGCCGCCGCCGTCTCGTCCGACGTCTGCACGGCGCGAATCACCTCGACGAGCTTCAGAACCGGTACCGGATTGAAGAAGTGCATACCGATCACACGCTCCGGCCGGCGCGTGACCGCGGCGAGCGACGTGATCGGGATCGACGACGTGTTCGACGCGAGGATCGCGGCCTCGGGGAGCGTCTCGTCGGCGCGGCGAAAGACGTCCTCCTTCGTCTGCGCGTCCTCGACGACCGCCTCGATCAGCAGGTCGGCCTCGACGAGCTCATCCACGGGCGTCACGCGCGCGAGCACCTCGTCCGCCGGAGCGCCACCTTTGTCCGCGAGCTTCTCAAGGCTCTTTTGCATCGCGCCGAGACCGCGCTCGATCGCGCCCGGAAACGGATCATGGAGGGACACGCGGCGCCCCGAGGCGGCGACGACCTGCGCGATGCCGCCGCCCATCTGGCCGGCGCCGACGACCAGGACGTGGTCGAACGCCACTCCCGGAGGCTACAACGCCGGCAGCACCTCCCTCCGATGTCGACGGCGGCCGAGCAGCAGACCGCCAAGGCCGAGCACGGCGGCGACCGCGCCGCCGGCGCCGACAACCAGCCACCGCAGTGGAAATCCAGCGGGGGCAGCAGCGTGCGCGATCCGCCAATCCGACGTGTTGACGGTGAGCCACGGCTTGCCACTCTTCCAGCGCACGGCGAGCGTCTCGCCGTTCGCAGCGAGAGCGAGCCTGATGTTCCACAACGGTCTCTGATCACCCGTCCACGGCAGTCCGATGCAGTGCGCGACGCCGCGAACGGTGTCGAGTGCGTGAATGAAGGGATAACCACCCGGCTTCTGGTAGAGCGTGTAGAGCCAGCCGCCGTCGGCGCTCGCGGTTCGCGTCACCGGGTAACCCGACATCACCCAACCTTGTTGCGTCCTGTCGGCGATGCGCCCCGGCTGCAGGCTGTTGGTGCGCAGGTCGTAGCTGCGCACGATGTAGTGGCTGAGGTCGTCGAGTGACGTGTGCTGGATCAGATACAAGCGCGACCCGTCAGGCGAAAGCGCGTCGAACGCGAAGCTGCCGTTCAGCCTGACGTGATTCCTCTGCCTGAGCGTTCGCGTGTCGAGCACGAGGAAGCTGCTCGGGGAGCCGCCGGATGTGTTGCCGAGCACGAGCGTCTTGCCGTCAGGTGAGAGCCCGCCACCGGTGCCGTTCGCGGTGACCGACGGAATACCCCATGAACCGGGGTAGGCGGTCCATCGCTGCAACCGCGCGCCTTTCGTTTGCAGAACCTGCACAACCGTGAAGTCACCTACGCCGACCGCGAGATAGCGGAGGTCTCCGCCTGCGGAAACGACGCCGGTGCCGCTCTGGAGCGCCGCGCCTTGCGGCCCGTCAGCGCGAGCGGCGGGCGCTACGGCGAGCACGACCGATGCAAAGAACCAGAGAACGCGCCGGCGGGACATCGTTCCTCCTTCGTCGCTGATGTAACTACTACGCCGGCCCGGCGGAAAAAGTCCGTCAGGCTTCGAGAGCGACGGGTCGCCCTAATCGCCTGGTCACCGCTGCGGCGGCGAGCGCGAGCAAGAGCACGAGCGCGCCGCCCACGCCTGCGAGCACCCACCGCCAGGCGAAGGCGTGGGATTGGATGTGCGTCAGCCGCCAGTTCGCCGTGTTCAGGGCGAGCCACGGCTTGCCGCTCTTCCAGTGCACGGCGAGCGTTCTGCCGTCGCCGCCGAGCGTCATGCGGATGTTCCACAGCGGCGCCTGGCCGCCGTGCCACGGCAGGCCCGTGCAGTGCGCGACGCCGTCTACCGTGTCGAGCGCGTGGATGAACGGGTAGCCGCCCGGGCGCGAGTACAGCGTGTACACCCAGCGCCCGCCGGCGGTCGTCGTGCGCGTCACCGGTGAGCCTTCCATCACCCAGCCAGCCTGCGTCTTGTCCGCGATCCGGCCGGGCAGGAGCTGATGGTGCTCAAGGTCATACGCGCGCACGATGTAACGGTTGACGTTGTTCGCGTTCATGTGCTGGATGAGATAGAGCGTCGATCCATCCGGTGACAGCGCGTCGTAGGCGAAATTGCCCTTGAGCGAGAACCTGTCGACGACACGGAGCTGCCGCGTGCCGATGACCGCGAAGTCGGTCGGCGACCAGGTACCCATCGAGGCCACGATCAGCCACTTGCCGTCGCGCGTGAGCCCCTCGCCGCCCTGTGGTGAGAACGTCACGGCTGGGATGCCCCACGTGCCGTCGAGCGTCGCCCACCCTGCGACGGTGCCGCCGGGAACACGCACGCGCTCGATCGCGGTGGTGGTGCCCGTCGACACGGCGACGTAACGCGTCTTTCCGTCGGGCGCGAGCACGCCGAGCCCTCCCTGCGCGGCGTAGGCCGGCTGCCCGTCGGCAGCAGCAGCGGATCCGGAGGCGAGAAAGGTGAAGATTGCGAGACCAGCAATGGCGCGGTGCACGGCGATCCCTCCTGTTCGCGGACGTCTCTAATACGCCCGCCGGGGCGAAAAGGGTCCCTCAGACCTGGATCAGCAGCGCATCGCCCTGGCCGCCGCCGGAGCAGATCGCCGCCAGGCCTAGCCCGCCGCCGTTGCGCCGCAGCTCGTGCACCAACGTGCCGACGATCCGGCCGCCGCTCGCACCGATCGGGTGGCCGAGCGCCACCGCGCCGCCGTTCACGTTCACGATCTTCTCGTCGGCTCCGAGCATCCGCGTCGAGTTCAGGGCGACCGACGAGAACGCCTCGTTGATCTCCACGCGCTCGACGTCGCCCATTGTCTTGCCCGCCTTCTCGAGCGCGCGATGACCGGCGCGCGCCGGCGTCCGCGCGAGGTACGCGAAGTCGTCGGCGACGTAAGCCTGGGCGAGGATCGTCGCGAGGATCTCGAGCCCCCGCCGTTTCGCGAATTCCTCCGACGTAACGATCACACAGGACGCGCCGTCGTTGACGCCCGGCGCGTTGCCGGCCGTCGTCGTTCCCTCGGGATCGAAGACCGGCTTCAGCTCGGCGAGCTTCGCAAGGGTCGTGTCGTGTCGGATGCTCTCGTCGGCAGTGATGTCGCCGACGGGAACGATCTCGGCATCGAAGCGCCCGCCGTCCTGCGCTGCGGCCGCGCGCTGGTGCGAGCGATACGCCCACGTGTCCTGCTCCTCGCGCGAGATGCCGAGCTCACGCGCGACCTTCGAGTTCTGCTGCACCATGTGCAGCGCGTCGAAGGTCGACGTGAGGCCGTCGAAGACCATCGAGTCGATCAGCTCGCCGTTGCCGATCCGGTAGCCGAAGCGCGCCTTCTTGAGCAGGTAGGGCGCGTTGGTCATCGACTCCATCCCGCCGGTGACGACACACTCGTGCTCGCCCGCGCGGATCATCGCGTCGGCGATCTCGATCGCGCGGATCGACGACGCGCACACCTTGTTGATCGTGTCCGCCGGCGTCTCGACCGGCAGCCCCGCGCCGACCGCGGCCTGACGGGCCGGAGCCTGGCCTGCACCGCCCTGCAGCACCTGGCCCATGATCACGTACTCGGGCTCGTTCGGCTCGAGGCCGATGCGCTCCAGCGCCGCCTTGATCGCGATCGCACCCAGCTGCGTCGCCTCGTACTTCGCGAGCCCGCCGCCGAGCCGACCGAACGGCGTGCGGACGGCCTCGACGATGACTGAACGTGCCTCGTTCACGCGGGTCCAGCCTAGCGCCGCGGACCCCGTCACCTGAGAGAGTTCACGCATGGTCGAGCTGCCGACCGGCACCGTGACCTTTCTCTTCACCGACGTCGAGCAATCGACGCGGCTGCTCGCGCAGCTCGGCTCGGCAGAGTACGGACGCGTGCTCGAGGAGCATCGCACCCGGCTGCGGACGGTGTTCAGTCGGGGTCGCGAGCTCGACGAGCAGGGCGATTCGCTCTTCTACGCGTTCGCCCGCGCCGACGATGCCGTCGCGGCTGCCGCCGCCGGTCAGCGCGCGCTCGAGGGATTGCCGGTCCGGGTTCGGATGGGCGTCCATACGGGACAACCGTCCGTCGTCGGCGACCGCTACGTCGGCCTCGACGTCCACCGGGCCGCGCGCATTGGTGGCGCAGCTCACGGCGGCCAGGTGCTGCTTTCCCAGGCGACCCGTGATCTCGCCGAGGCAGACACGCGCGACCTCGGCGAGCACCGCCTCAAGGACCTGACGCAACCTCAGCGGCTTCACCAGCTCGTGGCCGAGCGTCTGGAGACCGACTTCCCGTCGCTGCGAACGCTGGAGAACCGGCCGACGAACCTGCCCGCACAGGCGACGCCGCTCGTCGGCCGGGCCGCGGAGCTCGGCGCGCTGAAGGAGCTGCTGGCGGACGACAGCGTACGGCTCCTCACGCTCGCCGGGCCCGGTGGCTCGGGGAAGACGCGGCTCGCGCTGCATGCGGCGGCAGAAGCAGTCGAGCTCTTTCCGAACGGGGTCTGGCTCGTGTCGCTCGAGGCTATCGACGATCCCGCGTTGTTCCTCCCGACGGTTGCGCAGACTCTTGGTCTGTACGAGTCCGGCGACCAGCCTCTCGACGCGGCCGTCAAGGAATACCTCGCGCAACAGCGGGTGCTTCTCGTTCTCGACAACTTCGAGCAACTGCTCGACGCAGCGCGGACGGTGAGCAACCTGCTCGCAGCGTCGCCGCAGCTGAAGGTGGTCGTGACCACTCGCGCGCCGCTCCGCGTGGCAGCGGAGCACGTGTTCTCGGTCCCGCCGCTCGGGCTGCCGGATCCCGCTTCGCTCCCGGCCTTCGAGGCGCTCTCGCAGTACGAAGCCGTCGCGCTGTTCGTCGAGCGCGCTCACGCCGTCGCGCCGGCGTTTGCGATTACCAACGAGAACGCTCCGGCGGTCGCAGAGCTCTGCGTCCAGCTGGACGGTCTGCCGCTCGCGATCGAGCTCGCGGCGGCTCGCGTGAAGCTCCTTCCTCCACAGGCGCTCCTCGCACGACTCGGCCAGAGGCTCGAGCTCCTTCGCGGGGGCGCGCGCGACCGCCCGGAGCGCCAGCAGACCCTGCGCGCGACGCTCGACTGGAGCTTCGATCTCCTGAGCGAGGAGGAGCGGCGATTGTTCGCGCGTCTGAGCGTCTTCGCGGGCGGTTTTCGTCTCGATGCTGCCGAAGCCGTGTGCCACGCCGAACTCGACGCGGTTGAGGCCTTGCTCGAGATCAATCTGCTGCGCTCAGAGGAGCGGCCCGACGGCGAGCCGCGCTTCTTCATGCTCGAGACGATCCGGGATTACGCGCGCGAGCAACTCGAGCACGACGAGGAGTCGGACGAGGTGCAGGAACGGCACGCCCGCTGGTACGCAGATTGGATCGAGCGCCGAGCGGACGAGCGGCAAACCGGCACACTCATCGGCGACTGGGTACCGGAAGACGAGGAACATGACAACGTTCGCGCCGGGCTCGCACGGGCGCGGCACACCGGCGACGTCGACCTCGAGCTGCAGCTTGCAGGCTCAGCTGGGCGTTTCTACTGGCCGAACCGCGGCCACCTGACCGAGGGACGGCGCTGGCTCGACGAGGTTCTGGCCCGATCCGAAGGCGCGGACGACCGCTTGCGGGCACAGGCCCTGGTCGGCGCCGCACATACCGCGTGGCGTCAGGGTGAGCCCGACCGCGCCGAAGAGCTCGCCGCCGAAGCGCAGCCGGTACTCGAGCGGATCGAGGACCGGCCGACGCTTGGGGCGGCTCTCATGGCGCGCGCCATCGCGGCTGAATGGCGGGGCGACTTCGGAGCCGAGGCGGCGTACTACGACGCTGCGGAACGGATCTTCCAGGCGCTTGGCAACACTCAAGCGCTCCATTCGATCGTCAACAACCGAGCTTACGCCGAGATCGTCGTCGGGAACTTCGAATCTGCCGAACGCCGTTTGCGCGAGCTCGCCGGCCGCGCCGTCGGGTATTCCAGATCCTTCGCGTTCCTGAACCACGGCCTGGCACTCGCCCGCCTCGGCCGGCTCGAAGAGGCCGGCGCGCAGTTCGCCCAAGCGCTCCCGGACCGAGACGAAGTGGAGATCACCTTCTACGCGCTGGAGGGTCTCGCATCCGTCGCAGGCAAACAGACGGACGACGTCCTCGCGGCGGAGCTCTGGGGAGCGTCCGCCGCAATTCGTGAGGCAGGCGGATACGCGCTGTCGATGGCCGAGCAGAGCCTCCACGACGAGGTTGCGCCGGAGGTTCGCGATCGTCTCGGCGAGGCAGAGTTCGACCGCGCGTGGAACGAGGGCCGGCAACTTCCGCTCGAGAGCGCGATCGAGCTCGCGCTGCGCGGTTCCTAGCGCTCGAGACGCTGCGCGAACGCGACGAGCAGCCGCACAGCGTTCTCGACGTCGTCGAGCGAGACGAGCTCCGTCGGGGTATGGATGTAGCGCGTCGGAATCGAGACGAGACCAGTGGGAATCCCAGCACGGCTGAGGTGGTACGCATCCGCGTCCGTATGCGTGCTTCCCGTGACGACCTCGACCGACAGCTCGATCTGCTCCTGCTCGGCCGTTTCCATGAGGAGCTCGAAGATGCGCGGGCTGAGTGGCGCTCCGCGGCCGAGGGCAGGCTTGCCGATCGGATGGTCACCCGATTCGTTCGGATCCCCGTCCGGAATGTCATTCGCGTCGTACACATCGATCGCGATCGCGACGTCCGGTTCTACCGCGTACGCGGTCGTCCGCGCTCCCGCGAAGTCGCCGACCTCTTCGCCGACGGCGGCGACGGCGACGACCTCCCCCGGCGCGCCGCCGGCCTCGGCGACCCGCCGCGCGGTCTCGAGCGCGACGTAGCAGCCGACCCGGTTGTCCCAGGAGCGCGAGGCGACGCGGTTGTTGCGCAGCTCTATCGGTTGCGGCGCGAGCACCGCACCGTCGCCGATGCGGACGAGCGCGCGGGCGTCTGCGCCGTCGCGCGCGCCGATGTCGATGAAGAGATTCTTCAGCTCGATCTTCTCGTCCTTTTCCTTCTTGAAGGGACCAGCCTTCTTGCCGATGACGCCGGGCACCCTGCCCTCGCGCGCGAGCACCTCCACGCGCTGGGCCAGCAGCACCTCCGGCAGCCAGCCGCCCAGCCCGCGGAAGAAGAGGAAGCCCTTGTCGTCGATGTGCGTGATCGCGAGGCCGATCTCGTCGATATGTCCGATCAGCGCGAGCGTCGGTCCGTCCGCCGTGCCCTTGACACGCGCGATGGACGAGCCGAGCGCGTCGGAGGAGACCTCCGCGAACGACTCGGCGTGGCGACGCCAGACGGCGGCCGCCTCGGCTTCGTGGCCCGAGGGACCGGGCGTCGTCAGCAAGTCCCGGAGGAGATTCGGAAGCGCCACAGCGCCGCCTATCTTGACGCACGCAGCCGTCACGCTTACGCTGAGGTTGATGACTCTCTCCCCGCACACCTGGGCTTGGCGCAGCGAGCGGGGCGGGACCCTGCGCTGATCTGAGCGCTCACAGCCC
>WNGA01005809.1_pt1 | contig 17738 bp, 17 predicted proteins | sample 5400061 | NCBI WGS metagenome assembly WNGA01 (sample SAMN13153366, study PRJNA577476) | soil metagenome | isolation source: 100 cm soil or saprolite under grassland replicate 2 | place: USA:California | collected 2016-06-15 | reverse complement strand
TGAGGTGCCGACCTGGAGTGCTGACGGTGGACGGTGCTGGAGAGGCCCGGCCGGAGCAGAATCGGGCTGGGATGAAGGGGGTCCCGGCTACACGGGCCTAACGGGGCTCGGCGCACGCCGAGGACATGCGGTTCTACGCCCTGATGTGCACGCTCGCCTTCGAGCGGCCGCCGTATCGCGTGGCGACCGTCTTCCTCCAGTCCATGGAATGGCAGGCCGAGGACGTGACCGAGGAGACCCTCGATCTCGCCGCGTCCCGGGTCGTCGAGGCCGCCAACGCCGCCGCTGAGCTGGCCGGCGGGGCCGAGCCCGAGCTGACGCCCGGCCCCCACTGCAGCTGGTGCCCGCGGCGGGCGACCTGCCCCGCGGCGCTGGAAAAAGCCCAGGGCGCGGCTCGCGGGGGCTGACACCACCCTGCTCACGGCAGTCAACCCCGCCGGCAGATGGGGCGTTCACCCTTTCGTCCGGCGCCTTCTGGCCCGAGAATGCCGCGGGAGGGGGATAGCATGGTCGGACCCCGAAACGCCACATGACGGCCCGGACGGCGCGCAGGTTGGCCGGGGTGCTCGGTGTGATCACGGCGGCATTCCTCGTGGCGCACGTGCCGCTCTCCGCCGCCACGGGGACCCTCGCCGAGCACCGCGCCTTCGACGTCTTCTTCGTCGTTGCGGCCGTCGGGCTCGGCCTCGTGTTCTCCTTCTCGGGGTGGCTGATTGTATCCCGCCAGCCGGGGAACAAGATCGGCTGGCTCCTCTTGGGGATCCCGCTGGTGTTCGGGATCGCGATCGCCGCCGGGGACTACGCGACGTACGCGCTGGTCACTCGGCCCGCCTCGGTGCCGTTCGGGCGCGCAGCGGCGTGGCTGGACCGTTGGCTGATCGTCCCCACCTTCGCCGCGTTCATCCCGTTGTTCCTCCTCTTTCCGGACGGGGGGCTTCCCTCCCGGCGGTGGCGTCCCGTCCTATGGCTGACGATCGCCGCGCCCACCGTCGCGGCGGTGGCCTTCGCCGTCACCCCTGGTCGTCTCACCGGGGCCTTCGCGAACCTCGAGGGAGTCCGGGTCACCAATCCGCTCGGGATCGACGCGTTCGCCGGAACGGCCGGCACGCTCACGCAGATCGCGGGGATCGCCGTGTTCCTCGCTGCCGTGTTGTCGGCGGCCGCCATCGTCGTCCGGTTCCGGGGATCGACGGGCGACCTTCGCCAACAGATCAAGTGGCTGGCGTTCGTCGCGGTGCTTTTCTTCGCCGAGTTCTTCGCTCTGGCTGTGCTCGACCCGGTGCTCGGTGAGGGAAGAACAGGGGATGCAGTGGGGAACGCGCTGTTCGCGCTCATGTTCCTCACGCTCGTCCTCGGCATTCCCCTGGCCTGCACGGTCGCGCTGCTGAAGCATGGGCTGTACGAGCTCGACATCGTCGTCCGCAAGGCCGTCATCCTCGGCTTGCTGGCGGCCTTCATCACCGCCGTGTACGCAGTGATCGTGGGCGGCATCGGTGCGGTGGTGGGCGCTCGGTCGAACACCGGACTCTCCTTCCTCGCCGCCGCGGTGCTGGCCGCGGCGTTCGCGCCGGCCCGCGACCGTGCTCGTCGGCTCGCCGACCGGCTGGTGTACGGGAAGCGGGCCACGCCCTACGAGGTGCTGGCGGAGTTCTCGTCGAACGTGGCCTCCGCGTACGCGACCGACGACGTCCTGGCCCGGATGGCCCAGATCCTTGCCGCGGGGACCGGCGCGTCGGGGGCGCACGTGTGGCTGCTCGTGGGGCGTGAGCTTCGCCCGGCTGCCTCGTGGCCCGAGGGCGGCGCGGCGCCGAGTCCGCTGCCGCTCGAGGGCTCGGCTCTTCCCGCCTTCCCGGGCGAGTCGGCGTTCGAGGTGCGCCACCGCGACGAGCTGCTCGGTGCGCTCACGGTTCGGATGCCCCCCTCCGACCCCATCAACCCCACCAAGGCCAAGCTGGTGGCCGACCTGGCCGCCCAGGCCGGCCTGGTGGTCCGCAACGTCCGCCTGATCGAGGAGCTCCGCGCATCGCGCCAGCGCATGGTGGCCGCCCAGGACCAGGAGAGGCGCCGCCTGGAACGGAACATCCACGACGGCGCGCAGCAACAGCTGGTAGCGCTATCGATCAAGCTGGGGCTCGCCGAGAAGCAGGTCCGGGGCGATCCGGAACGCACCGCCGCCATGCTCTCGCAGCTCAAGGCGGAGGCCGTTCAGGCCCTCGAGGACCTCCGCGACCTGGCCCGCGGGATCTACCCGCCGCTGCTCGCGGATCGGGGCCTTCCGGCGGCGCTCGAGGCGCAGGCCCGAAAGTCTCCCGTTCCCGCGACGGTCGTGGCGGACTCCGTCGGGCGGTACCCGCAGGAGGTCGAGGGCACGGTGTACTTCTGCGTGCTCGAGGCCCTGCAGAACGTCACGAAGTACGCGATGGCCGGGGCGGTCGTCGTCCGTCTCGCGGGGAACGACGGCAGCCTCTCGTTCGAGGTCGCCGACGACGGCAAGGGCTTCGACCGCACGGCGACCGGCTACGGCACCGGCCTCCAGGGAATGGCCGACCGTCTCGAGTCCATCGGGGGCACGCTGACGATCCGAAGCGGCCCGGGGGAGGGAACCACCGTGATCGGGACGGTGCCCATAGGGACCGCCGACCCCTGAAGGGAGGTCCCGTCCCCGTGACGGTCGTGCTCCAAGGTCCCCGCGCAAGCCCAGAGTGTCGACGCCGGTGGGAGAATGATGCCAACGTCGGCGCCCCGACGCGGCGCGGCGGGGGAGGGCCCAGATGGAACGGATCTCGAGGGGCTTTCGGCTGCTCCGTGCGAGCTGGGAGGTCCTGAAGCAGGATCGCGAGCTGCTGGTGCTGCCCGTGCTCTCGTTCCTGCTGATCGTCGTCGCGGCGGTTGGGCTGGGCGGCCTCGGGTGGGCGTCCGGGCTGTTCCGCGAGAACAGGGAGCACAACAACGCCCTGTACTACGTCCTGGCGTTCGGCTTCTACTTCGTCACGTACTTCATCTCGATCTACTTCAACGCCGCCGTGATCGGCGCGGCCATGAAACGCCTCGAGGGCGGCGACCCGACGGTCGGCGACGGCTTGCGGGCAGCCAACTCGAAGCTCGGGAAGATCGCCGCGTGGGCGGCGGTCGCGGCGACGGTCGGGCTGATCCTGCGCTCGCTGGAGGAGCGCGCCGGCATCTTCGGCCGCATCGCGCTGGCACTCGTCGGCGCCGCGTGGAGCGCCGTCACGTTCTTCGTCGTGCCGGTGCTGCTGTTCGAGCCGGTCGGCGTGGGGCAGGGGCTGAAGCGCTCGGCTCAGCTCTTCAAACAACGGTGGGGTGAGCAGTTCACGGGCACCGTCGGCATCGGCCTTGCCATGTTCCTGATCGCGATCCCGATCGTGGCGGTCGCGCTGGCGCTCGGCGCCGTCACGCCGTGGCTGGGGATCGCCGTGGGGGTGCTCGGGCTCGGGCTGCTGGCTGCGGTGGGCTCGGCGTTGTCGGGCGTGTTCAACGCCGCGCTGTACCGCTTCGCCACCACCGGGGAGGCGGCGGGCGCGTTCTCAGCGGACGACCTGAACGGCACCTTCCGGCCGCGGGGCGGGGTCTTCTCCCGGAACTAGCCGCCTCGACGGACGCGACCGGCCCCGGGGCCGCCTCCGGAAGGCCCCCTGACCGCTGGGCTTGCCCGCGGCGTTTGGCCGACCTACTGTCGGGTAGGTTAGGGGTGCGTCCCGGTTCCGCCGTGCCCGCCCCGTGCCCGGACGAATGCGGGCGAATGCGAAGGAGTGCTCGACATGGCGAAGGACCTGTACGAGATCGGTGAGATCCCGCCCCTCGGCGAGGTGCCCGCGAGGATGTACGCCCACGTGATCCGCCCCGAGCGGTTCGGCGAGCCGAGGGACTCCTTCGAGGTCGAGGACATCGAGGTCCCGGAGATCGGCCCGCACGACGCGCTGGTCCTGGTGATGGCCGCGGGCATCAACTACAACAACGTGTGGGCCGCGCTCGGCATCCCCGTGGACGTGACGCGGGTGCACGGGAAGTTCGGCGAGCCGACCGAGTTCCACATCGGCGGCTCCGACGCCTCCGGGATCGTCTACGCGGTGGGGGACGAGGTCGACAACGTGAAGGTGGGCGACCACGTCGTCGTCCACTGCGGGCAGTGGGACGTCGAGGCGAAGGAGATCCGCGACGGCCTCGACCCGGGGTTCCACGACTCCTACCGGATCTGGGGGTACGAGTCGAACTGGGGGTCGTTCGCCCAGTTCACCAAGGTCCAGGCCCACCAGTGCCTGCCGAAGGCCCCCCAGCTGACGTGGGAGCAGGCCGCCGCGCCGACGCTGGTGGGGGCCACGGCGTACCGGATGCTCATGGGCTGGCCGCCCAACACCGTCGGGGAGGGCGACCCCGTACTGATCTGGGGCGGGGCCGGGGGGCTCGGCTCGATGGCCATCCAGATCGTCAGGGAGCTGGGTGGGCAGCCCGTCGCGGTCGTCTCCAGCGAGGACAAAGCCGAGTTCTGCGTCAAGCTCGGCGCCGTGGGCGCGGTGAACCGCCGGGACTTCGAGCACTGGGGGATGCTCCCGCACTGGGACGACACGGAGGCCTTCGGACGGTGGTTCGAGGGAGCGAGGGCGTTCGGCAAGGCCTTCTGGGACGCGCTGGGGGAGAAGCGGCCGCCGAGGATCGTGTTCGAGCATCCGGGCGAGGACACCGTCCCGACCTCGATCTTCATGTGCGACACCGGCGGCATGGTCGTGATCTGCGCCGGCACGACCGGCTACAACGCGGTGGTCGACCTCCGGTACCTGTGGATGCGCCAGAAGCGGTTCCAGGGCTCGCACTTCGCGAACGACGAGCAGGCGGCGGCGTTCAACCGGATGGTGGTCGACGGGAACATCGACCCGTGCCTGTCACGGGTCTTCCCCTTCGTCGAGCTCGGCGAGGCCCACCAGGTGATGCGGGAGAACCGCCACAGCGACGGCAACATGGCCGCGCTGGTCAGTGCCCCGGCCGAGGGCCTGACCGACGTGCCCGAGTAGCGGCGCTACGAGCCCGCCGGCAGCGCGCCGATCGCCCCCAGCTGCGACAGCACGCCGACCACGGCCAGCGCTCCGACCAGGGCCGCGGCCGCCAGGGTGACCGCCGGCGTCAGGGTCGCCGCCCGGTCCGGGCCCCGTCCGCGGGCGGTGAGCGTCACGGCGCCGAGGACGATCGCCGCCTCCAGGACCGCGGTCAGCGCGTCGGGGAAGGCGACCGGCAGCGCGATGCCCGCCTCGTCGCCCACGGGAAGCCCGACGGTCCGGGACACGACCCACGTCGCCACGACGAGCAGGTTGCCGAGGGCGCCGAGCGCCAGCCACCATCGCGGGGCCCGGGCGAGGGCCACGACGCCCCACGCGATCTGGGCGGCCGCGACCACGGCGAAGAACGCCAGGTACTCCGCGCCGTCGGTGCCGAGCGTCGCCGCCGCGGCGACGTGGACGGCCCCCGCTCCGATGCCGGCCAGGGCGATCGCGGTCAGGATGCGCGCGGAGCTCGGGTCCGGTTCGGCGGCGGGGCTACTCGCCGCGGTCAGGCGCCGGGATTCCGCGGCCGGTTGGCATTGGGGCTGTGCGGACATCTCTCCGGCCTCCTCGCCCCCCCGCTGGGGTCTCCCGGAAAGGTCTACCGACGGGAGGCGCGCCCGGATTCCTCCGGATCGTCACGCTTCGTGGGGACGGGGGCCAGGGGCACGCCCAGCAGCGCCTCCAGACGGGGGAGCGTGAACTCCGCGCTGCGGTGAACGATCGCCTCCATGCCCACCGAGCGGGCGCCGTCGACGTTGTGCAGGAGGTCGTCCACGAACACGCACTCCGCCGGAGGGACGCCGATCCGCTCCGCAGCCAGCAGGTAGATCTCGGGATCCGGCTTGCGCATGCCGACCTCGGCGGAGATGACCACGGCGTCGAACACGTCGCCGAACCGGTCTCGCTCGTAGCCCGACTCGCCCCACGAGTTCGAGACCAGGCCGGTGCGGATCCCTCCGGCGCGGGCGGCCCCGACCGCTGCGGCCATGGGCGGGTCCGGCTCCAGGCCGGCGAACAGCCGCTCCTTGAGGCCGTCGGCCGCGATCGGCGCGGGCGCGCCGGGGGACAGGCGCTCGGCCAGCCACCGCTCGAACTCGGCCTGCGGGACCAGGCCCTTCTCCACCCGGGCCACCATGCCGTCGGGGTCGCCGCCGCCGTAGGCCTCCTCGATCACGGACTTGAACCGCTCGGGGTCGAGGCCCGCCTCCAGGGCGAACGCAGCGAAGGCTCGGCCCATGGACGAGGTCATGACCCCGCCGTAGTCGAGGAGGAGACCCCGGAATCTCCGCCCGCCGCCGTCCACCGCCAGTTCAGTCGGTCGTCGAGCCCAGCAGCCGGTCGCGCAGCGGGCCCTCGGCGGCCGCGTCGATCGCGGTCCAGGCCAGAGCCACGGCGCCGTCGATCGCGGCCCGGTCGGCGGACTCCGTCGCGCATGCCGCGGCGAACTCGGGCTGGTGGTTCACGGCGCCGGCGGAGTCGATCCCCACCATCGGGTGGATCGACGGGATCCGGTGCGAGACGTTCCCCATGTCGGTGGAGGCGGTGATGCGCCGCCCGGCCTCGCCGAGGTCGGGAAACGTCCGGCCGAGGGCCTCCGCGTTCGCCCTGTACGCGTCGAGCAGCCCGGCGTCGTGGCGCATCTCCGCGTACGGCGGGTAGCGCGTGACGTCGAGGGTCGCCCCCGTGGCGAGGGCGCCGGCCTCGAAGCACCGCAGCACCTTGGGAACCAGATCATCCAGCTCCCGCAGCGTGGTGGACCGAGCCATCCACTGCCCCGCGGCGTCGTCGGGCACGACGTTCACCGCGTCGCCGCCCTTGGTCACGATGCCGTGGACGCGGTCCGTCGACCGGATGTGCTGGCGGAGCAGCCCGATCGCGGTCTGGGCGACGACCAGGGCGTCGGCCGCGTTGATCCCGAGCTCCGGGAAGGCCGAGGAGTGCGCCGCGCGTCCCGTGTACCGGATGTCGAACGAGGTCGCCGCGATGATCTGGAACTCCAGCACCTCGAACGGCGCCGGGTGGACCATCATCGCCGCGTGGACGCCGTCGAAGACGCCGTTCTCGAGCAGGACGATCTTCCCGCCACCGCCCTCCTCGGCCGGCGTCCCCAGGACGGTGACGGTGAGCCCGGCGTCGTCGGCGACCCGGGACAGCGCCAACCCGGCCCCCACCGCGGCCGCCGCGATCACGTTGTGGCCGCACGCGTGGCCGATCTCGGGCAGCGCGTCGTACTCGGCGCAGACGGCGACGTGAAGCGGGCCGCCCCCGGCCCGCGCGGCGAACGCGGTCGGCAGGCCGGCGACCCCCTGCTCCACCTGGAGGCCGCCCCCGTCGAGCGCCTCGCACAGCCACGCAGCGGCGAGTTCCTCGTGGTAGCCGATCTCCGGCGTCGCGTGGATCCGGTGCGACAGATCGACGAGGTCGTCGCGGGCCGCCTCGAGCCGGTCCCGGGCCGCCTCCTTCGGCGTCGAGGCGGTCACGGCGTCTCTCCCGGCTCGAGCGGGGCGAGGGCCTGCAGGAACTCGGGGTCGTTCGGGCCGAGGCCGGCCGCGGCGCTCCGCCACAGGTAGCGCCCCCACCTGGGCTCGATGGCCCTGATGCGGTCGAACTCCTGCCGGGCCTCGAGGGGCTGCCCGTTGGGCGCCAGCAGGCACGCGCGCCAGAACGCGATCTCGTCGTCGTCCGGCGCGAGGTCCGCCGCGCGGTTCAGCTCCTCGAGCGCCTCCGGGAAGGACCACCGCTCCGCGAGGTCCAGGCCCTTCCCGGCGTGCTCGAACGCCCGAGCCAGCGCAAGGAGCCGGCCGAGCTCCGTCACGGGGTCGCGGTGGTCGTCCACCCGGAGATCGAACCGCCGGGTCCACGGCTCTCCCTCCCCGGGGACCACCAGGAGGGCGGCCGACTGCCGACCGCGCATGTCGCCCCCCTCGCCCTCGGCCGCGCGCAGCGCGGCCATCAGCCGGTCGGCCAGGTCTCCCCGGGCCCCGGCGTACGCGTCCACCATCGCGCCCCACACGGTGGGCCGCTCCATCATGTTCGCCTGCGCCGAGACGCCGTCGCCGCCCGCGCTCCCGGCCTCCGCCACGCATGCGTCCCCGGTGTAGACGGCGACCGTGCCGCGGGCGTCCACCATCGCCACCTGCCGCCTGGCCTCCCCGTCGTCCTCGGCCCGGAGCGCCGCGAGGGCGTCGGCGGCCGTCGTGCCCGATCGCATGAGCGCCAGGCCCTTCGGGCCGTAGGAGACCTCGGCGAACGACTGGGTAGCGACCGCCCCCACGCCGGGCTCGGCCCACGGCACCACCGAGCCGACGGCGAAGAACCGCGTCTGCGTGGCCACGCCGAGCTCGCCGCTCTCCGGATCCCGCGCGACGACCGAGTACGTCATTCCCGTGCTTCTTCCCCTGTTCCTTCCTCCACCAGCTCCACGAGCACTCCCGCGAAGCCCTTGGGGTGGGCGAAGGCCACGGTCGTCCCCCGCGAGCCCGGCCGCGGGTGCTGGTCGGCCAGCTGCACCCCGTGCCCGCGGAGGTGCTCGAGGGCCGCGGCGACGTCCGGGACCCGGTACCCGACGTGGTGCACCCCCTCGCCCCGCCGTTCCAGGAACCGTCCCACCGGCGTGTCCGGGCCGGTCGGCGCCAGCAGCTGTACGAACGAGTCGCCCACCGCGAACAGGGCCTCCTGCACGCCGTCCGACTCCATGTCCTCCCGGTGCACGGGCTCGGCGCCGAACACCATTCTGTAGTGCTCCACCACGGCCTCGAGGTCCCGCACCGCGATGCCCACGTGGTCGATGTCGGTGGCTCCGATGCCGAGCGCATCGAGCGGGGGATCAGTCATCGATGAGCTCCTTCATGTCGTCCTGTTCCCGGTCCGGTCGGGCGCCTCGGGCTGCAGCCGAGCGATGAGGTCGAACGCGCCCGTCACGTGGTACGCGGGAAGCGCGAGAGCCCGGACCATCGCGGCCACGGCCTGGTACCGGAGTGCCCTGCGCTCGGCCGCGGGGAGGTCCTCCCGCGCCTGGAACGCGTAGAACTCCACCAGCTCCATGAACTGCTTGAGCGACGGGACCAGCCCGCCGCGTTCGTACGCGTAGATCGTCTGTTGCGCCGCCGGGCACCCCGGCCGGGATGCGGCATCGCGCGCGGCCCGGTACCCGGCCGCGCGCCGGAGGTGGCGGAGCAGCCCGCCGATCTCCCTCGCGGTGGCCTCGTCCACCGGCTCCAGCTTCTTCCTGGCCATGGCGCGTCTTCCGAAGAGGCGAACGGACCGCCGGGCGACCCCGCCTCCCCCCGGCCGCCCGCGTGCACGATAGCGGCTGCGTGCGGGTGCAGCGGACCACCCGGTCGGGGGTCGGGCGTTTGCCCGATCCGAATACCGGTTATCTTGGCTTCTGACCGGACACTCCTGTCCCGAACATCGATGGCCACGACTTCTGACCAGAGCAGCCCGGCGGCGGCGGTAGAGGGTTCTGCCATCCAGCGGCTCGGCCGGGCCGACGTCGCGCGGGCCCGGGCGCGGACCTGGCGCCGCCGCGTCCTGCGGCTGGCCGTCGCCTTCTGCGTGGTCGACGGGTACCTGTGGTACCGGAACGCCATCGGCGACCCGCTCACGCCGTCGTTCCCCCGGGGGATGCTCCCGTACCTGCCGGCGGCGTTGCTGGTCGTGGTGCTGGGCGGGGTGATGGTCGTGCCGTTCATCACCCTGTCCCGCTCGCCGCACATCATGGTCCACCCCGAGGACATCGAGGTCGGCCTGTCGGAGCTCCGTGGCCTCGACCCCCAGGTCCGTGAGGTGGAGCGCACCCTCGACGTCTTCCTGGGCTACGCGACCTTCCGCGACGAGCTGGGGGGGAACCCGCGCCGGGGCATCCTGTTCGAGGGCCCGCCGGGCACGGGCAAGACGTTCATGGCCAAGGCCATGGCCAAACAGGCCGGCGTGCCCTTCCTGTTCGTGTCCTCGCCGGCGTTCCGCTCCGCGTTCCAGGGCATGACCGCCGCGAAGATCCGCGCGTTCTTCCGCGCGCTGCGCAAGGCCGCGCGGCGGGAGGGCGGAGCCGTCGGGTTCATCGAGGAGCTCGACGCGATCGGCATGTCCCGGGGGCCGATGGCGACGGCACGGGCCCCCGCGGGCCGGGGGATGTCGGTGTCCAACACAATCACCCAGGGCGAGGGCGGCACCGTGAACGAGCTGCTGATCGAGATGCAGTCGTTCGACCAGCCGCCGCTCGGCAGGAAGACGTGGAACGCCGTCATCGAGCGCATCAATCGGTACCTGCCGCAGGGCCGGCGCATCACGACACGACGCGCGCCCTACGCGAACATCATGGTCGTCGCCGCGACCAACCGGGCCGACGACCTGGACCCGGCGCTGCTGCGGCCGGGGCGCTTCGACCGCCGCCTGTACTTCGACCTGCCGACGAAGCAGGGGCGCCGCGACCTGATCGACTTCTTCCTCACGCGGAAGGCGCACCACGAGCTGCTCGACGACGAGGGCGTGCGCGAGCGCCTGGCCCACGACACGCTGGGGTACACGCCGGTGGCGATCGAGCACCTCTTCGACGAGGCGCTCCTGGTCGGGCTGCGCGACGGGCGGCGGCGGATGAACCTCGAGGACGTGTACGAGGCCCGGATCACCGAGGAGGTCGGGCTTCGCCAGCCCGTCACCTACACGGAGGCCGAGCGGGTCGCGGTGGCCACCCACGAGGCCGGCCACGCGACCGTCGCGCACTTCCTCGGCCGCGACCGTCGCCTCGATGTCCTGTCGATCATCAAGCGTAGCGGGTCGCTCGGGCTGCTGGCCCACGGCGACGTCGAGGAGCGATACACGCGGTCGCGCTCGGAGCTGGAGGCCGCGGTGGCGATCGCGCTCGGCGGACTCGCGGCGGAGGAGCTGTTCCTTGGAGAGAGCGGGACGGGACCGGGGGCCGATCTGGCCACCGCCACGGCCGTGACCGCGACCATGGTCGGCTCCCTCGGCATGGCCGGCAGTCTGATCTCGTTCGAGGCCATGCGCGAGGGTCCGATCACCGGAATGGACCTGGTCGGGAGGGTCCTGGGCGACCGGGAGGGCAAGGCCCGCGTGGAGGACATCCTCCAACGCCAGAAGGAACGCGTGGTCGCGCTCCTCGAGGACAACGCCGACGTGGTCATGGCCCTTCGCGACGCGCTGGTCGCCCGCGACGAGCTGATCGGCGACTCCATCACCGAGGTCATCGAGCGGGCCCTGTCGGGTCGCCCCACCGCGGCGAGCTGACGCTCACGTGGACCGAGCCGGCTGAGTGAGATTCCCCTCAGGGTTCAGCCCGTGAACCCGCCGGGGTGTGGACCGGGCGAGACTTGCGCGGCGGAGCTCTCGTACATTCGAACCCCAAACATCATCAGCAGGGAGCCCAGGGCCAGGACCGCGAAGATGCCGTCGGCCTTGCTGAGTCCGACGACGGACTGAGGATGAGCACGACCGTCAACACGGTCCACAGGGGCAGCGAGATGAAGAAGACGATCGAGAACAGGCGCATCGCGGTGAGCTCCATGGCAACCTCCCTGGCCGTCGGATGGGGACATGCTGACACCCGGCTTGACCCTGGGCCAGCAGCGCCGGCGGTTCATTCGGGCGTCCACGCGTGGGCCGGCGCGCCGAACGCATGGCCGGCCGTAGACTGGGACGGACACCCGAGCCGCAGGAGCAGCCGCCATGAGTGCCACGAGTGATCGTTCCGTCATCGTCGCCGGCGCCCGCACGCCCATCGGGAAGTTCGCAGGCGGGTTCAAGGCACTCCAGGCGGTGGACCTGGGCGCGGTGGCCATCCGGGAGGCCCTGGCCCGAGCCGGCGTCCCGGCCGACTCCATTGACTACGTGATCATGGGCCAGGTCCTGCAGGCCGGTGCGGGCCAGATCACCGCGCGGCAGGCCGCGATCGGGGCGGGGATCCCCAAGGAGGTCCCGGCCATCACGATCAACAAGGTGTGCCTGTCGGGCCTGAACGCGATCGCGCTGGCCGACCAGCTGATCCGGGCGGGGGAGATCGAGGTCGCCGTGGCCGGCGGTATGGAATCCATGACGAACGCACCGTACGTGCTGCCCTCCGCGCGGTTCGGGGCGCGCATGGGCAACACCGAGCTGGTCGACACGATGGTCCACGACGGCCTGTGGTCGACGTTCACCGACCGGCACATGGGGGATTCCTCCGACGAGGTGAACGCTGAGCTGCAGATCTCCCGTGAGGACCAGGACGCCTGGTCCGCTCGGTCACACCAGCGGGCGGCGGAGGCGTGGGAATCCGGCCGCTTCGGCGAGGAGGTCGTCCCCGTCGAGGTCCCCCAGCGCAAGGGCGACTCGGTCGTGGTCGACCGCGACGAGGGCATCCGCCACGACACGACCGCGGAGTCCCTGGCCCGGCTGAAGCCCGCGTTCACCAAGGACGGGACCATCACCCCGGGCAACGCCTCGCAGATCTCCGACGGCGCGGCCGCCGTAGTCGTGATGGGCGCCGCCAGGGCCGAGGAGCTCGGCCTGGAGCCGCTGGCCGAGATCGTCGCGCACGGCATGTCCGCGGAGCGGTTCGCCTGGCTGCACACGGTGCCGGCCATCGCCATGCAGAACGCGCTGAAGAAGGCGGGGAAGGACGTGCACGACCTGGGCCTGATGGAGATCAACGAGGCCTTCGCATCGGTCGCGCTCAACGCGACCCGGATGCTCGGCGCCGACGAGGCGAACGTGAACGTCAACGGCGGCGCAGTGGCGCTGGGGCACCCGATCGGCGCCAGCGGCGCCCGCCTGGTGCTGACGCTGGCGCTCGAGATGCGCCGCCGGGGCGTCGAGTTCGGCGGCGCGTCGCTGTGCGGCGGCGGCGGCCAGGGCGACGCGCTGATCATCCGCAACCCGGGCTGATCCACCCTTGAGAGCGGTCTCCTACACTCACGGGAGATCCGGCGAGGAGACAACATGACCGCCGACCTGCGCTTCGACCTGCCCGAGGAGATCGAGGAGTTCCGCAAGCTCGTCCGTGAGATCGCGGAGGAAAGGATCGCGCCTCGCGCCGCCGAGGTGGACGAGACCGACGAGTGGCCCAAGGACCTGTGGGAGGTGCTGGTCGAGCACGGCCTCATGGGCGTCGGGTACCCGGAGGAGTTCGGCGGCGGGGGCGGCGGCTCGCTGACCTTCGCCGTGATGACCGAGGAGCTCTCGCGCGTGTCGGCCGGTGTCACGCTGACCCCGCTGGTGGCCCGGCTCGGCGCGATCCCGGTGATGCTGGCCGGCTCGGACGAGCAGAAGAAGGAGCTGTTCGGCGGCATCGCCGACGGCCGCCACCTCATGTCGTACTGCCTCACCGAGCCCGGCAGCGGCAGCGACGCCGTCGCTATGAAGACCCGGTATGTCGAGTCGGGCGACGGGTTTCGCCTCGACGGCACGAAGCGGTTCATCACCGGCGCGGGCGTCTCCGACGCGTACACCGTCTTCGCCACGAAGGACCCGGGGCAGCGCGGCGACGGCATCTCGTGCTTCCTGGTGTACCGCGACGACCCAGGAGTCTCCTTCGGCAAGGAGGAGCGGAAGATGGGGATCCACGGCTCCCCGACGCGCGAGGTGTACCTGGAAGACACGGAGATCCCGGCCGACCGGCTGATCGGCGCCGACGGCGAGGGATTCAGGATCGCCATGAAGACCCTCGACTACTCGCGGCCGACGATCGGCGCGCAGGCCCTCGGCATCGCGCAGGGCGCGTTCGACTTCGCGGCCCGGTACATGACCGAGCGCGAGCAGTTCGGGAAGAAGATCAGCACGTTCCAGGGGCTGCAGTTCATGCTCGCCGACATGGCCATGGAGATCGAGGCCGCCCGCCTGCTGGTGTACAAGGCGGCCTCGCTGGTCGACGCCGGGGATCCCCGCATGACGCTGTTCGCCTCGATCGCCAAGTGCCACGCGAGCGACGCGGCGATGAAGGTCACCACCGACGCAGTGCAGATCCTCGGCGGCTACGGCTACATGCGCGAGTACCCCGTCGAGAGGTTCATGCGCGACGCGAAGATCACCCAGATCTACGAGGGCACGAACCAGATCCAGCGCGTGGTCATCGCCCGGAACATCCTGAAGGCTCTCGGCGGCTGATTTCGGCGCCGTTTCCTCCGGCGCCGGCCGGGAAGGAACGACCCGAGGACCGAGAAGTCTTCGAGGAGGTGAGTCCTCGTGCCGAGGAGCGAGTGGACCGGCAAGCAGGAGCGGAAGTACGAGCACATCAAGGAGTCCACGAAGTCGCGCGGCGCCTCGACGAAGCGGGCCAAGGAGATCGCGGCCCGGACGGTCAACAAGGAGCGCGCCCAACGTGGTCAGTCGAAGACCGCGTCGCGGTCCTCGGTTCGGGACACGCCGTCGTCCCGGCGCGGCGGCCAGCGTTCCGGCACCAGCGGGCCGAAGGGGCGGACCCGGGAGCAGCTCTACAACGAGGCCCGGCAGATGGGCATCCAGGGCCGCTCGAAGATGAACAAGGCGCAGCTCCAGCGGGCGGTGGACCGGAAGAAGAAGTAATCCGGTTCGGGCTTGTCACCGGTCCTTCAACCGGTAGATCAGCTTCAGCGCCGAGAGCCCCTGCGAGAAGCTGACCACCTTCACGTCCACCAGGCCGACCGCCAGGGCGACGTCGCGGACGTCGTTCTCGTTGATCGCCTTCGAGCCCTTCGGCCACAGCGCCCACACGGCGCCGTCCTTCGCGATGAAGTCCTTGTGCCCGCCCAGGCGCACCAGGTCCTCGCGCCGGTCGAACCGCACGAACAGCAAGTCGAGCCCGACGCGGCGGCGCCCCAGGAACACGTAGTCCGTGCGCGTGCCGAGCAGCGTCACGAACTCGGGGTCGTCGAGCCCCAGGACCGCCACCCGCGCGCCCTCTTTTACGCCGAGCTTGTCGATCAGAGGCCGGGCCGAGGGAACGTTGTCGCGAGCCATCGAGCGACATCCTCCCCCCTCGACACTGGTGGCGCGCGGTCGGCTTGGCCCATCTCGCTTTCGACTACCACGCCGATCGCTCGGCTCGGGCGATCGAGTCCTTGGGCGTGGCGGTGGCGGCATCTATGCTTCGGCCGATGTTGATCCTGCGTGCCGACCCGTGGGCGCCCGACCACGGGATGGGCTTCCAGGCGGTGATGGAGGACCGGCCCGAGGCCCGGGCCAGCCCGTACGTCGAGCGCGAGGACTGGTCGGACGCCATCGGGGCCGCCGTGGTGGCCAAGCCGGGGCCGGTGTGGTTCGTCGACGGCGTGCGGCGGGTCGAGGTTCGGCTGATCGCCGACTCGGACGGCCGGCGCGTTCCGGGGCTGTTCGGGTCGCACGCTGTCGGCTCGGTGTGCTCGGAAGGCAAGGCCACGTTCGGGGAGCACCGCGTCGGCCGGGTACTGGTGACCGGCGGGGGGATCGAGCCCGACCCCTTCGAGGTCGCCGTGGGCGAGACGGTGCTCCGGTTCCGCGCGGTGAGCGAGCCCGGCACCGAGCCGGAGGCGCCGCTGTGGCGACTGCAGCAGGAGATGCGCCATGCCGAGGCCGGCATGGCGGCGACCCTGGCCGCGGAATCGGCGCGGCTGGTCCTGGTCGACGGGCCGCTGACGCGCCTGGATGCGACAGCGTGCCCGGTGGTGGGCGTGGTGAAGCGGTACCAGCACCAGTACCTGGGACCGGAGGAGGAATCGTTGATCGGACGCCTGGCGCCGGGTGAGCGCACGCCGCTGTTCGGCCTGGGCATGCCGGACGAGCCGGTTCAGCGCTACGCGTGGTACACCCGCCTCGTTCCGTGGCGAACGCCGTGGCACGACCACGCCGGCGTGGTTCGGTGCGAGGTGCCGGCCGGGCTCGGCCTGACCGACGCGGTCGAGGTCGCCGGGCGGGTCTCCGGGATCCTGCCCCGGTACGCGGGGCGGCCGACCGACCCGCGCGCGCCGCAGAACCTCGCCCCGGTCGGCGGGCTGGAGACGTGGCTCCGCCACCGGATGGGGCATCCGGGGATCATCCGGCGCGCGTTGATGGTGCAGCTGGCACGGGAGGCAGCGTGAGCATCGAGGAGTTCTCCGAGCGGGTGGGCATGGTCCTCGGAACGGAGGACTCGACGCCGCTGACGTTCTGGGTCGGCGTCGAGCCCGAGTCGTACCTGCAGCTCGACGACGCCGTGATCGTCGACACGCACGTGCCCGGGCGGGGCGACCTGCGCATCGCCGGGATCGTCCAGGACGTCCGGGCCCGGCACGAGGGCGCGCAGTTCGACACGGACGTGTTCCTGATCGAGCGGGGGGTGCTCCCGGTGGATACCGCTGTGGCCGCGCAGGTGGTCGCCACGCGGTTCGAGCCGGAGATCTTCGTGCCGCCGATGCCCGGGCTGCCCGTGCTGCGGGCCCGCGGCAAGGACCGGGACCAGGCGCTGTACTTCGACCAGATGGCCCGGCGAGTGCCGGCCGGGCTCAGCCGGGACGGCGAGCCGATCTTCCTCGACCTGGACTTCCTGGACGGCAGCCGCGGCGCGCACGTGAACATCAGCGGGATCTCGGGCGTGGCGACGAAGACCTCGTACGCGCTGTTCCTGCTGTACGCGCTGTTCCACTCCGAGGTACTGGGCTCGGCGCGCGTGAACACCAAGGCGATCGTGTTCAACGTGAAGGGCGAGGACCTGCTGTGGCTCGACCGGGCGAACTCGCGGCTGACCGAGGCGGATCGGGAGGACTACGCGAGGCTGGGCCTGCCCGCGGGCTCGTTCGGGTCGGTCGGGCTGTGGGCGCCCCCGCGGGGCGGGACCGCCGGCGCGGCCGTGCCCCAGGTCGAGGGCCGCGCCGACGGCGTGCAGGCGTACTACTGGACGGTCCGGGAGTTCGTGCGCGAGAGGTTCCTGCGGTTCATGTTCGCCGAGGCCGACGACGAGCGTTCGCAGATCGCCGACCTGGTCGCCCGGGTGGAGCAGTACCTCGACCGGGAGAGCGAGGACGATCCCGAGCACGACGCGACGGTCGTGCACGCCGGCCACGCGATCCGGACCTTCGACGAGCTGTGCGAGGTCATCGAGGTCAACGTCGAGGACGACCACTCGCCGTGGCGGGGGCGGCTGTCCGACGCGACGGTGGCCGCGTTCCTCCGGCGCCTGCAGGCCGGGCGGTTCCGGCTGAACCAGAACCACCTGATCTGGGGCCGCGAGGCCGAGCACCCCGAGCGCCACCGCATCGACTGGGAGTCGACCCAGGTCACGGTGGTGGACATCCACAACCTCCACGACCGGGCCAAACGGTTCGTCACCGGCGTGGTGATCAAGCGCCTCTTCGAGCAGAAGGAGCGCATGGGCCACCGCGAGCCCTTGCACTTCCTGGTGCTCGACGAGCTGAACCGCTACGCGCCGCGGGAGGGATGGTCGCCGATCAAGGAGGTGCTGCTCGACGTCGCCGAGCGGGGCCGGTCGCTGGGGATGATCCTCATCGGCGCCGAGCAGACCGCCAGCGAGGTGGAACGGAGGGTGATCGCGAACAGCGCGTTCCGGGTGGTGGGCCGGCTGGACACGGCCGAGGCCCAGCGCAGCGAGTACGGCTTCCTCCCCGCGGTCACCCGTGCCCGCGCGTCGATCCTCAAGCCCGGCTCGATGATCCTGCAGCAGCCCCACATCCCGATCCCGATCCAGGTGCGGTTCCCGTTCCCGTCGTGGGCGACGAGGGCGGACGAGGCGTCGATCGA
>WNGA01012749.1_pt1 | contig 17739 bp, 14 predicted proteins | sample 5400061 | NCBI WGS metagenome assembly WNGA01 (sample SAMN13153366, study PRJNA577476) | soil metagenome | isolation source: 100 cm soil or saprolite under grassland replicate 2 | place: USA:California | collected 2016-06-15 | reverse complement strand
AAAATAGTTGTTTTAACAATAATTCGGATCATGTTACAGAAGAATGTTGTTGCAATGATGTAACATAGTTTTTATTTTATTCCGGTTTTTATTTATACCATCAAAAGTGGAAGGCTGGCACGTGAATAGCATATACAAAGTATATCCGTTATTTCATTTTTGTAACAAACTAATAATTATGCAAACCACAAAAAATACAATTTTAATAACTGGGGGGACATCAGGAATTGGGTTGGCTTTTGCCAAAGAATTTGTTCAGTTAGAAAACAGAGTAATCATTTGTGGACGAAGAGAAAACAGGCTGGAAACAATAAAAGAAAAACTTCCTGATATCATTATCAAGGTTTGTGACATTACCAATGCTTCAGAGAGAGAGGCATTAGCCCATTGGGTATTGCAAAATCATCCTGATGTAAATGTATTAATTAACAATGCGGGTATTCAATTGAAAACTGATTTAACACATCAAATAGATCATGATAAAGTAAGAGCAGAAGTAGAAACAAATTTCGTTGCTCCTGTTCATTTAACTTCATTATTTGCCCAGCATTTTACTGAAAAGGATGAAGCAGCTATTATAAATATTTCTTCCGGATTAGCTTTTACGCCAATGGCTGTTGTATCTGTATATTGCGCAACCAAGGCTGCACTTCATTCTATTACATTATCCTTGCGTCATCAATTGCGAAATACTTCGGTAAAAGTGTTTGAAATTGCTCCTCCTGCAGTGGATACGGAATTAGGTTATCAGAACAGACAAGACGCTGCCCAAACACATGGAGGAATTCCTGTTCAGGTGTTTATTAAGGGAGCTATGGAAGCACTTAAAAATGATGAGTTTGAAGCAGCACTTGATACAGCAAAACATTTGCATGAAAAAAGAGAAGAAATGTTTGCTATGTTAAACCACTAAAAAATAACGGCTAATAAAAATCTGTACAGCGTTAAAATAATTTTTTACTATCATCTTGATTATTGCAAATAACTAATATTCACAAGTGAAATAGCAGGTAAAACTTTTTTTGTACTTAGCTGCAACAATACTATTGAGCTTTGGTTGTGTCACTCCCTTGTACGTTCCAATCTTTGGGGAGCAAGTTCACGAGTTTCTAAGTTTAATAACTAGCTAAAACTTAAACAACCTGTAAGCTTGCAACATGCAAACAGCCAAAACTATTGCTGAAGAAAGGCATATCCTTTGTGGCAATTCTTATTTAAATAAAAAGTTTTCTTGTATGCATAATAAAATATTTGTGATTGTCGTCGCATTATGTACAATAGTTTTTGCATGTCAAACACAGGAATCAAAGAAAAAAGAAAATGCAGGAAAGGTGTATTCAACAGAAACGAGAGCAGGTGAAACAGTAATGCTGATAAAGATGGGATTCCTGAATTAAAACAAACCTTTTTAAAAGGTTTGAACAGACCGTTTGGTATGTTGATATTACATAATTCATTTTATGTTGCCAATACCGATGCCCTTGTTCAATACCCATATAAAGAAGGAGAAACACGAATTACAGCAAAGGGTAAAAAAATATTGGATTTACCTACTGGCGGTTATAATAATCACTGGACAAGAAATATTATCGCCAACGAAGACGGTTCAAAAATTTATGTGTCAGTAGGGTCAGGAAGTAATGTAGGAGAGCATGGTATAAATAATGAAAAACGAAGAGCAGATATTTTAGAAATTAATCCTGATGGTTCAGATGAAATCATTTACGCAAGTGGCTTACGTAATCCTGTAGGAATGGATTGGGCTCGGTGTACAAACACATTATAGACCTCAGTAAATGAAAGAGATGAATTGGGGGATGGATTGGTTCCTGATTATTTAACCAGTGTAAAAAAAGGCGGCTTCTATGGATGGCCTTATGCCTATTCTGGTCCGCATGAAGATCCACGTTTAAAAGGTCAAAGGCCTGATCTGGTTAAAAAAACAATTGTGCCAGACGTTCCACTTGGTTCGCATACGGCTTCCTTAGGATTAGTATTTGATGATAAAAACTCATTTCCTGAAAAATATAAAGGCGGTGCTTTTATTGGACAGAATGGTTCCTGGAACAGTTCTAAATTGGTAGGTTACCAAATAGCTTTTGTGCCATTTAAAAATGGAAAACCTTCAGGTGATGTTGAACCGTTTCTTACCGGATTTGTTGCTGACAAGGAAAATAATAAAATTTACGGGCGACCTGTTGGAGTTGCATTTACTTCTGATGGCACTTTATTGGTTGCAGATGATGCAGGTAATACAATCTGGAGGGTTAGTTATAAGAAGTGAGACACATTTAAAAGATTTGTTGAATTATTGAATTATTCCATGCAAATAAAAAGCTGGTATCATAAATTATTTGATACCAGCTTTATAACGAAGAGCTATATATTTTAACGAGCTACGTTTACAGCTCTTTTTTCTCTTATTACGGTTACTTTTATCTGCCCCGGATAAGTCATTTCAGTTTGGATTTTTTGAGCAATTTCAAAACTAAGTTTATCACTTTCAGCATCTCCAACTTTATCTGCTTCTACAATTACTCTTAACTCACGCCCTGCCTGAACAGCATAAGCCTTTTCAACCCCAGGATAAGAAATAGCAAGTGTTTCCAAATCTTTAATTCTTTGCAGATATTGCTGCATTATTTCGCGCCGTGCCCCTGGGCGGGCTCCGCTAATAGCATCGCATGCCTGCACTATTGGAGAAATAACATATTGCATTTCAATTTCATCGTGGTGGGCGCCAATTGCATTAACTACTGCAGGATTTTCGCCATATTTTTCAGCAAGCTTTGCGCCCAGCAATGCATGGCTAAGTTCGGTTTCTTCATCCGGTACTTTGCCTATATCATGTAAGAGTCCTGCACGTTTGACAAGTTTAGGATTTAAACCTAATTCGCTGGCCATAATGCCACAAAGATTGGCTACTTCACGGCTATGCATCAGCAGGTTTTGTCCGTAAGAAGAACGGAAGCGCATTTTCCCGACAATACGCACCAGTTCTTTATGCAATCCATGAATACCCATTTCTATTACCGTTCGTTCCCCAATTTCCATTACCTGTTCTTCCAATTGTTTGCGTGTTTTGTCAACCACCTCTTCAATACGGGCAGGATGAATACGACCATCAGCTACCAGACGCTGCAAGCTTAAACGGGCAATTTCTCTGCGCAGCGGATCAAAGGAAGATAGTACAATGGCTTCAGGAGTATCATCAACAATTAAATCAACTCCCGTAGCTGCCTCTATTGTACGTATATTTCTCCCTTCACGACCAATTATCTGACCTTTAATTTCGTCACTTTCAAGATTGAAAACGGTAACCGTATTTTCAATGGTTTGTTCCGCAGCAGTGCGTTGGATAGATTGTATAATTATTTTGCGTGCTTCCTTATTGGCTTTTTGTCTCGCTTCTTCTATAATTTCCTGTTGCAAGCCAAGAGCCTGAGTTTGGGCTTCTTGTTTAAGGGTATCTACTAATTGTGATTTAGCCTCTTCTGCAGTTAAACCTGCTATTTTCTCAAGCCGGCGAATATGTTCTTCCTGGTGTTTTTCCAGTTCGTTTCTTTTGTAACTTACAACTTCTATTTGCTTGTTGAGATTTTCCTTAATGGCTTCATTTTCTTTGATATGCTTTTCAAGCGAAATCTCTTTTTGGTTTATACTGATTTCCTTTTGTTTAATACGGTTTTCAGCATCACTTATCTTTTTATTCCTTTCTAATACCTCCCTGTCATGCTCAGCTTTAAGTTGGACAAATTTTTCTTTTGCTTCGAGTATTCTTTCCTTTTTTGTTGTTTCAGCTTTTGCTTCAGCTTCGCTAAGTATCTTTTGCACCTGGAGTTCTGCTTCTTCAACCTGTTTTTTAGTATTTTTTGCAAAAATGAACTTACCTGCCACAATACCCAGTAGCAGAGAAAATAAACCAATTATTATAAATACCAGACTCTGATCCATGCTTTAGGATTTTTAAATAATTCAAAATCATATTCTTTTTCTCTTTCCTCATTTAGAAATGAATAAATGAGCAGCAATGTGCGAAGATAATCAAAGGAATACAAAATATTTAAGATTGCATAAATATCTGCTGGGAATCGATTTTCCCCATGCGGGAAAATTAACAAACGCGTTTTGACTAAACAACTGAAAATCAATAGTAGATATTTGGGCAGAACATTGGCATATCCTTTGGGAACTATACGTGTCCGTTTTTAATCTTACCTTGGATTTTTTAAAGTACTCTCTTTTATTTTTTGATACGTCTTTCTCCTTATTATACCGAATTATACCGAAATATAATAAGGAGAAGATTGTATCATCTTTTTTAAATCTTATTTTACTCCTTCGGATAATAGTTTTTTACTTATTGTAAAAAAATGAGCTATTGAGGAAAAGTATCTAATGCTTTATCAATCATTTCTTCTAATTGAGTAAGCTTTTCTGACGTTTCCTGTAATTTTATTTTTTCTGATCCATATTTGTTTTGTTCGATGGCGAACCAAATTAATACCATCGAAACAAAGTCCTGCATATCTTTACCAGCAAAATTGGTTTTGAATTCAACAATTTTGTCATTAATAAGTTTAACGGTTTTTCGCAATTTCTCTTCATCACCGGGTTCTATCTTTAAACGATAAGTACGATCGCCGATAAGAATATTTACTGGAATTAATTCAGCCATAATATTAGGTATTCAGAAGGGTGAGACATTTCTCGATATCTGCCAGGTATAAATCAATTCTTTTTTCAAGCTCCTTTTTTTCTTCTTTATTTAAAGCATTAGTATTTAGTTTTAAAACATCTAGCTGCTGATGCAGGTGTTGTAACAAATCATTTTTTTCTTTTAGTGATGCGCGTAATGCTTCAATCTCTTTTTTAAGATCAAGATTTTCTCTTAACTGAACCTGATTTTGCTTGAGTAATAACTGAATTTTAGTTTGCAGGCTTTTTAATTGAGCATCCATTTCTTTCATATGGCTTAAATTATTTTCTTATTTCTGCCTTTAATTCTTTTTCAACTGTTTGCATAATTTTCTCCATCATATCATCAATTTCTTTGTCAGTAAGCGTTTTGGTTTCATCAATAAAAGTAAAATTTATAGCAAAAGATTTTTTTCTTTCACCAAGTTTATCGCTTTCAAACACATCAAAAAGGCGTATTTCATGTAACCTGAAAAAATTTAATCTTCCTATAGTATTTTCAATATTACTAAAAACTATGGATTTATCTACTATCATTGCGAGGTCTCGCTGCACTGGCGGAAATCTTCCAAATTCATTATAAACTATCTTTTGCTTTTCCAATAAATTTAAAAGTGTGGAGTAATACAAATCAATAAAATAAACCTGCTGTTTAATATCAAAGGTTTGCAAATGTTGTCTGCTCACATTCATTAGTACGCCTACTGTAAGGTTACGATATTTTATGGCAAATCTTGAACCATTTCGCTCAATAACAGGGGCATCATACTGAATATCATGCAACCCACAAATACTAATTAAAGAAGTTGCCATTCCTTTTAGCATAAAGAAATCTGATGGTTTGGCTTTCTCCCGCCACGTGTCGGAATGATTGTCTCCCGAGATATACACACAAAAATGTTCTTCTTCTTTATATACTCCTGTGGTTTCTGATGAATAAGTTTTGCCGAATTCAAAAAAACGAAGATTACTATTTCTTCGGTTGATATTATAAGCAATGCTTTCAAGTGCAGTTTCCAGCATAGATGGCCGCAACACATCAAGATCAGCACTAAGATTATTGATCATTTTAACTATTCTGCTTTTATCCTGCTCCAAATAGTAGCGACTATTGGTAATAGAATTGGTAAATATTTCGTGAAAACCAAGTCCAACAAGATATTCTGAAAGTTTTTCTTTAAGGCTTTCTTTTAATCCAGGCCCTTCTGTAGCAGGAGTTATTGAAATAGCCGCAGGTATCTCGATATTATCTAATCCATCAATACGGATAATTTCTTCAACAACGTCTGCGGGCAGTGATATATCAGATTTATCATAGGGAGCGGCAACCCATAATTCATCAATGCTTTCTTTTATTACTTCAAATCCGACGCTTTCAAGTATTTTAATAATTGTATCATGATGATAATTTTTGCCACTTAATTTTTTTAAATAATGATACTTAAGTGCAATTTGAGCCTTCTCTTTTTGTTTAGGATATATATCTTCAATTTCGCTCGAAATTTTTCCACCTGCAATTTCTTTAATAAGCAAGACAGCACGCTTAAGGACATTTACCGTATTGGAAATATCAACATCTTTTTCAAAATGATTTGCTGCATCAGTTCGCAGGTTATGATAAAAAGAAGTTCTGCGAATATTTACAGGATTAAACCAGGCACTTTCAAGAAAAACATTTTTTGTTGTTTCTTTTACGCCGCTCTTTATCCCGCCAAACACCCCTGCTATACACATACCTTCTTCTGCATCGCAAATCATAAGATCTTCACCGGTTAATTTCCTTTCATTCCCATCCAGTGTTTTAAAGACAGTTCCTTCCGGCAGATTTTTTACAATTATTTTGCTGCCCTTTATTTCATCTGCATCAAAAGCATGTAAGGGTTGCCCGGTTTCATGTAAAATATAATTGGTAATATCAACGAGATTATTAATAGGTCTTTGCCCGATAGCTTTTAATTTATTTTGTAACCATTCAGGAGATTCACTTACCGTAACACCCTTAATGCTTATCCCCGAATACCGCTGACAGGCATCTGTATTTTCAATTATAATTTTAATGGGCAACTCATTATTATCAGGTTTGAATGTGTTAGGAAAAGGAACTTTAGGTTTATAGTTTTTGCGGTTGTGATGCGATAAATATGCACACACATCTTTTGCCACACCAAGATGACTCATGGCATCCATTCTGTTTGGTGTTAACCCGATTTCAAAAATCCAATCAGTATATGGTTTGAAATATTCAGATGCCGGCATGCCAACTTTTGCATTGGCTGGCAAAACAATAATGCCTGTATGATTTTCACCAAGACCAATTTCATCTTCTGCGCAAATCATCCCATAACTTTCCACTCCACGTATTTTAGCCACTTTCATTGTTATGGATTCTCCTTTAGCGGGATGTATAGTTGTACCAACCTGCGCCACAATTACTTTTTGACCAGTTGCAACATTAGGCGCTCCACAAACAATTTGTAATTCTTCTTTATTGCCTGTATTAACTTTTGTAACTTTTAATTTATCTGCATTCGGATGTTGTTCACACTCTGTCACCTCTCCTATCACAAGGTCTTTTAAACATCCTTTTATACTTTCATATTGCTCAAGACTTTCCACCTCTAGTCCAATAGAGGTAAGAATTTTTGATAATTTTTCCCGTTCAATTTTTTCAGGCAAATACTCACTCAGCCAATTATAAGAGATCGTCATGTATTAATTTAATTTGTTACAGGGTGCAAATATAAAACCAAGCCGCAAGCAGAATAAGTTTATTAATGGAATTACTTTAGGTACTGTTGCCTGCTACAGAACAATTTTAAAATTCCAGAAACGGCAGACTCTAAACTGTGGACTTCTAAATTATTTTTACAAAACCATAATCGCTGATCTCTATCTTTTTTTCACTTTGCAGAAACCCCAGAACTTTCCATGCTTTATCTTTTTTAAATCCGTTGAGATGATCTAATAACTCTTTTACGGCAATTCCTTTACCTGTTACATGATGGTAGATTCTTTCCTCTATCCTTTTAAATTCCTCTTGGGTAAGTGGCGAATTTTTATGTTGTAAGCATGAATCGCAAATGCCACATTCTTTTATTTTTGTACCACCAAAATAAATAGAGATGTAACGGCTGCGGCATTCTTTGTATGATTCCATATAGCGCAACATTGTTTCTGTTCTTAATTCATATTGTTGCCTGCGATGAAAATAATTTTCATGATTTATATGAAGGAATTGAGCCGGTGCACGATTGGTCAAAAAATTAATTTGTGGTGTTTCTTTCTGAGGCAAATATTTGATTACACCCAAAGTCTGTAACTGATACAATTGCTTTTTTACTTCGTCAACTGATTGCTTTGTTAATTTGGCAATTTGTTTTTCATGTATTGAAACAAGATCATCAACAATACCTTCATAAGTTCTAAGCAAACATTTCATTATCGCCTCTAAGTGTGGATGAGTTTGTTCAAAATCAATCAATAATTCTTTGGGTATTGTAAAGTTTACCTGCGCCGGCAGAAAAATATTTTCAGCGAATGCAAGATAACCTTCGTGTTCAAGCACTTTCAATACATTTATTATAAGGTGAACATCGAGTTTAAAATTTTTTATAAATTCATTTATATCGAAATCATAATAATTCCCTTCACCAAGCCCGGCAGGAATTTGTAGATAGTCTGCTAATGACTGGTAAACTTTTCTGATATTGTTTATTGCAGGAAAACGTATGCCAGGCAAGGTTTTTAGTGAGTTACTATCTTCGTCATTACACAACAGAACAGCGTATGCTCTTTCACCGTCTCTTCCCGCACGGCCTGCTTCCTGGTAATAATTTTCCATGCAATCAGGAGCATCGTAATGGATAACAGTTCTTACATCAGGTTTGTCTATGCCCATTCCAAAAGCATTGGTGCAAACAATCACCCTTGTTTGATTATTGATCCATGCTTCCTGTTTTTTGTTTCTTTCTTCCTGTGATAAACCAGCATGGTAAAAATCAACTGATATATGCTGTAATGCCAGCAATTGTGCTATTTGTTTCGTTAATCTCCTGCTTTTACAATACACAATGCTGCTGCCCGGAACTTTGTTTAGTATCTCAATCGTTTTATTGATCTTACTGTCTACTTTAAAAACGCTGTAAGAAAGATTAGGTCTTTCAAATGATTGCCGGAAAATATTTGCATTTTTAAATTTTAATTTCTCTATAATATCATTTTGCACTAGTGGAGTAGCAGATGCTGTTAATGCCATGACAGGAACAGTTGGTAACTCATCTCTAAGATTTGAAATACGTAAATATGGCGGACGGAAATCATAACCCCATTGAGAAATGCAATGAGCTTCGTCAACAGCGATAAGATTGATATTTAATTCATGCAGGTATTCTTTAAAAAGATTCGTTTCCAAACGTTCGGGTGAAACATATAAAAATTTGAAATTGCCATTTACTGCATTATTCAGCGTTTTCTTTACTTCATAAAATGTCATGCCACTATGAATTGCAAGGGCCGGAATAGATCTTTTATTAAGATTCTCCACCTGGTCTTTCATTAAAGCAATTAAAGGAGAAATAACAAGGCATAAGCCATCTTTCATTAAAGCTGGAATTTGGTAGCAGACAGATTTACCACCACCTGTTGGCAATAAAGCAAGTGTATCATTGTTTTCTAAAACTGAATTGATAATCTCTTCCTGTTGAGGACGAAAAGAAGAATAATGCCAGTATTGTTGCAATATTTGAAGAGGGGAAGTCACTATGCAAAGATGTGATTAATATACTTCATCATGTGTGCCGATATCCAATAAACGGATTAAATCACTCTCTATTTCGGGTGTTATTCTTAAATTATATTCAATAGAAATTGCATAAAATTCATTCAATCTTTCTTTGAGTTTGTGCAGTTTTAAAGAAGGATGATTAGGTTCTTTAGATAGCAATAAAAGCTTTTCAATTACTGCAAACACAATATCAGGTCTTTTGATAATAATTTTCTTGAAGGATTTTTTAAAGGGAGTGGAATATTCAATCCTCATCGTTTATAACATCTTTAAACCATTGAATAATTTCTTCAGGAGTTGATGCTACATAAGTTTTCCCCTCTTTTGATTCCTGTCTCGCCACTTTAGCTGCTTCCAGAATTTCATTTATTTTTCTTTCAGTTTTTTCTTTTTTAATTGCCTTCGCAATTTCATTGAGTTCATCATCTGAAAGAGCAGTGACCTTGCTTACTATTTCATTGAGTATTTGCATACTAAAATCTTTTTCCGAAGATAAAAAATTAAATAACACGTTTAAAGTTCAACCTCACCGAATTCACTGCCAGCACCACATCACTAAATCCCATTACCAATGCACCAAAGGCCGGACTTAAAAAACCAAATGCTGCAACAGGAATAGCGATAATATTATATAAGAATGCCCAGAATAAATTTTGCTTGATAGTGACATAAGTATGCTTTCCCAATCCTAATGACAAAGGCAAATGTTTTAATCCATGATTCATTAATACTACCTGTGCACTTTGCATGGCAATTTGTGAAGCCTCACTTAAAGAAATGCCAACAGTAGCTTTTGCAAGTGCAGGTGCATCGTTAACGCCATCACCAACCATTGCTGTGGGAGCAGCCAAATTATATTGTGCAATTTTGTTTAATTTTTGTTCGGGTGTTTGTTCTGCTACCACTTCATCAATACCTAATTGCTTTGCTACTTTTTCAGATTTTTCTTTTTTATCGCCGCTTAATAAAATGGTATGAATGCCTTTTGCTTTTAAAAGTGTAACAACTTGTTTTGCTTCAGGTCTTATATCATCTTCAGCATCAATCCAGCCCAATAACTCATTATTACGAATGATATAAATACTATGTAAGTAATCCTTCGTTAATTGTTCAGCAATTTTATAAGAACCGGCAATATATTCATTGCCGTTTTTATCTGTTGCCTTCATGCCTACACCTTTTATCTCTTCTATTTTTTTCCAGCGGTTAATGTTCCTGTTTTATCAAATACAACTTGTTTAATGTTCTTAAAAATTTCAAGGCTTTTTGCATTTTTAAATAATATGCCATTTCTTGCTGCTCTCCCCAAACCAACAGCAATAGCGGCAGGCGTGGCAAGACCCATTGCGCAGGGGCATGCAATTACCAACACAGCAATGCTTCTTAATAAGCTTGCGCTAAAAGCAATATCAGCAAAGAAATAATTACTTAAAAAAGTTATTATAGCAATGCCAACAACAACAGGAACAAAAATGGCACTGATCTTATCTGCCAACTGTTGCATAGGCGGCTTCTCAGTTTGTGCGTCTTTCACCATTCTTAAAATATTACTCATCACTGTATCTTCACCTACTGCCGTTACATATGCTTTTAGTGTTCCCTGTTCAAGAATACTTCCTCCAATCAATTTATCATTCATCTTTTTTTCAACAGGCACACTTTCTCCTGTAATGATTGCTTCATTTACACTCGCTTCTCCCCACAAAATTTTACAATCCATCGGCACATGTTCACCACTTTTTATAAGTATCAGATCACCCACTTTTAAATAGGTGCTTTCAACAGGAAAAATATGTTCCTGGTATTGATCATCATATGCAATCATATTTGCCATTACCTTTTGCGTAACAGCTAATTTTCTTAATGCAGCTTGTGTTGTTTCAACAGATTTATCTTCCAGCCAGTTGCCAAGAAATACTAATGTAATTATGGCTGCAGCAGTTTCATAAAACATATAATGTTCTGCTTCACCAATCAAAGTTCCATAAAGGCTGTAACCAAAAGCAGCAGTGGCGCCAATTGCAATCAGTACATTCATATTAGGGATACCTTTCAATACACTGTTTACTGCACTTTTGCCAAAAAAATTCATTCCAACAATAAATACAGGAATGGTTAATGCAAGTTGTATATAAGGGTTCATTAGCGCGTGAATATGAACACCCGGTATCACATGCAATAATAACGGAGCTGTAAAAATGAAACAGAATATAAAATGCTGCAAGTGATTTTTAAAAAGCTTTTTACTTTTTATTTTTTGTTGTCCGCCTGATTCATCCGCTACACGGTAACCTAAATTTTCAATACCTTTTTCAATCGCAGGCTTTGTGATATTTCCGTTTAAATCAAAGCTTACATCACCCCCAATAAAATTTACTCTCACATTCTCAAGTCCTTTTTCTTCAAGATACTTTTGAATAGTAAGCGCACAATTGGAGCAACTCATCCCTTCTATTTTCCAATTCACTTTTTTCATAAATTTTTTTTGTACCCAACTTTATTGAATTATGAAGCTTTTCTTGCGTCGCACTCTTATACATTCTGAACTTTATGCAACGAAATGAATAAAATACAGTTGTAACCTATGTTTGCAAAATTACTATTGAGAATAGTGAAGACTTTTCTAAAGAAGAAATATCTTTTTAACGTAGTTGCAATTCTTCTACCGGTTTTATAGAAGTAACAATTTGTTGACTTTTTTACAGGACATAATACAAAAAAAATCTTCCTCAACTTTAAAATATGTTTCTTGTTCATTCGTCTGCCTATAAGGATGAATGGTCTCCGGCACCAAAGGATAACAGGACATGCTAAATAGATGATAAATCTATTCTGCTGTGGTTATAAATTTCGGAATACCATTCATAACAGCTTTTATGCCATTGGTCAAAACTAATGTGTGTAGCTGTAACCTTGAGAGAACTTTGCTTACTAATTGAGCAAAACAAATTTTTATGAGAAGAATTATACCATTACTGGTTGCTATGATTTTATGTGCATTTACTTCCGTAGCACAGAACATAAAGGGCAATGTAAAAGATGAAAATGGCAAAAGTATCGCCAATGCAAGCGTTTCTTTGTTGAGCGCAAAAGACTCCTCCGTTGTTAAATTAGCAGTTACTGATCAAAACGGGCAATACCAATTTAAGAATATTAAAGAGGGACGTTACATGACCAACATTTCTTATGTTGGATACAAAGCAGCTTACTCAGCTGTATTTGAATTATCAGGAAGCGGTGAAGCAAATGCAGCATCTGTAACACTTATTAAATTATCCGGTGACTTGAAAAATGTTACAGTTACAGCAAAAAAACCGGTGATTGAAGTGAAAGCTGATAAAACAATTCTTAATGTAGAAAACAGTATCAATGCGGTCGGCAATGATGCGTTGGAATTGTTACGCAAATCGCCGGGTGTACTCGTTGACAAAGATGAAAACCTTAGCCTCAGTGGAAAAAATGGTGTGAAAGTTTATGTAGATGGAAAACCTTCGCCACTATCAGGGAGCGACCTTGCTTATTATCTTAAATCATTGCAGTCATCGCAAATTGAAGCTATTGAAATTATTACCAATCCTTCTGCAAAGTATGAAGCTGAAGGCAATGCAGGTATCATTAATATCCGTTTGAAGAAGAATAAATCTTTTGGTACAAATGGTTCTGTAAACGCAGGGTATAACATTAGTATTTATCCAAAGTACAATGCAGGTTTTTCTTTAAATCATCGCAATGCAAAAGTGAACTTGTTTGCTAATTATAACTATAACAAAACACATAATGAAGCCTTCATGAACCTGTACAGAGTGCAGCTTGATACTTTGTTTGATCAGCATACTACAATGACTTTCCGTAACAAAAGTCATGGATTTAAAGCAGGCATGGATTATTTTATCAACAATCGCAACACGATTGGTGTTATGGTGAATGGTAATCTTGCTGATATCAGTTTTGCTAATCTTAGCCGTACTGCTATTTCTTATAAACCAACCGGTGTTGTTGATCGTATTCTTGTTGCGAACAACAAAAATGTAAGCACCAGGGATAACGTAAATACAAATCTTAATTATCGTTTTGCCGATACATCCGGTCATGAATTAAATGTTGATGCAGATTATGGTTATTATAAAATAAAAGGTAATCAATACCAGCCAAACTTTTACTTTGACCCTACGGGCACCACACTAACTGATCAATATATTTATAACATGATCGCTCCAACAAAAATTGATATCTATTCGGCAAAAGCAGATTATGAACAGAATTATAAAAAAGGAAGATTGGGAATAGGCGGCAAAGTATCTTATGTAAAGACTACGAATAATTTTGATCGCTATAATGTATATAACAACGGAAAATTTTTAGATACACTGCGCAGCAATGATTTTAATTATAAAGAAAACATCAATGCTATATATGTGAATTATAACCGCCAATTTAAAGGAATAATGGTACAGGCTGGTGTGCGTATGGAAAATACACACTCAGAAGGACAGTCCAACGGTTACTCATGGATTAGCTCTGCATATGTTCCCTACGATTCGGTGTTTAAAAGAGACTATACAGATTTTTTTCCAAGTGCTGCAATTACTTTTAACAAGAATCCAAAAAATCAATGGGGCATCAGCTACAGCAGAAGAATTGATCGCCCGGCATACCAGGATTTGAATCCTTTCGAATTTAAACTTGATGAATATACTTTTCAGAAAGGCAATACACAATTAAGACCGCAGTATACAAATAATATTTCTGTTACAAATACTTTAAACTATAAGCTAACAACAAGATTAAGCTATAGCCACGTGAATGATGTATTCTCACAGATTGTAGATACTGCTGAAAAATCAAAAAGTTTTATCAGCAAAAAGAATCTTGCAGATCAGGATATGATAAGTTTAAATGTGAGCCTGCCTTTACAGTACAAATGGTACAGCATGTTTACAAATGTTAATACTTATTATACACATTATAAAGCAAATTTTGGGGAAGGCCGCACCGTTGATCTTGATGCGTATGCAGTAAATCTTTATACGCAACAAACATTCAAGCTGGGCAAAACGACTACTGCTGAGTTGAGTGGTTTTTATTCATCACCTTCCATTTGGCAGGGCACTTTTAAAAGCAAACAAATGTGGAGTGTTGATATAGGATTGCAGCAAACTTTCTGGAAAGGCAAGGCAACTGCAAAGGCAACAGTGTCAGATATATTTCAAACTATGCGCTGGGGTGGCACCAGTAATTTTGCAGGGCAATATATAAAAGTGAATGGTGGATTCGAAAGCCGCCAGTTGCGTTTGAGTATGATCTATCGTTTTGGCAACACACAAGTGAAAGCAGCACGTCAGCGCAAAACGGCAGCCGAAGAAGAAAGCCAGCGTGTAGGCAACCAGGGCGGCGGATTGAATAATTAGAGCGGTTAGTTTTGGTGATAAATAAAGGCCCGGAAATATTTTTCTCCGGGCTTTCTTTTTATGATCTTTTATGTAATCGGCAGTTATTTAAAATAGCATCGCCTATTGTGTCACTCTCTTGTGCGTTCCTTTTTCATGGAGGCTAATTAACCGTTCGTTGTTAATTATTCTTAGTCCTATATTCTTAGTCCTGATTTAAAATTCTTTGTTTGAAATTTCACCATTCCCCTTTGATTGTTCCCCTTCTTTACTCATCCAGCATAATTATTTTCTGCAATCTCAATAAGAAATGCTTCTTCAGCAATCGTTCTTGTTGGTATTTTATTTATGTAACTCCATTTCACCAAACGGATATAATTCTTTTCAATTTCAATTCCCGTAATGGTTCCATCACCAAAGCAACAGCAACCTGAGTTAAAATAAGTAGGTATCATATTTCTGAAGGAGTGATTTACAAAATCATATTCGCGCCTTCTTCTCGGAATCTCTGTTTTAATTTTGGTTATTGTTTCTTTATCCTTTTTTGCTTCCGCTTCTTCCAATTGCAGATATAGTCTTTCAAGATGAGTGAGTGATCTGAAAACCGGCTGATGTGTATGACCTGTAATAAGAATAAGGTTTGGCTGCTTCACTCCCCATTGATACATCATCTGGTTATGCAAAGTTTTCAGGTTATTATTTGTTGAAGGTGTGTTAGGATTAATTTCAAGAAATGATTGCAAAGGCCCCCATACATTACTTACAAACCATTTGCTGAATGCGTTGCCATCACTCGCTGTATCGCCCTGGTGACCATGTGTGCAAAACACATCCAGGTATTTTTCTTTTAACTGTATACGCAAAACGATGGCTTCAAATATCTTCACGTCTTTTTTATAAATATTCTTAATATAGAGTGGAGCAAAGGGATCATTCTTCCAGAACAGATCATGATTGCCGATTATTTTAGTATAAGCATTACGGTCAATAAATAATTTTTCTTTTTCAAAGCACTGGTTGTTTTTCTTTATTACACCTAAGACGGTGTTTTCCCAAAGCTCCTCGCAATCACCAAGATTTACATAATAGAATTGTTGCCCGTTATAATAATCCAGTGCGGCAAGATAATTAGCTTCTGCATTTTTGAAATCATCAGAGCCATTGCGTGTGCCTTTGTGCTGATCAGAGAAAATTATTATTGATTGTTCCTGCGGATTAAAACTAAACATACTTCCGCTTTTCTTGCCAGGCTGATCAACAGACTGCTCATATAATTTGGATAAAGATGCAAAAATATTTTCCTGTTTAGGGGCAGAAGAAAACTTGTTGGCCAGCCACGTAACAGGCTTTGTAAGTAAAAATTTAAGTAATCGCTTGATCATTAGTTGAGTCGTTAAAAGGTTGAATTGTTGAATATACAAATATCGGTCAACTGTTAAACTATTCAACCAATTAACTAATCGATCAACTAATCAACCGGTCAACCAATCAATTCAGTCAAAACAATTCAACATGCCAGGTTCTTTCAAAATTTTTGCCGGGTGCTAAAGTATTAATACCTTCTTTTTCTGATAATTCTCCGCTTGCATTCACATTATCAGCAATGCCGCACCATGGCTCTATACAAACAAAATCAGCATCTTTTGCACTCCAGATACCGAGATAGGGAAAACCTTTAAAATTTAATTTTAAACCATGAGAAGTTTTATCGCTTAAAATCAAAATGCTTTTTGAGACAAGTTCTTTAAACACTAATGCATCCTCATAAAACATTGATTTTTTTAGCGGAAGCCTATTAGTGTGTTCTATAACAGGTATTGAATAATCTTCAATGAGGCCTTCTTTTGAAAGTGACCAACGGCTTGCATTTTCAAAATGATTGAATTCCAAATAATAATCTTCAAATGATGTTCCATCTATGAGAGGAATTTTAAAAGCAGGATGTCCGCCCGCAGAAAAAAGCATTTCTTCATTCCCGGTATTTCTAACTATATAAATTACATTAACTCTGTTACCATCTAATTTATATCTCACTGAAAAACTAAATTGAAACGGATATTGAGCAAAAGTTTCCTCATTACTGCTAAGCGTAAATGTTATGCCATCTTCGTTTTGTTCTGTTACTTCAAATTCCATATCTCTTGCAAAGCCATGACGTCCTGATTTGTAAGTCTTCCCTTTATACCGATAGCTGTTATTTTTTAATGCACCAACCAAAGGAAAAAGCACAGGGCTTTTCTTTCCCCAAAATTTTGGATCACCGCTCCACATATATTCCAGCCCAAAATCTTTGTGAATGATACTTTGCAATTCAGCACCTTTTGAAGAAATGGCGATGCTTATCATGCTGTTTTGAAGAGAGTGAATCATAGGCTGCGCGATTTATGATTTTTTGATTTACGATTTATGATTTTGCATTATTCTTCAGGTTAGCCCAAAAAAATTTTCATCCTCTTTCGTTTTCAAATTTTCAAATTAGCATATTAGCACATTACATTAACTTATCTTCAGCATCTTCCTTTATTACTTCATCCTGTGCATTGGCCACAATAATGTTGCTCATTTTACGCAACGGATTTTTTCTCATCTCTTCATAATCTGCTCTTCTTTTGATAATATCAACTGCCACAAATATTGCTTCAAGAAAAGAGCTATAATCCGCCTTGCCTTTACCAGCAATATCAAATGCAGTACCATGATCCGGGCTCGTTCTTACAACAGGCAAACCCGCTGTATAATTTACACCTTCACCAAAAGCAAGAGATTTAAAAGGTATCAATCCCTGGTCGTGATACATGGCGAGCACGGCATTAAACTGTTCATGATGACCACGTGCAAAAAACGCATCTGCACTGTAAGGCCCAAACACAA
>WNGA01005805.1_pt1 | contig 17740 bp, 16 predicted proteins | sample 5400061 | NCBI WGS metagenome assembly WNGA01 (sample SAMN13153366, study PRJNA577476) | soil metagenome | isolation source: 100 cm soil or saprolite under grassland replicate 2 | place: USA:California | collected 2016-06-15 | reverse complement strand
TAGACGACGTGGTTGACGCTCGAGCGCTCAAGCGCCGTGCAGACCGCATGCATGATACGGATGTTGTCGACCATCATGCCGGTGTCCTTGCACGGCGCGCGCGCGGAGACGACGAGGATCGCGTCGTCGGGCGCGAGCCGCGCCTGCAATTGCTCGGCCGCCCCGGGCGCCGTCAGGTCGATGTCGTCCTTGTCGAGCGGGAGCACCGGAACGCCGCGCGCCGCCAGTTGGCGCGCGCAGGTGCCGCCGACGAAGCCGTAGGCGCCGAGCACGACCACCCGGCTCGGTTTCTGCGGAGTGGGATTGAGGTGCTCCAGCATGATGACTTTCCTTACCCCTTCCGAGCGATCAGTTCGACCTCATTCGGACGACGCCGCGAAGCGGCACGCCCTCGAATGATGATCTCATTCTCGCGATTCCGCAGCAACCGCTCGGCGTGCCCTTTTCTCCGCAATTCCCTGTTCGAGCAGCGTCCTGAAAGCCGAAAACCTATTCCCTCACAGGCCGCTTCGGCTAATGTGCCATTGAACGTCCACGCTTGGAGGAGGCTATGGCCGATCCGATCGTCTTTGCCGGTACTGTAGAATGGTCGGGCGAAAACCCCGGCATCTCACTGAAGGATCAGCCAGAGGGCCCGTTCGTCAGCCTCGCCAGTTTCTTTCGCGTGGTGCTCTCGCCGCACGGCCGAGGCCATGCCTTGGTGCTGCTGCAATCGCCTCAGGATGCCGACCCTCCGGCGGAGCTTGCAAACTACTGCTTCCATGACAATGAGAAGCTTGCGCGCTACTTGGTCGCGGAATTTGTCTCGCATTTCGGCGCGTGGAAGGGTCTGCCCGGACTCGGACGCCTGACCTACCGGCAACTCGACAGCGCCGACGCATCGGGCGATCCGGCCAGTACCTATTGCGAGACGGTAAAATCCGGCGATCTGACCGTGCGGCTCACTTGGAGCGGGCTCGGTAAACCGTTCTGCTTCGCCCTACCTCCTGACAAATCGGCTACCGGCAAGCACCACATGCCTAGTTTGTTCGTCGGCTGCCAGGACGCCACCGTGACGGTGAATGGCCGCGCGCTGTCGGGCAAGCCAGTACCGCGAGAAATAGCCGGTCACACCATCAGCACGGCCATGCTCGCGTTCTCCGAGACTTGGGTTCGCGCCTAGCCCGGATTTCTCACAGGATCGCGTGATCATGGCGCAGAGATTTGACCCGCCAGCGGTTTTGAGCCCCGCCGCCAATACTGGACGTATTGGCAAGGGGCGAAAAAGCGATGGCGGGACAAAGATCAAGCCAGGGCGCGTCGAGACTGCGAGAAATCCGGGCTAGGGGATTAGATGCCGCGAGCCGAAGACAAATGGGACGGACCCTCTTCCATGGCTAATGGTGACCTGCACGAACAGATCTCGCGCCTCGAAATCCAAATAGAGGAACTTGCCGAAGCCACAGAAAGGTGCCGGAGGATTGGTTTAATTTCGAAGGCGATTATCGCTGTCGGAGGAATTTGGATGTTGGCGATGCTCGTCGGAGCAATCAGGCTGAATCCTATCGCTTTGATACTCGCGCTCTCGCTCATTCTAGGCGGAATCGTAGTGTTCGGTTCCAATGCAAGCACGGCGAAACAGATCATCATCAAAATCAAAGCGGCTGAGACCCTCAGAACCGAGTTGATCAGCAGTATCAAACTTCGACTCGTATCAACCACGATAGGAGAAGACTGATGCGGGCCTCTATGCCTTTCGCCGCGCTGCTGGGGCGGGGGCCAGACCTGAAACACATTGAACGCTAGTGCCGCCGATTTGAAGTTCCTACACCGGCTGCGGCAAACTCATTTTAGGAACTTCAAATCGAAAAGCGGCACTAGAATCATATGTTTGCTAGTGCCCCTGTTGCTTTCGAAGTTCGTGTCAGAGGGTGCCGCAATGTATCACGAACTTCGGAAGCGGGGCACTAGCGCCCGCGATAAGCCGTGCAATTTGACGAGCCGGCTCGATCATGCGCTTCACATCGTGCCTTGTGGTGTCGCGGGCCTTGCAAGAGCGTCGCCTCGCGGCTGTGGCCGCCCGTCAAGCCTGTAGGGACGGGTTCCGTCGCGCCGCTGTCAGATACTGGAAAAAGCCGAGCGCAGCGCTACCGCGCGGCTGGCTTGACGACTCCGAACTCGAAGAAATTCATCCATCGCCAGGGACCATTGCTTCATCCGAAGGAACCGCTTGCGATCTTCTGGCGATTGCGCCTGGTCGGCCAGCCGCGAATATTGTTCTGCGCGAGCCCGCCAATCGTCTGCTTTGAACATGGCCCTCTCCGATTCGACTTGACGCAGCCTCCATCACATTAGCCCTGGAGTCTTCATTTCCAAGTAGCGGATAGGGTCGGTGCGACGAATTTCCGGACGTGTTGCCGATTTGTCATGGCGCGACCTTGGCCGCGCACGGTTGCAGCTGTTTATCCCCTTTCCCGCCCGCGCGCAGCGACAATCGCACTCATATCCCTGATGGACCGAGCGGCCAGGAGGTCATGGAAGCCGATCGACCGGAACCGACCAGGCCTGGAAATTGTGCGCTGACACCTCCATATGGGGAGCATGGCTGAACGAACCAATGATGCCGCGGCTGGCTGGAAAGTCACGATCAGCGTGCCCCAACCAAACGGTGCGGACGTCGATCACCTTTGGGTCGCGGCAATTGCCGACGAGCGCGAAACGCGAGAGAGATTGTTGCTGCCCGATTTGCCGGGTGAAGCTCGCCTTGAGCCTTTGTCGACCGATGAATTGGCAGAGTTTGGGCTCGAACCCGGCGAGGTTCGACGCATATCATGAACACCGGCCCCTCCTTTCGGCGATCACGGCGATCGTCATGAGCGCGACCGAGCGGCCGGACGATGAGTCAGCGATCTGCAGGGCCTGCGGCGCGTGCTGCTCGTTTTCGTCCGAGTGGCCGCGCTTCTCGGTGGAGGAGGATGCCGACCTCGATCGCATCCCGCCTGCGTTCGTCGACGACGGCGAGGGGCGCATGCGTTGCCATGGCGATCGCTGTTCCGCTCTTGTGGGCGATGTCGGCCTATCGACGTCGTGCGCGGTTTACGCGGTGCGACCCGAGGTTTGCCGGGCGTGCTTGCCGGGAGACGACGCCTGCCGAATGGCCCGGCGCCGCTTCAATCTGCCGCCGCTGGCCTGACGACATTGAGCTTGTATTTTGAAGAGCTCGATTATCGGCCCACGCCGATCGGCGCGCTGAGCCTGCGCCGCCGTCGTGAATTGTCGCTGGGGGTCGATGTCTTCGAGATCAAGCTCGGCGACCAATATCTCATGTCGAGCCTGTTCACGGCCTCGGAAATCGCGTTGGCGCGCCTGGGGCTGTCGGAGCTTTCGGGGCAACGTCTCGATGTCGTCGTCGGCGGACTCGGCCTCGGGTACACGGCGCAAGCGGTGCTCGAGCATGCGGCGGTCGAGTCGCTTCTCGTCGTCGAGGCGCTGGACGCAGTGATCGACTGGCATCAGACGGGGCTGCTGCCGCTCGGGCCCGCGCTGACCAAAGATCCGCGCTGCCGGTTCGTGTCGGGCGATCTATTCGCGCTCGCGGCCTCGAAGGGAGGATTCGACCCGGACGTGCCGGCGCGGCGGTTCGATGCCATTCTGATCGACATCGACCATTCTCCGGACTTCCTGCTCGATCCACGACACGCAGCGTTTTACCAGCCCGAGGGGCTGAGAAGGCTCGCCGCCCACCTTCATCCCGGCGGCGTCTTCGGGCTTTGGTCAAACGAGCTTCCGGACCAGGCGTTCACACAGCGGCTTACCGCGGTCTTCGCCGAGGCGCGCGCCGAGCGGGTGACGTTTCACAACCCGCTTCAGAACCGGGAGTTCACCCAGACCATTTACCTCGCGCGGACGGAAGGTGCGCCAGATCGCACCGTCGCCTAGCCCGGATTTCTCCATAGGATCGGCGATCCTGGTGCAGAGATTTGGCCCGCCAGCGGTTTTGAGCCACGCCGCCAATACTGGTCGTATTGGCAGGGGGCGAAAAAGCGATGGCGGGACAAAGATCAAGCCAGGACGCGTCGAGACTGTGAGAAATCCGGGCTAGCTACGTGTCCGACTTGCTCGCCACTCAGCGCCGCAGTACTTCCGGAATGCGTCAATGTCGTCATTTCCAGCATGTTTGGCATGTGCGTAAACGCCGCGCGACAGAAACAATATGAATGATATCAAGGGACTTTGACCTCCGTGCACAGCCTCGGCCTCACCGACGACAAGGTCAACATTCTGGTCCAGATCGCACTCAAGCGAAATCCCCACGTCCCCAATGTCCCGCTCGTCGTGGATTACGCGAAGACCGAACAGGATCGCCAAGTCATGCGATTGGTGTTCGGCTGGCTGGTGATGGAGCGGCCGATCGCGGGTCCTCCGGGCACGCCCGAGATCAGGGTCAAGGCGCTCCGGGATGGCTTTGACCAGACAATGCAGGACCCGCTGTTCGTGGCCGATATCGCCAAAGCATCCCTCGCCTTTGCGCCAACGTGGTGGAGAATTGGGTGATGCCAGGCGCGGCGCTGACGGGTAGATCTTGCGAGACCGGACCTGCTGCAACTCGACAACGGCCGTCGGCATCGTCCCAGTGCCGTGATGATGCCGGATGGCTCAGGCTCAGGAGGACGGCGGCGGCAATCCGATCTCCATCTTTCGGCCAACTTGCCGATGGGGTAACGTTGATGCTGCGTCGAAATCGACGAACTGGTCCGGGCGGTCGCGTTGAGTGGGTAAGTATCGGTCGCGCATCAGGGTTCCGTAATGCCGGCGAAAAGGGGATAGACATGTTCAAGCACAAGGCGCCCGACAACGATCAGGACGCGGTGGCAAATGAACAGGCGGCGGCGAGGCCGCAGCCGACGAAAGCGGAAACAAGCTCTTGCATCGGCTCCGGCATGTCGATTGTCGGCAAGATCGAATGCAATGGTCCAGCGCAGGTCTTCGGCCGAATCGAAGGCGAGTTGCGCGCCTCTGACCTCCTGATCGGCGATGGCGCACAGATCGAGGGTAGCGTCATTGCCCAGGACATTACCGTCTGCGGCCGCGTCAAGGGCACGATCCGTGCTGTCCGCGTTAGGCTGCAGGGCGGTGGTGCCGTCGAGGGTGACATTTTTCATCGGTCGTTGTCGATCGACGAGAGCTCTCTGTTTGAAGGATCATCGCGGCGGGTTGAAAATCCAACGGAGCCGGCGTCGAGCGTCGACGCCAACGGCCCTCAGAAAAAAAGCATGCAGAACCCGACCCCCGCCCCGTTACCGTCCATCGACGCCGATTTGCAGCGGCATTGATCGATCGGCACCCACTGAGTGGTCCGGCTGTTCGAAGAACCCGTGTATAACTCTCGCAGCTCGCCGTAGAAATGGAAAGGTACGCCCTACGATGCTGTCCGCCCCCCAGTCATTTCCGCTAGGCGGTCTAAAAAATCAGACTATACAAGATTTAGAAAGGACGATGTACGCAACGCGTCTGGCATGTAGTTCCTGAGCCGATAGGTAACCTTCTCCGTGGTGAGAAGATGGATGGTGCATCGACGCAACTCACGGGCCTAGACTTGCTCTTGTTGGCCTAATGCCCGCTTCAATGGTCCTTGCGGAAGAGGCTTCGCCACTGGCGCGACCTGTGAGCCCGTCGTTTTTTGGCCTCACAGCCTGCATATGAGATCTGCCATCTCGTAACGCGGTAAGAGCTATCGCCGAATCTGTGACGCAAGGATCAAGCTGCGGCGGCCTGAGCATCGCGGTCTGATGACCTGGTGTACCGACACGTCGGTCAGCTATGGAGCCCGGTTTACAAAATGGCTTTGACAGCGATGAATCTGACAGCCAAACTTGTGGTTTCGTCTCTCGCATCCTTCGTTGTGCCCGTTATCGACGTCATTTCTCGCAAGGAGGAGAGAGCATTGACTGCCGAAATTGAGAATTGGATTGTCGAGAGAGTGATCCTGTATATTGTTTTCAGCTATCCGAAAAGCTATCCCGCCTCAAAACCATGCCCTGAACGCGTGGTGTTCAAAGGCGAAGGATGGCGCGCGGTTTATCTTGAGAAAGGTATGGAGTTGGTGGGTAATGCGCCAGCCGAAATAAGGGATCTGTTACACCGCCTCGAACAGGAACACATTCTGAACCTGCAGAATTTGCTGCGCTTTCTGTGTGAGCATAGCCATAAAGTCCGAACAGAGGTCCATGGGTTTGACGCCTCAAGCAAGGTTCTCGGATATGTTCAGCCGGATGAAATCTCCACTGAAAAATCTAACCTCCAGTTCGCAGTCAATGAGGGATTCGATCTGGATTTCAAGTGGGAAGTGGTGAAGGTACTTCCAGCGTAACCCAACGAAAAATTCCCGAATAAAAATTTCCAACACCGTCTCGCGAGTGAGATGATCTTTGAATCGGAGATCGACCTCTGTCTACGAGTCGAGCACCCGTGGGCGGCAAAGGCACGTCCACCAATTCAGGGTTTTGAGGGTGGACTCGTTCACCTAAAGATTTCTCTCATCACTGGCCAGTGGCTTGTTTTCGATTCAGCGTCCAAAGAATACACTATCTCGTAGCGTGTTGGGCCAATAATCGGGGCGTCCTCGGCATTCTACGCGCATCCTATGAGCTGGGTCCTGCAATACGAAGACCAGAGGGGTCGAGGCAAAACCTGGCCCATTCTAAGCTCGCGCGAAACCGCTCTCGAACAAGCCTGCTCCCTTCTCTTCCACGGGTACTCCGTGCGCCGCATAACAGGTCCCAATGGTGAGGAAATAGAACCGAGCGAGCATCGAGGCGTTTTGCGCACAGCGGAAGACAACCGACGACAATTTCAGCCGTTGAGAACTTCTCTTATGGGCTTCCACTCGACACCCAGTGCCCCACGAACATCTCGATCACTGCAGGGCATATGAATTCCCACGACATCTTCAGCCCCGCGGGGGTCGAAATCTCAATGTGGCCTCCACCACATGCGCCACTTTCTCGGCTTTGGCCTTGTATGCGTTCGGTGAGAGGTGTTCACCACCTTGAAGGCCGCCCTTGCCAGAGGCACTTCCGGAGCCGTGTTGTCTGACGACACGCACGCCTATAGCCGCAAGCGGAGTTCGTAAGGCAGCAGCGAAGGTATCGGCTGTCCAACCGAGTTCCTTCCCTTGCCGGGTATCGTCGAACACCACGTACCGCATTCAAGGTATTCCTTCCCCTGCGCGGCGCGTGACCATCCTAGCGATGCCGTCGAGCGCTATGAGTTGACGGCCACTGTCACACATTTCGTAGGCTGCAAAATTCTGCGTCTGCCGACGGGAGGTGCGATATTGGGCTACTGCAGCAGAGCCGCAGCCAGGCGAGTTCATCAGCCACCAGCCCAATTAGGCGATAACAGAACCGCGCTTCTGCTCCTCCGCTTCGCTCGCAGCACGCGGAACAGCCGGTAACTGCAGCACCGTCGCGTGCTGACCTTCACAGAGCAAGGTGACCAGCACAAGCTCCCCGTCCGCGAACTCAAGGGCATCGTGATGTACCTTCGGTTTGTCTTTGTTGACCTGACGGAAACGAGCCACCCTCTCCCCGAGCTTCTTCACGCGTGACCAGTTCGGGAAAAAACCAAGACCACGTTCGTATTCAATCTCCTTGTCGAACGCGACCTCCGTACCGGGAAGAAGGCACACCGCCACGTTTGGTTCTCCGACCGCGGCAAAGCCGCGCGTGATCGACTTGCCAAACTCCGTCGACACCAATTTGTCTCCGACCTTTGCCGGTCGGGATGCAACGTTGTGCAGACTGTAGTCGCACATTGCAGGTACTCCTCTGCTGTGAATAGCCGGATTGGTTGTCCTTCTTCTTGAAGCACATCGGGCTTCGGTGGCGGTCTTATGTCGCCCTCCTCAGCTCGACTTTGGCCAATTTTGGAGCGGCTCCTGCGCGGAATGTGCTGAAAAATAAGGGACGCCGGATTTCTTGCCGGTCACGACCGCGCCCGGGACCGTAAAGAAATTCCGCGCCATGCCTGGCAGCGCTTGCAAAATGCGCTCGCCCACAGTGCTAAAATTGGCCAAAGTCGAGCTCAGGCCGTCAAAATGTAATCGCGCGGCGCCTGCGATTCGCGTCCATGTCCTCGCTATTGCCCCTGCCTGGCAAGCTCCTTGTCGCTCAGCTTCCAGTCCTGCCAAAGCTCCAGCACCGCAAGCAGCACGACGACGACGCCAAGGACGAAATGCCAGTACCTGAGTGCGCCGGCGTGGGCGTAGCCAAAGGTGAATGACGACACAATCAGCCATAGCCCGCACGCGATTTCGCCGCCTTCCTCCCAGCGATGCAGATCAATACGCCGATGACGATGCCGAGCCAGTCTTCCCAAGTGCGGTGGAGGTTGAAAAGCCGCACGCCTGCCATCGTACCCTCCCAAGTTTGAGGCATACGTCAGGCGCCTGGATGGTCCATGCATTCCAGCTGCGCGACTATCCGGCCTCACCGGGCGTATATACTACTTTAGTCTAATACTGTGCCACGGCACCGCAAGGGGAATCTGGCCGTAGGATTGACGATATTGCCATCGAGCCCTCGATATTGAGGAATCCGGTGACCTTGCCCGCCCGGCCGCGGCAGGCTTGCGGCGAAGCCGCTGCCGACCGGATCGGCGACCTGCACGAAGACGATCGGGATTTCGCGCGTCTGCTGGAGCATCGCAGCAGTCACGGGTGTGCTGTCGGTCAGGACCAAGTCGGGCTGCAGCGCGACGAGTTCTTTCGCGTATCGTTGCAGCGAATCCACGTCGAGTGCCGCCCCGCCGATCCGAAGGTTGCGGCCGTCCGTCCACCCGAGCTTCTGAAGCTCCTCCCGCAGCGCCGCGAGTCTGTGCTTGCGAATCGTCCTCTGCAAGCGCTGTCAGCACACCGATCCGCCGCATCCGGTCGGGCTGCTGCTCGCGCGCCGCGAGCGGCTAGGTGACCGCCGCGCCGCCGATAAGGGTGAGGAACTCGCGCCGCCTCATTCAATCACCTTCTCGACGCGCAGAAGGAATGACTCCGGAATTGACAGCCCGATCGCTTTCGCGGTCTTGAGGTTGATGACCAACTCGAACTTGACCGGCTGCTCCACGGGCAGGTCCGCCGGCTTGATGGGTCGAGAGCACCTGTATTCGCCATGTCCCATGGCGCTTGCCGTCTTTGATGCGGCTTATCGCGGTTGATGTGAAACCTTACGCGACGCGAGGAACGGGCTCAATGGTGGGGGAAGGATGCACCGCGCAGGCGTCCCATCGAGCGCTTCGGAGACGTCGTTGCACATCCGATTCTTGGCGGGCTACATCATCGATACGCCAGAATCTAGTTTTCGCAAGCGACAGGGCGGTCTGCATCATCGGTACGAACGTCGCGCCGCATGACCGCAGGTGGTCAGCGAACCGACGCGCCGGTGTCGGCGTGACCGCGAGACAAGCGGGCGTTGACGCCTGACCTCTTCTATGGAAACCTCTGATCATGCCCCGCGACAAACCGACCTCCAGGCGACAATTTCTACGTGACGCCGGCATCGCCGCGGGTCTCGCCGCGGTGCCGCTCGCGCGCCCGGGACGCGCGCAGACCAAGCGGCAGGTCACGGTGCGCCTCGATTGGATCTACCAGGGACCGAATGCCGGCTTCATGGTGGCGCAGGACAAGGGCTTTTACGCGGAAGCCGGCCTCAACGTCGAGGTCGGCCCCGGCAAGGGTTCGGGAAGCACCGCTCAGCTCGTCGCCAGCAAGGCGACCCAGTTCGGCTTTGCGGACGGCTATGTTGTCGGCAACGGCGTGTCAAAGGGCATGAATATCAGGACGGTCGCCGGCCTATATCGCCGCAATCCGACGGCAATCGTCGTGCTCGCCGACTCCGACATCAAGACGCCGAAGGACCTCGAGGGTAAGACCGTTGCCATTGCGGCCGGCTCGACTCAATTCCAGCAGTGGCCGGCCTTCGTGAAGGGCTGCGGGCTCGACGCCGGCAAGATTCGCGTTGTCAATATCGATCCCGCAGGCAGCCCACCGGCCCTGATCACCGGGCAGGTCCCTGCCATCGCCGGCTACGCCCTGGGTCAAGTCCCAAGCGTGGAGATCCGCGGCAACACAAAGGCGCGTGTCTTCTGGTACGCCGACTGCGGCGTCACCGCGGTCAGCAATGGTATCGTCGTCCATAACGATCTGATCAAAGAGGAACCCGAGCTGGTTCGGGGGTTCGTCGTCGCCACCCTCAAGGCATTTTTGTATGGGCGCCAAAACGTCGACGAGATGATCGCCATCGCCAGAAAGTACTCGCCGGCGATCGAGCCTGCCATTGCGCGACGCGAGGCGGAAATGTCGTGGCAAACGTGGGTCTCGCCGAACACCGCGGGCAAGCCGTTCGGCTGGATGGCCGAAAAGGACTGGCAGGAAACAGTCGAGGTGCTCAAACAGTACGGCGGCGTCACCACGCCTCTGGAAGCGCAGCAGCTTTACACTAACGATTTCGTCCCCACCGGCGCCGAGTTCATCCCGCCGCCGGAAGCGAACAAGACGTAGGAATCCTATTTCTTCCTCGGAACCACCGCCCAGGCCTCGATCTCGACCAGCATTTCCTTGAGGTCGATCCCGACCCCTCGCAGCAGCGTGGCTGGCCTGGGATGTTCCCGCAGATCCGGCTCGAACTCCTCAAAGAAACGGTACATCTCATCGCGCATGTCGAAGACGTCTTCCCGCCGCGGCAGGTAATAGCGGAACATCACGATATGCTTGAGAGAGGCATCCATCATCTCCAGCTTGTTCTTAATGTATTCCAGGCTCTGGCGAGTCTGCTGCTTGACGTCGCCGGACACCACCTTGCCTTTTCCCGCCCGTTCCTCCTCGGGCGTTCTGCACGGGGAATCTTCAAATGGGTCGCGCCCCGTCTCCCCGGAGAGAAATAGAATATCCACGTCACCCTTTGTCCTGAACCCTCCGCCCCAGTTCATCTTTTCCTTATGGTAGTGCGGCCAGAGCGTGCCCCACTCGTACTCAACTTTTCCCTTCTTCGCGAGTTCGAGTGCTTTCGGGTTGGTGGCCATGGTGTCCCTCGTATTACAGTTTGTTACACATGCATTGAGATTCACACGCTCGTTCACGGGGGTCAATTCTTGAATCCGGCTCCCTTACGGCCGGCGAACACTTCTTTGCTATGCGGTTACGACACATCCGACGGCAGGGTGGCTCGCGCGGCAAATCACGGAGGCTTTTCCTTGGGACAGTGCTCCGACATATCTCGTCCGCGACAATGACAAAGCATTCGGTTGCACATTCATACGTCGCGTCCGAGCGATGGGCATCCGGGACCGGCCCACCCGATTCCGCCCCCCCCCCGGCAGAACGCATATGTTGACCGCTTGATTGGCTCGATCCGGCGCGAGTGCACTGATCATCTGATCGTGGTCAACGAACAGCACCTTCGGCGGATTCTTGCGAAATTCGCCACCGATTACAATGGGACGCGCACTCATGTTTCGCTTGGCAAGGATGCACCGAGCAGGCGCCCGATCGAGCGCTTCGGAGACGTCGTTGCGCATCCGATTCTTGGCGGGCTACATCATCGATACGCCGGAATCTAGTTTTCGGAAGCGACAAGATATGATACAAGCCTCCGAACCTCTAACTGGGGACATTCTTGCGAGAAACTAGATCTGAACCCCTCACAGTGATCAATCCCCGTGGTTTGGCGAAATTTGCCGTCGAGCTCCTGGTCGTCGGCGTCGTCTATTTCATTCTGGCGAAAGTCGGTCAGACGCTGACCGCCGTTCAGGCGAGTGCCACCCCCGTCTGGCCACCCACCGGCTTGGGTTTGGCCGCCGTTCTGCTGTGCGGGTTCCGCATCTGGCCGGCAATTTTCGTGGCGGCATTTGCGGCCACTGTTACCAGTGAGATTGCCAATGCAAGCCTCGTAGGCTCCATCCTCGCCGCATCGGGCATCGCGGCGGGATATACGCTCGAAGCAGTCGTTGGTGGTTATCTGACGGCGGTTTGGTCCGGTGGGGCTAAAACGTTCGATACGCCGACTGGGGTGCTGAAATTCGCATTGATCGGTCTCGTACCCAGCACAGCGATCAGTGCCGGCATCGGTGCCGCAAGCTTGAGTCTTGCCGGATACGTGGATTGGACCGACTTCGTCTCCATCTGGTTCACCTGGTGGCTCGGCGATGTTGCCGGCGCGCTGCTCATTACGCCGGTCATCGTCCTGTGGGCCAAGAGCGATTGGCTGAGTTTTGATCCTCGCAAGGTCCTGGAAGCCAGCGCTGTCTTCCTTCTGACCGGTGCGGTGGGTTTCGTAGTCTTCAGCGCACTGATCGAGCAGACCGTGACCAGGGGCTGGCTCGGCTTCCTCGTCGTCCTGCCGCTGCTATGGGCAACGCTTCGGTGCAGCCGGCGTGTCACGGCAACCGCTGCTCTCATTCTTGCGTGCTTTGCCGTTTGGAGCACTCTAGCGGGGGCACGGCTGTTCGCTGCCGTGCCTCCCGACGGATCCTTCCTGCTGCTGATCATGTTCATGATCAGTATCGCAGTTTCCAGTCTTGCCCTGAGCGCCGACATATCGGTCCGGAAAAGTGTGGAAGCCAGCCTGCGTCGGCAGGAACAAGATCTGCGCGCGATGTTCAGCCAAGCGGTCGTAGGCATTGCGCAAACGGACGCAGCAGGACGCTTCAAACTCGTCAACGACCGGTTTTGTGAGATCGTTCAACGTTCATCAACCGGACTGCTGCAGTTGCGGATTCAGGACATCACCGACCCCGATGATCTGTCTGCATTGCTCGATCTGTTCGGGCACGCGATTCACACGGGCGACGGTTTCGTCATCGAGAGCCGATGCATGTTGCCCGAGGGCTCGCGCGTGTGGATCCGGAGCAATTTCTCGGCGATCTTCGATCAGGACGGCACGGTGCGCCTTGTAGCCGTTGTGGAGGACGTTACGGCGCGCCGTCGCGCGGAGGAAAATCTGCAGTGCGCTTACGACGACCTTGAAAAGATGGTCCATGAGCGTACTGCGGCGCTTGAGGAAGCGAACCACGTCCTGCACACCGAGATCGCGCAAAGGAAGCGCGTAGAAGCCGCGCTCAAGTATGACATCGCCGAGCGCCGAAAGGCGGAAGACGCCCGGAGTGATAGCGAACGACGCTTTCGCCTCTTCATCGATGCGGTTACTGATTACGCCCTCTGTATGCTCGATTCCGAGGGGTACATCACCAGCTGGAACACGGGCGCGCAGCGGATTCATCAGTACTCGGCGGCCGAGATTACCGGCAAACACTTCAGTCAATTCTATACCGAAGAGGACCAGCAACGTGGCGAGCCCGCGCGCGCACTCAAGCTAGCCGCCTACGAGGGCAAGCATGTCGCCGAAGGCTGGCGCATGCGCCGCGATCGCAGCCTATTCTGGGCGAGTGTAGTGATCGAAGCGATTCGCGACGAAATCGGTTTGCTTATCGGCTTTGCGGAGATTACGCGCGATATCACCGAACGACGGGAGGCAGAAGCAGCACTGGAGCGGGCGAAAGAACAGCTCGCTCAGTCCCAGAAAATGGAAGCGCTTGGTCAGTTGACGGGCAGCATCGCCCATGACTTTAACAATCTGTTGATGATCGTGAGTGGGCACGCCCAGCTTCTGCGTCGCCACTTGTCGGATCCCAAGCAGTTGCAGGCGATCGAGGCCCTTCAGGCAGCCGCCAGCCGCGGCGAAAGCTTGACACGTCAGCTGTTGGCGTTCTCGCGACGCCAGCCTCTAAGCCCAGCCGTCGTCGACTTGCGCGAGTGTGTCGAGGCGGTGCACGACATGCTGGTGGGATCATTGCGCGGTAACATCGAGCTGGTGTGCGACATACCCGCCGGTCTCTGGCCCGTCGAAGTCGACGTTGCGGAGCTCGAACTGGCGATGGTCAACATCGCGGTTAACGCGCGCGATGGCATGCCCGGCGGGGGCACTATCACCGTGTCGGCGGGGAACGTTACCTTGAAGCAGAAGGACAAGGTGGATGAACTCGAGGGCGACTTCATTGCCTTGACTATGAGCGACACAGGCGTCGGCATCGCGCCGGACATCTTGCCGCGTATCTTCGAACCGTTCTTCACCACGAAGGGAGTGGGCAAGGGCACCGGTCTCGGGCTGTCACAAGTCTACGGGTTTGCTCAGCAATCGGGCGGGAGCGTGACCGCGACGAGCGCGGTCGGCAGCGGTACCACAATTATCATCTATCTTCCGCGCAGCCGTGCTGCGTTGACCAGGACCGTGGAGGCGGCTGGTCTGCTTCCCACCGTGCCCGGAGAGGGCACGATCCTCATCGTCGAGGATAATCCCGAGGTCGCGAAGGTCACCTCCTCCCTCGTCGAACAGCTCGGGTACCGCACACTGCGCGCAGAGGATGCCGCGGACGCTCTCAGCAGATTGCAGCGAGACAACAAGATCAATCTGGTATTCAGCGACATCGTCATGCCCGGGGCCATGAACGGCGTCGCGCTGGCCCAGGTCATTGCAAAGCGATACCCGGATTTGCCCGTCGTTCTCACCAGTGGGTACAGCGATATGGTGCAAGCGGCCGAGACTCGGTTCGTCGTGTTGCGAAAGCCGTTCCAGCTTCCGGCCGTTGAAAAGGCTTTCCGTGAAGCCTTGGAACGCACCAGGGTGCAGGAAGAAGGCGCGCGGGTGCTGCGATTCTCGCGACCGCACGAAACCGCCGGGTGAGAAGGACGGCGAATGCATGTGGCGGTCCCGCCCAGGAAGGCGAATGTGTTGACGTGGGCGCAGATCCACTCGGGCAGCGCCTCGCTGAAGCGGGCCTCCGCGTAGGTGTAGTTCGATGCCTGTCCTTGCTCAAAATGTATTTGGCCTGACAATCGGGCGGCGGATGATCGCGGCTGAAAATCATTCATGTGCCGATCAGTACATCGGGGACGGCTGCGACTTGTGCCAAATGAACGAAATTCTGGGCACCATTGCGTGTGAGCACAACCGTTGAAAAATGCGGCGGTCCTTCACGCCGAAGCGAGCGTCGGTTCGCTGACCTCCGAGGTGATGCGGCGCGACGTTCGTAGCGATGATGCAGACCGCCCACTTCCGGGAACGCGAGGATCTCGCCTGCAGAGGGAGGCTGTATGCGGCGAGGCTGCGGACAATCCTTGTCGAGCGAGAGATGCGTTCTGGTCCTGTGATGATAGTGAAAATACCTTGATAGCACATCGCGCAAGTGCGGTCATGGCCGAGCACGATAAGGGCGTAGAGAAGCCGAAACGTCGCGGTTGCCATAACGAACATGTCGATCGCCGCAATGTCGGTCAGGTGGTTGTGCAGGAAGGTGCGCCAGGTCGGGGAGGGAGTCTTTGGGCCGCCACGGCAGGTATCTCCCGACCGTAGCCTACTGTAGAGGAGCGCGCATGCCTGCCATCAATCACAATGCCGTACATGAAGCCGGCCACGTGATCGCAGCGTTGTGTTGCGAACTCGATGTGAGGGCGGTTCTGGTAAAGCCAACGAACAAGTATACAGCGCGTTGTGAGCTGGTTCCGACGCAAGCAATTCCACGAGCTGTGTACGCGATGAAGTTAGCGGGCGCGATCGCAGTTCAAATTCAAAATGAGAGGGACGGAAGGGCGGATGATGATGGTTTCGGGAAAACGGATGATCCTGAAAGTGATGCGCACTGCATCGAACGTCTACGCCTTTATTGGATGTCTTTAGGTATGACAGATGACCAAGTGAAGGCTTGCGATACCAAACTAAGAACCTTTGTGAAAGCGGCACTTTCGCGCTTCTGGCTCATAGTCGAGGCGCTCGCTATGAAGATTGCTACCCTTAGGCCTTCCGGCCCGCCTCTAACGGCCGCGCGGATTGGCGAGATGGTCAACGCTCTCGACCCGACGTTCTATGGCCAGGTCAAAGCGCATTTGCTCACGGATTGATTTCAGAAGGAACCTGCATGACGCGACACCTGCACATCATGGCGCGCGGGCCATACGTCGCAATCGCCAAGCGGCAGGCCGAGATCATGATGCGGATTGCATCCGAGTTCGGCCTCACGCCGGCCAGCCGGAGCCCGATCTCGACACCCGTGAACGCCGAGCGGACACTTTTTGATCTGATGGAAGGTCCACACGACGAACCCGCCGGCTGAAAGCCCGCCGGGCACGCTTTGCGTCACTACCGACACCGCTGCCCCAGCGCCGCATCGCCTGCGGCCTCCGCGGCAGGCTTCATTGCCACATTCTTCGCATGCGGGCGCCCACGTCGACGCGAACGTTCGGGCTCGCGTCGACGGCGCCCGTTGCGGTCGGGCACGGCCAAGCCCGCATCTCGAACAGCGGAAGCAGGGGATCGGGCAGGAACCGCGTGCGCGAGGCATAGACGTGCCGGTCGCCGCGGCTCGACTGATGGACATAGAATCGCTGCGGCACGATGACGTCGAGCTGATCCTTGGCGCGCGTCATGGCGACGTACAACAGGCGCCGCTCTTCTTCGATCTCCTCGCAGGTGCCCGTGGCGAGGTCGGACGGAATGCATCCGTCGACGGCATTCAACACGAAGACCGCGGTCCACTCCTGGCCCTTCGCCGAATGGATCGTGGAAAGGATCAGGTAATCCTCGTCGAGGAGCGGCACGCCGGCTTCGTCGCTCGTGGCACCCGGCGGATCGAGGGTCAGTTCGGTAAGAAAACGCTCGCGCGAGGCATAGCTCGCCGCGATCTGCTCGAGCTGCACGAGATTGGCGGCGCGGACCGCCGCGTCTTCGTGCATCCGTTCGAGATGCGGCTGATACCAGTCGCGCAGCGCGCCGATCTCGGCCGGCCAGCCGACGCTCCGCCGGGAAAGCCTCCCCATCAAATCGGCGAACGAGCCCCACTCGACGGCGCCGCGCGGTGGCGGAGCAATTTCGGCCGGCACCGTGGGGCGCCCCGCCATCTGGTCGAGGATGCCGCCCGCGGTCGCCGGTCCGACGCCTGGCAGAAGCTGGAGGACGCGAAAGCCGGCGACGCGGTCGCGCGGGTTCTCGGCCCATCGCAGGCAGGCCAGGATGTCTTTCACGTGAGCCGTGTCGAGGAACTTCAACCCACCGAACTTGACGAACGGAATATTGCGCACCGTGAGCTCGACCTCCAGCGCGGCGCCGTGATGCGCGGCGCGGAAGAGGACGGCTTGCGCCTTCAGAAGTATTCCGGTCTCGCGGTTCTCCAACACGCGTTCCGTCACGTAGCGCGCCTGCTCGATCTCGTCCCGTACGGTCACGAGCCGAGGTGGGGAACCCGAAGGGCGCTCCGACCAGAGAGTCTTGGTGAAGCGCTCGGCCGCCATTCCGATCACCGCATTGGACGCGGCGAGGATCGGCGGCGTCGAGCGATAGTTGCGCTCCAGCGTCACGACGCGCGCCGTCGGGCTGAACTGCCCGGGGAAATCGAGGATGTTGCGGACGGTCGCGGCGCGGAACGAATAGATCGACTGGGCGTCGTCGCCGACGACGGTGAGACCGCGGCCGTGCGGCTTCAGCGCGAGCAGGATCAGCGCCTGGAGGCGGTTCGTGTCCTGGTACTCGTCGACCAGAACATGGTCGAACCGGACCGCGACGTCGGCGGCGATGTCCGGGTCGCACATCATCTGCGCCCAGTACAGAAGCAGATCGTCGAAATCGAGCACGTGCTGGCGTTGCTTCGCTTCGACGTAGGCGGCGAACAGACGGCGTAGCTCATCCTCCCATGCGCAGCACCACGGGAACACGCGCGCCAGCAC
>WNGA01012060.1_pt1 | contig 17745 bp, 20 predicted proteins | sample 5400061 | NCBI WGS metagenome assembly WNGA01 (sample SAMN13153366, study PRJNA577476) | soil metagenome | isolation source: 100 cm soil or saprolite under grassland replicate 2 | place: USA:California | collected 2016-06-15 | reverse complement strand
GAACATCTGAGAGCCGAGGGGTTCAAGGTGGAGCAGCTCGAGCGGTCGAAGCTCGGCATCGTGGAGCGCGTGGCGGCGCGGAAGCCCGTCGCCGCCGAGTAAGCGTCGCAGCATCCCATGAGAACAAAGCAGCAGCACGGAATTGTCGGGGTGGACGATTTCGCTCAATCCCCGGAAAGCGGAGGGGGAGGGATTTGAACCCGCGAGGAGCCTAAGCGACCCCTAGCGATTTTCGAGACCGCACAAAAGTGGCGATTTGCAGGGATGTTATTTCCAGTTCGCCAGTGAATTCGCCAGCGCCGGCCTCGTCTCGCGCCGCTCATGGGCGAAGGGTCGAGCAGCCGGTGGCACGGAGTTGGCTTCTTTCGCGCCTTTGGGCCTCAGGGCATTTGCCACCGGTTGCCACTGGTCGCGACCGCGAGGCTCCATACGGCGCCATAGTCCGCTCGGCTGAGAATGACTTCATATGCGCCGCCCTCGCGTTTCGCTGTGGCCGCTCGCGGCTTGGGCCAGTCGCCCGTCTAGCTCGCGACTACCCTCTCGCTCCGAAGTCGCGCAGCACCCTTAGTAGCTGAACACCGTTGCGGGCTCGTCGCCGATCCATTCCCAAAGCGGCGTCGCGCCAGCGATGCGCGCGTTGGCGACGAGGTTGCCTTCGTCGACTCCGCGGGAACTCACGCAGAACGGGCAGGCGAGGAGCTCGCCCCCCTTCTCGGCGAACTGCTCGAAGATGCGCGGCAGCGGCGGGCAGCCTTCGCAGGCGACTCCGACCGCGACTCCGGGTGTCGCGAGGCGGACAGCCTCCTTGGTCAGGAACATCGCGACCTGCCTTCCCTGGTCGAGCGCGGCGCCGGCGACGAGGAAGGCGACGGTCACGAACTCGGGGTCTTCGAGCCCGGTTGCGAGATTAACGACGACCTTCGGTCCTGCCATCTGGATCTCCTCTCCCTTGGGGTTAGCGTTTGATCGCGAGCAGCGAGACGCTCTTAACCCCGTACTTCTGAGTGGCGTTGTCTGCGCGCTCGGAGACGAAGCGGTATTGCTCGTTCTCTTTCAGGTCGTCCAGCTCGAAGCCGGCGGCTTCGATTCCTTCGCGATAGTCGTCGCGTTGCATGGCGCCGCCGATGCACGCGGCCCAAAGTGCGGCGTCGCAGGTGACGCCCTCGGGCAGCTGACTGGCGGTGACGATGTCGGCGATTGCGAGCCGGCCGCCCGGGCGGAGAACGCGCGCTGCTTCGGCGAAGACCTTGGCCTTGTCGGGGGAGAGGTTGATGACGCCGTTCGAGATGACCACGTCGGCGGAGTCGCTGTCGAGGGGGAGCTGCTCGATGTGAGCGTTGCGGAACTCGACGTTCGAGAAGCCGTGCTCGCTCGCGAGGCGCGTCGCCTTGGCGAGCTGGGCCTCGGTCATGTCGAGGCCGAGCACGCGCCCGTCGCTGCCGGTCTGGTTGGCGGCGAGGAAGCTGTCGGTGCCGGAGCCGCTGCCGAGGTCGACGACCGTCTCCCCGGCGTTAATCGCGGCGAGATCGAAGTAGTAGCCGACGCCGGCGAAGGAGTCGATCGCGCGCGGCGGGATCGCGTCGAGCTGCTCGCTGGGGTAGCCGAGCCGCTCGGCCAGCGGGCGGCCGGTCTCGAAGTGGAACTCGTTGAACGGCTCCTCGGCGACCTCGCGGTACATGTCCTTGACGCGCTGCTCGAGCTCTTGGGTGTCGAGCGCTCTCTCTGTTGTGCTCATCCCGGTCTCCTTCGCAGGGGTCGAGCGCAGCCTACTGCTTGCTGCTCAAGTATTCAAGTGATAGTTTGAGAACATGAGGGGAGCTGCAAAGGGCGCCTTGTTCGATGCGTTCGCCTCGGTGGCGCAGGGGCTCGGCAGTGGCCGCCGCGCCGAGATCGTGGACGTGCTCGCCCAGGGCGAGCGCTCGGTCGAGGAGATCGCGAGCGAGATCGACCAGAGCCTGGCCAACACCTCCCACCACCTGCAGCTACTTCTGCGCGTCGGCTTGGTGCGCTCGCGCCGGGAGGGCACACGGATCTACTACCGGCTCGCGAGCGATCGGGTCGGCGAGCTGTGGGCGGCGGTGCGCGAGGTGGCGGAGCGGCATGTCGCCGAGGTGCACGTCCTAGCCGACGACTACCTAGGCGAACGCGACGGCGTCGAGCAGATCGCCGCCGACCAACTCCAGGCGCGGCTCGCGAAGGGCAGTGTCATCGTGCTCGACGTTCGTCCCGAGCCGGAGTACCGCGCCGGGCACATCCCGGGCGCGCTGTCGGCCCCGCTCGACTCGCTCGACGCGGTGGCCGCGAAGCTGCCGAAACGGCGCGAGATTGTCGCGTACTGCCGCGGCCCCTACTGCGTCTATGCCGACGATGCTGTCCGGCTGCTGCAGGAGCGCGGGCTGAAGGCGCGCCGGCTCGACGTGGGCCTGCCCGAGTGGCGGCGCGCAGGGCATCCCATCGAGACGAGCTGAAAAGGAGAGACCGTGCTGCTTCGCCCCTTTCTCTATGGCACGACCGCCTGTGCCAGCTACCTGTTCGGCTGCGGCACGCACAGCAAGCTCGCTGTGGTTGATCCGCACGCCGACCTCGTCAACGATTACCTAGCCACCGCCGCAGCGCTGGGTGCGCCGATCGTTGCGGTGTTCGAGACGCACGTGCAAGCAGACCATGTCTCGGGGCTGCCCACCCTGGTCGAGCGCACCGGGGCCACCGCCTACTTGCCCGCCCACGCGGGCGTGGAGTTCGAGCATGTCGCGCTCGCCGACGCTGATGTGGTCACGCTCGGAAACACCATTGTGACCGCGATCGCCACACCGGAGCACGCGCCCGCCCATCACGCCTACACGGTCGCCGACCGCCGCCGCGGCACGGACGAGCCGTGGTTGGTGTTCAGCGGCGATTCGCTGCTGATCGGCGACGTCGGCCGCCCCGACCTGCACATCGCCGGTGACGCGGACGGGCAGGCGCTGTTACTGCATGCGAGTCTGCGCCGGCTGCTCGAGTTGCCCGACTATGTCGTTCTCTACCCAAGTCATTACGGCGGCTCGGTCTGCGGCCGCGGTCTCTCCGGCAATCCCGTCTCCTCGATCGGGTTCGAGCGCGCCCACAACCCGCTACTCAGGCTCGCCGATGCGGACGCTTTCGTGGGCACTTTGCTCGCCGAGATGCCGCCCCCGCCCGCGGAGAAGGAGCGGATCGTCGCAGCGAACCGCGCCGGCTGGGTGGGCGCCGTCGCATGAGCGGCCGCGTGAGGTTGGGATTGCGCGCGAACGCGCGGCAGTTTGCGTTGCTCGTTGCTCTGAACGCGCTCGTCGGCGGCATGGTCGGCCTGGAGCGGAGCGTGCTGCCGCTGGTCGGCAAACAAGATTTCGGCCTCAGCTCGACCTCGGCGATCCTCGCCTTCGTCGTCGCTTTTGGCGCCGCTAAGGCGGTCACGAACCTGGCCGCTGGCGGGTTGGCCGAGCGGGTGGGGCGCAAACGGCTGCTGGTGCTCGGCTGGTTGCTGGCGTTGCCGGTGCCATTGCTGATCGGGCTTGCGCCTTCGTGGTGGTTCATCGTCGCCGCCAACCTGCTGCTCGGCGTCAACCAGGGGCTCGCCTGGTCGATGACGGTCGTGATGAAGATCGATCTGGCCGGGCCGCGGCGGCGTGGGCTCGCGCTCGGGCTGAACGAGTCGGCCGGTTATCTCGGCGTCGCCGCCACCGCCTTCGTCACTGGCGCGCTCGCCGCCAGCTATGCGCCGCTGACGGTCGTCTGGGTCGGCGCGGCGATCATCGCGCTGGCTGGATTGTCGATCAGCATGTTCGCAGTGCACGACACCGGGCCGCAGGTTTCGCTCGAGCAACAGGCACACGGCGCTGATCGGTCCGTGTACGCGACTCTCGGCGGCGCGTTCGCCCAGGCCAGTCTGCGCGATCCGATTCTGCGCGCCTGCAGCCAGGCAGGGTTCGTCAACAACCTCAACGACGCGCTCGCCTGGGGGCTGGTCCCTCTCTATCTGGCAGCCCACGGTGCGAGTGTGCGGGAGATCGCGGTTGTCGCCGCCGCCTACCCGGTCGTATGGGGCGCCGGTCAGTTAGCGACCGGGTGGCTCTCCGACCACACGGGCAGAAAGCCGTTGATCACTGCTGGGATGATCGTCCAGGCGGGCGCGCTTGGCCTGCTCGTGGCCGGCGACGGCGCCTTCGCGCCTTCGCTCGCGGCGGCGCTGCTGCTGGGCGTAGGCACGGCGATGGTCTACCCGACGCTGATCGCCGCTGTCTCGGACGCGAGCCAGCCTCGTGACCGGGCGCGCGTTGTCGGCATCTACCGCTTCTGGCGCGACTTCGGCTTCGTGCTCGGCGCGCTGATCGCCGGTGTCGGAGCCGATGCCACTACGCCGCGAACCGCGATCTTGATCGTCGCCGCGCTCACCGGCGTCAGCGGGCTGCTCGTTGCCGGCACCTCCTGGCAACCACGCACTGCGTTTCGTCACGCCGCGGTTCCCTAAGAGATAACGGAGCTTGGCAGTGAACAGACCATCCGATTCGAGGAGGCGCGCGCATGCAACGGCATGGGTTGCGTCGCGCGGCTCGTCAACGGCGCGCCTTTGGCGGACCGCGCGTAGCATCCGACGCCGGCTACTCGGAAGGCGTCGGAGCGCGCGGCGGAGCTCCGCGGTTCGTTCGGTCATTCCGAGAGCTTTGGGTGACATTCACCCGGCCTATCGGCAATAACCTGGAGCCTCTCCAGGTTGCGCCGGCCTGGGCCAGGGCCGGGAAAAGTCCCCTGAGAGCGCAGAGATACCGACCGCGCGTCTCAGGCGACGTAGACCGTATGCGCAGGGAAGAACTTGGGCGGCTCCTCGATACCAACCTCCTCTGGGATAGTTCCCATTGCTGCGCGGAAGCGATCGACCGCGTCCTCGGACTCGAACACATCGAAGATGCAGAAGCCGTTCGGGCCTTCCCCGGCCGCATGAACCAAGAGGCCCTCAAAGGGCAAGTCCGAAGGCAACTCGATGTGCGACTTGCCGTTGGTGAGTCTGCGCACGACTTGCTCGTACTTCTCCCGAGTCAACGTTGGTGTCTCGTGCAGGGCGAGAATCAGCATCACGACCTCCTGGAGCCGGGGGCTGTCGGAGGATACGGTCGTGATCGTGGCCTGGCCGAACGTCCTGTCGCTTGAGGACCAGAGGTCACACAGAAAGCGTCCATCTTGGGGTTTGGCTCGCGACGCCCACACAGGCCTCATCATTGAGCGGAAGCGGGGGGAGGGATTTGAACCCTCGTCGGACCTGACGGGCCCGAGCGTCCAGTTCGCCAGTGAGTTCGCCGGCCCGTGACTCAACGGCCTCGTCTTGCTAGCCGCTCGCGGGCCAAGGCGTCGACCCGCTACTTGCCATGGAAGTTTCGGAGCGTCACGCGCGTACGCGCGATTACTCGCGACACGCTTTCTCCTGCAAATCGTGGTGTTGCGGTCAGTTCGGTTGCGTCGCGAGACGTCGCGCGTGTCGTTCTGATGTGTCCGTTTTGTGTCCCCCGTGGTGATGTCCAGTGAGGCAACGGAGCGTCATTAGAACTGCTCGCGTGCCAAGCTTGGTACGCGAACGAGGTGCGTGCTCGGCCTCGATCCGACGGTCCCGGCTGGACGTTTCGAGCCGCTCCGTAATGGGTTCTTCTTTCGGCGACCGGTAGAGCAATACGCTCGTGACGATGATCCAGAGCAGCGAGAGGAGCAGCGCGAAGAAGTCGACGAACGGGATGAACAGCCCGATGCCGAGGACAAGCGCGACCCATCCCGGAACGTTGTAGTTCCCGACGGGGCCGAGGAGCCAGCCGGCTGCGCCGAGCATCATCACGCCGAGCGCTGGGTTCGCAGCGACCCAGAAGTTCCCGTCGAGCAGATTCAGTGCTTGGAGTGCAGCCGGAGCGACATCATCCGCCGACCGACCTCCTCCAGTCGACGCAGAACTACGCGAACGGGCCCCGGAGGGCCCGCTCGCGTTGGGGAGTGGAGGGGACTAGTAGGCCGCGATGCGCTGGCGCTGATGCCGGATCAGGAGAGCAGCGGCGCCAAGGAGAAGGATGAAAGCCAGCGTCGATCCAGCGCCGAGGCTGGCGTCCGTCCACCGGAAGTCGTTGGACGAAGACGAGACGATGATGCTCACCGGCGCGTTCGGGCTCTCCACGCCGCGGTAGAACGCGCGGTCGTCGGGCGAGGACGAGACGATGACGCTCACGGGAGCGTTCGGGCTCTCCACGCCGCGGTAGAACGCGCGGTCGTCCGGCGAGAGCGAGACGACCTGCGGCTCGAGCTGTGCTGACCCGCGGTAGAGCGAACGGTCGTCCGGGCTCAAAGACTGCTGGACTGGAGCCGCCGTCACCGGATTGCCCGGCCCTCGTGGCTCGCCGAGTGCCGTCGGAGCCGCGACGGCGGCTACGGCGAGGCCGAGAACGAGGGACTTGAGAATGTTGAGTTTCCTGTGACGCATCGTTGCCTCCTTGGCGTGGGGATCTTGATGCCCACTAGACCGGGAGCCCCTTTCGGGACGGTTACGCGCCGGTTAACGCGGCGGTAAACGGGCACTTTTCGCGCGGCTTGCACCGTGCTAGCGTCATTGTTGGAGCAGGACCATGGAATTTCGGATCCTCGGCGCGCTCGAGATCTGTTCAGACCGCGGCCGTAAGTTAGAGCTCACTGGCAAACAGCGGGCGCTGCTAGCCGTCCTCCTCCTGCACGCCAACGAAGCCGTCTCCACCGACCGTCTCATCGACGCGCTGTGGGGCGACGAGCCGCCGGAGACCGCCGGCAAGGCGGTGCAGGTCTATATCTCGCGCCTGCGCAAGCTCCTGGACCCGCAGGGAAGGCCGCTTCTCGTCACGCGGTCGCCGGGGTACGCGCTCAATCTGACAGGGCATGAGCTCGATCTCCACCGCTTCGAGCGTCTGCGGGCCGATGCAAAGCAAGCGACCGCCGACGGCGATCCGGCCACAGCCGAGGCGAAGCTCCGCGAGGCCCTCTCCCTCTGGCGTGGTCCGCCTCTCGCCGACTTCACCTTCGAGCCATTCGCCCGGAGCGAGATTGCGCGGCTCGAAGAGCTCTACCTGGCGACGCTCGAGGAGCGCATCGATGCTCTCCTGGCACTCGGCCGCCACGCCGAGATCGTCGGCGAGCTCGAGCCTCTTGTCGCGGAGCATCCGCTCAGGGAACGCCTACGCGCCCAACTGATACTCGCGTTCTACCGAGCCCGGCGCCAGGCCGAGGCGCTGGAGGCGTACCAGGCCGCGCGGAGGGCGCTCGTGGACGAGCTCGGAATCGAGCCGAGCCGCGAGTTGCAGGAGCTCGAGCGACGGATTCTGCGTCAGGACCCGTCGCTGGATCTTCCGACACCGGTTCCGCCGATCGAGGAGCCCGCCTCGGCGCCGGCCGCCGCGCCCGGGCGGCGTGCCGCCGGGACCTTCGTCGGCCGTGAGCGGGAGCTCGAGACGCTCGAGGCCGGCCTCGAGGATGCGCTGGGCGGACGCGGCCGGCTCTTCCTGCTCGTCGGTGAGCCTGGAATCGGTAAGAGCCGCCTGGCAGACGAGTTCGCGAGCCGTGCGAAGCAGCGGGGAGCCAACGTGCTGTGGGGGCGCTGCTGGGAAGCGGGGGGAGCTTCCGCGTACTGGCCGTGGGTCCAGTCGCTGCGCTCGTACGTCCGGACGCGCGACGCGGAGGCGCTCCGCTCATTGCTCGGAGGCCGTGGACCCGAGCTCGCCCAGCTCCTGCCCGAGCTCGAGGACCTCTACCCAGACCTGCCTGCCCCCCGCACTCTCGATCCCGACAGTGCCCGCTTCAGGCTCTTCGACTCGGTCGCCGACTTCGTACGGAATGCGGCGCGAGAGCAGACGCTCGTGCTTGTCCTGGATGACCTGCACGCTGCTGACGAGCCGTCTTTGCTCATGCTCCAATTTCTGGCCGGAGAGGTCGCCGAGATGGCCGTCGTCGTCGTGGGGACATATCGCGAGCAGCAAGCGGCCTACGACGAGCCCGTCTCTGCGAGTCTCTCCGAGCTGCGCCGGCTTCCGTCGCGGCATCTGCGGCTCGCCGGGCTTTCCCAAGCCGACGTGGCTTCCTTCATCGAACTCTCGACCGGCGTCACGGCGCCCGAGAAGCTCGTCAACGCTCTCCATACCGAGACCGAGGGAAACCCGCTCTTCGTCGGAGAGGTTGTTCGCCTGCTCGCGTCAGAGGGCGAGCTGACGGAGGTGCCCAAGGTCGGCTGGCACCTCCGGATCCCGCCGGGTGTTCATGAGGCGATTGCCCGGCGGCTGCGACGCCTGTCCAAGGAGTGTCGGCGCCTACTGACGCTTGCGTCCGTCCTGGGCCGAGAGTTCAGCCTCGAGGCGCTCGAGAAGGGAAGCGAGTTGCCCGAGGAGGAGCTGCTCGAAGTCCTCGACGAAGCTTTCGCGGCGCGTGTGCTCGCCGAGGTGGGCGGTGCTCCTGGTCGGATGCGCTTCTTCCACGCCCGCGTGCGCGACGCGCTCTACAACGACCTCTCGACCGCGCGCCGGGCGCAACTGCACCTGCGCATGGGAAAGGTACTGGAGGAGCTCTACGGCGCGGAGCCCGAGCCGTACGTCGCGGAGCTCGCGCACCATTTCTTCCTCGCCGGGCCGGGCGGAGACGTCGAGAAGACGGTCGACTACACGCGAAGTGCCGGAGACCGCTCCGTGGCCCTCCTTGCCTACGAGGAGGCGGTGCGCCACTACGAGATGGCGATCCGCGCGTTCGACCGGCGCGAGGTCAAGGACGATCGGCAGAAGTGCGAGCTCTACCTTTCCCTCGGCGACGCCCGTGCCAAGGCCGGAGACATGCCCGAGGCCAAGGAGGCGTTCGTCGCCGCGGCCGAGCTCGCACGAGGAAGCCGGCTTCCCGAGCAGCTCGCGCGCGCAGCCCTCGGCTACGGCGGCAGGTTGGTCTGGACCCGCGCATTCGGCGACACCAAACTCACCCAATTGCTCGAGGAAGCGCTCGCAGCTCTTCCGGAGGAGGACAGCGAGCTGCGTGTTCGTCTGCTTGCCCGTCTTGCAGCGGGGCCGCTGCGAGACACACTCGCAGCTGAGCCGCGGGTGGCGATGGCCCAGAAGGCCGTCGACATGGCCCGCCGTCTTGGAGACCCGGCGACCCTCGCGTATGCACTCGAGGGTCGGTACGAGACTTACTGGGGGCCGGACGCGCTCGAAGAGCGGCTGACTATCGCGAATGAGCTGATCGCGGTTGCGGAGACCGCGGGCGACGTAGAGCGAGCCTACGCTGGGCACGACGCTCGCTTTTTCGTGGTCCTCGAGGCGGGCGACCTGTCAGCCGCTTACCGGGAGCATGAGGCCGCGACTCGGTTGGCGAACGAGCTCCGGCAGCCGGCTCAGCTGTGGGCGACCGCATCCAGACATGCCAACCTTGCGCTCTTCGAGGGCAGATTCGCGGAAGCCGAACGCGCGATTCACGAGGCTCTCGAATTGGGTCGCCTGGCGCAGAGCGCGAACGCGCAGGTGGCCTTTGATTTCCAGATGTATGCGCTTCGCCGGGAGCAGGGACGCTTGGAAGAAGTGGCCGATGCCGTCGAACGCGCCGTCAGGGACTATCCCGAGTATCCGGTCTGGCGATTCGTGCGGGCCGATGTCTTCGCAGAGCTAGATCGAAAGGACGACGCCCGCGCGGCCTTCGACGTTTGCGCTGCGGACGGATTTCGACTCAACCTGGAGGAGCAGTGGTTGTTCAGCATGAGTCTTTTGACCGACGCCTGCCGTTACCTCGAAGACGTCGAGCCGGCGGTGGCGCTGTACGAGCTCCTGCGTCCATACGGACGGCACAACGCATCGGTGCCAACGGAGCTATGCCGCGGATCCGTCTCCCGCAACCTCGGAATCCTTGCCACCGTCATGTCGGATCCGGGGCAGGCCGAGGCGCATTTCGAGCACGCGCTCGAGCAGAACTCGAGGATGGGCGCCCGACCTTGGGTCGTCCACACCAAGTACGACTACGCGCGCATGCTCCTCACCCGTGACGAGCCGGCTGACAGGGCGAGGGCCGAGCAGCTCCTCGGGTCTGCAAAGACGATGTGTGAAGACCTCGGCATGACAGCACTCGCTGCGAAGGTCACAGCCCTGCTCGATGAGCTGAGGCTCGTCCGCCCATAGCTCGCGTCACGAGCCGACCTCTGCTAGTCGCTCGCGGACGATCGCGCGAATGGCGGCGTCGATCTCGTCACCGCCGAGCGCTTCGGCCTTCGCCCAGCGTTCCCGATGGATTTCAGTCACACGTGAGCGAGGACCCGGTCGAGCGGCCGGGGGACGTGGGCGAGATCAAGGGCGTCGACGAGCAAGCGCGCGTATCGGATCTTGCGGTTCCACATGAAGCCATGGAGCTGCGCCTCCCGAGTCAGCCTTCGCTTCTCGGGCTGCTTCTGGAACGTTTGGAAGGACGCCCACTCGCCCTCGGCTTCGATGACACGTTCCACGACGGCGGCACCCAGAGAACGCACCAGCTCGTCCTCCAGGTCTGCGTCGCACACGTAGAAGCCGAGGGCTTCCAGGTCGGCGCGACCGAGGTTCGACCCGAAGCCGGCGCGCTCGAGCGCACGCTGGAAGTGGCGCTCCTCGGCGGCGTCGCAGAGTCCTGCGAGCTTGACGCCGAGACCTCCGGGCCCGAGGCGGTCCAGTACCTTTCCGATCGCCTGCGCGCCCCCGATCGGGAGCACCGAGACGCCTTCAGCATCGAGATCTCGACCAAGACGCCGGGCCAGTGCCTCGAGCGCCAGCTTGTCGCTGATCCCCTCGACGAGCACGACCCCGCGCGCCGAGAAAACCTCATCTATGTCCGGGCTGGACGGGCGCATTCCGACTATTGAAGCGAGATCAACGCGAGCCTCGCCGCTGACGAAGCGACGCCGGGAGCGCGGAGCTACCGCGCGGCCGTCGACTTGTGCACGACCCAGCCGAGGCCTGCGCCGCGGCGGCTCGGGAAACTGCGCAGGTCCTCGAGGCCGGCACGCAGCTCCTCCTCGTCGGTGCCCGGCAGCTGTGCCAGCGAAGGCAGGGCACTCTCCATCACGTCTGCTGCGTAGCTCGCCTGGCCCGCCAGTTCCTCGCCCTGCCACCAGAAGGGCCGCTCGCCCGGGTCGATGTCATGGAAGCCGGCCTCGCGGAGCCAGCCCGGCAGCCGCGTGCCCGCATCACTCCAGCCGGTGGCTGCCATGCCCTGGACCATCGCGCCGATCAGCGCCTCGAACGCCGGCGTGGACGGCTCCGCGCGGCAGGTCGAGTAGTCGACCTCGATCGCGGTGATCGTGCCCTCCGGGACGAGCACGCGTCGCGCTTCGCGCAGGACGGCTGGCGGGTCTGGGACGTGCTCGAGGAACCACATCATCCAGACGTGGTCGAAGGACTCGTCTCCGAACGGGAGCGCGGTCGCATCCGCCTCAACCAAGGTGGCCTCGACTCCAGCTCGCTCGAGGTGTCCGCGCGCGTAGTCGAGCTGCCTCGGCTCGATGTCGACGCCGTGGAGGCGCACGGCCGGGAACTCCTGACCGAGGACTGCGAGCACCGCGCCGACGCCGCACCCGACCTCGAGCAACCGCGTCCCCGGCTCGAGCGTCGTGCCGTCGGAGATCAGCCGATGCCGCCAATGCTCCGCCTGCTCGACCAGGCGCTCCTGCTCGCGCGTGCCGTAGCCGTGAACGTAGTCAGTCATCTCCGCATGAGAAACGCAAGTCAAGTTCGACGTGAGCTCCAGGATCCTACGCACGACCGCGCAGGGTTTTCTGCAAGCCCTCTGACGGACTCAAACCGTCGACCCCTCCTTACCATGGAGGTTTCGGGCGTCCCGCGCATACACGCGCGATCACGCGGGACACGGTTCTCCTGCAAATCGGCGTGATCCACAGGCGCCGGAAGAGTCGCGAGGCGTCGCGCGTGTCGTTTCTGATGTGTCGGTTTTGTGCCCGCGCTCTGGGCCTAGCAAGGCAACGACTGCAGACCGGCGAGGACCAACGCCGAAGCATCTCGCGAAAACGCAGGCGAACAGCCTCATTCGTCTCTCGACTCTTCCATCACGGCCTTCAGATCGAGAATCGGTGTGCCGTCGATCGCCTCGAGCGCAAGCACACGCAACAGCGTCGGCGACTCGATCGCGCTGACCGTCACTCGATGAAGGCCGATGGGGTTCGGACGCTCGGAGGAGCGAGTCGCGAAGACGCCGGTCAAAGGGGTGTTCGGATCTCCTCGCGGATGAGTTTCGAGGACGCTCCGATCGGCCAGGTGAAGCCAGGTGAGCAGGATGAGGTCCTGCGCCGGGGTGATGCGATGCAGTGCGCGAGCGTAGGCGGGGTCGATCTCTAGTAGAGCTTCCGGTGCTCCCTCGAACGCCTGATTCGGAGCATCGCCAACTTCACGAAGGCTTGACCGGACGATCCCGATCGGTTGGAGCGAATAGGTCGCACGTTCCATCGCTACCTTCCAGGTCGGTTCAGGCTGCCCAGCGTTTCTGCCCGAACGTTCGTGTTGCCATTGTCGTCTCTAAGACGAACGCAGCCGATGTCGTGCTGCACGAGGCTCTCATCGGCACGCGCCGCCGATCGGCAGTCGCGATTGACGGTTGTTAGGCGCGCGCTGCCACCTTCCAGAGGTTGCCGTCTGGATCGGTGAAGTAGCCGGTGTATCCGCCCCATGATGCAGTCTGCGCTGGCTTCGCGATCTTGCCGCCGGCGCGAGCGACCTGCGCCAGCATCTGGTCGACCTCTTCGTTGGAGGTGACGATGTGAGAGAGCGTAAAGCCGCGGAAGCCGCTGCCGTCCGCGCTGACGCCGGCGTCTTTGGCCAGCGCCTTGCGTTTGTAGAGGCCAAGCGTTGACGAGTCGTCGCCGAGCTTGAAGGTGGCGAAGCTGCCAAAGGACTTGTCGATCGGACAGCCGAGACCGTCGCTGTAGAACTTCTTCACGCTCTTGAAATCCTCGACCCCTAGCGTGACAGCGGTCTCGCTTGGCTTCACCGCTGGCCGCTGCGCAGCTTGGTCAGAATCCCGGCGACCTGAGCCGCGCGCAGGCCGCTTGGTTGAGGCGACCTTCCACAGATACCCGTCAGGATCGCTGAAGTAGCCGCTGTAACCGCCCCAGAATGCACGGCGCGCCGGTTTCCCGATCTTCGCACCAGCCTCACGGGCCCTCGCCATCACCGCATCGACGTCCTCGCCGCGGTCGACGATGTAGGAGAGCGTAAACGCGCGAAAACCGCTGCTGTCTGCGGCGACGCCCGCATCCTCGGCGAGCGCTTCCCACCCGTAGAGCGCCAGCGTGGACGAGCCCTCGTTGAGCTCGAGGCTGACAAACCCACCCTCTTCCTGCCGGATCAGACAGCCCAGACCCTGCGAGTAGAACTCCTTCGCGTTCTCGATGTCCCTGACGGCGAGCGTGATGGCGCTGATCTGCGGGTTCATCGTTGCTCTCCTAATCTTCGTCGTTGGCTGGTCGATCGAGCGGACAGCCGGGTCATCCATATCACCCGTATCGCGCTATGAGTGTGACGAGGTCCGGTCCGGGGCCAGTCGGCCTCGGTGACCTGCATGCCGATCGGAAATGATCTGAAAGGCCGTTCTCGTCGACGGGCTAGCTCGGTCCGCCGAACCAGTAGGCCGAGCGGGCGAGTCACGGCCCGAGGAAGACCAAGATGAAATGGGTTCTGGAGCCTGTCGGGTTGCGGTAGGCATGGGCCTCGGTTGCCTCAAACCAAGCACTGTCGCCGGCGTTGAGGGTGAAGGTTTCACGACCGACATCGAGGTGGAGGGTGCCGGTCGTGAGGGTGAGAAGCTCCACGGATCCTGGTTGGTGCCCCTTGCTCTCGTGCAATTCGCCCGGGTTGAGCGTCCACGACCACAACTCGAGCGGACCGCGGCTGACAAGCAGCCGACCGGCCCCTCCTCGCGGTCCGCTCCAGAGCTGGAGCTCGTCACCGGCGGGACATACGCCGGCAGTCGTCGCGGGCTGCTCTTGGAGGAGGTCGCTAAGGGTCACCTCGAATGCGTCTGCGAGTCGGAGCAACGTGCCGATGCTCGGGTTTGCCTGCGCTTGCTCGATCTGCACGATGAGTCGGCGGCTGATGCCGCTGCGGGCTGCGAGCTCGTTGAGCGTCCAGGAGCGCTTCGTCCGGAGACGGTGGACCGCCCGAGCGATCGGGACGGCCACCCGCTTGTGCTCCTCTTGGGACCGGGCAGGGGCTGAGTGCATTATTCTGCATCATATGGTGCAGTACGACGACTCGCTGGGGATCATGGGCGGTGATCGGCGGGCGAGAGGGCGGTCGATGAGCGATTGCCACCGTGTCGCGATACAGCGGCGACACCTGGACGCTGACGTTGTCGATGGAAGAGGCCAAGACCCTCGTGCGCAGCGGGACGACCGTGCAAGAGCATCCGACGAGCGCCGCCGTGCAAACGGACGTCGTCGTCCCGAGCCTCGCCGCGCTCGTCGGAGGGCACCGGCAGTGAGGTGGTTGCCACGCACTCCTGGATCATGCACGGTGGCTGACCCATCCGAACACGCGAGACATGGCTGACACCCGGATACTCGAAGGACGGCGAGCGATCGTGACCGGGGCGAGCCGCGGCATCGGGGCCGAGATCGCGAGAGCGATGGCGCGCGCCGGGGCCGCAGTGGTCGTGGCCGCTCGCGACGAGGAAGCTCTCGCCCGCGTGGCCGCCGAGATCCAGCGGGAAGGCGGTCGCGCAGTGGTCGCGCCGGCGGATGTCTCCGAGCCGGACGCGGTCGAGCGACTGATCGCCACCACCGTGGATGTCCTGGGAGGACTGGATATCGCCGTCAACAACGCGGCCGGCGGAGGTCATGGGCCAACGCCGCTCGCCGAGGTGAGCTCGGATCAGTTTCGCAGCGCGCTGGCGAGCAGCCTCGAGAGCGTCTTCCTTTCGATCAAGTTCGAGGTTCTCGCGATGCTCGAGAGCGGCGGCGGCGCGATCGTCAACATGGCCTCTACGGCCGGCCTCGAAGCCGTCGGCGGCCTCGCCGGATACGTCGCCGCCAAGCACGGCGTCATCGGGCTGACGAAGGTGGCAGCACTCGACTACGCGGCACAAGGCGTGCGGGTCAACGCAATCGCGCCGGGCCCAATCCTCACCGAGCGCCTCGAGGCAGCAGGCGGAGACGCGCAACGCACGGCCGGCCATGCGATGCCCATGCGCCGGATCGGGCAGCCCATCGAAGTCGCCTCAGCTGCAGTCTGGCTGTGCTCTGACCAGGCTTCGTTCGTGACGGGAGCGACGCTGATCATCGACGGTGGCAAGCTCGCCGGGACACCGCCCTTCAGCGCTCCTCCAACGCCGCCGGATCGTAAGACGGAGTCTCAGTGATCGCGGAGCTCACTGACTGGCTGCTGTTCCTGCACATCCTCGCCGCGATCGTCTGGCTCGGCGGCCTGGTCATGCCTGCTCGTGACGCTTGTCCTTTGCAGCTCGAGAGCGGCAGTGGGGTCGTGGCTCGCTCGGCTACGGACGCGAGCTATTCGGCGGTTACGTAGGACCGGAACGAGAAAACGACGCAAGCACAACCACTGGCGAACATCAATAAGCCGCGCTGGATCGCCGGAGCGCTACTCGGTAGTGCGGTCGCGGTCTGGATCGTCGGCAATATGGCCACCAGCCCCTCGGCGTTCACGTTTCTCGTGTTCGTGGGGATAACCAATGGATCTATTTACGCCCTCATCGCACTAGGCTTTACGCTCTCGTACAGCTCGATCGGCCTGATCAATCTCCCCCACGGATACGTATTTATAACCGGCGCCGTCTTATCAGGCCACCTACTCGGCACCGCCCGAGTGGACGAGAGCAGTAGTTTCGTGAGGAACCTCCCTGCGCTGCTGATCGTGCTTCTTATCGTCATGAGCGTCTGTGGACTATTGAGCGCAGCAATCGAGATCGTCGCATACCGACCGTTGAGCAACGCCCCGCGCCTGTCAAGGCTAGTTACTTCAATTGGAGTTCTATTCATCTTGAACAACATCATCATTGTCTGGACAGGATCGAAACCCGTCGCGCTTCCCGACCTGCTTCCGAGAGGAGATGTGTTCAGCGTGATGGGTGTTGGCTACACGTGGAATAAGTTGCTCGTGCTGCTTAGCATGGCTCTTGTCCTCGCGGGCCTGTATTGCGTGCTACAACGGACCCGATTTGGTATGTCCATTCGCGCGGCTATTCAGGATCCGGTTGGAGCGCAGCTCGTCGGCGTTAATGTCGCCCGCACCGTCACCCTCGCATTCTTCCTTGCCGGTGCGCTCGCAGGCGCCGGGGGGCAACTCTACGCGCTGTACTTTACGAACGTCAGTTGGGACCATGCGCTCCCGATTACCCTGATCGCATTCACCGCAGTCGTCCTCGGCGGGATTGAGAGTTTGATCGGAGCGGTGATTGGCGCAATGATCATTGGCATTACCGAGAGCTTCGTGAATGGCTTCGGGTGGTACTCGCCTGGGAGTGACTGGACGGAATCGGTTGTACTCTCAGTCCTCATCATCCTGCTTGTCCTTCGACCACAGGGATTACTGGGCGAAGAACCAAGACTTGGGTGAACCGGCAGCTAAACGTTGTGGCGCCTAGCCTGGGCCACGGAGGTGGTCGCGATCCTCAGCGTCGTCTGCTCGATCGGCAACGTGCCGCTCGCCGCGGTGCTCTCGGGAACGGCGGCATCGGCTTCGGCGGCGTCTTAGCCTTCATCTTTGCCGACCTGATCGTGCTGCCGATCCTCGACATCTACCGCCGCTATTACGGCTGGAGGATGGCGGGCTTTCTGCTCGCCGGCTTCTACGCAACAATGGTCGGCGCCGGGCTGATCGTCGAATTCCTCTTCGACGGCCTCGGTCTGATCCCGAGCGAGCGTAAGGCGAAGGTAATCGCGGGGCGTGTGACGCTGAACTACACGACCATCCTGAACATCGTCTTCCTCGCTCTCGGGGCGCTGCTCGTCTGGCGCTGCTTCCAGCGCAGCGGCGGCGTGCGGATGCTGAGGATGATGAATGCGCCGATGGCTCACGAGCCCGCGCACGAACATGGCCATACCTAATCGACTTCCGCCCGAGACGGAGCGCGTCCTCCGCGTCTATGAGAAGGACGCCCACAAGTACGACCGCGAGATGGGCTTCTTCGACTGGCTGCTCTTCGCCGGCGGCCGCGAGTGGGTCTGCGCGCAAGCGTCCGGCGAGGTGCTAGAGATCGGGATCGGCACCGGCCGCAACCTGCCGCACTACCCGGACGGCGTGCGGCTGACCGCTGTCGAGCTGAGTCCGGCGATGCTCGGGATCGCCCGTGCGCGAGCGCGCGAGCTCGGCCGCGACGTCGATCTGCGTCTCGGCGACGCGCAGGCGCTCGAGTTTCCCGAGCGGTCGTTCGACACCGTTGTTTGCACGCTGGCGCTGTGCACGATCCCCGACGACCGCGTGGCGGTCGCCGAGGTCCGACGTGTGCTGCGACCCGGCGGCCGCTTCCTTCTGCTCGAGCATGTGCGGAGTCCGCTGTTGCCGGTGCGCCTCGGCCAACGGCTGCTCGAGCCGCTCGCGACACGCTTCCAGGCCGACCACCTCCTCCGCGAGCCACTCGAACATCTGAGAGCCGAGGGGTTCAAGGTGGAGCAGCTCGAGCGGTCGAAGCTCGGCATCGTGGAGCGCGTGGCGGCGCGGAAGCCCGTCGCCGCCGAGTAAGCGTCGCAGCATCCCATGAGAACAAAGCAGCAGCACG